>Ga0105099_10001993_pt1 | contig 12372 bp, 9 predicted proteins | sample PPLLak3cmMay2015_2_FD_79138 | JGI IMG/M metagenome (GOLD analysis project Ga0105099, IMG submission 79138) | Freshwater sediment microbial communities from Prairie Pothole Lake near Jamestown, North Dakota, USA - PPLs Lake P8 Core (1) Depth... | ecosystem: Environmental > Aquatic > Freshwater >...
AATAAAATAAATAAGCATTCCAACTAAAATTGTAATGCTCGAAAACAGATATGCTACAACTTTATCATTTTTTTTAATATTATTTTTATTTGTTTTTTTCCCAGCATAAAATTGATTAGCAGAACCTTCAAAAAATTTTATAATTCCCCTCATAATAAAAAAATTCGAAGAAGGATGTTTTTTTACAAAAGATTCTTTTTTTCTAACAATTTCTTCGATGATACCATCTTTTTTTCTAGTCGCAATCGATATATTTTCATCATCGTTCATCATTATTCTATCTGAGAAAGATTCTCCATGAATTAAAAGTCTAACCTTTTTATTTTTATAATTCAAATAATTCCCACCGCAACTATTTTTCGTAATTTTCTCTCAAAGAATTGATTGGTTTATTAAACGTTCTTTCAGATAAATTCATCATTTCTTCTTCAAGTAATTTTTTTATTAAATCATTTTTTTCAAAATTTATATAATCAAATAATCTAATTGCATTTTGATAGTATAAATATGATCTTTTTTTATCTTTGCTGATGCGATATAGTCTTGCCAAGTTCCAGAAAGTAAGAATTTGATCTCTATTGAGTAGGTATGCTTCTTGGAAAAATGCAATGGCTTTTTTATAATTATTTTGATTAAATGCCTTGATTCCTTTCTGGAAAATTTGATTAGATTTTAACATAATTAACTTTTCTGATAAAACATCAATATCGATTATTTTATCTGCTTTTTTTACTTTTAATAGCCTGTTTAAATTAACTTCTTCTATCTTATTATTAATAACAATTTTATCTATGAGACTTTTTCCATAATCATAAGTTTCTTCAAATAACTTTCCTGTTTCACCAATAAATCCTTCTTTAGACATCAAATGTTCTAATAAATGTTTTAGAAAATTTTTATCGTCCAAATCAGAAATTAATTTAAGGTATTTTTCGCACATTTCTTTATTTATCAATCCTTCTTTTAATAACTGTTGAAAAAATACAATTGTTATCTTTGGGCTTCTTACTATACCTTCAGATAATACGAATTTTAAACTATCTTTATTTTTTTCTTTATAAAACTTAACTATTTTTTCTTTCAAAAAATCTACAATTTCCTCTATTTCAAGTGCATCAATCTGCTCATCTAAATCTAATATTTTTTTGGAAATTAATTCTCTCCTAAACTTTGTCATAAATTGATTAAAAGGATTATCAGTTATTTTTTTGCATTCGATCTTTAAAATAGGTTCGTATTTATCAAATTGGATATACTTTTTCTTTATTTCGTTAAAACCAATTTTTTTAAGCTCTTCTTCTAATAAGTCATCAGGGAAACAAAACCTGTGTTGCATCCCTGGCATATCAACACCATAAATCCATGGCAGAATATATTTCCTGTCTTCTCTTTCACCGTTTAAATATATTTTAAATGACTTTCTTAAGTCAGGTGTTTCAATAATTAATTTACCTTTATTTTTTAAGATTCTAAAACATTCACTTAGAGAATAAATACTACGGGCGATTCCAAGATGTTCTATCACTTGCGACATTAATATTTCATCTAGAGAGCAATCATCAAATAATAGATTTGTTGCCTCCATCTCTCTGTCTGCAATTGTTTTATTAAAAGCATCAACGTTAAGATATCCTTTTTTGTGTTCTCCTCCGCAACCTAAATTCAATTTCATTTTACATCTTCCTTTTGTATTATATTACTTAATATTTTTTGAAATCTCTTCGGAAAACATTCTTGCAAGAACCGCACCGCAACCCCTATCTTGTATACCGCTGAACCTTGAAATTTCTCCACAAATAACTGGTCCTGACCTACTGCATACTGGACAGCTTTCTAATAGTTTTACTTTGTCTCCTGTCATTATAAAACCAGGGTAACTATTTGCTAGTGTATCTATAAATGCAAATCGGCCATATTCATTATATCCTAATGATTCAGATTCCTCGTTTAAAACCATTGGATATATAAAAGAATGTGGAATATGTTTGTAATGGCCTTCACAACTAACATTCAATGCATTGCATTCGACCATTCCATAAATATCTCTGCAGTCGTTTTCATTAATTCCAAAAACTGAATTTATTTTCTTACGAAATTCCTCTTCATGGAGCTTCTTTCCACTAAATCGTTTCCAACCTCCTGCGGTTATTACAATTCCTTTTTCTATATCAAAGCTCAAACCTTTGTCAAGTATTTTTTTCATGAACATATTAATAAAAAAAGGTGTTCCGCCAATTACAATTTCTGCAGATCTTTCCCTTTTATCTAATATATCGATTAATTTATCCATTGTTTTGTTCTGTTGATTTGCTGCAATGGATTTTACCAAACCTGATCTTATTTTTTTTAAAAAACCTTTCTCAGAACCCATTAGGATCTTTATTATTCCTGTTGTAAGTTCTCTGTCAACTCCAAAATAAATGCTTGCGTTCTTGAACAAATTGGTTAGCATCAGTGGTAATCTTCCTATATACATATGTGTCATATCGGGACGTGGACCAAGCCATATAATAATTGAATCTGGAGATTTTAAACTATATGGTGAAAATTCAAAAATTCTTGAGCAAACATACATCTGTCTATTCCAAGTTAGTCTATCACGTGGAATAAAAGAAAACTTGCCGCTAGTTCCACTACTATAAACAAGACTGATATCATTTTTTTGAAGAGACGCAATAGCATTATCATAATCAAATTTTTTATCGATATCCCCTAAATCTGGGAAATCTCCTACATAAATCTTTTTTAACCATTCTATGAATTTTTCTCCTTTTTCAGGATGATCTTTGAACAAGATATCTGAAATAAGAGGGATTTTATGAAAATCCTCTTCTGTCGTGATATCTTCAGGTTTAACTTCTAAATCCTTGCAGAATTTGTTATAAAAAAAAGATTTTGAATAATGATGTTTAAAAGAATATTTAACTGCTTTAAGCCTTAAATCGCCGGCAATTTTTTTATCAACATCAAAAATCATCTTTGGACTAAATAGTGCTTTTTCAGGATAAGACCAGTTTTCTTTTTTAGGTGCATATTTTTTTAAAGCTTCAATTCTAAGTAATTCACAATTTATTTTTTGTTTTTCTTCTTCGTTCATTTTAATTATTCCTCTAAAGAAGGTAGATAACCATAGCGTCTCCTTGCTTTTTTATCGTATTCTTTTCTCCCTATTTTATCTAATTTTTTCTTTCCGCTTTGCCACTCAATCTCAGTTTTATTGTTTATTTCATTCATTAGGCCTGAAAGAAATTTAAACATTATATTTGTGGGTACTATAATTTTTAGAGGAAGTTTTTCTAGATACAAAACGTCATCTGGTATCCATCCACCTACCTCTCCACAGTTTTCCCCAAAATGTGCAATTGGCACATTCCAGAAAGCATCAAGTTCAGGGTTAGAAGAAACTTCACATTCTATCCATTTATCATCGAGTTTTACCTCAGCAACTGTATAGAATGCTGAAATAATAGCGAGACCGTCTATAAAATCTTCATCAATTGTATTTGACAAGGTTTGAAATCCCTGAGGTGGTTCATTGTGAAGATATATTTTGTATCTAGCTTTTATATCCCCACATCTGCAAAGAGTAATAAATAGACTTGCAGCGTCAAAGCATGATCCATATCCTTTTTGCAGTGTTTTTACTGCACCAAAAATTGGTATATTTTTTGATTTTATATTATTTTTAACAAAATTAAAAACATTTTCTGCGTATTCTTTTTTTGAGACTTTATATGCACCAAGTTTATTTGACATCGAAATTATTGTTGGATGATATGATTCGCATAATTTCACTTGTCTGAGATATTTTTCTTTTGATTTACAAAAAGCCATATCTTTTGTATATTTTGGAATTTCATATTCATGTTTTATCTCTTTTATAGTTTCAATTTTTTGTTTTTTGCCCTTTGTTGTTTTGTATATGAAAAACGGGTGTCTAATTATCATTGCAATAGATGAAAGTATTCTGCTGCCTAAAACTAGGAAAATTGATACCATCTGCGATATATCACCATAATTTTAATATATATATTGGTGTTATTTAAAATAATTTGTTTTAGAACTTAAAAAAAGAAATGAAATATAGTTTTATGAGATATTACTATGAAAATATTATTCGTATACCCGACAATAAACATTAAAATATTGAATCTTTTTCGATACATTCCATTAAATCTTACTAGTAAAAATTATTTTTTTAATAAATCTATAACATTTCCGACTCTTGGAGCTTTAACACCTCAACAACATTCGATCGAAATAGTCGAGGGAGGTTTTAAAGATATTAATTTTTCTAATAATTATGATTTAGTTGGTATAACGACGTTAACATGTTTTGTAAACATTGCATATGAGATTGCCGATGAATTTAGAAGAAGAAACGTAAAGGTTGTACTTGGCGGTTGGCATGCTTCGGCTCTTCCTGAGGAGGCAAAACAGCATGCTGATAGTGTTGTTATCGGTGAGGCTGAGGAGACCTGGCCTAAGTTAATCGAAGATTTAAATACTAATAAATTAAAGCCTTTTTATTATCCTCAACGTCTTGTTGATCCGAGTTTAATTCCTCGCCCGAGGTTAGATATATGCTCAAAAAATTTTAATGTAGGTGCTATGGCAACTCGTGGTTGTACATCTGGTTGTGATTTTTGTTCGATATACAACATGAAATATCAAAATAAATTTCGCATGAGACGTATTGAAGAGGTTATAGAAGATATTAAAGATTTAAAGCATAACTCTTTTTTTCTATTTGATAACTCAATTACATTAAACCCTAACTATTTCAAACAACTTTTTCAAGAGATTAAAGAAGTTAATAAAAAATTTATTGCATATGGAAATATAGATGTGCTAGGTAAAGACGAGGAATTATTAAAATTAGCAAGAGATGCAGGATGCAGATGTTTAATGGTTGGTTTTGAATCAATAAATCAAGAAACACTTAATGCGATACACAAGCAAGTCAACCGTTCTAAAAATTATTTACCGGCGATAAAAAAAATACATAATTATGATATTGTCATAATTGGCCAGTTTATGTTTGGTTTTGATAGTGATACTCTTGATGTATTTAAAGAAACAGATAATTTTGTGTCAAAAAGTGAAATAGACGTACCGTATTTTCACATCTTGAACCCTCTACCAGGTACACCAATATTTAACAGATTTGAAAAAGAAGGAAGAATTCTTACAAGAGATTGGTCAAAATATACAACAACAAATGTGAATTTTCAACCAAAGAATATGTCCTCTAAAGAATTATATGATAATACTATGAATTTGAACAAAAAGCACTATAAACTTTTAAAATGTATTCGCCGTTTAACTTATAGTATAAAACCAGGACGGCACACATTTTTAGAATCTGGTTGGATGAATTTATATATGAAATCTTTAATAAATGTGTCTCAGTTAAAACCGACAAATCCGGAAATTGGACTTTGTTATAAATAGTAAAAGAGGTTATTAAGGAAAACAATACTTGATTTTTATCTACAGATATTCCTAGATATTTGTTTGATTAACTATCTTGCTTTTAATTAAATAGAATGGCAAAAAATATATCAATATAAATTATTAAGTGATATAAAATGAAAGATAATGTTAAAATAAGTAAAACACGCTCAATTGCAGAATTTGAACCAATAAAGGATTTAATCCTTGTTTGGCCTAAAAGAATTGAGTTGAGTTATAATTTTGATTTCGTTAATTCTTTACAATTACCATATTTTATTGATTTACTAGATATTGCAGTTAGATGTACTAACGTACAGATAGTCATTAATACCCCCTTTTCTAAAAACCGAATAATTGCTAAAATAAAAGAAAATAATATTATTTTGTCAAATATAAAATTTACAACGATTTTTACTGATTCTATATGGTTAGGTGATTTTGGCCCATTTTATATAGAAAAAAATGGTAAACTAGAAATTGTTGACTTTAGGTGTTGGCCGAGATTATACAGACCGATAGAGAATTGGTTTCCGACTATATTTGGTAAAAAAAATAAAATTAAATGTAATTTTTCTGCAAATTTTTTTCTTACTGTTCAAGGCGGAAATTATGCTACTAACGGTGCTGGGATAGGTATACTGTCTAGTCAAGTATTTGAAGTTAATCCTCATCTTCGTAAACAAAAAATAATAGACTATCTAAAATATTTTCTTGGTCTTAATAAAGTTATTATATTGAATAGAGAGCTAGGTAGAACTACGGGCCATATTGATATGTTCGCTAAAATAATTAATGAGAATACGATTTTGCTTGGCAAATATAAAGATAAAAATGATGAAAATTATAAAATAATGGAAGAAAACGCTAAAGTTTTAGAAAATAATGGATTTAATCTAATAAGAATCCCTATAGTACGAAACTCTAGTTCGATAGGTAATTCTAGTTTGTCTTATGCTAATTCATTTATACTCAATGGTCTCAAGAAAAAAGTTGTTATAATACCTAGATATAACATTCCTGAGGATAAAGACGCTATGTTGATTTATAAGAATTCGATGCCAGATTATGAGATAATCGGCTTGAATTCAAATGGTGTTATAAAAGGATTCGGAGGAGTGCACTGTATCTTGAAGAGTATACCTATAATCTAAATAAAAATAGATTCTTTAACATAACTCCAAGCGAGAAATTCCCAAACTTTAGTTTGTGGGATGAATCACATGGAACTTATTAGATTAAAACATCATCAGGTGTTTTCTTCCCTTGAAGAAAAGTCACGACATTTATGTCGTGGAATGGTGACCTAGTAATAATTTTAGATTTTTGATAAGTTTAAAATATCAAAGTAATCATAATTAGTATCTATATATCGTAATTTGGTGTATTAATTTGAACATTAAAATATTTAAAAAGATGGAGAAAAATCTTTTCTTTTTATTTTATTTTTTACCTAAATTTTTTCGAAGGATTTTGTTGCCCTTTTTTGGAACATTTTTATATTTCTTTAAAAGATTAACCTTAATTTTTACAAAAAAATGTAAAGACTGTTATTTTGCTGAAGGAAAAGAGAAATATAGTTCTGAAATAATTAAAATATTTTTTGTAAATTTTGATAAAAACTCTATTGATTATTTTTCCAATTTAATTTTTTATGAAAAACCCAATATAACTAAAATAAAAAATAAAACAATAAATAACTGTAAAAATCTTTTCAATTTTTTTCCAGATAATGTTGATTTGCTATTCATTAAACAAGACAGATTTCATGCTAGATATTTGCAAAAAAAAGGTTTTTTTGTTATTCCTAGAATGATATCTATGTGTTTAGATATATCTGATAGTTTAGAAAATATTTATTTAAGTTTTAATAGAACTATAAGGAAAAAAGTAAATAAAATTGATAAAAGTATTTTTTCTTATGAGATTTCAAATGATATCTCTAAATTTGATCTATTTTATAATAAAATGTATATTCCTTATGCAAAATTTAGATATGGTGAAGAAGTAATACTAGGAAAATATAATTTTGTTAGGTCTATATTCGAAAATGGTAAATTACTTTTTGTTAAAGCTGCAGAAATACCGATACTTGGTATTATCTTATATAATGTTAATAAAAATAATGTTGTACTTGCATATATGGGTATATTGGAAGGGAATTTTAATTATGTGGAAAAAGATGTTAGTACGGCATCTACTTATTTTAGTATAAAATGGGCAAAAAATAATAATGTTAAAAATTTAAATTTTGGATTTTGCATGTCTTTCCTTAATAACGGAGTTTTTCAACATAACAAGATGTGGGGTACATGTATAGAAAACTACACAAATTATTTTTTTAACATAAATTACGATCAAGTTTATGGTTTAAAAATTTTTAATTTTAGTAAAGCCGTAAAAACTTTTTTAGAGAATAATCCTTTTGTTTTCTACAATAAAAACTTAAATGCAATGATTTTTTTTAATGGCAAATTAACATATGATATTGTACATAATTTTTATAAAAAGTATTATGTTGAAGGTTTTTCTAAATTATATATATGTTCAACTGATTATGTTGATAAAAATGTTGTGAATTTTGTTAGAATTAATTATAATGATAAAATAATACTTTTAAATGAAGATGAAATTAAAGAAAAACTGAAATTGTAATATTTTATTATACTTTTTTTAACATAAACACAAGCGAGAAATTCCCAAACTTTAGTTTGTGGGATGAATCGCATGGAACGACAATTTAAAACACCGCTAGGTGTTTTGTTCCTTTCAATGGGAAAGCCATGACATCTATGTCATGGAAGGGGCGCGACATACTAGATTTATGTTATATGTGGCAAGAGAGTTAAGGATTAAATATTTATAAAAAATAAGTTTTATTTTTTCATGTTAAACTTATACCCATGAAGAATTTTGCATATAAGTCCATAAAAACGGGTAAAATCCTAACCTCATGCTTCTGATTATCCTTTTTGCTGAATATCTCATTGGAATAATTTTCTCAAAAACTTTATGACATTCTCTATGAAACTCTTCAGGTGACATCATTTTTGGTTTAAAAACTACTTTTCCTTCGTAATACTTTGTCCAATCTTTTGTTAAAATTCGCCCCTCTTTTTCAATTTTTTTAAACAATGGTGTACCCGGAAAGGGGGTTAAAAAATTATACTCTATAACCTCGATTTTTAAATCATTAATAAATTTAAGTAGCTGATCAAAACTTTCTACTGTTTCTTCATCAAAACCTGAAATAAATGAACCAATAACCGCTATTTTATTTACATGTATCTTTTTTACTGCAGATTTATATTCTTCTACTTTATTTGTTGTTTTACCGATATTGTTAAGGATATTTTGATTAAAAGACTCAAAACCGATATACCAAGCTATACATCCTGCTTTCTTCGATAATTCTATAAGTTCATCATCTTTTGCAAGAACATCTACGTTACCGCAACAACAAAATTTTTTATTCAATCCTTTCATTCTTTTAAAAAGGCTTTTAGTATAATCAAGATCTATAGTTAAAGATGCGTCAGAAAATATCAAAAATTTCTGTGGAATAGATTTTATTTCATCGATTACATTATCTATATCTCTTTTTCTAAGAGTTTTTCCTTGTATCTCTGGAATAGAACAAAAATTACAATCGTGAGGACATCCTCTTGTAGCTTGGATTCTGGCAGCCCATAATCTTTTTTTGAATATATCTCTTCTAGGTGCAGGTATATACTTTGGATCAATTGGTTCAACTTGGCAATAGAAAGGTTTAAGCTGATTATTTTCAAAATCTTCTAATAATTTCGGCCATAAAAGCTCAGCCTCACCGATAACAACACTATCAGCATGCTGTTTTGCTTCTTCAGGTAAAGCTGAGGGATGATATCCTCCTAAAACAACGGTTTTTCCACGTTTTCTAAACTCATCTGTAATTTCATAAGCTCGAGGTGCAAATTGAGTAGTGCATGTAATTCCTACTATATCACATTCTTCTTCAAAATTAATTTCCTCGAGTCTTTCGTCTATAAATTTTATTATATGTTTTTCTGGAGTAACTGCAGCTAACTGTGGAAAAGTTAAATTATTTGATAAATATCTTTTACGTAAATTAAAAATCTTATCTAAAATTTTTATAGAAAGCTTAAATGTATCCACATCTGCGAATATTACTGGTTCAACAAATAATATTTTCATGATGTGCGTCAATTGATTTTAGTTTATTAAAATTATCGAAAAAAGATTTACAAATCAATTTTTGCTATGTTTAATTAAGATTTTTACTTAAATATAACATAGAACGATCTTTATATCCTTTATATATTTTTGATAGTTTACTTAAGGGGATTTCAGATTCAATTTTATAACCATTTTTCTCACATGTTTTTATTGTTGGAATATTGTCATCTTGAGTTTCACCAGATACCATTTTATATCCTTCTTTTTTTGCTATATCTTCAGCATATAAAAGTAATTCACTTCCTATACCTCTTCGTCTATATTTTTCAAAAACAGCAATTATCGATATATGAAAAACATCATCAGGAAATTTTAGATATTTTCTAGCTTTTCTTGTTCTGTTTAAGAAAAAAAACCAATTTAAGCCTTTTAGATGATTTTTTAATATTTTATTTAGTTCACTAGGATCTTGTTTTTTGTTATAATCTTTTGGATAAGCACATAATAATCCTACAATCTTATTATCAATTTCAAATACATATGAGCTATTCAAAACAAAATCTGTTTTGGTGATATCTTCATATATATATTCACTTTTTTTTCCATATGCCCAATACAAAAATCTTTCTCCACCCATTATGTATAATTTTGTAAGTTCTTCTGCATCATTTATGTTTGCAGGTCTAATCAAACTTTTTTTTCCATCTAAAATTTTTGTTTTAATATTATATTCGCTGTTATTCATTTTATCAACTCTTTCCATTAAATATTTAATTCTCCAGTTTTAGGAATTCAACTTCTTCCTTTCTCAAATTTTTAATTAGTTTTTTCATAAGTTTTTTGTAAAGTATACATGTCGGCTTATGCATCTTTGAAATAGTATGGTAGTTTTTTTCTCGTGATCCTGGACAAATATTAGAACAAAAATTTTCTATTTCACAGCCTCGACAATACTCTCTTCTATTAAATGAATGCTTAGCATATTCTAAATAATTTTTTGATGAAAATATTTCTTGAAAATTATCCATATTTCCAAAATAAGCAGAGGAGCCTTTACAGGCATATACCACACCAGAAGGTTCAATGCTTAAGAGGGCTCCTGTTGCGTAACAAGTCTTGTATCCACTATCTTTATAATGCCTATCTTTTAAGATTATTTCAAATGTTTCGTTCCAATATCCTGTAAAATTTATATTTTTTTCTTTGCCGTATTTGTAAAATTTCCAGAATCTTTTGATAATCTCAGAAATAGCATATTTTTTGTAAAATTCAAAACTAAAATCAAATATAATTCCAATTTCTTTTACACCATTCTCAATTGAAAAATCAATAAGATCTTTGTTATAATCAAATTTCTCGCTATAATACTTGAAGGTACTTGTAGTCATTGCTGTGTGAAGCGCAATTCTATTTTTATATTTATTTAAAATCTTTATATTATCTGTTATAACAGATATGGAATTTTTTCCGTTTGCGAGAACACGCTCTTTTTCATGTAATGAATCGATACTTACTATACAATTAACATCATATTTTTTAAAATATTTCGCAATTTTTTCCGTTATTAAAGAACCATTTGTTACTATGCTATATTGTATAATTATACCATGTTTTTTACCATTTGAAAATTTATCTAAAACATATTTTATCAAGGGCCAATTAATAAGAGGTTCTCCACCAAAAAACTGAATAAATAAACTATTTTCTCCATTTTTCTTAATATGTTTTATAACTATCTCTATATATCTTTCCGCGTCGTCTTTTTTCATTATTTGATTTTTAGGATCTTTTTGTGTTTTTTCTCTTTCTTTAGAACTATACATTGAATCAACAAAACAATATTTGCAGTTAAAATTGCATGTATTTGCTACAACTAGTTGTATTATGGAAGCTTCTTTTCCTGTTTCAAGAGTTTCGTTCCGTTTTTTGATGTATCTTTTAAATTCATACAACTCATTTTTTTTATCTTTTAATAAAAAACCTTTTTTCAAAAAATTATTTATAATTTCATTAGCTTTATTTTTTAATTCTTGAGTTTTATATTTTTTTATAACCGCTTGTATTTTTTTTGGACTTTGGAAACTATTTAAAAGATCAAAGGCCAGGTTATCTACAAGGCAAAGATTTCCGAAGATTGAATGATATATGGCAGTTTCGTCTTTTCTATTGATTTTAACTAAATATTTAGACAGTTTATACTTTTCATCGCTTTTCATGTTATTATACATATACTTTAGGTTAGTAAATAATTTATCTCATATATCATAAAATAAATTCAGAATAATTTATTACAAAATCTTCTTTTATTATAAAAAATGACATTTTTACTCAAAAACTATTTATATTAGGTTTATACAAATACCATTATATGGCAAAAGAAGATGTTAAGCCTCTCAGTGTTTATAAGTCTGGAGGCATATATGGTACTGTAAGCGTTAAAGATTTCTAGATTTAGGGCAATGAATCTATTAAAATAATCTGTTTATTTATTTTTATTAGATTGTCCTATAATTTATTTTTTCAATGTTTATTTATAGTAGCAAAAATAGTAAATAATATTGTTAAAAAGTTACATATCTCTTATGTTAATAACTTTTTGTTTTCTAAAATTATATAGCCTCTTATCTATTTGTTATTTCTATGGTAAAAGAAGATGTTAAGCCTCTCAGCTTGTATAAGTCTGGGGGACTGTATGGGACAATAAGTGTCAAAGATTTTTAGAATAGAATGATCTTAGATGCT
>Ga0105099_10001994_pt1 | contig 12371 bp, 33 predicted proteins | sample PPLLak3cmMay2015_2_FD_79138 | JGI IMG/M metagenome (GOLD analysis project Ga0105099, IMG submission 79138) | Freshwater sediment microbial communities from Prairie Pothole Lake near Jamestown, North Dakota, USA - PPLs Lake P8 Core (1) Depth... | ecosystem: Environmental > Aquatic > Freshwater >...
CGTGCGTCGTCCTCGATGTCGAGAAGCTGCTGGGGAAACACGATGATCACTCTACTCGAAGGACTGAAGATCGTAGCGAAGACTCAACCGAACGCGGAGGTCCGGGTAACTGAAGGCGCGGTGCTCTGTGGGATGGCGAGTTTGACGTCTCCCGCCGACAGGAAGCTGATGGAAGTGCTTGACTGGGAGGTCGACAATGGCTGGTGGAAGCTCAAGTGTGTACGAAGGGACGAAGAAGGTCGAGGTAGTGCTTCGAGTGGGTGACAAGGAAGAGCCGATCCTACACCTGGTGTGGAACCCGGTAGCGGCAGACGAGTTGGAGCAGTACCACCCGCTAGACGGCAAGGTAGAGCTGGCCGATTTGCTCGCTGCACAGATCGCTGTGAGCATTGCGCACGAAGATGGCAAGGCGGTGAAGGAAGCCATCCTTCGGTTGATTGAGTATACGCGTGCGCCGCTGAAAGTCTGATCCTTATGTGGTGCAAGTACAGACACAAGTTCGCCTCCGGTGCGGAGGAGTGGGAGTGGCATTACCTCGGCGACGACCATCCGCAGCTCGGGGAGAGCCTCATGGATCCTGTGAAGTTGGCCTGGATCGAGTTCATCAAGGAAGAGCAAGTCCCGGTTTGGCAACAGGAGTACGAGTGGTCTGACAAGTACCGTGGCGTCGAGTTCGAGATCGTTGATACAGCGCCGCGTGACATCATCGAGAAGAAGTTGAAGAACTGCGAGGATATAATTCGCAGCAACACTGCCCGCTCGAACGAGTTTCAGGCGATGCTCAAGGAGATGCCGGATGACACCGGAGAGAACGATCGAGGCATTTGAAACCTGCGAAGCGGCGGTTGCCGCAGCCTGTCCATCCGCGACTCCGAAAGAGATGACGGAAGAGGAGAAGTGCGCCACGTTGCTGCACACTCCGATGTATCAGAACCCCATCGTGGGAGGACATTTGCTCTACATGTGCGAGATGGGCAAGAGCTTGGTGATCAGCGGTCGGACAGAGAAGGCGATGCGGTGGCTCGGGTTCCTGCAAGGGGCGATCTGGGGCTTCGGTATTGCCTCCATCGACAAGATGAAGCACTGGAACATGCCGAAGGAGTGACCTGATGGATGCGAAAGAAGTCGGAACGAAGGTGAAGGAGTTTGCGGAGAAGCTCGTCGAGGAGAACGTGCACCTGACGAAGCTCAACATGGACGAGAACACGCAGTTCGTGGACTGGCTCGGCTCGTCTCTCATCATGGAGGGGACGATGCTCATGCTCGAAGCGGGGTGTCCTCCTGACATCGTCCTGAAGCGCTCGGCGGCATGCATCGCGTCGTTCCTGAGGGCGAAGGAGGAGGAGCAGAAGAAGGACGCGTCGAAACTCATCCTGACAGGCAGCGGTAACTGAGCGATTGACAACACCGACTCAGTGGCTATGTTAGTCGCATACTGGAGGCTACATGACCGAAGTACGAGGGCGTGTTGCGCCCAATCTACAAGGGTCGCTCATCGAGCAGACCCCTTCGCATGCAGGGCCGAGTGCTCTGACGTTGGTCCAACACGTCGATCAGCAGCTGGCCGAGCTGGAATGTTGGGAAGCCAAGATCGGCCATAGCACGAGCTACACCCGGTGGCAGCGCGAGCAACTGCTACGTCGTCGGGAGGTAGTTTCGAACATGGTGAACTGATGTCGTACTTCCACGAGTTTCACGTGATCGTTCGGGAAATCTTCATCAAGACCGTCGTTGTGCATGCTCGGGATGATGACGACGCGAAGATGCGCGTCAACGGGGGACACGGTACTGTAGTGGATCCTCCTAAGTTTCTGGTGCAGATGAACCCTGAGTTCTGGGAAGTCCTGCCGCCTTCTGTCGAGGGGGCGGCTGAAGCCCTGCAAGATCCGGAGAGTGAGGGGTCGTGAACCTGCGAGCCTTGGAGGATGCGTTTCTGGAGGACCTGTACGACGAACGACGGAAGATTCGTGTCGAGTTGCCCAAGTATGGCTTCGTGCTGTACGTGGCCCCAACGAGTCATCCGAAGTCTATCTGGCACGTCCACCTGTCCTCTGAGGCTGTGGCTGAGGTCTACACGAAGTATCCGATCAGTGTGTCAGAGATCAATAGACTCACGAGTGTCATCCACATCCGGAACGTGTCTTCGGCAGCTACCAGGCAAAACGTCAAGGATATTCGGATCGTTAGGCATGTCGAAGAGGCTAGGTCCTTGATGATCGAGCACATGATTCAATGGCTGGGGCAGAATTTTGGTGCGGAGTCTAGGCAGTCGGCCGAGCAGTGTGCGAGGGAGGCGCTGGAGATGGTTCGAGAGCAGACGGCGCTCCAGAAGGCACTCGCGCAGGCTGAGCGGGCCAGACGATGGTTTCCAACGTTCTACGATATGCTCAACAGGGAGGTAGCTCGTGTGGGAGCCTAAGATAGCGCGAAGCGCGACGCTTCAAGTCTGCGCTATGCTGTTGCGTCGGCCGGATGATGTCGAACAAGAGGTACTGGCACTGGCTTCGGCTGCGCTGTTCAATCCGACCGCGTTCCAGTCCGAGGCCGAGTTCCGCATCTTGTTCAAGCAAACGCTTGGATGGACAGACGAGCACGTGACGTCGCTAATCGCGCAGATGGTTGTGTCGGACGAGAAATCGACCGAATCGTAACCTCTCATGTCCCAAAATCGACAATTTCTGCTCACTTCCAGCATAGGAGGTAGTGCTGTCGGTGTAGTACCCATGAGAGGTGCCCAATGAGTGACTGTCAACACGAGTGGAAATTCCAGCAGGATTACAGCAAAGCCGGAAGCATCCGGCGCTTCACGTGCGTCCGGTGCGGGGTGTGGGGGTGGAACGTGCCTCCCAACAAGTGGGAAGGCTTCAAGGAGAAGCCCATCCGGGCATACAAGGGCAATCGAATGGAACCAGATTCCACATGGAAGCAGAACCAACGGCGGTTCCTTCCTACCGCAGACGCCCCCTTTCTAGATCGGGCCTATGCCGAAGACGTGTACCCTACGCGCATGGAACAAGCGGTATGCAGTGTTGGGCGCTTCAGGGATCCGGGAGAGCTGTGAGCCTGTCGAAGAAGGCGTCTGAATTGCTTGGAGGATCTGACGAATGATGCACAAGTACGAGCTTTGGTTCGTGGTTCAGCGAGGTGAAGTGGATGTGGCTGCCCGGTTCGATACAAGGATCGAGCTGGCTCAGCCGTCTGAGGAGAACATTCTCGCTCTGCTTCTGGACATGGAGTATGTCACCCGTTCCTACGCTCGGGATGGAAACACGGAGATCCCGATCAATGTCGACAAGCAGATCAACGGGAATTGGAGGATTGACGAGGGTGGGGTGGCAATCATCGAGCTTCGCCTGAAGGTGTGACGTGCGCCAGGTCTACGAGGACTATCTCAGCGCCATCACTCAGATCGCTAAGTGCCAGGCGCGTTTGGATTGCTCTAGCAAGCTGTACGAGCATCTTCGGAAGAAGATCGATGAGTTGCATCCCAAATTGAATGAGGTCGAGCGGGAGGATGCCTATTGGTTTTCCCTCTCTCTCGACAAGCCGCGCGAGGGTGTGGTTTATCTGAAAGGGGAAGACGATGAAGATTAGGATCGGACCGAATAGTGGTCCGCACGCAGACATTGACGTCTCGGCAGAACCCGTGCTGCTGAGAGACGTGTTCTGCGGCATCGGCATCGAGACCGACCAGGGCTGCTTCGGGATCGCGCAGCGAGACGGGGGCATCGAGGTCTTGCTGGACGGCAAACTCGTGTGGTCTTCGAGCTGGATGCGGGAGGAGAGGGGAGATGTCATCGTCAATGATGAGGATCCTGTTTTGGAGAAGCCCAACGAGCTACTCGCCGAGTATGCGCACGACGTGTGGTCCGGCTGGATGAAGTACTTGTTTCAGCAGTGTTTAGAGATCGAGGATGACTACGGAAGGCGCTACGGTGACATGAAGATTCCAGCGCGATGCGCGGAACGGTGGCGACGCCAGATGTACACGCCCTACAAGGACTTGCCGGAAGTGGACAAGGGCTCTGACCGAGCGGAAGCGCTGAAGATGCAGTTCATCATCCACAACAATGCCCTGCCGAAGTGACGAGTGAGCGTGACGTGGTACACTCCGTGACCGGAGGCGGTCATGGACGAAGCCCGAATCGAGGAAGTTCGTGAACGAAGACAAGAGGAGGAGCCGAGGAGGCTCCGACCTTCCCCTCCCGAGCGCGACAGCAGCGGGGGGTACGAGATCAAACCACCGGAGACTCAGCCTAGAGAGCGTCTCTGATCTGGTAAGTTGGCTCGTGGTACTCGTATTTTGCTGGATAGCGATCTACGTGTTCGCACGCTTCGTACTGTTCAACGAACCACCCGCCATCGAGGTGTGGTGGAAGCCAGGATGACTGTGCTACGCTCGAAGATGCCTGCCCCACCGGAGGAACCATGTCCAGTCGAACCATCCAAGAGATCCGTGATCTAGCAGGGTTACCTCGTGACCCTGAACCTGCCAAGCCACTGACTGAAAACGCGGGGGAGACTGTGAAGCAGTGGTACGCAGAGGCCCCCAAGGTGGTGAAGAGCCAGGGCATGAAGTACACCCTGAAGCCCAATGCCACGGTGAAGTCGGGCGAGACCGTTTACTTCAAGTACTGGGGTCTGAAGCCTAAGGGTGAGGTGATGGCTCCGATCATCCAGTTCGTTGTCACGTACAACCGTGGCTCTGATCTGTACGACATTGAGATCGAGAGCTATGACATCAACATGAACAAGATAGGGGCTCGTCGCCTGAATGGGCTCGGCTTCGACAACTTCAGCAGCTTTGGCTTTCTGCGAGATGTCATGCAAGAGAGCAAGGAAGTCGACGACGCGCGGTTGCAGGATGACGTGCGGGAGTTTGCCCAGGCTCCTGAGCGTGTGAGAGATCGGCAAGACCAGTATGCCTCTGCCGCCGCCGCGCTGGCTGACATGCAGGCACAGCTGTACGACGGGCGACGTGGAACCATGACCCGTCCGAAGCCGCAGCAAGAAGAGAAAGACGAGCGGATCTTTCGCATGTTCGCCTTCTACAAGGGGTCGGATATGCGTAAGGTAGGCTCTGTTGCCGTACCTGACGGCAAGGATGCCAAGAAGAAGGCCAAGCTCGCGGGTGAGCGGTTCTACGATTACGACGCCACCAACGACGTGCTGTCTCGGGGAGGCTGGGAGATGCACGACGAGGGGACAGGCAAAGCGTTCTGGGTCAAGACTCAGGTCAAGCACTTCCTTGATTCGGAGAATCGGAGGGACTGATGAACATCAAGCGGATGGCAGAACTGTCGGGAGTTCCCGGCTTGATTGAGTCGCTCACCGAGTCCGAAGCGGAAATCGACATCGAGCGGTTTCCAGAGGTGACCAAAGTCACTGGATTCGCTCCAGAGTGGCCTGGTCCTGACGTGGAACGCACGCTTCGTCAAATGCCCCTTCCCGCCCTGACCTCGAATATCGATCGAGCAGCCTTTCGGTTGACCAACCTCGGTGTGCTCGCGCTCGACGCGCAAGGAGCCGCCTGGCACATCTACCTGACTCCACGAGCATCGGATGGGGAGATCGATGCTGCGATCGAGATGGCTCGCCGAGCATTGATTCCGGCCATTGAGCGCGGGAGCGCGGACTGGCTCTCGAACTACCGCAGGCAGAACGTACTCCCCACTTGACAATGCCCTGTCAGTGACTATCCTTGGGGCATGAGCGACACTGCTGCCCAGCGTCAAATCCTGCATACGATCCGTGATCTGATAGATGCAGCTCTGCTGTCCGATGCAGAAGCCCAGCCATGTATTGCGTCGATCCTTCTGGAGTGCGTGAAATACGTGCGTTCTGGAGAGGACTACGGGCTCATCGCGGGGGAGATTCAATACGCGGTTCGTCAGTTGGGCCTCTTTGTGTGAAGCCTGTCTCACTCATGATATGCGCGTCCATGTGGACGCGAAGGAGAAGCCCGAATGAATTTCACGGATTGGCTCGCCGAGCAAGCTGCTTCGCGGACAGACGAGGTGGCGGACTTCGCCCAAGGCGTTGCGGGCCATGCGCTGTGGCCGACGCAGGGACGCGTGTTGGAGACCTTCGAGGACTTCGTGGTGCGTGAGTTTGGGACTGGGGCCGTCAAGGCGCTACACCGGGCCTGGAACGAGTATGCCAAGTCCAAGGCCACGAAGCCTCAGTCCAACCCCTTCGGAGGTTCTCAAGCGGCTTCCGTGTCGAGGGCTAGGGGCAAGAAGCCTTCGTCCAAGTCTCCTACTGAGGCACTAAGCAGCGGCATTCAATCCTCGAACTTCTGGGCTGGCCACCCGACGCTCGACAAGGCGTCGCTACCCATGAAGCCTCCGGGGCGCTGACATGGGCAAGAAGCTAGAAGAGGTTCATCTGTGTCCACTGCTACCGGGGCAAGAGCGGATCAAGCACGGTCCCCAGTGTCCCAAGTGCGGAGCGATGACCGTGGTGTCGGTGGTTCCGTGTCCTGATCCGCCGAAGGAGATCGCTCCTGGGGTCTACAGCGTGTGCTCTGCGATCCACATGGGCTGGCGCTGCGAGAGCTGCGGTACGTGCTACCGCGAGGTCGCCACATGAAGTACACCGTCGTTTGTGCTTACGCGGTGCGGGGAGTGTACTCCAATGGTACCGCCATATTTCCTGTAGTGGAGCACGTCGAGGCGGACAACATGCAGGAAGCCGAGTACGAAGCTGCGGCACGACGGCATCAGTCCGCGTTGGCAGGCTTCGGGGAGGTACCGCCAAGGGAATTGCGATTCCTTGCTGTTTTCGAGGGGCACCTGACCAACTTGAAGGGGTGACTCATGGCGGTGACGTGCCAGGCGTGCGAACTGGCCCCTGTGGTGTGTCAGTTCTCGACGAATGGTCTGGAGTTGATCTATTGCGAGGACTGCGTGGATGTCACGGTTCGGGCATTCCACAACGTTCACGAGCTGAACGAGCTGGATCCTTCCGACGTGGCTTTTCTCAATGAAACGGAACAGAGGTTGCAAGACCTCGTTGACAGAGGAGAGTGGAAACCGTGAGTTGGACAGCTGTGGTAGAGAAGCTCCGTAGGGGCGAGACCGTGACAATGAAGCCCCAGGGCACCTCGATGACGCCTAGGATCCAATCGGGGCAGCTGGTGACCATCATCCCAGCGACCATCGACGAAGTCGAGGTAGGCGACGTCGTCTTGTCCAAGGTGAAGGGGATGTATCGGCTGCACTTGATCTCCGGTCGCAGGGACGGTCGTGTGCAAATCTCGAACAACAAAGGCCATGTGAATGGCTGGACGAAGATCGTCCACGGCAAGGTGGTTGACGTTTAGTACACTCGTTTACATCGGACATGCTACAACGGGTGTATGCAGGAAACAAAACCGTGCTCAGTGTGCAAGAAAGACCTACCTTTGGAAGACTTCGGTCGGCACCCTCGCATGGCGCTGGGAAGGCAATCCCAGTGCAGGAAGTGCAAGCGGGATCGTCTGAAGGAACTTCACGACGCCCGGAGAGCCCAAGGGTTGTGCTGGTGCGGGGCGATGCCTGCCCAAGATTCTTCCATGTGCCTAAAGCACCAGAAGACGGCACGGGATCATCATCGACGGCTGATGCAGGATCCGGAGTGGAAATCGGCATTGGCTGCTCGGACCAAGGAACTGAACGACCAATTGAAGCGGGAGTGCTTCGAGGCATATGGGGGTCTGGTGTGTGCGTGCTGCGGAGAGACGATCTACGAGTTCTTGACGCTGGACCACATCGTTCCGGTAGGTACGAGGTTCCGAAAGCCGCTGAAGGAGGATCGAAAGCCTCCGAGGAAAAGAGCTACCAACAGATCAGGCCCCGGCTTGTGGCGGTGGCTCAAGCAGCGGGGATACCCGTCAGGGTTCCAGGTGCTCTGTTGGAACTGCAACTGTGCGAAAGGGATCTACGGAGAATGTCCTCACAAGAGAGCTGCAACTTCGTGAACGACTGGACGAAGCAAGTCTTCGGGAAAGTGATCGACGTCTGATGTTCGCGTATAGCAAGCTAGACATCAAGCGAGTCTCAGGACCGAGCGAGATACCCGCCGAACCGCATTGGGCGATCCTGATCTTCGAGACACGTTCCGAGTCCATGCGCAAGCACTGGAAGGGGGAGCTTCGTGGAGAGTCGATCTACGTCGAAGGGGACGAGCGCTCGTGCACCTGTCCGGGGCACGGATACCCAGCGCACACCGAAGTCTATCCGACTTACGAGTACTGGGTGATCAAGTCAGAAGACGTGCTGAAGAAGGCGTTGGTCGAGCTGGAAGAGGCGAACAAGAAGACCTACAGCAAGCCAGGTCCCTATGTCGTGTTGTCGGTTCGCAAGTGTGCCGTCAAGACGGAGATCCGCGTCGAGGTGGGCTGATGCCGAGCGTGCGGTGCATGGACAGAAGCCTGGATATGAACGCGAGGAGCGAGGCGCACCAGATCGCGATTCTGTGCATTACACGCTTCTGCCGAGTTGCCAAGGACCCGAAGGTGTTCTGGAGGTTGCAGGAAGCCTTCGTATACACGCTCCGAGATTACGTAGAGTACACTCTGATAGGGGAGTCCAGGCATGCCTCCGAGAAGCTCGATGAGACTGAGAAACTGATCGCACGAGCAAGGCAAATGGGTGAATTGAATGAAGATTGCAATGGAACTGCGTCGAGTTGAGACCGAGATCGAAGGCAATGAGGCGCACATCGTCGATACCGAGGGAGAGAGGCTTGTCATGGTCAAACTACCGGTGCCGGATGGGCTAGGTCCTGCGGAGTTGTCCGACTACGTCCAGAAGCAGGCGATGCTAATCCGCGAGTTCCTCAAGGCAGATCCGATGATCCTTGTTGTTCCCATGAGGCCGGGGGACGTGTGCGAGCTGGGGGTGATTTCTCCGTCGTTGGAGGATCTGAAGGAGTGCATTCGAGCCCTTCCTGCTGAGCAGCAACAACAGCTGGTTCGGGAGGTGCCGTTGTGTATCTGTGGTGAAGACGGGGGTGGTGTGCCCCTCCCTCACAAGAGCTGGTGCCCGAAGGAGGGTGTTTGATGAAGCAAGTCAAGTGTGCGAACTGCGGTCGGACCCAGAAGGTACAACGGATGCCGGACATTCAGGCCAAGTCGATGACCCCCTACGAGCGGCATAGGCAGCGCTGGTTCTACCTGCCGAGTCAAGACATCGTGCTGTGCGGCGGATCGCTGCGAACAGATGGCATCGAGGATGGTCACGACTGGTGCTTGCACACGCATCGGGAGAACCACCCTGAAGCCTATCAGCGCGTCGAGACCATGGAGCTGTTCTTGCCGGGGATGATCGGCACTGTGCCGCCCAGCGTCGAGGAGCATTTGGAGGATGTGGATGAAGAGGGAAACGGTTGAAGCTGCCATCGAGCTGCTCGAAGCTTTGGATGAGGTTCCTACCCGACCTCTCGGTGCTCGCCGAGTAGAGTTGCGCTTTGGATCCTTGATACTTCAGCAGTGTATTCAGGAGTTGCGTGGGGAGTTAGATCGGCACGATCTTCGCAGTGATAGCGAGTCGGAGGTAGATCAATGCAGATGACCATCGTTTTCAAGAGCGCCAACGCAACCTTGAGTGCCAGTGTGGAAGTAGCCGATCAGAACGAGGCGAAGCGCGTCGCGGCTGACTTGTATGTGCAGACGACCAAGCTACAGAATGGGCACTTGGCTGAGCTGACCTTGCGTGGGTGGACGGAGAACTTGACCAAGGCCCAAGTAGCCAAGCGGATTTCAGAGATCCTCGGCGTGGACTTGGAGAAGGCGCGCGCGTTGATGACTGCTTTGCCGAAGGACAGGGACAGCAAGCTCGCCATGTGGCCGCTGCTGTATCGCGGGACTTTGGTCGAGTGTCAGGAGCGCGAACTGAAGCTGCGGGACCACGGCATCCAAGCGGCTTGTAGGAAGCTCGGAACGTGATCAGGACTGCGATCCAGGCCGTACCGGTGAACGAGGTGACTCGGATCTTCACCGTCTTGAGCCGGGCATGGCTCAATCTGAAGCATGATCCGGACGTCTTTCAGCCTGACTTAGACTTGTCGGATGCGCAGTGTTCGAGGGTCGAGGTGGTGTTTCCTGCCTGCGGTACTATGAAGGATGAGGAGTTCATCACCTTCATACGGAAGGGCTTCATGGCGAGGGTGGAGCAATACCCATGGCTTTGCGGGGTGCGGTGGCTCAGTTCTCGGTTGTTGTCGGTGGAAGCGAAGCAATTTGGGTCGACGTACGTGATGTTGTTCGAGCTGAGCTATGCTCCGGATGCCAGCTCGACCGACTACCAGGAAGAGGAGCCTATGGGCGATTTGGAGGGAGGACTGTTCTGATGTTCACAGTAGATCCGCTTACAGCTGCGCAGGTGCTGGCAAATTACCAAGCCCGGTTCATGTTGGACAAGGAGTACATGGGGAAGGCGACAGAGTTTCGGTGCCACTGCGGAGGGGTTATGCACTACTATGATCCAACCAAGCGCATGCGAGTCGAAGCCGAGAAGAAGGCGGGTAAGCCTCGGTACTCCAGGCGCAAGCGGCAGATGAAGAAGAACGTCAAACGCTGGCGGCAGAGCAAGCGGTTCGACTCGCTGCTGCTCGCGTGCCTGGTGACTCCGCTGCGCAATCCGATGGGGTTCATGTGCATCGAGTGCGGATCCCGCGAGGGGTTCTACGGCATGATGGCGAAGAGCATGTTCCAGGTTCAACCCATGCCCGAAGGGGCGAAGGTGATCTACTGATGTCTCGGTATCGACAGGTGATTTTGCAGGCTGACATGCTAACTGCCAATGGCCGCGTGTACCCGAAGGAGGTGCTCGAAAAGGCCATCGCGGATTACAAGGCTCGTCCTCGCATGGGTCCGGTAGACGCCGAGGGGAAGGTGCGCTTGGCGAATGCTTCCTTCGAGGTGAAGGACATCCGGATGGAGGGAGATAAGGTCGTGGTCGAGGTCGACCTGTTTCGAAACCTCTGCATTGCTGAGTTGCTTCGGCGCAAGCAGGCGCGGTTGACTCCGGTGGGCTACGGCACGGTCACTGGGAGTCTGGTGCGGGAGGACTACATACTGACCGGTTTTGGTGTGACGGCGACCGAGGACTGTACGACGGGAGAAGACGGCGAGTTCATTGAGGCGGACGGCCCGATCGCCTCGCTCGTGATGGATGGCTTCGGTAATGCCACCGACGAAGAGCTACTGGAGATGCTTCAGGGAGGACAGCTCTACCGGCCTTACGTGCCGATGCAGATCACGCGGTTGGAGTGCAGCAAGGGTGTTCCGGGCTGCAAGTGCGCGGTCGGCTTCAAGCCCGAGGAGCAGTGTCCGGATTGCCGAGAGGACGAGCTGCGCGATTCCTACTGCGTTTGCTCACCGAAGGATTGAATCACCAGTTGACAAGACCGGTTCACGTGCTACGTTGGTGCGGATGAGCTATCATCCACACGGACTGGGGCCGATTCGAGCAGAGAAGATGGCGGAACAACCTATGGATCCAAGAGGCCCATCTGACTTCATTGTCTACTACCGGCAGGGTTCCGGTGTGAATGGAAACGCGGGTGTTTGGGACATCGAGCGTACGTACGATGGAGAGGTGATGGCGTCAGGTTCGCTCCACGAAATGCTGGAGATGATCAATACGGATGAGTACCCGAACGCTCGGAGAGCGACGTGGGCCGAGGACATGCTCCGATGGAAGCCTGGAGTATTCTATATGGAGTACCACTACGGCTCCAAGGGGGACGAATGAGCATGGTATGGTGATGGATGATCTACATACGAATCGAGATATGGCCGTTCGGTAACCAGAAGGAAGCGAAGGTGCTGAGCGAGGTGGTCATTGCCAACGTGGGCGGCGACATGCAGCAAGGTGAGTACGAAGCGAGAGCTTCACAGGAAGGCGGCTTTCTGGCCGAAAGGTTCAAGCTCAATTCCATGACGCAGAGCGGCAAGCACAGAGAGCGGTTGAAGCAGCCCAGGGAAGAGAGTGTTCTTGTGAGTGTACAAGCCCACCACGAGCGCTCCCTTGGGTTCTGGCCTCTGCTCCGGAAGGTGTTCAGCAAGATAGATCGAGAGCTGGGGAGAACATGAAACTGTTCGAGCTGCATAGGAATGAAGACGAGACCGGAGTCAGCGGAACAGGCGTTGTCGCGCAGGGGGTGATCTTCGACAACGGCAAGGTCAGCATGACCTGGCTGACCATGTACTCTTCAGTGGCCGTCTACGACTCCATCGAGGAAGTGATCAAAATCCACGGGCATGAAGGCAAGACTCGCGTCGTGCAGGTTGCCAACTACAACGCGAATTGCGTGCGCGGCCTGTTGACCAACCGCCAGCAAGACATCTTGGAGAATGTTGAATCGGGGCAAGTCTTTCCAGAGAA
>Ga0105099_10001995_pt1 | contig 12370 bp, 8 predicted proteins | sample PPLLak3cmMay2015_2_FD_79138 | JGI IMG/M metagenome (GOLD analysis project Ga0105099, IMG submission 79138) | Freshwater sediment microbial communities from Prairie Pothole Lake near Jamestown, North Dakota, USA - PPLs Lake P8 Core (1) Depth... | ecosystem: Environmental > Aquatic > Freshwater >...
CATTGAAACTCTCCGACCTGACGACACTCCCCGAAACAGAGTTTCGAAGCATGATTGAAAGTTCCGTCGTTAAAGGCGAGTATTACGGCATCTTCACCCAGCGACTCGCCAGCGGCGACCTCCGGGATGTGGAGTTATTTTCCTCACCGATTCGCCTTAAAGATCGCCAATTCTATTTCAACATCGTCCACGACATTACCGAAAGGAAAAGGACGGAAACAGCCCTACGAGATAGCGAGGCCCGTTACCGCTCCCTGGTTGAAGCAACCACTGACTGGATTTGGGAGACGAATAGTCATGACATCCTGACCTACTCAAGTCAGAAAGTGAAATCTTTGCTGGGATATGAACCGGAGGAGGTTCTCGGCAGAAAACCCTTCGACCTGCTATCCGAGGAAGACCTGGAGCGCATTACCACCCTCTTAGCCGATGCTAAACAAAAGGAGATGCCTTTTTCCGAGATTGAATGCAGCTACCGGCATAAAGACGGGAGGACTGTCGTGCTGGAATCGAGTGGGATGCCAATCTTCGATCAAAACGGCAACTATTCAGGTTTTCGAGGATATGAGCGTAATATTACGGACAGGAAGCATCTGGAAGAACAGCTTATCCAGGCCCAGAAGATGGAAGCCGTCGGGCAATTGGCAGGAGGTATTTCCCATGATTTCAACAATATCCTCACGGCAATTACCGGATTCGTCTTCATCCTGCAGATGAAACTGGAAGATCAAGAACTGAAAAAATATGTTGACCAGATCAGACTGGCAGCTGAACGCGCTGGCGGGCTCACAGACAGTCTCCTGGCCTTCAGCAGGAAGCAGCTGATCTGCCTGAAGCCCCTAAATCTCAATACCATTATTCTTGATACAGAAAAGCTCCTTTCCCGCCTGATACGTGAAGACGTGGAAATCCGGACAGACCTCTGCAAGGAAGACATGGTGGTACTGGGCGATGAAACAAAATTCGAACAGATAATCATCAATCTGGCCACAAACGCCCGGGACGCCATGCCCGGAGGCGGGATTCTCAATATCCGAACCGCCTACTGCACGAGGGATGGAAAAATCGAGTCGTCGGTCCTCTCCGGCAAATCCTCAAGCTACGTCCATCTCACCGTTTCCGACACCGGTCTCGGCATCGACAAGAAAACGCAGGACAGAATTTTCGAACCTTTCTTTACCACGAAAGAAGTGGGTAAAGGAACAGGTCTAGGCCTCTCCATCGTCTACGGCCTTGTCAAGCAGCTCAACGGCTATATACACATCCAGAGCGAAGCTAATATTGGCACCTCCGTAAATATCTATTTTCCTCTTATCCAGGAAGAACCGGAAAAGTCGGCATATGTGCAACTCAGCGCGCCTAAAGGAAGAGGGGAGACACTCCTCGTTGCGGAAGATGACCCGGACGTAAGAGGTTTCATCAAGACCGTCCTGGAGGAATTCGGTTATACCGTGATTGAGGCTGTGGACGGAATGGATGCGGTTATGAAATACCATCAAAACAGTGATCGTATCAAAATGGCGATCTTCGACATAATCATGCCGAAAAAGAACGGCAGGGATGCATATCTTGAGATCCGAAAGACCTATCCGGATCTCAAGGCGATCTTCGTGAGCGGCTATACCGGTGAATTTCTTACCGAGGAGGGAATACTCAAGGAAGGACTCCACTTCCTTCCCAAACCGGTGGTGCCCTGGAGCCTGCTGGAAAAAGTGCAGGAAGTTTTAGGGGCTGCCCGATAGGTCAAGAGCAGAGGGGAGAACTCTACGTTCGACAGACGCCTAGGGTCTGATTTCAATGGGAGTGCCGTTCGGGACAAATGACCATATCTCGTCTATCTCGGAATTTGTCACCGCAATACACCCCCGTGTCCAGTCTGTCACGGTGTGCAGCTCTCCGACATCCTCATAATTTCTGGGCAGGCCATGGATCATGATATCTCTACCCGGAGCTACTCCTTTTCTCTGAGCCCTGTTAAGGTCGTTCGTATTAGGATAGGAAATGTGGATGGAGCGGTAAAACCTGCTGTTCGGGTTCCGTCTGTCCAGCACATATTCGCCCTCCGGTGTTTTACCGTCCCCCTGGCGGGTCTTGGAGCCAACCGGATTTCTTCCAATGGCTACTCGATACTTCCTCAGTATCTCACCGTCTTTCACCAGCAGCAACAGCCGCTTTTTTTTGAGAACAACAACCTTGTCGGCGCGAATGATGCTGGCTGGGGCCAACTCCGGCAGGCTGCAAAGAAAAACCATCAGAACACAAACAATCTTCTTGATCATTTCCTATCACTATTCATTCAAAATATTTGATACCGCTGCAAGCGATTTCCGTGACCGGCGCTCTCTTCCAAACTGCTCCAGCCACCCCTCCCAGGGGCAGTCGGAGTACCTCGCAGGGAGAAGTCTCCGGCAAACGGATCATTCCAGTCAATCTACCCTTCGGTCGCCGAGATGTTGACTCTTCCCTGTCAGTATTTTGTGTTTCTTTTGGCAGAATTAGGGCAAATACCTTCTTTTTCATTTTTCGAGGTACTATCAGCAAGAAGAATGCCCGCCATAACCAGAAATCGCTCAAACGTGATTTCTGAGCATCAGCTCCATGGGATGGGGTGAGAGATAGGTCTGTTTTTGCAGGTATTCCTGGTCGTATTTCCTGACATAATGTTTCAAGAGCGTTACCGGAACGATCAAGGGAACGAGTCCGCGGTGGTAGCTGTTAATGACCTCCAACAACTCCACCTTTTCTTCCGGCGTAAGCTGCTGTTTGAAATAACCCATGATGTGGGAAAGAACATTGCTGTTCTTTTTTACCGTCGCCTGCAGTGACAGCGCCCGCATCAGCAAGTTCTGATAGCGGTCCAGAAGTTCCGCCCACGCCAGCGATTTCCCCTCCGCAACCAGTCGGCCCATTTCCCGATAGATCTCCGGCGAATGAGCCATGAGTTGTAGCTTTCTCCTGGAATGGAATTCCACAAGGGCACCCATGCCCCGTTTCTCCAGCAGAAAATCTTTCCATTCGCGCAAAGCGAACACCCTCTCAATGAAATTCTCGCGGATGTTCATATCGTAGAGGCGTCCCTCTTCTTCAACCGGCAGAAGCGGAAAGTGTCGCACAAATGCCTCGGCAAAGAGCCCCCGGCCGGTCTTTACCGGCATCCCGCCACCATAAACCTTCACCCGAAAAAGCCCCGAACTGGGCGAATTCTTCTTGAAGATAAAACCACACAGATCCTGGTTCTCCAAATCCTTTACAGTTCGCAGGCAGTATTCATGCATCCGCTCCGTAAGATCGATCCCTGTCCGACTGGTGACCAGTCGCGGCGCCGCCGGGTTCCCTTCAAGCCGCATGGCCTCACGAGGAACCGGCAGACCACATCCAACCTCAGGACAAACCGGAACAAAATGAAAAAAACATCCAAGGGTGTCGGTGATATAGTGATCGTGTTTGTGACCACCATCATAGCGGACCAGTTCCCCTAGGAGACAGGAACTGACGCCAAGTGCGATGAAATTCGACATGGAAACCTCCTCTGGTGCGCGCTAAGGACACTATCTGCCAAAAGCAGAACCACTCTCCCGACACGATTCCGATAAAATGGACAAGAAGCCTTCTACTACATCCAGCGAAACAGCTACGGAACCATGGGACTGCTGCCGATGTCCCTCTTGAGGATCCCGTCTCGCTGCTGCGCATAGTCGCCGTACGTGGGATACGCCTCTTTTTCGAGACGTTCACCAGGAGGTGTGAGCAGCTGGTTCCGTGCCTGAGCACCCTCATAGATACCCTGTCTGACCTGCTTCACACTGCATCCCGTCAGTATCAACAGAATAACGATAAGTGCCGGCATCCTCATCCCTGGCATATATCCCCCAAAAAATGTTATCTCAGCCACCGCTATCCAGCGGTACTGAAGAAATTTTCTGGCGACCACCCGGAGCGGATCGAGAGAAGGAGCGTCGCCACGAGTGGTGCAAGACGTCTATTTTCTAGTAGTAAAGTTATTCAAAAGCAATTGCAAGAATAAATCAAGTTCGTTAAAGGATTAAAAAAGCTTGACATTAGAGAGTTTTATTAATATACATTTATAAACTATTTCACAGGAGGCTTCTCATGAAAAAACTCGGTTTACGTCTGTTTCTCGGTATGCTGGCAGGTATGCTGGCAGCAACACTTTCCTTCGCTTCTCCAGTCGATGAAACAGCTACCGTGGAACCAACGAAAACGGTCACAAAAAAACTGCGGAAAAAGTCTGCAGACAAGACCGACCTGATCGACATCAATAGCGCAACGAAAGAACAACTCGCAGCCCTTCCCGGCCTTGCCAGTGGTGATGCAAAAAAGATCATCGACGGTCGTCCGTACACCCGGAAGAATCAGCTGAAGCAGAAAAACATTATCACAGCAGCAACCTATGACGGGATAAAGAACCTGATTGTCGCAAAAAGACAGAAGAAGTCATAACGCCAGTCGGCAGGCCGTCAACAAGCAAAAAGCAAAGGCCACTTCGTCCCCGGGCGGGTATCGAAGTGGCCTTTTTGCAGGCAAACAGAAAGCTGCATTGCAGCCTGTGCATGCTAGTTCCTATGCTTCAGCTCTGGTCATTTCAACTTGATTACCAACCCCTCCCCGGCTATGGACAGATCAACGAGCACCGTATTTCCCGCGACAAATTTACCTTCGAGTAGCATCAGAGCCAAGGGGTCCTGGATCTTCCTTTGTATAGTCCTTTTCAAGGGACGTGCGCCGAGGGCCGGATCATAGCCTTCCTGGGCAAGGTATTCGCGGGCCTTGTCAGTGACTTCGATCCCGATATGCATCTCTTCCAGCCGCTTCTTGAGCCTCTTGATCTGAATGTCCACGATTTTCTTGATCTGGTCAAGGGGCAGCGCATGGTAGATGACGATTTCATCCACGCGATTGAGAAATTCCGGTTTAAAACTTTCCTTCAGCGTCTCCATCACCATGCTCCGCATCCGTGAATAATCTGTGGCGCCGAACTGCTGAATCCATTGGGAACCCAGATTGCTGGTCATAATGATGACAGTGTTGCGGAAATCTATCGTGCGCCCCTGCCCGTCCGTCAACCGCCCATCGTCCAGCACCTGGAGAAGGACATTGAACACCTCGGGATGGGCCTTTTCGATCTCGTCGAAGAGGACAATGCTGTATGGTCTTCTCCGCACCGCTTCGGTGAGTTGTCCGCCCTCCTCATAACCGACATAGCCGGGAGGTGCCCCGATCAGTCGGGCAACGGTGTGCTTCTCCTGGTACTCGCTCATGTCGATACGAACGATCGCCTGGTCGTCGTCAAACAGGAATTCGGCCAGGGTCCGGGCGGTTTCGGTCTTGCCCACCCCGGTCGGTCCCAGAAAGATGAATGAGCCGATAGGTCGGTTCGGATCCGAAAGTCCGGAACGGGCACGACGGACCGCATTCGCCACCAGCAGCAGGGCTTCGTCCTGCCCCACCACCCGTGACCTCAGGCGATCCTCCATCTTCACCAGCTTGGCCGACTCACTCTCCTGGAGTCGCGACACCGGGACACCGGTCCACTTGGCAACCACCTCGGCCACCATGTCGCCATCCACCTCTTCGGAGAGCATTTTCCCCTCTTTCTGCACCTGAAGAAGTTCCTGATTCTTCGCCTCCATCTCCTGTTCGATGGCCGGGATTTCACCGTAACGGATCTCCGCGGTACCGGCCAGGTTACCCTCCCGTTCAAGCTTCTGGGCCTCGGTTTTCTTGTCTTCAAGCCGGGTCTTCAGTTCGCGCAGCGACTTGATAATCTCCTTCTCCTGCTGCCAGTGAACCTTCAGCTGCGCTGACTGCGCCTTGAGCTCCTCAAGTTCGTCAGCAAGCTTCCGGAGGCGCTCCTGAGAATGCTGGTCCTGCTCCTTGAGAAGCGCCTGTTTCTCGATCTCCATCTGGATGATGCGCCGCTCGATCTCATCGATCTCGGTCGGCATGGAATCGATCTCGATCCGCAGCCGTGACGCAGCCTCATCAATCAGATCTATGGCCTTGTCCGGGAGAAAACGGTCGGTAATATAGCGATCGGACAGGGTAGCTGCCGCCACGATGGCGCTGTCCTGGATCCGGATGCCATGGAAGGTCTCGTACTTCTCCTTCAGACCGCGGAGGATCGAAATAGTATCCTCCACGCTCGGCTCGCCGGTGTACACTTGCTGAAAGCGGCGTTCCAGGGCTGCGTCCTTTTCCACGTACTTGCGGTATTCATTGAGGGTCGTGGCGCCGATGCAGTGCAGTTCACCGCGCGCCAGTGCCGGCTTCAAGAGATTCGAGGCATCCATGGCCCCTTCCGCAGCCCCGGCCCCAACCAGGGTATGGAGTTCGTCAATGAAGAGAACAATCTTCCCCTCCGACTTCGTCACTTCTTTGATCACCGCCTTGAGGCGCTCTTCGAATTCTCCCCGGAACTTTGTCCCGGCGATGAGAGCCCCCATGTCAAGGGCCACAATGCGCTTGTTCTTCAGCGTCTCCGGGATGTCTCCGGAAATGATCCGTTGGGCCAATCCCTCCACGATAGCGGTCTTGCCAACGCCCGGCTCTCCGATGAGCACCGGGTTGTTCTTCGTCCTGCGCGAGAGTACCTGGATCACCCTGCGGATCTCGTCGTCGCGGCCAATCACCGGATCCAGCTTGCCCTTGCCGGCCAACTCGGTCAGATCGCGGCTGTACTTGGCCAGGGCCTGGTATTTCTCTTCCGGATTTTGATCCGTCACTCGTTCGTCACCACGCAGATCCTTGAGGGCCGCAAGAAGGGAATCCCGGGTTACCCCACTGTCGGTCAGGATGGAGGACGCCTTGCAGCTTTTTTCCTCAATAAGTCCGAGCAGCAGGTGTTCGGTGGACACAAACTCATCATTCATCGCATCGGCCTCGCGCTGGGCAGTATCCAGGGCATGGTGGAGTGATGACGAGAGGTACACCTGCACCCCTGAGCCTGTTGTCTGAGGAAGGCGCTTCAGCTCCGTCTCGGTTTTGGAGCGGACGTACTGGGGGTTTGCTCCTATCTTCTGGAGGATGGAACCGACCAGCCCTCCTTCCTGGTCCAGAAGCGCCAAGAGGAGGTGCTCGGGCTCAATGGAGCCGTTCTGGCTGGAAGCAGCGAGCTGCTGCGCAGCACCCAAGGCTTCCTGGGTTTTTATGGTCATTTTTTCCGATCTGATCATGATTGTAACTCCTTCGTAAACATTCTCTTTATGAAAGAATAGGCACGACAACCTATCGAGTCAAGCTAACAGAGGGAGTATTTATCACAAAGTGCAAGGAGGACAAAACAAGCAGTAGCGTGACCAGCCGCGTTCAGAGAAATAGTCAGAGTAACAGGCCCAACCTGATAGTCTTGTTCGCATATATATATATAGATTATTTTTTGCATTTATTTTATTTTAGCAGTATTATATGCGCAATTTTCGGGAAACGTTTCTCTTCAGGGAAAGGCACAACTGCCCGTTGAACGACAGGAGGTGATAGGAAGATAAATTACGGGTATTTGCCGATTTGTCGAAGGCTAATCCATGCAAATGAGAAGGAGGCGTGCTACATGAGGAATAGAGTGGGAAAAATTTTAATGGTTACGATACTGCTTGCCGTGGCTGTGCCCTTGTCGGCTTATTCTGCTGACGAAGAACTCCTGCGGAGGATCGATGCTTTATCACAGGAACTGAACGCGTTGAAACAGCAGGTCAAGGAAAGTGATGCAAAGCTCCAGCAGACTGTCGACAAATCAAAGGAAACAGAGCAGAAGGTTGCAAAAGTAGAACGAAATTCTCTCGGTAAATGGCTTACCATCGGCGGGGATTATCGCTTCAGGTATGATTATTTGCATGCCAAATCAGCTCCGTTTTATCAATTCAACCCATCTGACCCGATGAACCCAGGCAATGTTCCCGGACAGACATTAAGCAACAACGCTTTATATACCAACCGCTTCGGCCTGAACCTGCATGCTCAAGCGACCCAGGATGTTTCAGTTACCGCTCGGCTACTGATGTACAAAATAGCCGGTGCCCAGGATGATAGAGCAGTTTCCTCGGGAGGATTTTTCGCCGACAGATCAGGTCTCTTCGACGGGACAATTGGACATGTCCCAGGCGACAACAAACTTGCCGTCGATCAAGTCTATGCCACCTGGAAAAATATCGCCGACCAGCCAATCTGGTTTTCTATCGGGCGTCGCCCCTCCACGGGAGGTGCACCAAGCCACTTACACCAGAATACCGAGAAACCGGGAAATTCAGGAGTGCCTTCCCTGCTGGTTGACTATGCCTTCGATGGTGTCACCCTTGGTTGGGCTCCTGACATTGCCGGTCTTGAAGGCGCTTATGCCAAGTTCTGTTATGGAAGAGGTTACCAGGATTCCATCAACTCCGATGCATTCCCCAACAGTCTCCATAATACCGACATGCTTGGCGTCAATATTGTACCCTACGATACCGATCTTCTGAAAGCTGAGTTCCAATATAACCGGGGAATGAACATTTTCAACGCTCCGATCATTGTATCGGGCGATAATGCCGGTACCCTTTTTGGCACACCCAGTACTAATCTCGGCGATATCGACTGGTATGGTTTAAATTTCCTCGGTACAGTTAAAAAAATTGGAATAGGTAATCTTAACTGGTTCGTCTCCGGTGCCCTTAGCCACACACATCCAAATAACAACACTGCACTTCCGGGAATGCCAATTGGATTGATGTATTCTGGGAACAAAGAAAGTAAAACCGGCATGGCCGTTTATGTCGGTACCCGTTATGACATCGAAAAAACCGGCACCAAACTGGGTTTCGAATACAACCATGGCTCGAAAGACTGGATTACCTTTGCGCCAGCCGCAGATGATATGTGGACGTCCAAAGTAGGCACCAGAGGTAATGTATATGAGGCATACATCATCCAAGAGTTAAAACTAAAACCCATCTCTTCCTACCTGAGCAAAACTTTCTTCCGCATCGGCTATCAGTACTATGACTTTGATTACACCGGCAGCAACAACTGGGTCGGCGGCCCAGTCAGCATGGACAACCTTGGCAACCCCATGAATGCGCAGCTCCTGACGCCGCTCAAAAACGCCCAGGATCTCTACGCAACATTTGAGGTACACTTCTAGCAAACGGATACCGGCGGCGGCATTTCGTCTTCGCCGCCGGGCATCCTGATGCAGGAATGTAGCACTACAAAAGGCCATGTGCCGCAAAGGAGAAACGTATGAAGAAATTTCTGTCAATTGCCGCTCTGTGTGTTTTTTTCGCAGCAACTCTTTTTTTCGTAACAGGAACAGCCCAAGCAGATGAAATCAAGATGGTTGGCGTTATTACTGTTATCGAACTGGCAGGGAAGGATGCCACTACTGCCACCGTGACACTGAAGGACAACAAGACCGGCGAAAATGTGGTCATTACCATTAACGACGAACTAACCCTCGACAAGCTCAAGGATCACCGGATTGCCTTGGATGACGAAATCCGTTGCAAGTACAAGGTAATCGACGGTAAAAATGTCAGCAGCTACTTCCGGAAAACAGCTGGTTGCTGACGGAGCATTTCCGGCCTCTTCCGTGACAGTAACTGATTGGAATTGAGCTGGGGCAAGGAGGGAAAAATGAACAGAATTACCCTGACGCTGGCCCTGCTACTGGTGGGGGGGGTAGCCGTATCCAGTTTCGCCGAGGTACATCCGGGCACGGAGTATATCGAGAAAAACGGCTATAACGGACCGGAAACCTGCGAAGAGTGCCATCCCGGAACAGCCGCGAAGTTTCTCGAGACAGTGCACTGGAAACACGCCTCCAAGGTGACGAACGTCGACAATCTTGACCCGCACAAGGAGTACGGCATGAAAAACCGTATTTACACCATGTGCAACGGCAACGACGTCGTCAACAACTTGAAGGAAATTCCCAAAAGTCCCGAGACCGGCAAGTCGAAATTTTCCGGCTGCAATACCTGCCATCCGGGCAATCACCTGAGCGATGTTGGCAGCACCGGTCCAGAGGCGGAAAAGGCCATCGACTGCCTGGTCTGCCATTCCAGCGACTATGATTACCGGAATCTCAAGCCGTTCAAAGATGAGCAGGGACGCATCGTTATGGGCCAGGATCGCAGCGTCAAAGCAGCAATGTCCGTCGGCAAACCTTCGACCAAAAACTGTATGACCTGTCACGAAGCAGCTGGTGGGGGAGTTCTGGTAAAACGGGGCTTCATGCTCAGCAAAAAAACAGACGTCCATGCCGCGAATGGAATGGTCTGCGTGGACTGTCATAAAAGCAAGGATCACAAGATCCCGACCGGATTCGACCCCAACAACTGGGCAAACGATGGCGTCAGAATATCCTGTGCCGATTGCCACTCGGACCAGCCCCACAAGGATGCCGCGTATAACCGTCATACCGCAAAGATAGCCTGTCAAACTTGCCACATCCCCCGAACCGGCGGCGCGGTTGCCAAGGACTTTACCAAGTGGGAGCAGAGCTCGGATAAATTCTATGAGCCGGCAACCCTGAAGAAAGAAGCGAATGAAACGGTTCCGGTTTACGCCTGGTACAATAAGACAGTAGCGAACGAACCCCACTTCATCGGTCCCAAGGGTAGCAGGAAGGATGGAAAGAGCAAGATTTACCCCTTCAAGATTTTCCTCGGCAAGGCATACTATAATGCCAAAGACGGACAACTCCTGGCCATGGATTTCGCCCCACCGATGTCCAATGGCGATACTCTCGCGGGCGTGGCCTCTGCCGCAAAAACACTCGGCATCAAGGATTACAAACCGGTCCCCGGTTGGCAGACCATCTACTTTGGCAGCAACCATATGGTAACAAAGGAAAAGGCCCTGAACTGCATCAACTGTCATGCCATAAATGGCGTGATTCCTTTCCGCGAGCTCGGGTACAAAGATACCGAAATCAAGAGGCTGACCAATCCGGATATTTACTTCCGAAAGATGCTGAAAAAGCAGGAGGAGGACTGGTAGAAGACGTCCCGTAAAACAACCTCTGAGTAACAAAAATGGCCTGCAAATGCAGGCCATTTTTTCTTCCAGTGCGAACAAAACAGCACAGTGAAAAACCGGATACCGGGCATATTACAGATTTAAGTCCCGATGCCCATGACACATTTCATCCCGGAGACGTGCCACTTCGCCATTCTCCAGGTACTCATCGAAACCCATCACCCGGTCGATGATCCCGGCCGGGGTGATTTCCACGATCCGGTTTGCCACCGTGGAGACAAACTCGTGGTCATGGGAGGCGAACAGTACCACCTCCGAAAACGAGATGAGTCCATTATTCAGGGCGGTAATTGATTCCAGGTCAAGGTGATTGGTCGGCTCATCCAGGATCAGGGCATTGGCGCCGGACAGCATCATCCGGGAGAGCATGCAGCGAACCTTTTCGCCTCCTGACAGGACGCTGGTCTTCTTGAGCGCTTCCTCTCCGGAGAAGAGCATCCGGCCAAGGAACCCGCGGGAAAAGGACTCACCCTCGGTGGGTGGAGAAAACTGGCCAAGCCATTCAATCAGGTTCATATCGCTGGCAAAATAGTCGCCATGATCTTTTGGGAAGTAGGCGGGAGTAATGGTAATTCCCCAGCGGAAGCTGCCGCTGTCAGGCTCAAGCTCCCCGGCAAGGATCTGGAACAGCGTTGTTTTCGCCAGGCTGTTGCCGCCGACAAAGGCGATTTTATCACCCTTGCCCACCGTCAGTGTCAGGTTGTTCAAGACCGGCACCCCTTCGATTGATTTGGAGAGATCTTTGATCTCCAGGATGATGTCGCCGCAGGCTCGTTCCGGCTTAAACACCACGTAAGGATATTTTCGCGACGAAACCGGCATATCCTCAATGGTAAGTTTTTCCAGCAGCTTTTTCCGCGAGGTGGCCTGCTTGGCCTTGGAGGCGTTGGAACTGAAGCGCTGAATAAATTCCTTCAGTTCATTAGCCTTGTCGGTGACCTTGCGATTTTCATCCTGCTTCTGCTTCAGGTTCAGCTGACTCGCCTGATACCAGAAATCGTAGTTCCCCACATATACCTGGATGCGGCCAAAATCGATATCGGCGATATGGGTGCAGACCTGATTCAGGAAATGGCGGTCATGGGAAACAACAATGACCGTATTGGGAAACCGGTAGAGGAAATCCTCCAGCCAGGCAATGGATTTCAAATCAAGATGGTTGGTCGGTTCGTCCAGGAGCAGCACGTCCGGGTTGCCGAACAGGGCCTGGGCCAGCAGAACCCGCACCTTTTCTCCCGCTTCCAGCTCCTTCATTGTCTTGGAGCGCAGCTCCTCGGGGATGCCGAGGCCATTGAGAAGCACAGCCGCTTCGGATTCCGCCTCGTAGCCGTTCATCTCG
>Ga0105099_10001996_pt1 | contig 12370 bp, 15 predicted proteins | sample PPLLak3cmMay2015_2_FD_79138 | JGI IMG/M metagenome (GOLD analysis project Ga0105099, IMG submission 79138) | Freshwater sediment microbial communities from Prairie Pothole Lake near Jamestown, North Dakota, USA - PPLs Lake P8 Core (1) Depth... | ecosystem: Environmental > Aquatic > Freshwater >...
GTTGATATCATCATAAAGGTAAGAAGTACCGTAGGAGGACCAGAGGATCTGGGACTCCTCAAGCAGTGTGAGTTCTGTGTTGTTCCATTCGTTGACGATCTGTCTGGTGTTGACCGCATCAGCTAGCGTCAGTGAGTTGTTGACTACGGTTGGTAGATTTGATTGCGGTAGAGGATTGTAATAAAAATCATACGCGGTCGGTGGATGACCCAGATGCATGATGATCTCTGGTTTTTCATTGGAGGGAAGATCAAGTTCGTAGAGATCGTTGACACTTAGCCCTGTTGTGAGTGTTGCTAAATCCAGGGCGTTTGCATCGAAATACACGTTCTGAGCAATCATCCCGATCTCAGCCATGCCTGCTTTCTCATCAGAGGCGATGCTTTGGTTCCAGACCAGGCCAAACTTGATCGGAGCACCTGTGTTCTGACCGATATAGAGGTAATTGCCGGTTTTCCAGAGTTGTAACGAATGGTTAACTGCTCGGTAGATATAGGTTGCGTCGCTGCGAATCACATACAGGGTCGTTGAATACGTCCCGTTCGGACTATAAATCGTTCGCCCGCCATTGGGCGTCACCCCGTACGCTGCCCATAGGATTGTGGATAAGTCTTCCTCCGTCACGGGTGTGGATGGAAAACCATTATGGAATGACATCCTCCGACAGATTGATTGTTCCAGCAGCATACCAACAGGTAATGGATCTGGGAGCGTAATCCAATCATCGACTCGAGTTGTCACCTCGTCGGTTGTTACAAGACTGAGTCGCGCGGTGAGTGGTTCGACAGCAGCGATGATGAACAGCACGCAGAAGATAATTCCTATCAATTTCTTTCTCATGATGTTTCCCCTTATTGAATGCTATACACATGGTTTATATAAAATTACGGTCACAAGGATATAAATAAGAAGATATTTCTTTCGGTTAATCTATGCTGATTTCCTTTCTTAATAGAAGATCAGTGATTTTTATCTTTTTTCCATTCGGTAAGAGTTCTAATGGCGGTTGTATCCCCTGTTCATAAAGTTTATAATTCGCACATTGAACATGTTTTCCTTCAACGGTGCAATATGTGACGACTATGTCTCGAAAAAGCCTCATGGTTTTGTCATCTTCAACAAAATATTTCAATAGCGGAGGGACGCCTTTTATTGCGTCCAACGCACAGCGTTCCAGGTATTTACAGTTGAATTTTTTTTGTAACACATTGAAGATGAGACAGTTGGTATGGTTCTCTGATTGGCAGGTCTCAAAACTCGTATAATTCCTAATATGAGGAAAACGGGTGATACACAGTCTGGTAAAATCCTCATAGTACGGGCAACTCATGCATTCCATCCTTTTTTTTATTACGTATTTCGAATCGTTCTTTTCTTTAAAAACATACCCTTTTTTAATCTTATAAAAGACTTGGTGCCATTCTGTAATTCATCTGTTTTCTGCGTTCTTGTCAAAAATCTTATCGGTTCATTTCTTCTTTTCAGGAGTTATCAATAATTAAAACATTTTTATGAAAAAATAACCTGATGTCCTCAAAGATATGTTTTTAAACAATCTGATGTTGGGATATTGATGAGAAAGGAGGAATAACGGTGGTCGTTGGTTTTGTTCTGATGCATGTTTCACCTTTGCATGAGTATGAAGTGTTCAATAAATTATCGAAGATGCCTGAAGTTATTGAGATTCATCCTTTGTTTGGTGAATATGATTTAATAGCAAAAGTTGAAGCAAAGGATTATGAGAGCATCGGAGAGATCATTATTAAGAAGATTAAAATAATTGAAGGCATCACCGATACCAAGACGTTGACAGGGATTCGGTTGCATTGACAAACCTTGATGATAGAAGAATGATCCGTCATGATGAAATTGCAATGACGTAGGGAGAGGCAATGAGTCGGTTTCGTACAATGAAAAAAAAAGTAATAGAGCTGTTCGATGAAAAAACAGGGGGTGTGGTACGAACCATCTGTTTTCATAGTCCAAAAGAGTTTGACGAGTTTGTGAAAGGTTTTAAAGAAATGCGATACCCAGGGTACGCGTGGAGATTCAAGGATAAAGGCAGAAAGAAAGGGAAAAACGATCTGCTCGATCATCACCATGAGCAATGATTTTTTGAAGAAGAAAAACCGTGGTGTTGTACAGTTCTTAGCCTAACGCGTACATCAATGCGGCTTCTGGTGTTATTTCTTTGATTCGTCCATTTTTGACCCAGGTATTGAACGTGGATTCTTTCAATGGGAATTCGACATCTCTTTTTCCATCATAGATCCGGATAGTGTAGATGTCAATGTTTCTTCCTTTTTCAAATCCGTATAAAACAGCAAAGGCGATTGTTTTTTGTTCGTTTACCTTCAATTCGTAGGAATGCCCGACGTTCATTTTTACTTTTGTCATATGATTTCCTTTCCTCAACGTCATTGTTCATATCTGTTCTTTGTTTAAAAAAGGAACCGTCATTGATTGAATGTTGTCGTATCCAGAAATTACTACGATCGGGTGAGAATGATATAGTAGGATTTCTGGAAGTGAAATACATAGGGCAAAACACTACATCAGTAGTATATTGTTAGAAAAAATAAAAATTCATAAGAGATTTAGAAACACAATTGTACATCAAGGTCATGTAGTATTTTAATAAATAAGGTTATTTTCTCTATTTTTGATGACTTCTGCCAACGCATCAGCAATGGCAGGTAAATTGTCTGTTATCTGTTTATTGGAATAATGTATGGTCCTGTATCCGTCTTTACTTGAATATTCGTCTCTCCATAGGTCTGTGTCAAGTTGCGTTGGATCTGTTATATGATGGTCTCCATCTATTTCGATATAGATCCTGGCTTTTGGGATAGCGATATCTATATGTTTGAATCCATCATAGGCTTCATATTCGCATTCGATGCCACGTTGTGTTAATGCTTCATATAATTTCCTTTGCGAGGGAGTTCCCTGATGTTCTAAGCATAATGGTTTACCGAAATGTTTTTTTCCATATTCGAAATGTTTTTTATCGATACTGGTGTTACATACCATGCAGTAATAGTTTACGGCATCATTTTTGTCTGTGAGCGCATCGACTTTCTTATGGATGTATGCTGTTTTACCGAGGAGTTCTTTTTCAAATTCTTCTAAGCTTTGTAATTTTTCTGCTTCTTCAATTTTTTCTTTGAGGACCTGTTTAATTTCATTGAAATGTTCTTGAGACAGATGAATGTGATATTTTATTTCTAACAAATTGATCATTTTGTTTAATTCTTTGACTGGTGGCATCCCTTGATATTTTTCAACGAATCTATAAAACACTTTATATGCATCTCCTGATAATTTTTGTAATGTTTCATGAATTCGTTGTTGTTTTTCTTGATTTTTGTTTTTTTCAGCGCAATCCATGCAAATCACGCTGTTATCAGGTAATTTGTAAAAATTTAACCATATTATCTCGTTGCAGCGAATGCATCTGAAGAGGTTTCCCATCCTGAATCTCCAGGAGAAATTAACTTTAAGTTGTTTAAAAACATATCTATTTATGAGATTATTGTTCGTATATGAGAGGACTTCACATCTTTGATCCGCATCAATAGAAGGAAAAATGATTAGTGGAAGCTTTTTGGACATCACAATAAAGTCATTAGTTTTTTAATGAAGATATCATAGGTGGTATAATCATAGAGGATGAATTCGACGAGTTGCATGTCCCGATATTCTTTGGGGGGTTCGTTCTCTTGTCGAATTAGTCTTTAGATTTTGTTCGGATGTTAGTTTTGGGATGGTAAGAAAGCTATATAAATGTTAAATGTATACGTGTAGCACGTTAACCTTTAGCATAACATGATGCGAGGAGGTAGACATGAAAAGAAAAAAACACCTTACCACAACGCTCCAACACATGGGGCAAACGCTAGGACTTTCTGACAGAGACATCACCAATGCAAAACGAACAGCACGAAGCATGCTGGGCATAACAATCGCGGCAGCCGTCGTCATCATCATAGGAAAAATCGTGACATCACAACTCGACGCAGTCGGCCTGTACTACACCGGAGTCAGCATAAAAGACTTCGGCTTGCTCAGCAGGTTTTTCTAAAAAAACAAAAAAAGGAACACTGCTAAACACAACCCCCTTAGCAGTGTTTCCCCCCATTTTGTAATCTCTTGAAGGTGTCCAAATGAGTCTTAAACACATCCCCCTGAGTGTCGCCTGGGAGCTGACCCTTTCCTGCAACATGCGCTGCATGCACTGCGGATCCTCCGCAGGAGACACCCGAAGCCAGGAATTAACCACCAATGAAGCACTGAATCTATGCTCCCAGCTGCAAGAACTACGTGCGAAATACATCAATCTCACGGGTGGAGAAGCACTCCTGCGAAAAGACTGGTATGTTATCGCCAAGGAAATCAAGGACCGCGGGATGCAGGTCAGTGTCCTGTCCAACGGCCTTCTCCTCAACCAAAAAACAATAGCACAACTTCGAAGCGTCGGAGTCTACGCCATCGCAATCAGCCTTGATGGAGGAACCGCACAGACCCATGATACGATCCGCGGGATCCCTGGTTCTTTTGAAAAATGCCTAAGTGGTTTAGAAGCACTCAAAAAAGAAAACCTCCCAGCCACCATTATTACGACCGTCCATAAAGGCAACTTATCGGAACTCCCACTGATCCGTGATCTCATCATCGGGAAGACAAAAGCATGGCAGATCCAGATAGCGGTCCCCATCGGCAGGTTCCCTCGGGAGTATATTCTTTCCAAGGAGGAGTTCTATGCAGTGGCACTTTTTATCGCTGCGATGAAGAAACGCTATTCAGCCAGAGAGCTTGCGGTGATGGGCGCCCATAGCATCGGATATCATTCCCAAGTCTTGAGGAACACCATGGTCTCCCCTGTGTGGAATGGATGTCAGGCAGGCATTAGCGTCCTGGGTATAGAAAGCGACGGAAGCATCAAAGGATGTCTTTCTCTTCCCGAGTCCTTTGTCGAAGGAAACATCCGGCAGAGACCATTGGCAGACATCTGGGAGGATCCGTCCTCGTTCTCATACAACAGAGACTTTTCCCGGACTGACCTGAAGGATCAATGCACGACCTGTCGATTTGGAAAAACCTGCAAAGGAGGATGTACCACCGTTTCAGCATCGCTTACCGGTGCTCCGCACAACGACCCGTATTGTCTGTATCATTTCGAGTCACAGATACTAAACAGTGAATAATGACTCGCGGTAAGCATGGATATTTTTTTATAAAAAAAAAAAAAAAAAAAAAAAATTATTTTTTATTTGTATGGTGTATGGGGTGGATGTGGTTTGTTTTTTTTTTGAAAAAAAAAAAAAAAAAAAATTTTTTTTTAAAAAAAAAAAAAAAAAAAAAAAAAATATATTATTGAATACCAAGGATGATTGGTCCAATGAGGATCGCTGATTTTGTGACGGAGACTTCGTCGGCGTTCTCTGCGACTGCGGTGATGGTGATTTGTATCTTGCCCAGACCGAAAAACATGCCAAGGCTGATGGTTTCTGATGCACCGACTCCGATTTCGGTGATGGTGTCGGTCGCGGTTTTATCCACTTTTTTGAGAATTCCACCGGTGACTTGGATAGTCCAGTCGATGGTCCTGGCAGGGACTTCTCCGATGTTGGTGACCTCCGATTCGATACCGATGGGTCCCTGGAATGTTCCGATGGAGAGTGTTGCTTTTCCTTCTCCTTCAACGATGGCTCCAATCGCCCAGTTGTAGTCAAGACCGTAGATCTGCAGCTCAGACCAGGCTCCGTCAAACCCCCAGTCTCCTTTTCCATCAACCGCGGGACCCTCATCCATTACTGCGACATAGGCGTTGATCTCGGTTTGAACCCATTCGATGGAGATCCAGAGTTCTTCGATTCCATCAAGGAGGAGTGGAGTGAGAAGGGAGATGGTAGACACCCCTGAGGAGGTGAAATGATAGGTGGTATCGTTCTGGATGATTGCTCCAGGGTGCGTCGCGTTGCCTTCCCCGTAGATGATGACGGTAGCGTCACATTCGAGTTGGCCGTTATCTGCGCTGTATCCTGCGTTGACCTTGGTAAGTGTCCATCCTTCGTAGGCTGCAAGTTCGTCTTGGGTGAGTCGGATGGCTGACTGCCATTTAAATGGGGGTTCAATGTCTTCGACTCCGATGACGTTGACGAGGCTGTCCGGGTCATAGTATTTTATTTCCTCTTCGCCCCGGTTTTGGGGAGAAGATATGGTGGTCGTGGTGGTGCTGGAAAACATAGTTGTGTGTGGTTGGGTCGCAGAGGAAAGGCTGATGGTCGATCCTATCATGAGTACGGCTAGGGTGAGGACTACGGCTGCCTGATATCTTCTTTTTGGTGTGTTCTTCATATGAATTATCCCTCTTATGGTTTTTTTAATGTGTTTTGAAAGATATGAAGGTTCTTCTTGTTTCTTTGTGCAAATCAAAAAAAGTTTCTTACGAAAGTAGCAATTTATCCTAAATAACTCTTTTATAGTCCCCTTGATTTTTTTTAAAAAAAAAAAGATGAAGAGAGGTTTACTAGAGCAATTGAAGGAATTTTATAGGATTGCTAGAGTCAGTTGCTTCGTCGTTGATTGATTAAGATCTCAAGTGTCTATTTGTCTGATAGACCAGTCACAAATACATCAGCTTTCTTTTGATTTGTTTGCTTGTAGACCAGTTTTGGCATTCTTCGAGATTTTGTTAACTCTTGAAGTTTCTGAGTTATTTCATCCATTCTGTATCACCTCCAATTAAAATGACTGTTTTTCATTCTCAATTACGGGTTTTTTTACTTTGTGAGATTTGTTGCTCTTGTTCCTCGGTCTGAGTCTTCAATCTGATATTCAATTTGGTCTCCTTCATTGAGATCCATTCCCATTGGTATTGATGATCGATGGACAAATGTCTCTTTTCCGTCTTCACCGGTTAGGAAGCCAAATCCTTTCATACCATTGTACCATTTTACTGTTCCTTTCATATTCTTAATCACCGCCTCAGATTTTTATATCTGGGTTTTAAAAGAACGAAAATGAAAAAAATCGCAAACGTTCGTTTATCCGAAAATGTGTAACTCTTCTTTCTCTTTCTTTCTAACCTCTATAAGAACCTCTCGTTTAAATAGATATCTACTGCAAGACAGGTATCATGCAGTACTTGTTTTGAACGCCTTCGGCTGAAGGATGCTACGATGCATTTTTATCGTTCGTAGAGTTTTCATTTTGAGGGCATTGGAAAGAAGAAAAAGGTGATCGGTCCATAGAAACGAAGAAGAACCAGACAAAAAAAAGGGTTGAGGGGCTGCGGTATGACCCGTATGGTCGTGGAAAGGAAACCTTGCCTTTTATCGTGAAGGTAAAACCACAATCGGTGATGGGAGACTATATCGCTTTGCATGGGTTGCTTCCGGAAAAAGAACTACCAGTCAGACTCAGACATAAGATACCGGAAAATGAAATCTGGATACGAAAGAATGTGTACGATGACCCGAAACGAAGGGAGCGTGTCTTGCAAGGTCATGAGAAGTTCGAACTGGAGTTGATGGAGACGAAAGGGTTGACGTATAAACAAGCGCATAAGAGAGCACAATTCCATGAAAAGATATACAGGCTTGAGGATTGGTTAGGGAGGTTGGAGACGGAGTTAAACAGACCGCCTTATGAGCCGGTAGAAGTCGTAGAAAAAACAACAAAATCGAGAACGAAAAGGCAGAAAAGAACCATTCAATGAATTGCGAAGAATTATTGGGTATTGTTCCCCTTAATTCATCTCACTATAAAATAAAAAAAAAAAAGAGGAGATGGCTCGATTAGGAAGGATAGCCGCCAAACAGTAAACTTGGATCTCCAAAGAGTGCCCAGTTGGTGATACAGAACGCATCGGTTTGTCCTATCGTGTTCTCCGTGATATATTTCTGGATAGCCTGGCTGTGTGCTTGAGCAAGATGTGTCGCCCCATGGCCGATGTAGTAGAAGAAATTCGATTCGAGTTCTGCGCTCAATACCGTTGCTGGATCACCACCGGATCCGATGCCATATCCGGTGCATCCGGTCGATGCGATGGCACCACCGACGGGTTTGATGATAAGGCCCCAGCTGAAACAGACTGGCCCGGGGAGTCCATGGCAGAAGTAGCGTGTCCCATTGACGTCTATCATGGAGGGGATCATGGAGACGTTGTACAAGCCGTTGTGACATCCACCGACGATGACCACCGGTTGTTTTTCCCCGTTTTGTAACTGCCAGAAATGTTTCATCCGGATGCCGCCTGTCCAGTCTGTCGGATACACACCATCGAACCAGATCGTGTTCCATCCGAGTGCATATCCGTGTCCTTCGAAGTCGACAAAGCCAGCACCCTCGCTGAATGTCTTTGTAATATCCTCAGGGGTTGGTACGAGACCACCGGTGTCTCTGTTGATGGAATAGACTTGTATCTGATTCAAATCAGGGATCGCGAGTTTTGTGTAGTTATAGGCAAGGTCGCAGAGGTATTCCCCATCAGGTTGTCCTAGCCACAGGTAGGAGGTCTTCCCAGCGACACCGATGAAGTTCTTATACCATGGTTTTTCACTTGGACCGGTGCTTTCATAGGTTATGATTTTCTTGACGACATGGTTGACTTCCAAGGTGCTTGCCACTGGTAATCGGCTGACGTAGACTTCTGGGTACATATCGATGATGTCTTTTGGGACACCGGGTGCGTTCCAAGCCGCGTAGATTCCGTCTCCATTTGAGTCCCAGCTGTCAAAGGCACCGGTCCCATTGTAGAGACATCCGTAGTAGAGGTCAGAAAGGCATCCTTCGTCATCGTCATTTGGCATGTTGACGTAACGAACCGGGACCCACCAGGCTTTCCAGCCAGCAGACCGGGTGTCCTTATCTTTTGCGTAGATATGGTTTTTCAAGCCGCCGACGAGGAGTGCATAGGTGATATTCGCGGTGTCATATTCGTTCTTTATGAAATATTTCACCTGTTCAGGGGCGTCATACCCGTCATACTCGGTGAGGATGGATTCTATGGATTTGAACTTGGTGATGACCCCTTTACTGTTCTTAAAATCAATCAGGGTTTGGAGTTTTGAGCTGAACTTCTCAGGAGCGATAATCACCATATCATACTGCTCTGCTGAAGATTGCAGCGGGGCTTGTGCTTCATTATAAGTAACCGTGATATCGAAACTGCCAGCAAACGAGATTTCATTGTTCATTGGTGAATATCGGACTGGATAACACACTACTTTTACAAAAGTCACCTGCACATTCTTCTCATTCCGGCCAGCACCAAGGTCATAAGTAAACCAGGTACTCGGATAGAACTCGGCACTCCCATAGACCGCAGGATCTTTCACATACGCGGTCTGTTCACTTAGTGTAGATAACGGTGCGATACGAGCAGGGATAATCTCTTTTGTCAGAGCTAATGTCCCGATATCGTTCGCATGACAGACTACCTGAATATTGGACGATCCAAATGGGATCTGATACGTCTTCACATAGATCGGTAACACGGGTCTGTTTGGTTCTAACCATTGAGTCGTCGCACCATCAAGCTGAATCTGAACAAACCCATCTTTCTCAGATAACAGTGGTTGTGATGAGAAAAGAACCGAGGTCGATTCAGTTTTTACATTCTTTGTTTCTTCATTTGATGTGTTTGTGGTGAACGCAGCTGCCCCTAGTCCGCTCAGGACTAAAATACCTATGACTAGTATTGGTACTATTTTTTCCATCTTTTTTTCCTCCGATATCGACAATTATGATAATATATGTGAAAGTATAAGAAAGTAGTCTTAGAAAATTTGGTCAAAACTAGAATCAAATGCCTCTTTTAATAACAAATGGAAGAAAAATGCTGTAAATTTTTTTTCTTGATATTTTGTGCTTTTCCGGTACAGTTACACAAAAAAAGCTGGACAACGTAGGGATGACATACGTATGAAATAACGTAGTTCTGAAACCAGTATTGCTTCTGATAACAATGAAAAAAAAAGAAAAAAGGGTGGAGTCTATTTGACTCCAAGGACCAAAGGTCCGAGGACAAATCCACTCGCGGTTGTATTTACGTTGATTCCTTCCTCACTGGTTACGGATACCATGATGTTTGTTTTGCCGAACCCCAGGATGAGTTTTGGTTTGATAGTTCTTACGTCTCCATTCAGGATACCTGGGAGAGTCCCGGTGGTTGATTTTCCAGCGAAGATGAATGCTCCATCAAGACTGATTGACCAGTTGATGTGTGTGAGATTTATCGGTCCATTGTTCTTGAGGGCTGCTTTGATGCCAAATCCACCAGTAACCGTTATTTGCATAGAGGGTGCTTCAGCGATCGTCACTTCGAGTGTTCCCGGGTCGCTTTCCGCATCATAGATATCTCGTGCTTTGATTTTGACTTCGTAGGTTCCCGGCTCAGACCATGTGTGTGTTGCGGTCACTTCTTCACCTGATGTAAAAGGACCAATGCACACTTCACCAGTGCCATCGCTCCAGTTCACGCAGTAAAAGATGTTATCTCCATCGGGGTCTGTTGCAGAAAACGTATACGTATAGGCTGTTCCAGCGGTCCCTGATGTTGGGCCATCTATCGTTGGTGTGGTAGGTGGGCTATTTTGTGTTCCGCCAAGAGTCACGGCGGTACATTCATCAGAATAATACGCCCAAAAGGGAGCACCGCTTGGAGGATCTGAATAGGATTGATGAGGGGTATTGCCAAACACTGCGAGGATCACCTGGATATTGTCTTGAGTTATCGCTGGATAGCCTGCTGCTGCTCCATCCCAGGTGATGGTATCTGAAAGTGTGTCTCCTGCAGAGATTGTAATTTCTTCATTTACGACAAAATCCAAAAATGCATGATGATACGGATCACCGCTGTAATCATCCCATAACGTTGATTCTATTTCGATGACATAGATCCTTAGATGACCAGGGTAATCACTTGCTTCATTGTTTACAACATTGTAGCTGACCTGTATTTGAGCGCCCCCAAGCCAGTTGGCATTTAGGTTTGCTACGAGATTAGGGACAGCCCGTGATCCTGACGAATCAAGATTGTTCTGAAAAGTAGCAATGTTGGTTCCTGGATAGACAAACTCACCGCCATCCCAGTACGATGTGGGAACCCACATAGGATTGAATTCCGAAAACCTTGCGTCAGCGACTGGATTTTTGTCATAGACTAACTCGGTATATTCAAAATCATAGGTACCCATGCCATAGATACTGTGCCAAGCATCATTGGATTGAGGACACGATGGGCACCAGGTAGCGGTTCCTACTTCTACTAATACGGTATGGGTGTAATCTTTAGGTGATAGACTCGGTGATACATCTTGGTAATAAGTGATTTCCGCAGGTTTTAGGTCGTCACTTTGCAGTGCGCTTGCTCCTAGTCCACTCAGGACTAAAATTGCTGTTATTATTATTGGAAGTATGTTCTTCATATGTTTTCCCTCAGTTTCAATGATATTAATAACGGTGCCTTCTATAAAAACATATCTTTAGAAATAGAAGCATTGACACGGTTTTCAGCAATCGATTTATTTATATATCAATAATATTATATAACAATACTTGATTTATATGGACATCGTGTATAAAGAAACGTTGTATAGCAGACCAACACCGGTATCTAGTATAGCAAAAACTTTGTGCAGTACACCGACCAAGAGGAAATCAACAAAGACTGGGAAATTTGAAATCTATACAGATAAAGTAGGTGAATATCGTTTTAGACTCAAAGCCCCAAATGGCGAAATCATCGCTGTAGGGGAAGGCTACACGACGAAGGAATCCTGCATGAACGGGATTCATAGTGTTCAAAAGTATGTACTAAAATCAAAGATCGTAGAACTCAAAAAATGAGATACTCACGTGGTAAAAGACTTAGAAGAATAAACCTTCTTTTTTCCTTGAATGAATATCGTAGAACCCTGTTTTTCGTGTGAATCCAAAAAAAAATTACGCATTTTTTATTTGAAACGGACTTATCTTCACAGAACTCTTAAGAAGACAAAAAATATTCGAACGCCTGATGTGTATGGTGAAAGGAAAAAAACCATCGACGATCGATGTGTATATCGCATCTTTTCCTGATAATGTCCAAGGTATTTTGGAAACAATGAGGCGGACTATCAAAAAAGCTGCGCCGACCGCTGAAGAAACCATTCGTTATCAGATGCCTACGTTCAAGCTGAATGGCAAGAATCTTGTCCATTTCGCAGCGTTCAAACATCATATTGGGTTTTATCCGACACCATCAGGTATCACTGCGTTTCAAAAAGAGCTGTCCATCTATAAACAAGGCAAGGGGTCTGTGCAATTCCCACTGGACAAACCAATGCCTTATGACCTTGTGAAAAGAATCGTCCTGTTTAGA
>Ga0105099_10001997_pt1 | contig 12369 bp, 18 predicted proteins | sample PPLLak3cmMay2015_2_FD_79138 | JGI IMG/M metagenome (GOLD analysis project Ga0105099, IMG submission 79138) | Freshwater sediment microbial communities from Prairie Pothole Lake near Jamestown, North Dakota, USA - PPLs Lake P8 Core (1) Depth... | ecosystem: Environmental > Aquatic > Freshwater >...
AAAGACACGATCGGGAATGCTCATTAGTTTCTACCGGAGATAATCTTGAGGAAGAACAAATCTCGCTATGGACCTCTTGAAGACCATGATTGCGAACCGGGCGCAGCAACCCAATGTCTCCGACCCGAAGCCCCGCAAGGCTCGAGGCAAGAAAGCCCCCACCAAGACCGAGAAGGCGAAGGAGCAGACTCCGGGATCGAAGGCGATGCGCAAGTTCATCACCGAAGAGAAGCCACCCAAGAAGGTGGTGAAGGAACACTTGGAGGCGATTATCGCCGCCGAGTGTGCGTCAAGTAGCGATGAAGAATAATGTTGCGGACGGACTAGAAATGTCTTGTCTCGCACGACTGAATGCTAGGGTCGACGCTTGGTTTCGGAAGGTGTTTGGCTATGACTTGGACGGGGAGGACGACTGGATGTCTTAGATCACATAGTCGCAAGTGCCCTGGCTGAAGGTCAGGACGCCGTTGTAGTTGTAGCTGATGTGGAGCTTCAGGTCAGCCGCCGCAGCGAGGCCCTGGGGCAGGTTGAACGAGAGGTTGACGATGCCGTTGGTGATCGCCTTCCCCGCCGTGTAGGTCGTGTTCGCCGTGATGTCGTTGAAGGTCTGGGCGAACGGCAGCTCCACCCAGCGACCCAGGAAGGGCGTGGTGATGGACGCCGCACCACCACCGGCATCCGCCACGAGCACCTCATTCACCGCCGGAGCCATGCGACCATTCACGAGATTCCAGAGCGCACCCGAGCCCCGGTCGAACCGAGCGAACACCTCACCGGCATAGGTCATCTGGACATCCTCAGGGGCATACCACTTCCAGGGGTTCTGGAGGGTGCCGACGGCGTAGACGCCCGACGCATCTGCGTCCTTCGTGATCCAGCACTGAACATTGCGCACCTCGCCGGACCGGAAGCCCGTGAGCGTAACATTCTGCCCCACAGCGTTGGCGAGGGGGATGACGATCTCCTGCTGGGTGAACTCGATCGGGTAGGAGAGGGCATGGGAGGTCATGTCCACACGACGAGCCAGAGCGTCGCCCTGGTTCTCGAAGACGACCTGCTGGACCTGGAACTCCGCCGTGGAGAGCTGGGTCGGGGGCGACCCGGCAGCAGCCGCCGCCGCAGAGAAGATGGAGGAGGTCGGGTAGAGCTCCACCGTCACTTGAACTTGCTGCGTCAAGAGATCAGTGGGCAGAGGCGGGAGCTTGGACATCGAGGACGGGATGGTGTGCGGCAGGGGGAGCCACACATAGGCCCGCTGGGCGACGGCGAAGTCACCCGCAGCGGCAGCCGCACCGGCGGCGGCAGTGCCACCGAGGTTGAACAGGTCGTCACGGGCGGAGGCGTTCGGGCACTTGCGCAGCGCAGCCTGGAGGAGCTGCTGACCGCTCAGGAAATACTGGGAGCTACCGCCATAGCGGAAGGACACCTGCTTGATCAGCGCATAGCCCCAGCCGGAGGGGATGGCGAGACCGGAGGCGACGAGGCCATTCTGCCCCGACGGCGCAATCTCCATCGTGAGGACGATGTCCTGGATGCCGTTGTTGGGCGGGATCGTGAACACGGACGACCCGGCGCCCAGGTTGGCGAACTGCTGGACATAGCGAGTGTTCTGCGTGGTGCGGAAGCACTGCTTATGCGCCGTCTCGGGGTCGGGGTAGTAGAGATCGACACACTTGCCGGGGCGGACGAGCTGCTGGACAGATTCGGAAAGCGAAGACTCCATGTTTGTTTCTAGGCGAGGAGATTTTCTCCCGGCGGCGGAAACTTTCCTCCCTCCTTAACAAAGATGTCCTCGTCTATGATTCGTGCCCACGGCGGCTCCAAAGATATCGTTGCCACCCAGCGTGGCGGCGGACTGATTATGTCCGGCATCATCAAGGATACGATGGAGAACTCGCCCAAGGCGGTTCACATGCGCTCTCTCGAAAAGCTCATCTCCCAGACCACCGGCGTCCCCCGTGAGCGTCCGATCATGGAGGGTGTGATTGCGGCGACGGTGCCGACCCACATGCGGGATGTGCCTGAACTCCACCCCAACGCTGCGCCCAACATGTCCGACTCCAAGATGGCGGTAGGCACGACCTACTCCGGTCCCAAGTCCGGCTACGGCATGGCGGAGAAGTCCAAGAAAAAGTCCAAGAAGTATTGAAAGGATGGACCTGTGGCAACGCATCCGCATCCCTGAGGGGGTGCCGAGGCGGTGGGTGAGACGCCAACGGCGCCATGTGTGCGTTGTAGTGTCTTACAGAAAGTTCTGGACGAAACTGTAATGAATGTCTATAGGACCCAGCGGGAGTCTCGTCCCTGCGAGTGTGGCGGGAAGTCGTGTCTGATCCCGGCCATCCGAACCCGGCACTGCGAGACGATCAAGCACCGCACCTGGCGGTGGCAGCGTCTTTGCGAGGCGATGCTGAACGAATCCCTCACCCCTGCGGAGAAGCGGCTTCTCCTGCGAGAGTCCAAACACCTTGTTTCCTTTGTTGCGTAACTTGACTCTCATTCAGCGGGGCAACTGCCCCCACAATGAGCATTAGTTCTCAGAGAACAGCAGAGCCATCTGGTATTCCATCTCTCCACCAAGCTCCTCGGCGTCGAGGATTTCACCTCCGCTCGTGTAGACCTGGAAGGTGAGCTGACCGACAGGCTGGGCAGGGTCCCAGAGGATCTGCTTGGGGAAGGACAGGTAGCGCCGTGAGACGAACGGCTTGTAGCCCTGGTAGATGGGATAGTCATACTTGTCCAGGGGCAGAGGCACATTGTCGTAGGAGAGGACCCAGCGGTAGAGGGTGTCCCGAGTTATCGAGCTGGTGGTGTTGTCCTTGAGGTCCTGGTTGTAGGTCAGCTGAGGGCTGACGAAGTCCAGGTAGTAGATGGGCGTGAGGCGAGGACAGATGAGCGGATAGTTGTTCGCCCCAGCGCCGTTCAGGGCAAGGCCGAGCTGCGACTGGAGAGCGCCAGGAAGGATTGAGAAGTTGCCGAGGGTGGAGTGAAGATAGGCGAGGCCGCCGACCGTCGCACTGTAGGGAGCCCCTGTCGCATCCCAGACGACGAACGCACCCGCACCGAACGCACCTGCGTCATTCAGCGCACGGACGACAGCGTCGAGGCACTGGGCAACAGTGTAGGTGCCGTCGGGGATGGTGACTGTATACGATCCAGGACCCGGCACAAGGTCAATCGTGATACTGTTGTTTGCGGGAGAATAGCCCCCGGACACATTCGGGATACACCATTCCAGCACCAGCTCATTCAGCGCAATCCGGTTGAAGAAGCCGTTGAAGAGCGCCTGGCTCTTGTTGATGACAAAGTTGCCGGATGTTCCAGACCCAGGCGTCTGGGCTCGATCCAGACTGTCGACGGAGAGGAGGGCGGTGGAGGGAGGGCGTGTGGTTGTGCCCTGGTCCAGCCCAGTCTCAATCGGAGCCGAGGCTCCCATGCGCTTCGCCATCTGAACTGCCATGTAGCTCATTTGTGTTCTACTCTAGAGAAAAACGGCGCTTGAAGTCCGCTAGATTTGTTGAGAGGCTGGTGCTGTCCCCCCACAGGATCCACCGTGAAAGGGCTCCGGCTGTCTTGGGCTTCGTCCAGGTCTCACTGGTGCGATGCCGCTGGAGGTAGTTGGCTCGACGCAGCTTGTCGTGGTGCTGGGTGTAGTCCTTGTAGCCTTTCGCCCCGAAGGCTGTGCGTGTGCCGTCCTCAAAGACAGCGACCCATTTGTGTGTCCCATCCGTCGCAGCGTGGAGCTCCATTAGAAATAGACGAGAATCAAATGTCCGACATCCCCCAGATCCACGGTGCGGAATCGAGCTCCGTGGAATCGCTCGGGATCAGCCTGACGGAAGCGGAAAAAGTGGGGACCGATGTCCACCTTGGACGCCGAGTAGCCGTGGTCTCGAACCCATGCGAAGGCTTCGCCCTTGCTGAACTTGGATCGGCGCAGGGAGACCGACTGAACGAGGTAGTGTCCCATCTTTGTCTCTTGCGGTGAAACAAATGTCGTCCTCGTCCGATGCCTTGTCCGAAGTGACCTGGAATGAGCGCTTGGAAGAGTATTTCGTCGAGCAGGGCGAACAGGCGCACGGGCTCAGTCTGCTTCACAAACAGGCGGAGGCGCTGTATTCCTACCGCAAGACCTTCATCGAGATTCCGGTCATTGTGATCTCGTCCGTGACAGGCTTCCTGTCGGTGGGATCGACCTCCATGTTCAAGGGAGAGGAGATGGCCTCATCGATTAGCTTGGGCATCCTCTCGCTGCTGGTGTCCGTGTTCCAGACCGTCGGCACTTACTTCGGCTGGGCTCGTCGTGCGGAAGGGCACAGACTCTCGTCCATTCAGTATGCTCGGCTTCACCGGTTTCTCAAGATTGAGATGTCCCTGCCTCGGGATCAGCGCCAGACGCCCGGCGAGTTGCTGAAGTATGTGCGGGACGCAACCGATCGACTCCAGGAGATTAGCCCTCTGGTGCCGCAGCTGGTCATCACCGACTACCAGCGCAAGTATGAGAAGGTGACCGACATCAGCCACCCACCGGAGACCAACGGGTTAGAGAAGATCGAGGTGTTCATCGAGAACCCGATGCGGATGCGGACACCTCGGTCAGCAGAGCGGCTCGAGACGCTTGGCGTTCCGCTTTCGCCGCCAGGACTGCCTGATAGGCCGACCACTGGTCCGTCTTTGCCCCCCTCGGTCGATCCGTGACCTCATTCCAGATCCACTCCATCGGGAAGCGAGACTTGACATAGAACCCGAGCACACGATCCGCATCATCGGTGAAGACAGGGTAGGTGACTTGGGCTGCCCGGACAAGTTCCTCGGTGGAGACATACCGCCCCAGGAAGTCCTCGACATCATGCTTCATTCCATACGCTCCCAGGTGCTCCTTGAGAGAGCCACCCCGCTTCTCCTCGTAGAACAGAGGCAGGACGGAGCGCACCTCCACGGTGGCCTCCTTACAGGCGAAGCACGGTCCGTGCTCTCCCTCCCCGTAGTAGTAGCGCCCGTTATGGCAGAGTCCGCAGGTGTGGTTCATTTGTGATCTACCTAGGTCTCCCAGGTGGGCAGGGCATCCGTTTTCTCGGACTCGGGGGGTCGGTGAACGATAGTGAAGGTGAAGGTTCGTGTTTTCACTCCGCCATAGGAATAATAATTCCCTCCGACTGCGTGTGGTGGAGTCCGGAATTAATTTTTCCCATGGCAACTCCAGACTGCCTTCATATCCTTCACCTCGTTCACCCTATCCTTCACCTCTCTCTTTCCTTACCGAATTAGGTCACAAGAGGAGAGAGTGTCTTAGAAAGGGACTGGTGAAGGATCGGTGAAGGATATTTGGATCGTTCACCTTAGATGTCTGCCCACCAGCCCTTCTCCCGGATGTAGGACTCCACCTGGGGAAACTCGAAGGTGTAGAGGTTGCCCCGCTTGGTGTGCTCCTTGGTGTGAGGATACTGCTTCAACTCCCGTCCGAACCGCTGCTCGTTCATCGGGAACTTTGCGCCCTGGTTGACGGCCGACAACAGCTCCCGACCGAGATACTGCCGAGCGTCGAGATCGGGGTCCATCTGGATGGCTCGTTGGAAGTAACGGGCGATCAGCGGAGACTGAACCTGCCGAGCGTCCTTCAGCGCCTCGGTCTCGGCACGGGTGCGAGGATTGAAGGTGGAGATGTCCCGGGTGAGGAGATGGTGGCAGTAGGCTTGAACCGCCGTCGGATCGACGAGGGTCTGTCCCTCGTAGCCCAACCGCTTGTAGAAGTCCGACCAGTAGGGTGCGTCATCGGAGTGCCCGGGATACGGGTTGATGAGCACATACCGACGGAAGGTCTTGGTTAGCTTGACTGGACAGGCCTCATTCGTCGTGCCCAGGATGCGGACATAGCTCGGGATCGGCGGAGGATTGGTCACGCCCTTCTCCTCGAACGACTTCTCCTTACAGGTGATCCAGCCCTTCAGCTTGTCGTCGTTCTTGTTGAAGACCTCGTAGCTCATCTCTTCCAGCTTGATGAGCACCTTGTTGCGGAGATGCGAGGTGAAGCGCCCGAAGAACTCGTTCTCGTGGTCGGTGATGTTGTGATAGTAGTGCCCGAGGATCGGACTCAACACATAGTCTCCGAAGGTGTCCTTGCCGATGCCTTCCGCCTCACTCGCAAACAGGAGCGCCACGCCCGGCTTCTCGCACGGCTTCTGGAGGATGTGGGCTGCCCAGTTGTGGATATACGCCTCGGTCTCCGGGTCATGCCCGGACAGATCCCAGACCAGCTCCTTGATGAGCGACCAGTCTCCCTCGACGGGCTCCATCGGAAACCCAGCGAAGATGTTGTAGAGGTGCGGCGGCACTTTCTCGAACGAGGGGATGAAGGTCAGGCTCTCGTAGGTCAGGATCTCGGGATCGGCAATCCACTGTGTCGTGAACGGCTTGTCGCCACACAACTCGTTGCGGTAGAGGAAGGTGAGTTCGGCATCGGTGAGGAACTGGATGCTCGTGCCCTCGCCCACACGCACATACCGCACGGGGTTGCGGAGCTTGAAGTGCGTGAGCTCAAACTGCTCCTTGCGGAACGCATAGTCATGCTTCTTCAAGGTCTCGTAGGCATCGGGGTTGTCCTCCTTCAGCCACGCCCACAGGGTTGAGATGCCCATCTGCCCCTTCGTGAAGGTGCGCCACTTCTTCTCGCAGTCGCCCGGCTTGGACTTGGTCGAGCGCTCCGACGCCTTCTCCCAGACCGACACATCCAGGTTCTCGTTGAAGCAGATGAACCCGATGCGCAGCCACAGCTCGTAGTCATCTAGGCGCTCAACATTCAGGTGGGCGAGGATGTCGCCGATCAGGGTGCTCTCGATGACCTTGCGAGGCCGTCCGACCTTCTTGACCTTGGGCTCGTCGGGCACTGTGACCTGCTCTGCGTCGTCGGGCACGAGCGAGATGAAGGTGTCCTCCACCTCACCCCGCACCAGAACCAGCGGTCGGTTCTCGCCGTCCTTGTTCTGCCCGAGCATTCGGATCTTCTGGTTCATTCCGTAGGGCGCAGGATCGAGACGCACCCCGGACGGGAACACCACGACCTTGGCGAGAGACAGGACAATCGCCTTGTTCTCCTTCTTGGTCGCCTTCGCCTTCGGGAACACCAGACGGAACGAGATCTTGCGGCTCTCGTATTGCGAACTCTCCATCAGCGCCACAGGGCGTCCGTCAATGAGCGTGTCGATGGCCTTCAGGGTCTCTGTCCGCAGAGTCTCAAACTCCTCCTGCGTGGCTGTGGAGGGAGCAGCGCCGTCAATGTCGAAGTAGAGGCGGTTGTGCCCCTCGTTCAGGACTTCGTAGCAATTCGTATAGAGCCGGAGCATCTCCTTGGTCTCGTCCAGGGTCTTGTCGGTCGCATTCTTGTAGGACTGCTTGAGACCCCTGGCGATGCGCATTCTGAGTATCGTATATTCTTCCAGGGAGACAAGACTTCCGTTTTCTACCCGCCAACCACCCCCCTCCCCTGGAAGAATTTTCTTGCGTCTACTCAAATGAGAACCTGCCGAGTGTGCCAGACCACCGACCCCACCTCCTTCTACGAGACCCAGACAACGAACTTGTGCCGTCCGTGCTTCCGAGCCACCTACTACGAGCCTGGGCGTCAGCGACTTCTCCAGAGCAAACTGGATCGGGAGAAGTGCTTGGATTGTGGGCTGGAAGTCACACTGACGAATACGCTGGTCTTTGATTACGACCATCGAGGCGACAAGCGCATCGAGGTCAGCCGTCTCTGCTATGCTCCGGCGGCGATCTTCCAGGAGGAGATTGACAAGTGCGACCTTGTGTGTAGCAACTGCCATCGCCTTCGAACCCAAGCCCGAGGCTTCTTCCGGGGAGGAGGTCGTCCCCGCAAAGTCGGCGGAAAATGGAAGTCGGAACTTCTGTCGGGAGAAGGACAAGACGATGCGTGTGAAGGAGTTGGAGGTCAAACCCGTTCCCCTCTCGGTTATCCGCTCCCTCATTGAGACGCTCCACTACTCGCACTCGGTCAACGGACTGAAGATACGACAGTGCTTCGGGCTCTACGACGGCGAGAGGTTGATTGGAGGGATGATCTACGGCGGACTGGGGATGGCGAACGCCTGGAAGAAATACGCCACATCCGAGCCGGATGTGATTGAGCTACGCCGCCTCGTCGTGATCGACGACACGCCGTCCACGACGGAAAGCTACTTCATTGGCAAAACCTTGCGTTGGCTCACGCAGAACACGCCCGTCCAGGTCGTCGTGAGCTACGCAGATCAGACCCACGGGCACACCGGTGTCATCTACAAGGCCAGTAACTTCCAGTTCAAGGGCGAGACCTCCAAGGGCAGGATGATTGACTGGAACGGGAAGCTCTACCACGACAAGTGTATCCGCACGACCTACACCAAGAAGGACGGCACCACCAGCCTCAAGCCCTTCGCTCAGCGGGTCAAGGATGCGCTGGAGCAAGGTGAGGCACACTGGATCAAGACCCTGCCCAAGAACATCTATGTCTATCCGCTCCGGAATCGAACCCTCACTCGTGGAACACGAACCAAGACGGGATGCTCGAGTCCTTGAGGATCTCCAAGACCGCTGTGTGCCACTCGGTCTCGTTGGCATAGGAGTCCTTGAAGCAGAGATCCTGAACCATCCGGAACGACTGGGACGGCTTGTTCCAGACCACAATGTCCACCCAGTCGTGCTTCGCCCACATGCGAACCTGCCGGACGGGGTGGTTGACATACTCCCAGAGCTCCACCGGGATCTCAATGTGCTCCCGCTCGAACTCGTCAATCTCATCCTCCCGAGCCACGATGCGCATCGGCATCGTCACCAAGCCATACCAGCCCGTCACACACGACCGAAGCGCACGAAGATCCCAGATGGAGTTTGCTGACGGCATTGTCCTTATGTCTCTCCGGCAGACGAATCTTCCGTTTTGGAACGAGGACGAATGAAGACTTCGTTGCTTGTCTTGGAGGTGTTCATGCCGTAAGACCAGGAGACAGGCTGGAGGTCGCACCAGTCTCCGTAGAGAGCCCGAATGCGAGGCGTGTCGTTGTAGCACAGCACCCAGTCCGAGGTTCGATCCCGAAGGACACGGGCAAGACGCTCGTGATCAAACGGCGCAGACGCATACAAGTTGGGCACATCGTAGGGCGGATCGAGGTAGGCAAAGTCGGTGGGATACTGGGTCAGGAGGGTTTCGTAGTCGCACAGCTGGACATCCAGCGTGGAGACATCCACCGTCCGCAGCTTCTCGAGACACGAGAGCGGCGCACGAGACGGCGTATACCCGCCCGTCATACAGCCAGAGAAGCAGCACCGGTTCACGATGAAGAACTTGGCAGCGGAGTCCATCGAGGACTGGCAGGATCGGTAGAGCTCTTTGGTGAAGGGGTGGAGTCCGAGCAACTCGGCAATGAGCGCCTCTCGGTCTGTCTTCAAGGCCGTCCAGAAGGACACCAGCGGGGCGAACGCATCTGCCGCATGAACCACCACACCTCGCTTGACCAGATCCAGCTCAAAGCTTCCACCGCCAAGGAACGGGGCGATCACAACCGCCGTGCCCTCTGGAACTGTCTGTCGAAGAAGGGACAGAGCCCGAGACTTGCCTCCTGCGTAGCGCAACATGCTTTTGGTCTTGGGCAACACAAGAGTGGTGGGGTTTGACGGCGCCTTGCCGATGAAGCTGCGGAGATCCATTGTGTCTGGGGACATCTTCCCATTCGACAGGGACACACGAATCCGTTTTGAAATGGAAAAGACCCACGCCTTCTTCCGTTCCGCCGCTCCGCCGCTCCCTTACTCCTCGTCCTCCTCCTTCTGATCCTCCAGGTAGACCAGAGTGTCTGCGATGAAGTGGTTCATCGCCTTGGTCACAGCGCTGGTCGGGGCTTCGGCCTCTGCGTCGATCCGGGGCGCTCGGACGCCGATGAACTCGCTCTTCTCGTTGGCACGGGCGACCAGCAGATCCCAGAGCTCGTCCGTTCCGCCATACTTGGTCTTGAAGGTCTCACGGGTGGTCTCCACATACACGGGCATCTCCAGCAGGAAGGTGACAGTCTCAGTGCTCATTCTGTTGATATGCCTCTTTTCCACCCAAACCCAGCAGATCCGTTTTGAAGACTTGAAGATTCGGCAGGGGAAAAGAGGCGGGATGTTCACCGCACGACTCTCTTCAGCATACACGCACACACACGCTCACTCGTTCTCGCTCTCGCTCTCGCTCTCGTTACACGCATCGCAGTCCTTCAGGACATCTCCGCAGGAGCAGAAGCCCTCCTCATCACGGCAGTCGCCGCACAGGGGCTCGTTGGACGGACCGTATGTCCCGACAGACGGGTCGTAGCAGATCGAGCACACGGGAATCCGCACCCACGCATCCTCCGCTGCGTCGAAGACCCACTCGTCGCCGTCCACATCCGTCGCCTGAGTGCCGTGCGCCACCGGCTCGGGGAGCACGAACCCGAAGGTCGGCACATCATCCTCATACTCCATTGTTGCCTCTGATTGGACTGAGTCCGTCGTAAGGCGACGACACGAGAGTTGGTCTCGGAAAGGTTGCTTGATCTGTGAACACCCGACACTGAAGCTGAGTTCAGTGTGAGTGTGATGGTTGGGGGGATACTGACCCTATTCCCTGACCGACACGAATCCGTTTTGTAAAGTTGAACCTCCGGGACATTGACCTCAGGGTCTTCGTGAAGTGGAAAAGAGGCGGGATGATCACCGCACAACTCTCTTCCTACATTACATACACACACGCTCACTTTGCGTCCAACGAGAACAGCTCACGCTTCGACCACAGGGTCTTCTGGGTCTTGAGGTGGGACTCGGCCTCCGCACCCACAGCCTCCCACTCTGGAGTTCCCTTCTTCGTCGTCACGATCCTCTCCATGAGTTCTTCGAACTTTCGCCTCCACTCGGTCCGCATCGCAGCGAGGTTCGGGTTGTTCTCCTCCTTGAAGTGGTGCGTGGAGAAGTGTCCGGTCTGTCCACACTTGGCGCACTTGGACTTGGTCTTCATGGTTGGGGTGGAAGTGTTCATCTTGTCGAGGGTGGCGGGGGGCACTGACCATCTTCCCTGACCGACACGAATCCGTTTTGTAAAGTTGGTGGTCCGGAAGGGGAAAAGAGGCGGGATGTTCACCGCACGACTCTCTTCCGAATAGATAGACACACACATTAGCGGCGCTTGGCCTCCAACTTCGCCCGGAGGCGATCCTTCATCAGCAACTTGCTATGAACCTGCTGAGTGCCCGACAAGGCGGCGGCGACAGCACCCCGGTCGCCCTTGAAGAGCGTCCGGTAGAAGTGCTCCACCGAGTTCATACTGACAGGTCCTTCCAAGTCGAGCAGGTAGTTCACGGTCGCTTGTCCGTGCTGCCCACCTGGAAGACTGGACATGCGGCGAATCGTCCGCTCCAACTGGGCGGTGAGGATCGGGTCTTCGTGGAATCCCTCGATGGGGAAGGAGCGCTGGGCGGTGAGGCTGGACATTTTGGACGGGCTTGACTGGTCAGGGGGACACCTCCTAGTGCCCTGCTGAACACAAATCCGTTTTGGAGGGTTGGGCTGGAGTCCGGCAGGGGAAAATTTGTTGGTCATACATACACTTCACCGTAAGGTCTCCTCCACTGTCTAGCGGACGAACTTGAAACACGCATCACATACATTCCCATCATACACCTTCACCCTCCCGCAATCCGGCGCCCTCTCTGCGCCAACACACAACTCCCAGTGTCCGTGCTCGTCTGTTCCGAACTCCTCCTCCTCGGACTCCTCCTCCTCCTCCTTCTCCGCCTCCTTGAGCTCGTCCACGATCTCCTCGATGAGGTTGAAGACCTTCACTCCAGCCTCGCACTCTGCCTCCTCGTCTGCGCTCACGCCGCTGTCTGCGTCCTCCACGATCTCCTCGTGCTTCCCGGCCTTCTGGATCAGCCGCTCCCAGAGGGCGTCTGTTCCGTCATACTCCTCCTTGAACTTCTGCTGCGTCATCTCAACATACATCGGGACATTCACCACGAAGGTGATGGTCTTGGTCTTGGTCTTGATCTGGGTCTTGGTCTGGGAAGCCATGGTTGCTGTGTGCTGGGGATACTGTGGTCTGTGTGTGGGGGGGACAACTAGTATACCCCTGCTGAACACGAATCCGTTTTCTAGGGTTGCGGGTAAACATTTTTCCGCACCCCCCCTCGCCCCCCCCTCGGCGACCCCCTCAGCGCCCCCCACGCCTCTCCCCCCTCGCTCCGCTCGGCCGCCGATTCATGACTCCGGGGGGGTGGGGGTGGGTCTAGATCCTCACGGCGACTTCTTTTGGCGCCCCTCTAATAAGAGACCGGCGGAGGGTAGCTCGGCGACCGGCTCTTGGGAGCTTTG
>Ga0105099_10001998_pt1 | contig 12367 bp, 9 predicted proteins | sample PPLLak3cmMay2015_2_FD_79138 | JGI IMG/M metagenome (GOLD analysis project Ga0105099, IMG submission 79138) | Freshwater sediment microbial communities from Prairie Pothole Lake near Jamestown, North Dakota, USA - PPLs Lake P8 Core (1) Depth... | ecosystem: Environmental > Aquatic > Freshwater >...
GTCGTAAGCCAGGACTTTCATGCCGAAGGCGAGCGCCCTCTCGGCCAAAGCCAGGCCGATTCGACCGGCGCCGATCAGACCGAGCGTTTTCCCATAAAGCTCGGTGCCGTGAAGGACTTTCTTCTCCCACTTGTGCTGTTTCATGGTGAGGTTGGCCCGGCCGTGCTGGCGGACCACTCCAAGCATGAGGCCGAAGGCATGTTCGGCCACGGAAATCGTCGTCGCCGCCGGAGTGTTGGCGACTTGAACGCTTTTCTCCTTAGCCGCGACGGCATCGACGTTATCCAGTCCGATTCCGGCTCGGACGACGATCTCGAGTCCGACGGAGGCTTCGATGACCAGACGGGTGATCTTGCTCGCACTCCGCACGACGACGGCGTTGAATCCGGGGATCGCTTGGACGAGGGCGGCCTCGTCCATCCCGGTTTTGACGGTGACTTCAAATCCCGGAACGGACTTGAGAAGTTCGGTGGACTCCTTGTCCAGAGCGTCGGCGATCAGAATTTTCTTCATATCCAATTCTCCCTTAGAATGAGTTCGGCGGCCTTGACGGCGACGCCGGGTTCGACCTGATATCCCAGGTCGGCCAGAGTCATTTCCAAAGCGGTTAAAGCAGTGATGACGTCGAATCCGCCCATATATCCCAGGTGGGCGATCCTGAAAAATTTTCCTTTCTCCGGATCCTGGGCGCCGGCGATATAGGCCAGATACTTGTTTTGCATGATTTTAACAAGCTTGGACCCGTCGATTCCGGCGGGTGTTTTTACGGCCGTCAGAATGTTGCCGGGGATTTCAGCCAAGAGCTCCAGGCCAAGCGCTTGAACCCCGGCCCGGGTCGCCTCAGCCAGAAGGCGATGATGGGTCATCAATTTTTCAAGGCCCATTTCGCGGATGATCTCTAGGGCTTTTCTCTGTTGAATGATCAAGGTGATGCCGGGAGTCCAGGGCGTGGTTTGTTTTTCGAGAGTTTGCCGGGCTTTCTTGAGGTCGAAGTAGAATTTTGGACATTTCGAGATCTCGACGAGTTTCCAAGCTTTGGGACTCAGGGCGACATAGGCGAGACCCGGGGGAATCATGAGAGATTTTTGAGAACCGGCAACGATGACGTCGACGTTCCACTCGTCCATCGGACACGGCGTGGCCCCAAGGCCCGAGATGCCGTCAACGACAAGAATCGCCGGAGTCTTGGAGACGACTTCTCCGAATCCTTGGATATCGAAGATCTGCCCGGCTGAAGTCTCGGATAAGGTGGCGAAAACGACCTTAATGGCCGGGTTGGCTTTCAATTCGGCCTCAAGGCTCTCCTTGGGATAGTTTTGACCCCACGGAAGGACGATGTCCTTGTAAACGACGCCATAAGCCTTACATAAATGGCCCCAGCGTTCGCCGAACTTGCCGGCGTTGATGGTTAGAACTTGATCCCCAGGGGAGCAGAGATTGGCGACGGAGGCCTCCATGCCTCCCGTACCGGACGACGTCAGAATATAAACATCTTCTTTTGTTCCGAAAACATATTTTAATCCCTCGGTCGTCTCCATGAAAATCTTGGAGAATTCGGCCGTCCGATGGTGAATGATCGGCTCGGCGGCGGCCGCAAGGACGCCGGCCGGAATGGGAGTCGGCCCTGGAGAGAGAAGATAAGATTTCTTGAACATAATATCTCTTTTAAACGACAAATGATCCCACGATGAGTTTGTTTTCCACCGCCATAAGAAATTAAAGTTATCACAATAATTTTCCACGTGTCAATCACCGCCCGACTTGACCGTCGTCCCGATCCCGTTTGGATGAAGAATATAACCGCCTGAGCCGTTTTGAAACGGCTGGAGAACGATTCTTCAGGACGGTCAAAAACCGTCCAACGGTCGTCCCGCGACCCGAAATATACAGCGTCGGGCCTTTGTTCGGGAGGAAACTTTCACATCTCCTCATTGTGATTCCCAGTCCCGGGCGAAGACGGCAGGCCGAAGGCCTATCCTTGACGAAGGGGATTACAGTTTTTGCAGGAGGAGGGTTAGAAAAGCGGCCCGTTCGACGAGGGAGGGGAGAAGGACATGTTCATGAGCGGCATGGATGCCGTCTCCATCGGGACCCAATCCGTCCAACGTCGGACGTCCCAAACCGGCGGCGATGGAGGCGTCCGAACCGCCGCCCGTCTTTCCGCCGGTCAGAGATAGGCCCATCTCCGCGGCGGCCGTTTTCGCTTCTTCAAAAAACGCGGCCGAGGCCTTGGTTCTCTCCATCGGCGGGGTCAGACTTTCGATCGTAATTTTGATCTTCGCCCGGCGAGTGGAGGGGACGAGTTTTTTTAGAGATTCCTGAATCTTCACTTTTTGAGCGGTCGACCAGAAACGCAGATCACAGACGGCCCAGGCCGAATCGGCGACGACATTGGCTTTTTCGCCTCCTCCGATCAAGCCGACGTTGACCGAAACATCCTTGGATCGCAATGTCTGGATCTTCCGGAGGACCATCATCAGCTCGTCGATCGCGCTGACGCCCTTTTCCGGACTGCCGCCGTGGGCGGCAAGTCCCAGGATATCGATCCGGACCACCAAGCGGCCTTTTCGCTGGACTTTCAAGGCGCCTCCCGGGAGGGCGGGCTCAAGGCAAAGAACCCGGTCGGCCGCCTTGGCCAGAGTTTTAATGGTTTCGTGGGATTCGACGCAGCCGATTTCTTCCGCTGAATTGATGAAGAGGGCCAGTCGCCGCCGCGGTCGGAGATTCAGTTCGCGGAGCGAACGGAGAGCGAAATACGCAAGAACCAATCCGGCCTTCATATCCAGAACGCCGGGACCGAAAATCTTTTCGCCCTGGACATAAAACGGCATTTTCGCCAAACGGCCGACCGGCCAGACCGTATCGATATGCGTCAGAACGAGAAGCCGGCCATCCAGCCGCTCGTCATCCTTGGCCGGGTATTCAAGCAGGTGAAAGTCGCCGCGCCCGCGCTGGGGAAACCGGGTATGGCGGACGCCGAGCCGTCCGCATTTCGTCAGGAAGATGGAGCTGCAGGCGTCGACCGCCTTCTTATCCGAAGTGGGAGACTCGGCCAGGACGAGCTGCTTGAGAAATCCGACCATATCGCCGCGGCGGGAACGGAAAAACACTTGAAGATTCATGACGCCTCCTCGGCCCGAACATACATTAACATAAGCCGGGCGGCGATTGACATCCTCGTCCGGAAAAGCGATGATGACGCTCGATGAAAGCCTCCGGACGGCGTTTTGCAGTCGCGACCTTATCTGTCGTCTGCCTCGCGGTTTCGGCCTTCGGCCAGACCCGGCGCGTCGCCCTGTCGCTTCAGGCCGGCGGAGCCGGCCATGAAGAGAATAACTTGAATGTCGGCCTGGCGGCCGGCATCGGAGTGGCGGCGCCTCTTGCGCCGCGCCTGTCCGTCACGTTCGAAGCGGATTCCTGGGGAACCCGCTCCCAAACGTCATTCCGGAAGCTCTACAACGGGCATTTGAGAGTCCGGCCGTTTCTCCTGGGGCTGCGGTACGAATTCCGGGGCAATGGATACTTCACGCCTTACGCGTCGGCCGGGGTCGGCTATATCGAGACGAAGTTCCGCATCGGCTCGCTTCCCGTGATTCCAAATGTGACGATCGACCAGAGCGTCCGGAGCGGCTGGGCCGGCTATTTCGGGGGCGGAATCGTCTGGCGGCTGTCCGGGTTCTGGGACTTTTTCGCCCAGATCGATTATCTCATTCGGACGGCTCCCGGCCGAACGGTCGTTCGGGACGCCGCCCTCGGCCTGGCGACCGACGACATCTTGATCAATCTTCATGTTGTCTACATGAAAGTCGGCGTTCGCTTCCTTTTGTAACTCCCCGCTCTTTTTCTCCAACGCCGCTTTGAGGCTGAAGCAAGTCCCACCCGAGCCTTGCAGGTCGGGGCGAGACGATTGCGCCGCATCTGCTTCGTTGCGAAGGATTCACCGTGCGACGAGCCCGGCTTCACCTTTCGCGCCGGCGTCGGCAGCCATCTCATCTCATGCATAATCCAGGCTGGTCCCGTTGATTTTCCCGGGGGTTTATCCTACAGTGATGGCGATGAAACCAGGAAGGACGAATCGGCGCTTTTTCCGCTTCCTGGTTTCCTGGGCCGTTTTCGCGGCCGCATTCCTGGCCTTGCGCGGCCCGGCCGGATCGGAAATCACCTCTCCGTGGAAAGACGTGCAAATCGGGGCGCTCGATGCCGCGGGGTGGTGCGGCCTGGTCCTGGCTCCCCATAAAGACGCCGCATTCGCCTTCCGTTTCCAGGTCGAAAAAGACGGCCAGACGGCCGATGGACACGACCTTTATTATCTGGCTTCGGAGATCGGCCCGCATTCACCCGACGGTCTTTATGCCCGGATCGGATTCGACCTTGGGCTTCCGATCCTTCCGGAAAACAAGAGCGAAACGCCGATTCTCATGAAGCCGGCCAAGCGCTCCGACCTCCTGGTCCTGGAATGGTCCCGGCAGGACGAACGGGCCGTGGTTGGACGGCTGACCGTCCCGAAAAACATCGCCGTCCGTCTCCGGACATATTTTCCCTGGGATTTCAAAGGCCGTTTCCGGGCGTCTCCCGAAGGCGAGCTGCTCGGCGAATCATCCGGGCCGAAAAACGCGGCGTTCGTTCTCTGGACGAATCGTCCCGACGCCCCCGCGATCGCGTCCGACGGATCGGAGACGGTCTTCTCTTATTCCCCGGAAGGAGAGCGAACCATTTATTTTGCCGCGGGTGTCGGAGATCAGATGGACGCCATCCACCGGCGGATTTACCGTTACAAAAACGCGGGAACCATCGATGTCCTCCTTGAGGAAGAGCGCGACCGCTACGAAAAAAAACGGGTGGTCGTCGACGGGCTCTACGCCGGAGCGGCGGAGGCGGTCACGAACAATCTTCACTGGATGATGCTCTCTCAGCCCGGATCGCACCGTCTCTACGTTCCGTCCGGCCGAACCCGGATTTTTGGCCGGGACGAGAATGAGCCCGATCACTGGCGGACATCATCCTGGGACTCATACTTAAGCGTCCTGGGCCTCGCCCTGGAAAGCACCCAGTCAGCGGCCGAAGCGATTCGGGCGGTCCTGGAAACGCAGTATCCCAACGGCAACATCCCGAATTGGCGCAGCCGTTTCAGCGGCACACCCGATCGATCTCAACCCCCGCTGGGTGCTTATTGCCTGCTCAAGCTGTTCGGAAAATCGGGGGACCGGAATCTTCTCGAAGCCGCCTATCCCTTTCTCCGCAAGGGGCATGCGTACTGGAAAGAACCCACGGCTGAAGGGAAAGCCCGCCGCGACGGCAACGGCGACGGGCTGCTGGAATGGGGCTCGGATCTCAAGCCGGCCGGCGCGCCGAATGAAGCGGCGGCCCGAGCCCGGGCCGAATCCGGACGGGACGACCTTCCCAATTGGGACGACGTCCCGGTGAATCCGGCCACCGGAACCCAAACCCTCAACGCCGTCGACCTCAACAGCCTTTACGCCCTGGACGCATGGTGTCTGTCCCAGATTGCCGACATCCTCGACCGGCGGACCGAGCGCGACGCCTATCTCGAAGAATACGAGTTGCAGAAGAAGCTGATCAACGATCACTTGTGGAACAGCCGGGAAAGTTTTTATTACGACCGGTTCTGGGATGGGCGATTTTCGACGAGAAAGGCGGCTTCGAATTTTCTCCCGATGCTGGCCCGGATTCCCGACGACCGGCGGGCCCAGCTCATCCGGAGACACCTCCTGAATCCGAGGGAATTCTGGGGCGATTTCGTCATCCCTTCCGTGTCCCGCGACGATCCCGCGTTCCAGAATCCGGAAAATCCGTCGCGCCAGGCTTGGCGCGGCGCGATCCGGCCGGCGACAAACTACCTTGTTTACCAGGGGCTGAAAAGCTACGGCTTCGATGCCGAAGCTTCCGAATTCGCCCGCAAGAGCGCCGGCCTGGTTCTCAATGCCTGGCGCAATTTTCAATTGTCACCCGAAAGCTATCATCCGCTGAGCGGCGAGGCGTCCGGGCTCCGTTTTCACAGCCTCGGGTCGCTCTTCGCCTTGATGGCCATCGAGGAATATCTCGATTTCACCCCGTGGGAAGGTGTCCGGTTCGGAATACTCAGTCCGGAAGAGGAGGGCCTGGCCTCCCGAATTTCGATCCAGGGTCACCATTACGACGTGCGTGTTTCCCGAAAGAAAATCGTCCTCACGGAGGAAGACCGGCCGATCGTGGCCATCGACGGCGGCGCGGTCGTCCGCCATTTCCTTTATTCCGAAAACGAAGTGTCGTTTGAAATGAAAGCGATGGCCGAACGCGAAGTGCGAATCACGTTTCTCCGCAAGGGCAAGTACCAGCTGCTCATCGACAATGTCCCCAAGCGGGTTTTTAAAGGTTCAAAGGTTGCGTTCGATGTCCCGGACGGAAATCACACCATCCTTCTTCAGCTTCTCGAAACCCTGAACTGACTCCGGGAGGAACCTCGCTGTTTTCCCTGGTGAGGAAAAATCGTCGTCGAGTTGTAACTTTTTTACGTTCTCTGCGTATATGACTAAGAATCCTCCCCGGTTTGGGTAACGCGAAACGAATTCGGGAAATTCAAATTTTGCGGGATTCCGTGAAAGAAAAGCATGGGATTCCGAATTCTCGCGTGTTTGAGGATAGGAAGATCGTCTCAGGCGATGTCCGGCGGGCACGAACATTGCAGGTTGCAGGGTTGACGGGAAACGGGATTTAAGGAGAAGGCGATGCCGCACAGTTGTCTCCGTTTATTTCTCAGCCTGGCCCTGCTCGCGGCTACGGGGGTTGCCGCGGGCGCCCAGGGAGTCGAGGCCGACCTGGATGCCTTGAAAAAAACGGCCCCCAAGATCTACCTCGATTGCGGAAGTTGCGACCTGGAATACACGAAAAACGAAATTCCCTTCGTCAATTATGTCCGGGACCGGAAGGAAGCTCAGGTCCATGTGCTGGTCACCAGCCAGTCGACCGCTTCCGGCGGCCGTGAATACACCCTGACGTTTATGGGGCAAAACGGATTCGCCGGCATCGACGACTCCTTCCGCTATTTTTCCAAACAGGACGACACCGACGATGACATCCGGAAGGGGTTGGTCCAGGCGCTCAAGCGGGGCCTGGCGGTTTATGTCGCCCGCACGCCTATCGCCACCCGTCTCGAGATTCGCTACCGGCCCGAAGAAACGCCGGTCGAAACGAAGGACCGGTGGGACCACTGGGTTTTCAGCCTCGGGGCGGACGGCTACTTCAATGGCGAGGAGTCCAACTCCAGCAATAATTTCGGGTTCAATTTCTCGGCCAACCGCATCACCGAGGACTGGAAGCTTCGGCTCGGATTCTACGCCTCTTTCGACGAGGATTCGTTTACATACGAAGGGGAGGACTATCAAAGCTCCCAGGAATTTTACAGCGCCAGCGGGTTGCTGGTGAAAAGCCTCGGGTCGCATTGGTCGGCTGGTTTCTCCTTTGAGGCGGATTCGTCCACGTTCAGCAACCTCAAGTTCAAGGTCGTCCCGGGCCTGGCCGTCGAATACAACATCTTTCCTTACGCCGAATCGACCCGCCGCCAATTCCGGATCGTCTACCGCTTCAATTACGAAAACGTCCAGTACCGGGAGCTGACGATTTACGACAAGCTCAAAGATCGCCTCTGGAGCGAATCCCTTTCGGCGACCCTCTCCCTCAAGGAAAAGTGGGGGAGCATCACCTGCGCCGTCAGCGGATCGCATTATTTCCACGATTTAAAAATGAATAAGGTCGACGTTTACGCTTACCTCCAGCTCAACCTGATCAAGGGCTTGAACGCCTATTGTTTTGGGGGAGGATCTCGTATCCATGACCAGCTCGCCCTGGTCAAAGGCAATGCCACCCTCGAAGAAATCCTCCTCCAGCGCCGCCAACTGGGCACATCCTACAGCTATTACGCCATCGTCGGCCTGAGCTATACCTTCGGTTCGGTCTACACGAATGTCGTCAATCCCCGCTTCGGCAAGCTCGGCGGAAACAACAGCAGCGGCGTCAGCATTCACATGGATTAAGGACAACCGCCATGAAAAACGATTCCAGACCTCATCTCGGCTGGTTTGCGGCCGTCCTCATCGGCTTGCTGTTTCCCGCCCTCGGCGCGGCCCAGGCTCCGCCGGATCAAAACGGCCATCCTTCGGACGGCCTCAAGGTGTTTCTTTCAGGTCCTGAAGCATCCTCGTACGCGGCGGACATCCCGTTCGCGGCGGTCGTCCCGGGACGGGAAGGGGCCGATGTCGCCGTGAACATCGCTCCGTCCGAGGCCGGCGACGGGCCTGTCGTAACCCTGACCTTCGCCGGGCAGGGAACGTTCGAAGGAAAGCACGACACGCTCGTCTATCATCCCGCTCCGGGAGAAGGAGTCGAAGACACTCATAAAGGCGTGGCCTGCCTCCTTAAGCTCGGCCTGCTCCGCTTTTGCGCCGAAACCCCGGCGGCCGCCCGTATCGACGTTTTATTCCAGGACCAGGTCAAGCCGACGTCCGTCGCCGACCCGTGGAACTTCTGGGTGTTCAGCTTGAGCGCCAACGGATTCCTTTCCGGCGAACAGGTCTACCGGAGCGAGTCCTGGAACTTCAGCGCGTCGGCCAACCGGGTGACGCCGGATTGGAAGATTCGGATGGGGGCCCGCTACAGCCTGAACAAGAACTCCTACGATTACGAAGGATTCAGGTACGAGAGCGAATCCCGGTCCCGATCCGCCACCGGCCTGGCCGTCCGAAGCCTCAACGACCACTGGTCGGTGGGAGCAGCCGTTTCCGCCGGAGCCTCCACCTACAGCAATTTCGACTTCTACATCTCCCTCAAGCCGGCGATTGAATTCGACGTATTCCCTTATTCGGAATCGACCAAGATGCTGCTCTGCCTCTTGTACTACGCCGGCCCCGAATTCTATCGCTACACCGAAGAGACGATCTTCGATAAGAAGCGGGAAACCCTTTGGCAGCAGGCTCTGTCCGTGGCCCTTGACCTCAAACGGCCGTGGGGAACCATGAGCGTCTCCCTCTCCGGATCGCATTATTTCCACGACTTCTCGAAGAACCGCCTGCAGCTCGCGGCCAGCGTTTCCTGGCGGATCTTTAAAGGATTGAGCTTCAACCTCTCCGGATCCGGCTCCCGCGTCCGCGACCAGCTGGCCTTGCCCAAGGGCGGGGCGTCGTACGAGGAAGTGCTTCTCCGGCGTCGGCAGCTGGCCACGGGTTACGATTATTATTTTTCGGTCGGGCTCAGCTATACCTTCGGCTCCGTCCTCAGCAACCTCGTCAACCCGCGCTTCGGATCAGGGGGAGGGACGAGCATCTCGATCAGCATGTGATTCCCGGTCAAGCCGCCGGTCCGAAGCCGGTCCGGCACCGGCCCGATGGACGGCGGCCGCGCCGAAAAACATGGTTCTGAAGCGGACCGGATCGAAACCGGCTTCGCGAAGAATCGCGGCCAGCTCGCCGGCCGAATAGAACCGGGGGATCGTGGAGGCTAGGTAAGCATACCCGGCGTCCGAGCCCGAAATCCGCCTTCCTACGCGGCGGACGAGGAGCCGGACCAAACCGAAGGTGATCCAGCGGACCGGGCCGAACGCGGGCCGGCTGGTTTCGACGAGAATGAGCCGGCCGCCGTCTTCTAAAACACCCCGAATTCCGGCGAAGGCTTGTCTCAGGATATCTCGCGACAGGTTGAGGTTTCGGACGGCGAAGGAAATCACAGCCGCATCGAACGTCCCCGCCGAAAAGGGGAGTCGGCGGGCATCGGCGCGAACGGCCGCTCCGCAAAGGTCGAAGGCTTCATTTCCGGCCAGGCCGGCCATCATCCCCGGGCTGAAATCGAGGGCGACGACCCGGCCTGAGTCTCCGATCCGGCGAGCAAGTTCCTCGGCCATGTCCCCGGTTCCCGAACAGACGTCAAGCCAGCGCGATCCGCCGCCTACGGCGAGAGCCCGGGCGGCGGCTTTCCTCCAGTGCCGGTCCAAGCCGAGCGTGAGCAACCGGTTCGCCCGCTCGTAGGTCGGAGCGACATCTTCGAACAGATCGCGGATTTTTGACATGAGCCTTCCGTTTAGCATATACATTTCCGGCCGGGCCGACAAACGGCTCGACAATGAGCGTTCGGATCGGGAGGCAGCGATGAAAACCACATGTTCGCGCCGGGAATTCCTGCGCAACGGGGCGATTCTGGGCGCGGCGTCTATCGCCACGGCCAAGGCGGAGGGTGCGTTCGCGTCCGGGCCAAATCCGTCCGGTCCTCCGGCCGGCGTCATCCGGGTCGTGGCCTCGGCCAATGGCCTGGCCGCCGTGGAGCGGGCGATGGAGCGGCTGCGGACCGGGGCCGACCCGCTTGAAGCCGCGGTCGCCGGGGTCACCATCGTTGAGGACGATCCCGAGGATATGTCCGTGGGGTTAGGCGGCCTTCCCAACGAGGACGGCATAGTCGAGCTCGATGCCTCGGTCATGTACGGCCCGACCCATTCGTCCGGGGCCGTCGCCGCCCTCCAAAACATCAAGAATCCCTCTCAAGTCGCCAAGCTCGTCATGGAGAGGACGAATCATTGCCTGTTGACCGGTCTTGGGGCCCTCCGCTTCGCCCTGGCTCACGGATTCAAAGAGGAAAACCTCCTCACCGAGAGATCGCGGAAGGCTTGGCTCGAGTGGAAAGAGAGCCTTTCCGACCGCGACAACTGGCTTCCGAACCGGGACAAGAATATCCCTCCGGAGATGGCCAAGGTCCTTTCCACTTACGGCACGATCAACTGCCTGGCCCTCGACGCTCAGGGCCGCCTGGCCGGAACCACGACAACCAGCGGCCTGTCCTGGAAGATCGCCGGCCGGGTCGGGGATTCGCCGATCATCGGGGCGGGCCTTTACATCGACAACGAAATCGGCGCAGCCGGATCTACGGGGCTGGGCGAAGCCAACATCATGAACCTGGGAAGCTACGCCATCGTCCAGGACATGGGCCGGGGATTGAGCCCCGAACAGGCCTGCCTCAAGGCTCTGGAACGGACGGCCGAGGGCACTCGACGGACGGGCCGGCTGTCCCGGCCGGACGGAAAGCCGAACTACGGCTTGAACTTCTACGCTTTGAACGCGAAAGGGGAGTTCGGCTCGGCTTCGATGTTCGCCGGAGGAACGTACGCCGTTCATGACGGAACAACCGGTGCGATCCGACCGGCTGCGTATCTTTACGAAAAATAGCCGAAGATTAATCCGCATGACTCACGAGTCGAGACGGCCGTAGAAAAATATTTGTGAAGAGTGCGGGTTAAGTGCGTTCGCAGATCAGGACGGGATAACCGTCGGCATTCAACCGGGCGGCCAGGGCTTCGGTTGCGGGCCGATCGTCGGCCGGAAGGCGGACACGGTAGTAGATTCTCCCGGCCAGGACGAATTCCGAGATGAAAGCCGGACCGTAGCGGTTCCCGAGCCTGTTCTTCAGCTCCCGGGCATTGTCTTCGTTCGTAAACGAACCGAGCTGGATGATGAAACCCGGTCCGCCGAGCCGCGGAGTTTTGGACAGGACATCCAAACGGACCGGGGCGGTCCCGGGCCCGACCATCCCCAGCAGCCGGGCCGCGGCGAGGGACAGATCGATGATCCGGTTTCTCACGAACGGACCGCGGTCATTGATTCGGACTTCCACCGCCCGGCCGTTGTCGAGGTTCGTCACCATCACCCGGGTTCCGAAGGGGAGAGTTTGATGGGCGGCTGTCATCTCATACATATCGTAGATTTCCCGGTTGGACGTCAGCCGTCCGTGAAAATCGGGCCCGTACCATGAGGCCGTCCCCGTCTGGAACGGGGACGGGGGAAGAACGCGGGCCCGGGCGCAGGCAGAAAAGGCAAGGATCGCCAGAACGACGGGGACAAGCCGGAAGCGGCTTGAAGAGCGAAGATCATTTAAAGGATGGCTCACGAAGGAATCTTATCCGGCTCGTTTGTGCGAGGGAATCGTCTCTCCGGGTGAACGGGGGGTGGATATTTCTCCCGGCCGTCTCACCCCCGGCGATGAGACTCCCGGGGCGGCCATCAACCCGCCATTCTTGACAATCCAAACGGGGAGCGGTAAGGTTCGCATCCGTGCCGCGCAAAATTCGATTATTTATTCCGGCTTTTCTCTATTATGTTTTCATTTTCATCCTTTCTTCCCAGACCCGGGTTCACCTCCCGATCGCCTTCCCGTTGATCGACAAGGCTCTTCATCTGATTCTCTACACGGGATTCGGGATTTGCCTGGCCTTTGGTTTGGCTCGTCTCGACCGCCGCGGAGCGGTCAATAAAGCCTGGCTGATGGCCGGCTTGGGCATCCTCCTGGGAGGGCTCGACGAAATCCACCAAATGTTCGTCCCCGGCCGAAGCGCGGA
>Ga0105099_10002002_pt1 | contig 12345 bp, 6 predicted proteins | sample PPLLak3cmMay2015_2_FD_79138 | JGI IMG/M metagenome (GOLD analysis project Ga0105099, IMG submission 79138) | Freshwater sediment microbial communities from Prairie Pothole Lake near Jamestown, North Dakota, USA - PPLs Lake P8 Core (1) Depth... | ecosystem: Environmental > Aquatic > Freshwater >...
ATTGAAAAGATACGCTTCTTTAGCGGTTCGTGAATCTGCGGCTTTGAGACAAGCTTCAACCCTTCAGAACATGTTTAACCAAGTGATTAACAAAGACATCACCTTAAACTCACAATTAGGTCAATTGGCTGGGTTCGATATGTTTGTCGAACAATCAATTCCTTATCATACTACATACTCTGGTTCTCGAGCTGGTGTAACCGTTAAAACAAACGTTACTTCCGGTGCGACCACAATTGTATTGACTGGTTTAACTGCTTCTACGACAGGAATTGTTAAAGCTGGTGACGTCATTACCTTTACTGGAATTTATTCAGTGAACCCCATTACGTTGCAAAGCACTGGTCAAACTTATCAAGCCGTTGTGACTGCTGACGCGGATTCAGACGGTTCCGGTGACGCGACCATTACTGTTGGTTCTGCTGTTATTCACGATACAACCAATCCAAACCGAAATGTGAGCTCGCAAATTGTTGCGACAACTGCGGTTACTTTTGTTGCTTCTCACCATGTTAACTTAGCTTGGGCAGAAGACGGGTTAGTTGTGGTATGCCCGAAACTAGCTCCGCTGGATACTCCATACAGCGCGGTCGTTCAAGATCCTGATACAGGATATTCTTTGACTTTATCAAAGAGCGCAGAAATTCTTGATAACAAGAACATTCTACGATTGAACATTCTCTGGGGTGCGACATGGATGGCGGATAGAGCGGTCAGAATTCTTTCCCTCTAATTTGTTTGTGTCATTGCTGATGGGCGGATTCTGTCCGCCCGTTCGCATATAAGCGAGATATTACGATGACAACTCAAGTGGAAAAGTTGATTGAGCGGTCGTATAAAGTAGCTGGATTATTTCAACAGGATCGAATTTTAATAGGATCAAAACAGCAAGAAGCTTTAATTATTCTCAATGAATTTTTAGATTATTTGGCGAGTGATCCCAGTGGTATTGCTTTCTACAATACGCTACAATTTCCAGTCGTTTCCGGACAGCAATCCTATGTTTTTGCGCCTTCTGGTGGTGATGTTGTTTCGAACCGGATTGTGGAATTAAAGTTTGTTGTATTGATTTCTTCGGGAACAAGATATCCCGTTCACATTGTTCAAGATTCTGAATACTATGAACAAATATATTATCAGACCTCTGGCGCTCGTCCTTACGCATGTTTTCTACAGAATGGTATTGATTCTTCTACTCTTAATTTTATATATAAGCCTGATACAAGTTATACTGGTGAAGTAAAGGCTAAATTTGTATTAAATCATCTTACCTTAAACACAGATATTTCTAACGTTCCAGAATATTACATTCGTTATTTGAAATACGCATTAGCCAAAGAATTAGCTATTGAGTATTTACCGACGAATTGGACACAAGCTCACGAAACAGAATTACAAAAGATAGCGAGTTCGATCAAGAATATTTCGGATATTGATTACACCCTAAGAACCAATCCCATTTTTTCGAATTCTAGTCGGTGGTGGGATTATAGAATGGGAGTAATTCTTTAATGCGCGTTGATTTTCCGATTGTTGGAACATATAAAAAAAAGTTTCCTCTGGAATATGATCCCGAAGATACTTTGAACATGTATGCCGATTATTCGGAAGACAAGAGTTCAGGCGCTTTGATTTATACGCCAGGTTTGAGTTTAGATAATGGCTTTAAGGTATCTACGTCTGGTGGAGTGAGGCAGCTGTATACATCAAAACTAACTGATTACATGCATGCGGTCATTGGTGAAAACATTTATTATATTGATGAAGCATTGAATTATTCGCCAGGATTAAAGATTAATACAAATAAGGGATATGTCGGAATTGATGAAACGCTTAATCAAATCTTGATGGTGGATGGTGTAAAAGGCTATTTAGTACAAAAAGATCCGGTTTCATATTCTGTTATTGCGAGCCCTGCTTTCCCGTCTCTCCCGGTAGATGTTGCGGTGTTTGGTGGTCGGTTTTACGTTATGCAGGGCGGTACAGCTGAAATTTATTTCTCTGGGGTGAATGATGGAGCGACTTGGAATACATTAAACAAGTTCAGTATTACCAGTTATCCAGATAAAAACGTTGCTTTACGGGTGTTGAATGGTCGTTTGTTTGTTCTTGGGACGCGATGTACTGAGATATGGGTATTACAGGGTGGGTATTTTCCCATTGCTCGAGATGAGAGTGCTTTTATTGAATATGGATGTGCTGCGGCGGGCAGCATTGGGGTAGAAAATGGAATAATGATCTGGTTAGCTTCTGATAAACAGGAGGTTACATCAGTCGTTGCGACAAAGGGAGGGATTCCTGAGCGTGTTTCTACTGTAGAAATTGAAAAATTATTTCAAGATTATGATGTAGTAGATGACGCGCGAGCTTTCATGTACTGGGAAAACGGTATTTTATTTTATCAATTGAATTTTACGCATGAAAATGCGTCTTTTTTATTCAATTTATACACAAAAGAATGGACAAGGGTTGCTTATAAGGACTCAGATAGGCATAGAGCAGAGTGTTTATCATTTTTTAGCGGTAGGAAATACGTCGGAGATTATGAATATCCGTATATTTACGATTTTAGTAATAGTTATTTAGATGATGCGGGTGTTGCTATCAGAAGAAATAGAGTAACCAGTGTATTTTATCCGAATAGTGGAAAACCATTTGTATGCAAGGAGTTTAGATTCATTGTACAACAAGGGGTTAGCTCAGAATATGGGGTAGATGATGATGCGCGAATGATGATAAGGATCTCTCGGGACAATGGGGCGACTTTTGGAAATCAATTAAACATTACAATTGGTAAATTAGGTGAAACCTCGATTAAAAGCGAGATTTATAGGATGGGTTTGTTCGAATATGGAAGTATTGTTGTTGAAATCGAATTTTACAGTAACATTAAATTTAATTTTATTCATGCGTACTTGGATATTGAATAATGAGTTATCCAAAGAGTCTAAATCCTTCGTTTAGATCTGCTTTTTTAGATAAAAGTGGTGATGCATGGTTTGATATTGATAATTGGATGAGTTCTTCGAATAGATTATTGCGTTTTGGGTATCCGATTCCGGAAATTTTTAATATTGAAGCTGCAAATGGAGTGCAAGTAGGTACAGATTTTAAAGATTTACATATTAGATTACAAAGTTCGTCGTCTGGTAATACGGATATAACGGCAAATCCACAAATTACTACTGGTCTTGATGGTCAAAATATCACCATTGAAGGAAGTCATGATACAAAAACAGTTACTTTAAAAGATGGTAATGGTCTTAGATTGGAAGGTGGTCATGATTGTGTTTTAGGAAAAAACGATACTATTGATCTTTATTACAATGCAATAGACTCGGTTTGGGTCGAGAAATCAAGGAATGATAAGCTAACAGCAACTTTACCCATTGAATCAGGCGGTACGGCGTGGGGGGGGCCTTTAGTCAATGATAGGGTGATGATTAGTAATTCTGGTTCTATCATCGAAAGCCCGATTATTACGGTTTCAGAATTAAATCTGCTGAATGGAATGCTCAGTGTTTCAACTGGGACTTTGAATAATGATAAACTAGTCACTCAAGGATATGTAGACGACGCGGCTTTTGTGGTAACTGGAAATTTAACGGAATCAACATCGACAGTATTGACAATATCAGGTGGAACTGGAGCTGTTGTAGGATCTGGGACTACATTACAGGTAAAACAATCAAGCTCTCTACAAAGCGGGTATTTATCGAATACCGATTGGAGTACATTCAATAATAAACAAGATGCTTTAACATTTGGTAATTTATCGGCATCGCTTCCAATCAGTGTTTCAGGAGGAACTGGTTCGGTAATAGGATCTGGTTCATCTTTATCAATTTCGCAAGCAACAACCAGTACAGACGGTTATTTATCTAGTACCGACTGGAATACGTTTAATGGAAAGCAGGATTCTTTGTCATTTGGAAATTTAACAGAAGCTACCAGTTCTGTTTTAACAATAGTTGGAGGGACTGGTTCAGTTATTGGTTCAGGAACAAGTATACAGGTATCACAAGCAAGTACCTCTACCAATGGATATCTATCAAGCACGGATTGGAATACATTCAACAATAAACAATCTGCTCTTTCGCTGCCATTAAGCGTCGCTAACGGTGGGACGAATTCATCTACGGCGTTAAGCAATGATAGGGTAATTATTAGCTCGTCTGGGGCAATAGTTGAAAGCTCTACCATTACCACAACAGAATTGGGTTTGCTAAATGGTATGACGGGATTTGCAACGGGTGTGAGTGATAATGATAAATTTGCGACAAAAGGATATGTGGATGACTCAATTGTTTTTGGTAGTTTTAGTACTCTTACAGATGTTACCGGTGCGTATACAACTGCAAATGCTATTTATAGAGTCAATGATGATGTAGATGGATTAGAAGAAACAACGATTATCGTTGATGAGCCTGCTTCGAATCAATTTCAAATATCAAGCGGAACTTCTGCTTTATTGGTACAACATAGCGCAACAATCGATACAACTAATTACGTATTAGCTCCGCCATCTACAACGCAATATGCTGCGTTAATTGGGGATGCAGCAGGGACATGGGTTGAAACTACCCATTTACAATATAATCCATCTAGTGAAGTTTTAACAGTTGGCGGTGGTACTCTTGCTGTTAGTCCGGCAATTTATTTCGTAGGACACACGTATAGTGCATATCTTACTTATAATCAAAGTGGGGGTGGATATTTTAATATTGGCAATGGTTTAAAAGTTAATGGGCTTGGCGCTACCATTGATAGGTTTGACACAGATGGTACATTAACAGCTGACTCAGATACCAGGAGCGTTACACAAAAAGCGGTAAAAACTTATGTAGATACTAAAGTACCCACTTCAGTTCCAGCTTCAAGCGCGCAATATTGTATATTGGTTGCCAATGCGGCATCAGCATGGGTAGAAGATACAGGATTTAAAGTTCAGTCTGGAGCTATTACCACTTGCAAGAGCGCGATACTAGATAATACTTCAGCAGGGAGTATTACAGATGTTTTAAAGATAAGAAATCAAGGTGGCGGAACGACTAGCACGGGATGTGCTGTTAAATTTGATACCAGAGGCGATTCATATAAAAGCGCGATCATTGCTTATGATAATGGCGATGCGCTTTATTCACATCATGATTTATTTTTCTGTATTGATAATGCAAGTGATAATAATGACGTGGCTTTAAGTGATGCGGCAATGGTATTGCTCAGGACTGGTGATTTACAATTGTATAATGATTTAATGATAGGAAATGGCGCGGCTGGAGTTGATTATACTCTAACGTTTAACGGAGAAACCAATGACGGTGTATTGTTATGGGATGAAGATAATGCATTATTTAATTTTGATAGTAATTTGCGGTTATCGAAATCTACATCACCCACATTAGATTTTGGTAGTTCATACAACTTTATTTCTTACGATACCACCAACACAGCGACCATCTTAGCAAGTATTGCAAATGTAGATATTTTAATTGATAGTAATAATGATAGTACGACAAGCACTTTTAACGTTAAGAAAAACAACACCAGTACTTCATCAGCGACAACCATATTATCAATAGCGGAAAATAATACCCTTACTATTGGAGATAATGATAGCAGTACAGCACAAGCAATATGTGTATTAAATGGGATGGGAACTGGTAGTTCGTTTGGCGGTAGAATACACTTGCAAATGGCAGCTGATTACGACACTACTTATGATTATTGGCGTATTGACGCATATAACGACACGTTAAGGATTGGACCAACAGGAACGACTTTTATTACCATGTCGGCCGCTGCTAAAGCCACGCTTGCAGGATCGTTAGACGTAACAAGCTATCATAGTCAGGCATATGGGTCATATGGATATTTGAATAGTTCTGGGTCAACTGGAACGTCTTCTGGTACGAATAGTTACTCGATTACTGCTACCTATCGTATTTCTGCCCAAGAATTTAACGCGCATTCTGACGAACGTATTAAAAAAGATATACTTCCGCTTGATGGTGAAGAGTCTTTAACGATTATTAAACAACTACAACCTGTAGATTTTAAATTTAAAGATATTGTTGGTAATGGAGAATTAAGCCATAAAGGATTTATTGCACAATCAGTAAATAACATTTTGCCTGATGCCGTCAACACGATAACGGGATTTATACCTGATATTTATGTTAATTCGCAAAATATTTCTATCGATCAAGAAAATAAAGAATTAACTATTTCATTAGATAAATCGCATGAATTATCAGTTGGTGATACCGTATTAATCATAGCAAAAAGTAATATTAAAACAACGGTGAAAAAAGTTATTTCCGATACTCAATTTGTAGTAAATTATGAAGATGAATTAGTCGATAAAGTTTTTATTTATGGTCGGCAAGTAAATGATTTTATGAATTTGGATTATAACATGATTTTTACGATTGGAATTGCAGCTATAAAAGAATTAAGTAATAAAATTTCGAGCTTAGAAGAAAGAATAACACAACTTGAACAATAATGAGGGTAATATAAATGTTTAATAATGTACAAAATATGTCTTCGCCGCCTTCAAGCAATAATTTTTTTGATTGGCATAATTTTTTAAGAGGATATCAATCTAACCCTTTTCAAAATTATTTTGGTACTAATAAGTTTCAGCCATTCAATGGTTCACCCTCATCAAATACGCCAAGTTGGTGGAATGCAGCACAAGCAACAGTAAACGTTCCTGCTGGTAGATTGGGAATGGGTAATCCGATGTCACAAGGAACGGCCGGATCTGCTCCTTTAACAACTGCTGCAATGCCTACAACATCTGCTGCGCCCACAACATCTGCTGCACCACAACAATCCGATTGGCAACAATGGCTTGGTGGTGGTGGGGCTGGCGCTATTGGTGGAGCTCTTTCCATGTTATTTGGTGGTAATCCTTATGGAAGTATGGCAAAAGACTATCAAAATATTTCTCCGGAATTAGATAAGTATTTACAACAAGCTTTAGGTTATTTATCGCCTTATCAACAGGCTGGTACTGGTGCTCTTGGTCAGTATATGTCCACATTGGGCAAAATGAGTGATCCTGTTTCATTTTATAACAATATTATGAATCAATACAAAACATCCCCCGCGATGAAATTTCAAGAACAACAAGGTCTGGAGGCGTTAAAAAATACTGCTGCTGCAACTGGATATTCAGGGAGCGGACAGGAATTAAAAGACGTGATGGGTTATAGTCAGGGCTTAGCGTCGCAAGGGCAAAATCAATACTTACAAGATGTGCTCGGGATTAACACTCAAGCATTGGGTGGCTTGAGTAATGTCGCTGGGATGGGTGAATCTGCGGGTGCTCAAATGGGGGACTGGGCTCAAATGACAGGCGGAGAACAAGCGGCTTTAATGAGTCAGATTGCTCAAGCTAAAGCAGCCGCAAAGGCGTCACAGGGGTCCGGTTGGGGTAGTGTGATAGGTGCTGGTATAGGTGCTTTGGCTCACTTATTTTAATGAGGAAAATTATATGGCAATTCCTTTTGCTTCAATTACTGATTTTCAACCGGCTCAATTGCCTCCTGCGTTATCTGGATTATTGCAGGGCATGAATTTTGCGCAGCAATATCAAGCGGGTAATTTAGCAAATCAGATTAAACAGATTCAAGCTCAATTTTTACCTCAGGGAATGCAAGCTGATCTTGCATATAAGCAAGCGCTTTCCAATCAAGCAACGAGTAGAAGCGCTTTGGCTCAAGCACAAACTTCTGCTTATCCAACATTAAATGCACTAAGGGAGGCTCAAGCACAATTGGCTCAAGCACAAACTTCTGCTTATCCAACATTAAATGCACTAAGGAAGGCTCAAGCTTCGGCGATACCTTCACAAGTTGCATTAAGAAAAGCTCAAGCACAACAAGCATTATCAAATGCAAATCCGTTAGAAAAAGATCGATTAAATCAATTAGCTGGTGATATGAAAAATGTTACTTCGCAAGCTAATGAAGCAATGACTAATACATTGCCTATGTATAATAATTTAATAGATGACTTAAATAATACCGAATTAACAGGCCCTGCTGGAAATATTGCATGGTCGACACCTGCGGGGCAAAAATTTTCAGCAGATTTAACAAAAGCACAAGGCGAATTTATTAAACAATTTCATCTTGGAAGAATGAGCCAAGTTGAATTTAATTTATTGAAGGGCGCTGTTGGTAAACCAACAATGTATAAATCCGTTTTACAACAACTTTTCCAAAATCAGATTAACAAGGCAAATCAATCGATTAATAAATTGCAATTTTATCATAATTATATTGGACAAGGTGGGCGTGATCCACAAGAAGTGCAGTTAAACTGGGGGAAACAGATTGGAGCGATTCCGAAATATGATTTTAGTAAAGTTAGTCAAGATGATTGGGAATATACAGCTCAAAAAATGAGCAAAGAAAAAGGAAGACAAATTACTGCAAATGACGTCAAAAGAATGTATGGAGCTTTATAATGGCTAAAGACGTAAGAGAAATTCTTGGAAATGTAAACCAAGAAAAAATAGATCCAAATACACCTAGAGATTTATTAGCAGATGCTCCTCAACAGGCAGGATATTCAATTCCAGATATTTTCAAAATGATTACTGGAGCACCAACAGAAAAATTACTAGATATTATAAACGCCTATGGTGCTGGAGCTGGTCAATCTTTGATGACTGCTGAAACTGGTATTGAAAATCTTGGTAATTGGGCACAGGGATTACCTAAAAAACAAACTCCTTCTTTCGCTGCTGGCTTAGCGCCTTCAGTTCAGCAAGGTATAGCACAACATCCAAATATAGAGCGCGCAGGGGAATTCCTAAATCCTTACATAGCAGCAGCTCCAGAAGCTGCATTAGGTAAATGGATTGGATTAGGAGCGAAAGGAGCAGGATTAGCAAGTAGATTAGGAGAAAAAGCGCTAAGTGGCGCTGCTACAGGTGGTTTATATGGCGCTCTATTTTCACCACAAGATCAAGGAATGGGGGCTGCTGCTGGTGCTGGCGTGGGTTCTCTTCTTTCGACGGCATTCGGTGCTCCTGGTGCGATTATGGGAAGTGCATTATCAAAAATAGCAACGCAAGCAGGAAGACCAGGATCTATTGTAAGATCTCCAGAGGAAGTTCGAAAAATTGCGAGCATGATTCCAGCAGGATTAAAACCAAATCTAGGAGATCTTACCAATTATTATCCGCTGAGTAGATTATATCATGACGTAGCGGCTAATATTCCTTTTAGTGGAGCAGCGACCAAAGGATCTGAAATATTAGATAAAGGAAGAGAGTTAAAACAAAATATCATAGATTCATTGACGCCAGAGGGTGTAACGCCAGATCAACACGAAAATTTTATTTTATCCCATTTGAAAAATTTAGAGGAAACTGTTCAAGATACTAAAAAACAAAAATATGATGATTTATATAACTTAGCAGACGGTCTTGGAATAAATGTTAAAACTAATAATTTAGTAGATAAAGCAAATGAGTTTTTAAAATTATATCCAGGTGCTAAAGAAGATCCGCTAGCAAATATCTCGGTCAATAGCGATGTCATGAAAGTATTGAATGATATTTCCGAAAAAGGAGTGCAAGAGATTCCTGCGAATAAAGTTAGCGCATTAAATATTAATTATCATAATGCAATTAAAAAATATAGTAATGATACGGGACAATCAAAAAATATATTAATGGCATTACAACAATCATTAAAAAATGATTTTGATGAAGCGTCAGTTGTTCCTGAGGCTGATTTTGCCTCTTTACGTCCCAAGATGATGGACGCTGATAGATATTATCAGGAAAACGTAGTTCCTTTTAATGATAGTAGATCGATTCAAAACTTAATTACCGATAAAACTTACCCTAATGATATAGATAAGACGTTGTTAAATAGAGGAAATGCTTATTTCTTAGAAAATTTGCCTAAAGAAGCTCAAAATTCAGTCATTTTAAAAGCATTAAACAGAAAGGCGAAAAGGAATTTGGACGGATTAACACCCAATCAAATGGAATCTTTTTTTGATGATAATATTCCTGAACATGCTAAACAAATTATCTATCAAAACAATCCTGGATTATCTGAGAAATTAGATAATTTAAAATTACTGAATCAAATTTCGGAAGAGCCTGGTTTAAAAGAAAAAAGGGTAAAGACTGGATTTAGCAAAATAGGAGAAAAATTAAAAAATTATCCTTTGATGGCAGCATTATTGGGTTCGGCTACATCACTTACCGCACCTCATATCGGTGTTCCTGTAATGTTATCAGGTTTGGGACAAATAGCAGGGGGTAAAGTATTAGAATCATTATTAACGAGTAACGCATTAAGAAATGCGTATATTAACCAACAAGTACCGAAATTATTAGGTGGATTTGGGAAATATCCTGGTTTACTCGGTGGAACAACAGTAGGCTCTATATTAAACAATCGATGAGGATTTAATTATGGCAATAAAATATTATTTACTCGCGCCGTTACAAAACTTTTTCACGGACGCGGTAGGAAATCCGTTGGTCGGTGGTTATTTATACTCGTATAAAGCCACTGCGCACTCTACAGCGAAGAATATTTCAAAGGTGGAGACTCCGGCCTCCTCAGCAGATTATTACGCAAATCCGCTTGAATTAGACGCCTCAGGATCGGTTCCAACTCCTTATACTTTATATTTTGCTGATGATGAGCAATATTATTTAGTACTCACCAACGAGAATCAAAACCCATTAGATCCACCCGATCCCTTAAATATCGTTCGAACGTGGGATAATTTCGGGGTGCAAGGTGGATCTACTCCTACGTTTGACGAAGTAGATTATACGAACTACATATTAAATGCTCAGTATCGATTTTTTAGAAAGCAAAGTTATGCACAAGCTGATATTGCTACTTTAAGCTCTTTTCAATATATCGCTGATACAGGATGGTTTTTTAAAAGAAATAACAATAGTGGTACAACAACCATTAGTTTTGATTCATTTACGGTTGGTCAAACAGACGTACCAAATAACCCATTGTATTATATAAATTTTACGGGCTCATCTGTTGGATCAGGTGAAACGATAAAAGATGTTGTGCATAAAATCGATGATGTCACAGCGTTTTCAGGAGAGAAAATACAGATAGCTTTTTATGGAAAATCGACTTTATCGGATCTTGCGGAATTGGTAATCATTCAGCATTTTGGAACATCTCCAGAAGTCCAAGTATTGAACAGCATTCAATTTACGACATCATGGGCTCAGTATACGTTTGATGTGACCATTCCGAGCGTAAGTGGTAAATCAATCAACGCATCTGATAATTATCTACTGATTGGCATTCGCGCGCCTTTAAACAAGGTATCCAATTTCCAAGTAACTAATTGGCAATTAAATCGAGGTGAAAAGCTCTTAGAATTTAATTATCAAACGGTAGAGATAGAGCAAGCGACACAAAGAACCTATCAATTGCCCTATGCGACTGATGATGATTATGGTTTACCCATCAAATGGAATGGATCTGCCTATGAATTTAATGATGAGGAAGTAGGTAGGATCGATATATTTATGACGGATAGCGAGACGGGTTATTTATTATGCGATGGAACTACCTATTCAACTCTCGAGAAGATTTCAGAGACGGGAAACAAGTTATCTTATTCCAGATTATACGATAAATGGGAAGCTGGTTGCGCAACTGGGTTGGGTGCTTATTGGTTTTCTCATAGCGGTAATGCTTTTGGGTATGGTCCGGACGGATTTTTCCCTTGTTCGAATTGGGCAAGTAATTTCGTATTTATTAACACAAAACAAAAATCAGATGTAACGGCATGGTCTGATCATGATACAGGTTTTACATTTTCTAAAGTACAAGCTGGGTATGACATTTTATGTACTGTGGATTATGGAATAGGTTGCCGAATTGGTTATTATCGCCAAGCGGGTGGAGATATTCTTTTAAGTGATAGTAATCATTCATTAAGGGTAACTAATACTTCAGCGGGTGCTGTTACAGCGCCAACTGTTGGAACGTTTAGTACTGATGTGACTATTACAGTATTGACAGTTGGTGATGGTTCGCATGCTGAGCAATTTATTATCACTTTCAATGTGGACGCCATAACGCCATCACACTACACAGGTAAATATTGGGAATTTAGCACCACATCGGCTAATTATTACGTGTGGTATAAGGTAGATGGTGTTGGAACAGATCCAGCGGTTTCGGGAAGAACGGGTTTACTGGTCGAATTATCAAGTTGGCACACCAAAGAACGAGTTGCCTATATTACAAAACATACTTTGGCCGGATGTGCGATTCATCAAGTGACTTTTGTTGCGGCAAGTGCTTTAACTGGTGG
>Ga0105099_10002003_pt1 | contig 12344 bp, 6 predicted proteins | sample PPLLak3cmMay2015_2_FD_79138 | JGI IMG/M metagenome (GOLD analysis project Ga0105099, IMG submission 79138) | Freshwater sediment microbial communities from Prairie Pothole Lake near Jamestown, North Dakota, USA - PPLs Lake P8 Core (1) Depth... | ecosystem: Environmental > Aquatic > Freshwater >...
AGCTTATCAACCTGAAGTATGATATTGAGAGAAAAGAACGCACCTATATGCAGAATTCCGAACTTATGAAGGACAACCTGATCTCAAAAGAAGAATTTATCCGGTGCAAAGAGGACCTCGAAATGGCCCGCAGCTCGCAGGAGCTGTTCATAGAACGGCAGAAAGCGGATTCTCTGTTCCGCACCGTTCAGGTTGAGACCATAAAAGGCAATCTTGAAAACATGCGCAAGAATCTGGCTCTCGTGCGGCAGCGTGTTGAAAACCTTAATGTAAGGGCAACGGTTGACGGCCAGCTCGGACTGCTCGTTCCGGAAATAGGTCAATCCATACAGCGCGGAGCAAATATGGGACAGATCAATGTGCTTACATCCTACAAGGTCACAGCTCTGATTGATGAGCATTACATTGACCGCGTAAGGACGCAGCTTGCGGCAAGCCTTGACAGGCAGGGCACAAAGTTTGACCTGCTGGTAAAAAGAGTGTACCCGGAGGTCAGGAACGGCACATTTGAGATCGACATGGTGTTTGCCGACAGCATGCCCGATAACATACGGACAGGACAGACATACTACATAAGCCTTGAGCTGGGGCAGCCAAAAGAATCAGTGCTTGTGCCGATAGGAGGATTTTTCCAGGAGACCGGGGGGCAATGGATATTTGTGCTTGACCCCTCCGAAGAGTATGCAACAAAAAGAACCATTTCCGTTGGCAGGAAGAATCCGAAGTACTATGAAGTGCTTGAAGGGCTGGAGCCGGGAGAAAAAGTCATCATTTCAGGGTATGAGTCCTTTGGCAAAAATGAAAAACTCGTATTTAAGAAATAAAGTACTCACTAATAACAGACAGCAATGATCAAAACTATTGAATTAACAAAGATCTTCAGGACTGAAGAAGTTGAGACAACGGCTCTCAACAAGGTCAGCCTTAATGTAAAAGAGGGCGAATACGTCGCCATTATGGGGCCATCAGGATGCGGCAAATCAACACTTCTGAACATCCTTGGATTGCTCGACAACCCTTCTTCGGGAAGTTACATCTTCAACGGGACGGAGGTGGCCAACCTGAAGGAACGCGAAAGGACGGTATTCCGCAAGGGCAATATCGGATTCGTATTCCAGTCTTTCAACCTGATAGATGAGCTTAATGTTTATGAGAACGTTGAGCTGCCGCTTATCTATCTTAAAATGAAATCGGGAGAACGTAAGAAGAAGGTGGAAGATGCCCTCGAAAGGATGAAGATCACACACAGGGCCAAGCATTTTCCACAGCAGCTTTCCGGCGGGCAGCAGCAGAGAGTGGCAATAGCAAGGGCCGTGGTGGCGAACCCCAGGCTCATCCTGGCCGATGAGCCCACAGGTAACCTCGATTCAAAAAACGGGATTGAAGTGATCAACCTTCTCCTGGAGTTAAATAAAGAAGGAACAACAATCGTTATGGTCACACATAACGACAGGGATGCCGGCCATGCGCACAGGATCGTGAACCTGTTTGACGGTCAGATAGTCGGCTAAAAAGATCCTGAATCGATCTTCCTGAGCTTGTTGTAGAGCGTCTGCCTGGTTATTCCGAGCTTAGCTGCTGCGATACTTATATTGTTGCCGTGCCTTTTCAGGCAATCGAGAATATACCTGTTTTCCATTTCCTGAAGTGTATGCTCTCCCTGCTGCACTCTTCCCGGATGAGACTTGAAATCGAAATCAGAAGGGATCAACACCGGGGAATCGCTCATGATAACTGCTTTTTCGATTGAATGCTGAAGCTCCCTGACATTTCCGGGCCAGTGATAATTCGAGAGCTTCTCATGAGTATGGGTGTTGATCCTCATGGAGCCTTTCTCATATTTATCACAATAGATCTTCAGGAAGTGTCCTGCCAGTACAGGAATGTCATCAACCCTGTCGCGCAGCGGGGGTACTTCAATAATAATCGTGTTAATCCTGTACAGCAGGTCCTCACGGAATCTTCCCTCCGCCACCATTTTTACCAGGTCGCGGTTGGTTGCGCAGATCAGCCTGATGCTTACAGGTATCTGCCTGTTTGCCCCCACTCTCACTATCTGCCTGTTCTGCAGGGCATTCAGCAGTTTGGACTGTGACTGAAGAGAAAGGTTTCCTATTTCGTCAAGAAAGAGGGTTCCTTTATCGGCAAGTTCAAATTTCCCCTTTCTGTCTTCCCTTGCATCGGTGAAAGCGCCTTTCACATGTCCGAAGAGCTCGCTCTCAAAAAGGGTTTCAGTTATGGAACCCATGTCGACGCTTACCATTAACTCTCCTGCCCTGGAAGAAAGGTTATGGATCTCCCGGGCAATCAGCTCCTTGCCGGTACCGTTTTCACCGGTAATAAGCACGTTGGCATCAGTGGCCGCTATCCTTCTTACAATGTTCATCACATTGATCATTGTAGGCGACGGGCCATGTACAAGCTTGTCAGTATCTCTGCCCATAATAAGATATATCTTACAAAGATAATAAAAATGTCTAATAATTAGACAAAAAATGCATGCACTCACCCCCTTTTTATTCCCCCTCTATACTTAGTTAAGAGGGAAAAGACATTCATATACAATAGTTTAACCCCCCTCTTTTGCTTTAGCGGAGAGAGCTTGCACTGAGCGAAGCAAAGTGGGGTTGGGGGGTGAGTATGTGTCCTGAGATGCAACATTTACTTTCCTTCTACGTCTTTATATCAAAACAGGTAATATGACAGTCAAGTTAAATCCAAACGAAGTTGTTCTGAATGCCGGTGATACGAACCAGGTTATTGATAATCAGAAAGTTGATGGAAAACTTATAGTAACCAACCAGCGTATATATTTCAGATCCCTTAACGAGCAGCTTTCGCACCTCAATTTTGAAATACTTTTCGAAAACATTCTTGAGGTGATCTTCTATAATAAGAATTTGTTCCTTGTCAAAGGGCTGACTGTTGTAACAAGGAACGGCAAAAACCACATGTTTCCCCTGAAGAAGAGGGATGAGATCGGGCAACTGATCAATAAGATGTATTGACTTCCTTTGTGCTCTTTGTGAGTTTACTTTGTGTTCTTTGTGGTTAATCTTTTTTCTTAACCACGAAGAGCACGAAGTTCACACGAAGGACACAAAGGATTGCCATTACTACTCATACCTGAGCGATTCCACAGGATTTCTCATTGCAGCCCTTGTTATTTTGATACTTATTGTCAGAGCAGTGGCAACTGCCATAATGAGTACTGAAACAAGGAGTATTCCGGCGCTGATATTCACGAAATAATCCCAGATGCTGTCAAGGAGCTGAAGTGACATGAAATATCCGCCGGCACAGCCCAGTGCAGACGCGATCAGAAGGACAATCAGATACTTCCTGCTCACAATATACATGATAGCCGAGACGGGGGCTCCCTGTATTTTCCTTATTCCAACCTCTTTAGTTCGTTTAATGATATCAAGTGAGACCATATTATACATTCCGATCAATGATAGAATTGTGGCAATTATGGCAAGGAATACAACTACTTTTAGAATGCTGTTGTTTATATCCTTCTCTTCCTGGAGCAGCTCTTCCTGGAATCTCCCGCCGAATATCTGGTTTGTCCCCATACTTTTCCACTTCTGACTCATAAAGTCGAGAACACCGGGAAGGTCTTCGGTATTTGCCCTGACAACCAATACATTAAACTGGCGATCGTCCCTTACTCTGAGCATTGCAGGTTCTATTGCATTCCATACACCGCTTATGTAAAAATCCTCTACTACACCAATAACATTGAGAGTTGTTGTATCGTACAGTGTTACAGTTTTACCGACAGCATCGCTCCAGCCAAAATCCTTCACCAGTTTTTCATTAACTATAATCGAATTGTTTGTCCTGTCGGCTTCTGCCCTGGTCCGGTCAGAAAACCTCCCTGACAGCAGGCTTAATCCAATTACCTGGGCATATTCCGGGCCTATATCCATTACATCAACTTCAAGCTGCTTTTCAGCATCCTTGATCGGTCTGCGGTAATTTCCCCATCCGAGATGATGGAAAGTCCCATCTGCAGCAATTATTTTAGGATTATTTAATAATTCGTTCTGAAAGGGTATGTACAGGTCGGTTGTTATCGGAACAACAATCAGCTTGTCTTTATCGTAGCCAAGGTCTAAAGTTCTCTGATAGTCTGAATTCCGCACGAATACTATCCCCATTACAAGCGACATTACAGAAATCGTAAACTGGAGCGTCAGAAGAATTGATGAGAGCTTGCCTGATCCTCTGAAGGTGGTTGTACCCCTGAAGATATAGACCGGGCTGAAACCGCTGATATATAAAGCCGGGTAAACACCTGAAAGGAACCCTGTAAATATAAGCAGCAAGGGAAGAAATATCCAGAATACCCTGTACTGGCTGAAGGTAAGTTCAATTGACATATATGCCCACAGATTGCTGTAAGCTGGTACAAGAACGGATCCAAAAGCAATTCCGACAAGCAGTGCCACCAGGCAAATAATAAGTGTTTCAAACATGAACTGAGTGACAAGTTGTCGTTTCTGACCTCCGAAAGTCTTTCTTAATCCTATCTCCCTGAGTCTTTTGCTGAAAGCGGATATTGATGTGTTCGCAAAATTAAAACATGCTATCAGCAGGATGAAGATCGCCATTACCGGTGGTGCAATAAGAGCAGCAGGATGTAATGACGGGAAAAGACCTGATGACCAGGTATTCCTGGTGTTGGATCCCACATCTTTTAATGAAATGAGTGAAAACCTGTTTATCCGGAAATCCTCGCTTGCCCTGTTCTGGACAGGAAGATAGTCTTTCAGTGAATTTGATATGGAAGTTAAAAGAGACTTGTCCTTTACCTGGATAAAGAGCGCTGTTGTCCAGAGCTTCCAGTTTGAATCATCAACACTCCACATGCTCAGGAAATTCCTGTAATCACTAATAATATCAATCCTGAAACTGGAATTGTCTGGAAAATCCCTGAATACGGCACTAATGGTGTATGGGAATTCCTTATTCTGATCATTGACAATTGAAACCGGTTTGCCGACAGGATACTCATCGCCAAACAGTGTTTTGGCCATTGTTTCGCTTATTAAAATATTACCTGTGCCGGGTATCGTTTTTGTATCTCCGTGAACTGAAGGGAAGGTAAATATCTCCAGGAATTCCGGATCGACAAATGAGACCTGAGCAGGGAAAATGTCATCGCCTATCTTTACCGGAGAGCTTGTCCGCTGCAGTCTTGCTGCTCTCAGGACGCCAGGTATATCCTTTTTGATCTGAAGACCCAGGGTTGAAGGTGCAAGACCATATTCCTGCTCCCTTCCCTGCATGTCACGATAGCAGTTGACCCTGTATATTTCGTTGAAATTCTCATGGGTCCTGTCGAATTCATAGTTGAACATGTTGTTGAAGAAAGCAACTATGCAGACTGCCAGTCCAAGCCCAAGTCCCACAATGTTGATGAGAGTGAATATCTTGTTCTTCAGCAGGTTCCTGAAGGTGACAAGGAGATAGTTTTTAAGCATAGAGAATTTAACTATTCGTACTTAAGTGACTGGGCAGGATTAATACTGGCTGCTTTAAGAATCCGGAAGCTGATTGTTACCAGTGCAATTCCAAGGGCAATAATCAGACCTATAAGGAAGCTAAAGGCACCCGGATCGATCCTGTAATAGAAATTCTCCAGCCATCTTTTGGCTATAAAATAGACAAGAGGCCAGGAGATCAGTGCTGAAACCGTGACAAGAACTATGATCTCCCTTGAGATCACAAAATAGATGCCGGTAACAGACGAGCCCATCGCTTTTCTCACTCCTATCTCCTTTGTCCGCTGTTCAACAGTAAATGATGTGAGTCCGAAGAGACCAAGGGCAGCGATGAAAATTGCCAGGATTGAAAATATTACTGCAAGCTGGGCATTCTGCTTTTCCTGTTTGTACATCTGTTCAAAATCCTCATCTATAAAGAAGTACTGCATGGGATCGTTGGAGGTGAACTGCCTCCACTTGTTTTCAATCCCGGTTATTGTATTCTGATAATTCTGCGCTGATAGCTTTACCGTAATATATCCCCATAGATTTTCATCACCCTTGCAAAGAAATATATGTGGTTTGATTGGATTTCTGAGCGATTCAAAATTGAAGTTTTCTACAATCCCGATAACCTGAAGGAATTTGTAATCCCCTGATTCTGAGGTAGGCAGGATGAACCGGGTCTTCGAAATATCAGTGATCCCGAATTCTTTAGCAGCACTTTCATTAATGATGCAGGCATCGCGGTCAGTTGTAAAGGATTTATCAAAATTCCTTCCTTCCGCAAGCTTCATCTGGTATGTATCAATAAAATCATAATCAACCCAGCCGCTCACCATGAGGAACGATTCTTCCTTCCTTCCCTCAAGGCCGTATCCGTTATTGTTGTTTACCCTGCCGGGTATTGATGTTGAACTGGTTATGTTGACAACGCCGGGGATCTCCCTTACAGAGTTCTTAAAAGCCTCAACCCTGGACTCAAGGGATTGCGCTCTGTTTATTACCAGCATCTGCTCCTTGTTGAAACCTACATCCTTATTAAGCATAAAGAATATCTGCCGGTACATTACTCCAGTTGCCGTAATAAGGAGAATTGATACTGCAAACTGGAATACAACAAGCGCCCTTCTTATTCCGCCATTCCTTGAATTTCCTTTCACGTTGCCTTTAAGCACCTCAACAGGATTGAACGAAGAGAGGAAAAATGCAGGGTATGTTCCTGAGAGGAGGCCTACGAGAACAGTAAATAAAAACAAGCCGGGTATGGTGTACCACTGTGCGAGAAGGTTCAGCTTCAGCTGGGTGCCGAGCAGATTGTTAAAATAAGGTAGTGTAATCCAGATAATTATCAGCGCAAGTATGAGGGCAGTAAATGCAAGGAGAAATGATTCAGACAGAAATTGTGAAATCAGCATGCCTCTCGTGGAACCACCGACTTTCTTTACCCCTACTTCCTTAGCCCTTCTCGTTGCCTGGGCTGTTGCCAGGTTCATGAAATTTATTGCGGCTATAAGGACAATGAGAATAGCAATACTGCCGAAGATATAGAGGTATTTAGGATCGGCAGCCGGCTTGAATTCCTGTGATATTGAAGGATCGAGGTGAATATCAGTCAGGTTCTGCAGGAAATAACTGTACTCGTTACCCTGACCATAGAAATCTTCGATTGATATGCCCATAAGTCTCTGCAATTCCGGCCCCACGTATTTCTCGAGCATTGGCGGTATCTTTTCGGAGACCGTCATCGAGCTGGTGTTGGATTTGAGAAGAAGGTAAGTGCTGAAGCTGTTGCTTAGCCAGAATGTGCCGTTTGCAACAGGCATTGTTACAAAAGAGACGAGAATATGAGCATCAAAGTGTGATTTTTCAGGCACATCGGCCATGAGACCCGCTATGACATAATCAACGGTGTCATCTCCAAGTTTTATCGTTTTGTCAATCGGATCTTCATCTCCGAATATCTTTTTTGCCATCGATTCAGTGATCACAGCTTTGTGAGGGGCGTTAAGCTGGTTATCTGGATCGCCTTTAATAAGGGGGACTGAAAAGAAATCAAAAAATGTAGAATCCGCAGCGACTATATCATCGTCAGTAAATGTCTGGTCCTTGTATTCGACAACCATCGGACCCCAGTTCTGCATTCTTACGAATGTTTCGACCTCCGGAAACTCTCTTGCCATTGTAGGACCAATAGGTGCGCAGGTATATGCTCCTACTATCTCCTGTCCTCCTATCTTTCCGTTCAAAACTATCCTGAAGATCCTGTCCTTCTTCAAATTGAATTTGTCATATCCGGCTTCATTGATAACGTACAGCGCAATAAGAAGGCTGCAGGCTATGCCAATCGCCAGTCCGAGAATATTTATAATGATGTATGACCGCTGTCTCTTAAATGAGCGGATGGTGTACTTAAATAAATTATTGAACATAGTCAGGTTTTGGTATAAATATTAATCTGTATTATCAAATTTATGCTATTTATTCGACTTTTAGCGCTTCGGCAGGGTTTATGACAGAAGCCTTGAATGCCTGGAAACTGACTGTTATCAAGGCAATTAACAGAGCTCCGGCCACTATCCCGGCAAAGACGAAAATGTTGAGATCGATCCGGCTTGCAAATTGCTTCAGAAGATTCTCAACGATTATCCATCCGGCCGGAAGCGCGATGACCAGTGATATAAGAATGAGCACCATGAACTCTTTCACCATCGTAAAGAGGATGGTCATTATACCGGCTCCCATCACCTTTCTGATGCCAATTTCGTTTGTCCTTCTTTCTGTTGAATATGCGGACAATCCATAGAGACCCAGACAGGCAATTATCACAGCCAGGATTGTAAAATATCTTAACAGCTTTGTGAGACGCATCTGAGAATTGAACAGCTTGTTATAGTCTTCATCGATAAAGAAGTAGTCGAAAGGATATTCCGGAATCACCCTGTTCCACACATCTCCTGCTTTTTTGAGCGCTTCAGCCTTATTGCCGGATGATAATCTGACAAGAATGTTATTGAGATACTGTGGTCCCGCCAGTGCAAAAGCAATTGGCTCCACAGGTTGATCGGCTCCCTTGAAGTGAAAGTTCTTCAGTACGCCAACGATCCTTCCGCTCAGTCCCATGAAACTGAAGCTCATACCAACTGCATCATCAACTCCCATTATCTTAACGACCTCTTCGTTTACCAGGAAATTACCGGTAGTGTCTGCAGCAAAATCAGAGGGGTACTCCCTGGAGAAGCCTCTTCCCGATTTAAGCTCCATCTTCATCGTTTCAAGATAATCGTAATCAACTGCATTGGTGCCGATCAGCACCCGTTTTTCGGGATCCCTTCCCTCCCAGTCGGCGCCTCCGGAATTGCTTCCGATCCTCACAGGATTACTTCTTGCTGCCGTAATACCTTCAATAAGTGTCTCCTTCTGAAGTTCTTCCTTAAGAGAGTAATACTTTGGCAGCATATCTCCCATCATCGGAATGCATATAAGGTTTTCTTTTTCAAAACCCAGATCCTTGTCCTGCAGATGCTTCAGCTGCTTATACAAGAAGATGGCTGCGACAGCAATGAGTATTGAAAGAGTGAATTGAATAACTACAAGGATCTGCCTTAGTCTGCCATTTCCCTTACCTGAAAATGTCTCTCCTTTAAGGATAAGAGCCGGTTTGAATGAAGAGAGGTAGAAGGCCGGATAAATGCCTGATATTATGCCTGCAGCAAGTCCGGCAGCAAGAACGCTGACAATAAACCTCACCTGCATGAGATCCCTGATGCTGAAGTTTTTTCCTGTTATATTGTCAAACAGAGGAAGCGCCAAACCCACAAGAAGCATGGCAAAAAGCATTGCTATCAGAACAAGGAAAATTGATTCTGCCATGAATTGGATTACCAGGGTATTCCTGCCTGCACCTGCAACTTTTTTAATACCAATCTCCTTTGAACGTCCGGATGCTTTTGCTGTAGAGAGGTTGATGAAATTAAAACAGGCAATAAGAAGGACAAACACTGCGATAATTGAAAATATATAAATAACTATCACGGGCCCCCTGCTGATCTCATAGCCAAACTGGGCATGAAGATGAATATCGAGAAGAGGGAAAAGCAGGTATTTTGTGGTTGTCTGCGGCAGATACTCCAGGACCACATCTGTAAGCTTCTTATTTACAGCCTCTGTATCGGAGCCTTTTTCGAGTACAACAAATGTAAGAATTGAATTATTGCCCCATGAATCGCTTATTGCACCAATCTCCGAAAGAAAAGAATATGGTATAACTCCCTCAAAAGTAAACATTGAATTTCCGGGCAGGTTTTTCATGACCCCTGTCACCATAAACTGCATTTTGTTTTCGAGTGTGAGTGTTTTCCCAAGCGGATTCAGCTCTCCGAAATATTTCTTTGCCAGCTTCTCAGTCAGGACAATTGAATGGGGCTCGCTCAGTGCAGTTTCCGGATCACCAAGAAGCATCGGCAGTGTAAACACTTTGAAAAGACCTGAGTCTGCAGCCACTATTGCCCCCTCAAAAAATACTGTCTCTCCCAGACGGAACAATATTCTGGGGAGGCGGTTAATCCGGGTCTGCTCCACTATTTCAGGAATTTTTTCTTTCCATACCGGTCCGCTCGGATGCGGAGTGACGGTCACATGATATCTTTCTCCGGAGTAGAACTGATCCTCCTCCACTCTGTAAATATTTTCAGCATTTATGTTGAATTTTTCGTAGCTGAGTTCATCCTGTATCCAAAGAATTATTAACAATGAGGCAGCAAGCCCGATTGCAAGCCCGATAATATTAATGATAGCAAATCCTTTGTATTTCAGTATGTTCCGGAAGGTTAGGCGCAAATAACTTTTAAACATAGTGTCAAAGTTGGAACCACTTTAAGGACGATTGATAGTCACAAATGTTGCATTCCGGAAAAAAATAAGTCTTTATGCAGGTCGCATGTTACATGTTGCATGTTGCGCGGTTGGCCCCCCTGGGGGTCAGGGGTGAGGGTTGGATGTTGCATGTTACTTGTTGCTGGTTGCTTGTTGCTTGTTATTTGCATTATGCAATTGGCAAATTGAAGCAGGCAGATTGTTAATGTAAGGTTAATCTTTGTCTATACGGTTGCTCTATAAAAAATATCTCATACATTTAATAAATATTAACCAACCTAAATTGATACAATGTTTAAAAATCTTCTTAAAACTGCTGTGCGTCATATACGTAAACACCTGGGATATAGTCTTTTGAATGTCCTTGGCCTGACGATAGGAATTACGAGCGCACTTTTCCTTATTATATATGTATCGGATGAGGTGAGCTACGACCGGTATCACGACAATGCCGACAGGATATACCGTGTATCTTCAAAGATCACTGAAACGGATGACCAGTTCACCTGGAACGTCGGGCAGATTCCGATGGGGCCGCAGGTAGTTCAGGATTATCCTGAGGTGCAGTCATTTGTACGGTTTATAAACATGCCCCGCGCATTGTACAAATATGAGGATAAAGAGTATATTGAAGAGAATTTCCAGTATGCAGACTCGACACTGTTTGATATTTTCACCTACAAAGTTCTGAAAGGCGAAGTCAGGGCGGCGGTAACAGATCCCGGGAAAATAGTCCTGACTGAGACCGTGGCAGCCAGATATTTCGGAGATGCTGACCCTGTTGGGAAAACGATTACAGCAGGCACTGACACTTATGAGGTTACGGGCGTGATAGAGGATGTGCCTTCCAACTCCCATTTCCGATTTGATGCTGTGGCGGCAAGGAATAATCTTCCCAAGCAGCTCGGCAGCTGGGGCAATTTCGGTGTATTTACGTACCTCCTGTTCCCTGAAAATTTTGATGTAGAAGCATTTGAGACTAAAATTCAGGGTATGTATGATGCTCATATGAAAACGATATTTGAGCCACTAAAAATCACAATTGAATATATCCTGGAACCGATCACGAAAATACACCTGTATTCAACAAATCCAGGTGAACCTGAACCCACGGGCAGTATCACCTATGTTATTATTTTTGGTATTGTCGCGCTCTTTTTAGTGCTGATAGCGGCAATGAACTATATGAATCTTGCAACAGCCCGTTCAGCAAGCCGTGCCCGTGAAGTAGGTTTACGAAAAGTTGCAGGATCAAGGCGGAGAACGCTTGTTGCACAGTTTCTGTCAGAGTCTGTCGTTCTGACAATTATATCACTGATAATAAGTATTGTATTATTGATAATCCTTCTTCCGAAGTTCAACACTCTTGCAGGAAAAACATTCGATCTTTCTGTTCTCTACAGTCCTGTGGTAATAATATCACTCCTGGGCATAATACTTGTAGCCGGTATCTTCGGAGGAAGCTATCCTGCTTTCTTCCTTTCAAAGTTCAGTCCTGTTACAGTACTTAAGGGTGAAATAACACAGGGCTCAGCAGGAAGCCTTTTCCGTAAGATCCTGGTCGTGATCCAGTTTACAATCTCTGTCGCTATGATCGTATGTACTATGGTTGTTTTCAGACAGCTGAATTATCTAAAGAACAAAGACCAGGGATTTAACCAGGAGAACGTTCTTACCCTTCAGCTTAACAGGGGAATGGTGAACAAGTACCCTGTTATCAAAATGGCTCTTCTGGAAAACAATGATATAAAGTATGTTACATCAACAAATACTTCGATTGGGGAAGGATCAGGCAAGGTTATCTTTAGTATGGAAACTGACCAGGGGATGGCTCAGCGTGGGATTAATTTTGCAGTTGTCGATCATGATTTTGTTGAAACCCTCGGTATAACCATAATAAATGGCCGTGATTTTGATAAGGAGATGCCTTCGGATACTCTATTTTCAGTTGTGGTTAATGAGACTTTGGCGAAC
>Ga0105099_10002007_pt1 | contig 12327 bp, 10 predicted proteins | sample PPLLak3cmMay2015_2_FD_79138 | JGI IMG/M metagenome (GOLD analysis project Ga0105099, IMG submission 79138) | Freshwater sediment microbial communities from Prairie Pothole Lake near Jamestown, North Dakota, USA - PPLs Lake P8 Core (1) Depth... | ecosystem: Environmental > Aquatic > Freshwater >...
AAAACTGCTGCTCTACGGAGGGGCCCTGGATCTGGCCGGTTCGGTGACGGCCAAGAAAAAACAGCGGGAAACCGCATCCGACTGGATGGAGCTGGAAAAAAAACGGGGCATTTCCATATCGTCCACAGTCCTGCAGTTCGACTATGACAAGCACCGCATGAATCTGCTCGACACGCCGGGGCACAAGGATTTTTCCGAAGACACTTACCGGGTGCTCATGGCTGTGGATGCGGTGATCATGATCATCGATGCTGGTAAGGGCATCGAAAGCCAGACCCGCAAACTCTTTGAGATATGCCGCAAACGGGGCATCCCGATCTTCACCTTCATAAACAAGCTCGATCGACCGGCCATGTCTCCCCTGGAACTGATTGATCAGTTGGAGAAGATCCTGCACATTCACGCCTACCCGGTCAACTGGCCCCTGGGCAGTGGATCGGAATTCAAGGGTATCTTTGATCGAATGGACCACCAGGTACACCTTTTCGAAAGGACTCCTGGCGGGGCCTATCGGGCCCCGGTCTTTGTCCGCGATCTCAGTGACCCCATGGTTCGGGGGCTGATGTTCGAAGATACATACCGGGAAGTGGTGGAGGAGCTGGAGATGCTCGACGGAGCGCATGAGGGCTTCGACCAGACTGCCGTGACCGAAGGCAGAACCACACCGGTCTTTTTCGGCAGTGCCGCCAATAACTTCGGTGTGGAGTATCTGCTCAAACGTTTTCTGGAATTCTCCCCCAGCCCGGGACCCAAGAAAGCCCAAGGGAGTTTGATCCCTCTCGACCACCCCCATTTTTCCTCTTTTGTATTCAAAGTACAGACCAATATGAACCCTCTCCATCGGGACCGCCTGGTCTTTGCCCGGGTCTGCTCCGGCAAATTCAGCCGCGATATGAAGGTTCATCACCCAAGACTGAAGCGGTTCATTCGCCTTTCAGATTCCTACAATGTTTTCGGTCGTGACCGCGAGTTGGTGGAAGAGGCCTATCCAGGCGATATTCTGGGTTTTGTCACCAAACTCGACTATCGCATCGGTGACACCATCAGCACCGATCCCAAGCTGAGTTTTTCTGAAATTCCTCGCTTTCCCCCGGAGTGCTTCGGATTTCTGACCAACACCTCCTCTGACAGCCTCAAAGCTTTCCGCAAAGGCCTGGACCACCTGTTGGCAGAGGACATCGTGCAAACTTTCCAACTTTACAATTCTCCCCATACTACACCTCTGCTGGGCGCCATGGGTCCCCTGCAGTTCGAGGTCCTGCAGTTTCGGCTGAAGGATGAATACAAGGCAGAAAGCCGCCTGGAGATGAAACCCTGGACGCTTTCCCGTTGGGTGGATTCTGAACTGGAAGATGAGGCTCTGCAAAGATGTCTGCCTCTGGGGGCGGAGATGGCCAGAGATGATCAGGGGTGCAGGATTGTACTCTTCACCTCCGAGTGGTCCCTGCAGTATATGATCGACAAAAACCCGATCCTGCATCTGTTGGAATCACCTGCCCCTTAATCAACAGTAAAGATTGCTAAAAAATGCTCGGCACCAGAACACTCCATACCGATTCACAAAATTATTCTTCGATTTACAGTTATGCTTCTGGCTTCTAATTGCGTGTTTCGTTTTCTTTACAGGGGTCTGTATCCTTCGTCGGTAAAGCGTTTGATTACTGTTCTCATACGGGATTCCAGGGTTTCGATCTCTGCAGAGGCGCGTTCGGCATTCTTTAATTCACAGGAATCGAAAAATATTCCTCCGCATTTTTCGCAACGGTCTACCAGAATATTGGTTTTGGTAGAAAAAGGAAGTTCTTCAAGACCTCCTTTACATTTGGGGCATTTCAAATCGGTTTTACATGCTGATTTTTTCATCTGGGTGATTTCAGGGATATCCATGGAAAGCTCGATATAGTGTGCCAGTTCGTTTTTATCAAACCATATTCCGTTGCACTTCTCACAAAAATCCAACACCACACCTTCAGAGGTGTTAAAAAGGGACAGGGTCTTTTCTTTGCATTTGGGACACACCAATTTTTCTTTTATCAGACTCATGAGTTACTCCTTAATTAGCCGCGGACAATACCAAGAGTCCATGACTGATTTGTACATAGCACAAGGAGATAAATTAAGCAAGATGGGTGACAACCATAATCCCCAACCGATATCTCAGGGTATTTTTGGGGATGTAGGGCCGATTCCCACCCTGCGTTACATCCGAGAGATCGCAGTAACAGAATATTGAACTGGCTCGACTGTTTTTGCTTTTTGATGTTGATTTGATTATAATTCGTCTTAACTAGGGAGGTTTTATCATGAATAAAGTTATATCGGCATTGTTCATCATCGTTATGGCAGGGTTTGTATTTGCTCAGACTCTGGAAAATGAAAAACCTGAGATAGATGCGAAGGTGTGTATACAAAAATGCAAAGAAGCAATGAAGTCCGGAAATGCTGATGATGCTATTAAATTCGCTGAACGGGCTGTTGAACTGGATGGTGCAAATTCAGATTACCATTTCCAACTGGGTCTGGCCTACAATGTTAAAACCAATCACAAAGATACCGGCATGATGGAGAAGATGTCCTTCGCCAACAAAATGCTGGAGGCCTGGAAGAAGGCTGTTGAGTTAGATGGGAAAAACATTCCAGCCCGACAGGGACTGGTGGGGTATTACCTGAACGCCCCTTCATTTGCCGGAGGGAGTGTGGAAAAAGCTGTGGAGCAGGCCGGGGAAATTGTCAAATTGGATGAAATGCTGGGGAATATGGTTTATGTGGGAATTCATCAGAAAAACGGAGATCTTGAAAAAGCACTGGACTTCGCAGGGAAGATATTCAAACACCACATGGATTGTCTGAAAATGGGCAAGAAATCTCCAATGCATTCGGAGGTTCTCAACGGTTTGGGCTATGCTTTGGTAAAAGAAGGGAAAAATGATAAGGCTGTAGAAATATTTAAACAGAATATCCAGGCCTTTCCGGATTATTTCAACACCTATGATAGTCTGGCTGAAACCTATATGAACATGGGAAATAAGAAAGAGGCAGTTGAAAATTACGAAAAAGCCTTGAAATTAAACCCCAATAAAACCGATTTTGAAAAGAAGGCCTTTGAAAGGCAGACCCAGGTACTTAAAGAGCTAAAGAATTGATACCGAGCCAGTTGCAAAATTCTGCTTTACTGCGATCTCTCGGATATGCCCGGGGGTGGGGCTCGGCCCCACAGCCCCATAAAAACGTTGAGATATCGGTCGTAAAAATGAAATGTGACTTGTGATCCAAGTTCTCATAAAATCTTTTCTGAAGTTTGAAACGGGCTCTTAGAAGAAAGTTTTTTTTGTCGATATTTCAGGAGAATACCCTGCTACTGATTCAGCCCGTGCCAGAAGAGACCGAAGAATGATTGATAGAGGATGGAGCAGAGCAGACAACCCACCAAAATGATCAGGAAAGATTTTAATTTCGGGCTGTCGGTACTCAAGGCAAAAATGGATACACTGGAAAAAAGACTATGGCCAAAAAATTCTTCATATTTCTCTTGTTTATTTTTTGTGGCTTTCATAAAATGACTCCGTTGGAATGTTGCGAGTGTGAAGTGAGGAAATAAAGTGGGTGTTTTTTTAATCTTTATCTGGATTTTTCTTCTAATGACCCCCATCCATGTCTTTGCCCAGGACGGGGTGTCGTCGTATGCAGGGATTGGCTATGGAGTGATTTTATTTTCGACCGGACTACTGCTGGGCTATCTGTTTCGGAGTCTGATCTGGCGTTCGAAACATCCTGAGGAATACTGGGCCAATCGCTTCCTGAGTCGGGGTGATCGAAAATCCGCAACCAGGCTTGTTGAATTGAGGCCTGACAGCTTAGACCTCATGGGCGTCGTCTTTCGCAGCGGGTTTGAGGATGAGGTGGACGCGGCTTATCAGGCGCTTATGAATCTGCGGGCCAGTGATGTGTTTTGCAATTCTTTCGGTCTGGATGTGGAGATAGAACGTTCGGCCCGGGCCATGCTTGAGCTCAAGCACAGCGACATACACTGTCTGGAAAAGATCTTCATGCATAAAAAGCTTTCTGCCGAGCTGGTCGAGGAAGCCGCACGGCGACTCTTCGAGTTGGGGGCAAAGCAGCTGATGAACGACCTGCTCGATTCTGATCCCCAAGAGGATTTTCGTTGTCAGCGGGATATCGCCGCCCGTTTGCTCCTGTCTTTCGGGTCAGATGATCCCGACCTGCACAAGAAGCTTTTCGTAGGTGGGTACGATGACGATACCGTACTCAAAGGTCTTTTGAATGCTGGGCGCCCAGAGCCCTTTGTACAGGCACTCCGTAAAGGGGTGGCCGTTCCGCTGGCCGCCGGGGCCATCATATACCTTGATCAGGGTGGTACTCGCAAAATCGGTCAGAAAACTGTAGTGGAAATGCTGATCAACCAGTGTACCTGGGAGGATCAGAAAGGGTCGCATACCTTGCGTGAAATCATTCTCGGAACGCAGCGAAAGGGGGATCTCATCTTCATAGTTCAGGACATCGATATCTATTCACGCTATGATGAAATCATGAAAGCCCTTGGGAAACGGGACAAGAGCGGAGTCATCAAACAGGTCGAAGAACGTATCCGGACCGTATTGGCCAGTGAAAAGAAGAAACGGGTTGCGGGCAAGACCAGTGAGGAGATGCTGCGCAACTTGGTGAATCAATAGAATTTTTGTCTGGGACCTCCCTTATGTATCTTGCTAAAAAGGAGAGATCGTCATTTCGGTATGACAATACTATTATGCGAGGGTTCATGCTCAAAAGGAGAATTACCTGTGAAAACCATCGTGACCATAGCTTTGAATCCTGCAGTTGACAAGAGTTCAAGCGTGGCGCATGTTGTGCCCGAGCACAAACTTGCCTGTGCAGCACCTCGTTTCGAGCCCGGAGGGGGCGGGGTGAATGTCTCCAGAGCCATAAAAAAACTGGGTGGCAAATCACTGCTCCTTTACCTTGCCGGGGGCCTGACAGGGGAGCGGCTTCAAGGGCTTCTCAGTGAAGAAGGTTTACACCACAGTCCGTTTGCCATCAATGGCATGACAAGGGAGAGTCTGGTCATTATGGAGGAATCAACCGGCCTGCAATATCGTTTCGGAATGCCGGGGCCCAGGCTTCGTAAAAAGGAATGGGAGCAATTTCTTGTGGAACTTTCGATGATCGAACCCCCGCCTGATTATGTGGTAGCCAGCGGGAGCCTTCCGCCTGGCGTACCTACTGACTTTTACGCACGGGTTGCGCATGTCGGGAAGGAAAAGGGAACAAAGACGATCGTGGACGTTTCGGGAAAAGCTTTGAAAAATGCCCTTGAGGAAGGGGTGTATCTGATCAAGCCCAATGTCCGTGAATTCAGGGAACTGGTGGGCGAGGAGGTCAGGGAGGAAGCGCAGATCAAGGCTGAGGCCCAAAAAATAGTCGAGAAGGGCTGGTGCGAAATACTGGTGATCTCACTGGGCGCTGCAGGTGTACTGGCGGTTTCGAAGGATTTTGCCGAACACATCCTGTCGCCCACTGTGCCGATTATCAGCAAGGTCGGTGCCGGGGATAGCATGGTGGCCGGAATCACTTTAAGTCTGGCCCAGGGCAAGTCGCTAAAAGAAGCCATCCTGTTCGGTGTTGCGGCTGGAACTGCGGCGGTCATGACTCCGGGAACGGAATTGTGCCGCAGAGAGGATGCCGAACGCTTGTTTGAAAGTATGGTCTCGGTTCTTTGATGGTGTCTTTTCACCATTCTCAAAGCCCCAAGGCCACACCCAGACTCTCTGCCAGTTCTGGCCAGGCATTGGGGCAAATCCGGAATTCAACTGGTTTAATAAAACGTTGATTTCGCCACTTCTCAGCCACAGCGCCCCAATTTCGTGGAGACAGAAGAATCAACGGGTCCTTATGGTTGTGGGTCAGTTTTTCCAGCATTGATTCTATCTCGTTAGTCACCACAATCTCCAGCCTGGTATGATCTAAGTAAGTGCTGAAATCTGCTGCGATGTCAGTTGCAGAGACATTCTCATTTTCTACGAAAAAAACCGGTCCGCTGCAGGCGCAGATCTTGTCTTTCAGGCTTGGAGATACTTCTATGGGAATAGCGACAACTTTCAATGTTTCATTTTGCAGAGATGACAGTTCTCCGTAATGGAAATGGGTTGTTATAAGTGTGCGAATATGGGGGGGGATCCGCTGTCTGTTGCCATTGATTTGCTGGAGGGTCATGGGCATTACCGGCAGGGCATAGTGTTGCTCTATTTCCAAGGCGTGGCCTTGAGCCTGGATTAATGTGCATTCACAGAAAGCGAAGTCAGGGGCTTCTCTTTCGTGCAACTCTTCCAGTTGGCTGAGATAACGCAAGGTGGACAGAGTGGAAAGGGTTGTTTCCCTGCAAATAAGTTCTTTTATTTTCCCCAATAAGTACTCCATTTCATACCGATGACGGGTGATATCAGACAGTGTGCTGCTGTCGCTGACATAGTAACCTGATTTGGGTTTGGAAATGATCAGGCCTTGTTGCTCCAGCTGTTTAAATGCTTTTTGTATGGTCAGCCGATTCAAACCCCATTCTTCCTCGGATGAGCGGACAGATGGAAGGCGGGACCCGGCTGGCCATTTTCCGGTAGCGATCTGGTAGAGGCAGTGCAGAGCCAGGGCATCCACTTTGTTGTCGCTGTGTTGAACTTGTTTTTTCAAGCTGTCCTCTTATATTTTCTGTCACTATTAGTATGACAGATGTTGATGAAAACTATTGCATTTTGTTTTCTTTTGTCATATTATCATGCTTGTTCAGCTTTATCAAGACAAGGAGATGCTGTGTTAAAAAAATCTGCCCTTCCATTTTCTATCGTAATCGCATTGACTTTGGTGGCCATCTTTTTCTTAAAGCAAAACTCTGATTTGGGTTTTGTAAAAGATAATTTGGATACAGTCAACAGGTTCTACTTTGATTTGGACCTGGCCAAGACAGAAACAGTGCTGAACAAGCTGCTCGCTTCAAAGGTGGTAAGCCCTGAGACCCAGGCTGATGCCCTTGTTTTTCAAGCCAAGATTGCCTGGAAATTCTATCGCGATGCCCAGATTGCCCGGGATAAACTGTCACAGGCGGATGGGTTGGGTGTGAACGCCTTTGCAGTACAAGCCATGCGCAGTCGGGTAGAAAGGGAGTCATCTGATTATAAAAGGGCGATAAAATCGGCAGAGAAGGCTTTGCACTTGGCTCAGTCAGAAATAGAGCGGCTGGAAGGAACAATTTGTCTGGGGCAGGCAATCTGGGAAGAGACGCTGAGTCGGATTGTGGCACAAGAAGATCCTGATCAAGAGCTGCTGAAGAATGGGATGGAGGTGCTGCAGGAAAGATTGATGCGGACTCCCGGCTATCCAAAACCCACTAAGCTGCTGTTGGGTCTGGCTCTGCTGGCTCAGGATGGAGAGACCGCCTTTGGGGCCTGGAAATCCTATTTTCAGGTACAAGATGACGATCCGCCTCAGGGGCTTTTGGCCAAGCCTTACCATCAGCTAAAGGCGCTGTTACCAGGCTGGCAGCAGCGGCCCTTAACTCATGAAGAAGGGGCCTGTTTGATTGAAGCCTTGGGGCAGTCCCGTTTTTATGATTTTGCCAGGCAGGTGAAACAGGTGTTTTTTCTTAAGGACTCCTTTGCCGATCATCCAAGTGTGGGGGATATGCTCCTTTATGCCGATTTTATAGAGCGGGTTAAGCAAGTTACAGATGAGTACTATCGGAACATTTCTTTGGGCCAGGAGGATGAAAAGGCTTACCAGGATTCTCTTTTTAAGCAAGCTGAAACCCTTTGGCAAAATCTGACTTTCTCAGGGGAAAGACCGGCATTTTCCAAGGAACGCTTCGCCCAGGAAATGAAGCAGCGCTTTGCCGTGCACATCAGTGTCGGCAGCACAGGGAACTATTCGGGAACCGTGCTCATCATGGGCCATCTGATCGATGAACAGCGGCGCAAGGTTGAGCAGTATGGTTACAGCAGTGATTTTGGATTTCTTCTCTACGATATGATGGTCTCAAACGGATATTCAAGCTGGTTCTGGGATGGCATGGCCAATATCGGTGGCTGGGGCACAGCCGATACGATTGCCATGGTCCGCAGTGGCAGTGTTGAACGTCAATATCGCAAATGGTGGCGTGTTCACGATATAAATGAACGACAGAAACAGGCGGAATATATTGCTGATAGAGCGGACATAGAGGAAAAGGAGATTGCCCAAAACAGTTCGGCTTCACTAAACGCCCTGACGGCCCGAATGGAGCAGATTGCCCTCGACAAGATGGCTGCTGCCATAGAAAGCAGTGGCTTGGCAGCTGAAGAAATTCCGATGACATTTTTGCGTCAATACAACCAGTTTATTGTGGGCTCTGCCGTGTTTGCCCATGAAGGGCGTCACGCCATCGATCAGAAATATTTCCCCAGGGAATTTGCTGACTGGAGCTCGTCTGAGCGTGAATTTCGGGCCAAGTTATCAGAAATCGTATTCAGTTCAAATCCGTATCTGGCTTTGGCCGGGCTTTTGAATCAAGGCGTCAACGATTCCGGGCATGGGCAGGCCAATCTGAAAATACGGACGGTACTGACAGAGTGGATGGAAAACCATGCCACAGAGATAGAAAACCTTGATCCCAAGAGACCGTTCCTGACACAGGCTCATTTATTGACAGACAACCAGATCCGGGCGTGCTTCACCCAGGCGGATCCACTATCTACCCAAAAATAACAATTTAAAGCACCGACTTTATTGGGTCAATAAGTAAAAAAAGTAAAAAAATTTGCCTAGCACCTAAAATGCCACCAGTGAAGCCATTATCGCACTGAAAGGTAATGCGAGCAAAGTGATTGCCTGGATCATTCCACCGAGAACTGGCCGGCTGGATAGTCCAGAATGAGTTTTCGCACAGTCAGATTATTACCAAGAATTCCATCCATTCTGGCGAAAACACCGATCTGATTGTCTACGGCTTTGTGGTTCCTAAACGTGAGCCGTGAATCGCCAAGGATCAGGGTTATTGCCGGTACAGTCACAGCTGCCTGAGAGCCAAATCCTCCGACACCCCAGGTCGAAAATGTTGTCTTATGGCCCCCTTTGAGTTGCAGCTTTTCGATAAGATTTATATGAAATAAGGAATACTTGGCGCCGCTATCAAAGCCGAGGTAGACCGGGGTCCCATCAGATGCCCTGGCGTGGACTACGGGGAACCCAAGGTAAAAGTAGTTTCTCCTGCCAGGATTTTCGCCGGTTGACCTTGAAAGAGAAAGTGTCTTTTGAGGGTAGTCAATCACCACCCGGAAGCGGCGGATTGCGTTCCAACCCAGAATCCCGTCGATCTTCGCGAAGGTGATGCCAAGCACACGCGTTTTCAAAGCCTTGGATTCGATAATAATGGCTGGGTGATTCCGCAAAACGATATTCCCAATCGCCAGACGGTCCACGCAAGTCGGCTTGAAATCAACCCTGCGCCTGGTAGAAGTGCCTGCCTGCACCCGCGGTACTCCGGCAATGGCTTCAAGCCCACATTTTTTGGCCAGTTCAGAAGACACGACCGTGATGCTGCAGCCGGTATCAAAGAAGAACTTGCGCTTAACACCGTTAATATCCACCTCGAGCAAAGGTGTTTTCCCCCCCTTGAAATCCACCTTGAAGACACTTTCTTGATCGGGAAGACTGTAGGTCTCTTGCGGAAGTAATCCTAAGGTTTTGGCCACCTCGTCATCCTTAGCAAGTTCAGACCAGCGAGCTTCGCTGGCCAGGAGAGACTTTAGGATAACTCCGGCCGCCTTGGCCATCCGGGGATCCTTCACTTGCTGCAGGGGCTCCAACAGGGTGATGGCCCGATCTGTTTCCCCAGCCTGGATAAGCGCCAGAATCTGGACCAGACTTTTCTGTTCCTCGTTAACTGCTAGCTGAACCGCACGATTGATCTGCAGATTTTCTGCCGCCTCCCAGAATTCGCTGTAGACCCGCGTACCCGAGATCAGAGGCGATGTCAACGGAACATATTTATTTCGATAAACCTTGGCCGAGGAACAGGCCATCAGTATGAAAAGTATGGACAAGGCAACAAATGAGACCATGCTTTTGGTCCTAAAGCCTCTGGTCTGGCGCCACCTCGAAATGTATCTGCTTTTAAAGATCTCCAATTGGGAAATAGAGGAAAATACGAAGGAACGATCTCTTTTTTTCATACAAACCTCCAAATTTCAGATGGCTTATTAGAAAGAAAAAATACCCAATATTTTGCAAACTGTTTACTCTCTAAAAATGAACTGCAACAAAAATGCCAACCAATGGATAGAAAAATGTCCCAATTACTTCAAATGGAACGCATAAAAAGTTTGCCTGGCACCTAAAATGGTGACGGATGGGAACCATGAGCGAGTGATCATTTCATGACGAGATTTTTCGTCTGGCAACTTTATTTTCAAAAGCTTAGATTTCACCCAGAAAAAACTGAGCCCCAAGCTCAGTCTGGGCATTATGCGGCTTGAATGTTCATGTAGAAAAATACATAATCATATTGTTCTTCTTTATTTGGACTGATTTTCAGACAAGGAGGGGGCCATGAGCCCGTTGACGTTTGAACTGGCTGCTTTTATTGATCAATTCAATGCCGCATCATCCGGACAGAAGGTTGCCATGCTGAAAAAACATCCCTTTCCAGACGTATTGGACGTCAAACACTCGGCTTATATCGCTGCCGTGGTTGAAGAGCTCTGCGTCCGCAACGGTCTGGACTTCCCTTTATGGATCGAGGACGAACAATACACGTTGAAAAGCCCATACTTCGTGGGGGGGCTGGAATCCATCAAAGCGTTTCTTTTGATTGAAAGTCCCATTTCATTCAGACGTCGCAACATTTTTGTATCAGAAAATGTCCTGAGCCGAGTATGAACACCTTATCCAGAGATCAGATCGTCTATTATCTGGGAGAGCTGTCTTCTGAACTGGCGCACCATGGTATAAAAGGCGAGCTATTGCTGTTTGGTGGTGCGGCGATGGTTTTGGCTTTTAATGCCCGAGTATCCACCAAAGATGTCGACGCCATCTTTCGACCCAAACAAGATATTTACAAAATTGCTATGGCCATGGCAGCCTAAAAAAATTTGCCTGGCACCTAAAATTATCTATACCGGGGCATCGTATCATGATTGAATTTGATTTGAAAAGTGTGTCATGATGATTCTAAATACTGGAAGGATGACTTGCTTGATATAATCATTCTAGGGTTGCCTGTATTCATCATTATTTTTTTGATTTGGCGATGGCGGCGAGGCCGTGTTCAGATTGCCATACCCCTCCATTGGGGCACCTTTTTACATAAACATGTCCGTTTCTACCGCTGCCTCGACGAGGCTGGTCAGACCAAATTTTTAAGAGATGTGGCCGATGTCATGCGCACCACTTGTTTTGAAGGCATCAAAGGTTATGAACCAAGTGAGGAGATCAAGCTGATGGTGGCTGTAGGCTTTGCCACCTTCTTTCACGGATTATGCGATCGCATTCCGCAATTCCGCCAGTCCATTATTCTCTATCCCGGTGACTCTTTTTCGGATGAATATGAGCCGGAGACGGGCGATATTGCTGGTATGGCCACGCTTGATGGCCCGATGCTCCTGGCTGCAGAGAGTGTGCGTGAAGGGTTTGAAATGCCTAATGACGGCTTCAATCCGGTGATTCATGAGCTGGCCCATTATCTTGACATCGACATGCAGGCTGGTCAGCATTCGCTTTATGGGCAGTGGGAATCCGATAATGATCATGTGATTGACGATTTGCCTGCTGGTTTAGACCCTGAAACAATGGAGAAGTGGCGACGGGTACGTGACTTGGAGTTAGAGAAAGTGAGGCGAGGCACATCGCCGCTGCGTGATTACTCTTTGAGTGATGAAGGAGAATTGTTCGCCACTGCTGTAGAGGTTTTTTTTGAAAATCCTCAGGATATTCGCCGCCAGAGCCCGGAATTTTATTTGCTCCTGTGTGATTATTTCCATCTGGATCCTGCATCCATCTACTCCAGGGATGGGAAACATTCTAATGGTTTCAAAGGTAAACTTTCTTTCAGGGATTGAAGGAAGATTTTTTTCCCTGGTGCCTTTTTTTCCGTGGTCGTTTTCGCGGACAGTTGCTATTGGCGGCACTTTTCACCTACCTGGTCTACATCTACCTGATCGGGGTGATGGGCAATGCCTTCGATGTCCTGTTCATGGTTTGGACGGCCCTCTTCTCCATGGGTGTGTTTGGTCTTTATCTGGTTTTGGCACAGATGGATTTTGTCACTTTGCCCGAAAATCGGTTGCGATC
>Ga0105099_10002011_pt1 | contig 12315 bp, 8 predicted proteins | sample PPLLak3cmMay2015_2_FD_79138 | JGI IMG/M metagenome (GOLD analysis project Ga0105099, IMG submission 79138) | Freshwater sediment microbial communities from Prairie Pothole Lake near Jamestown, North Dakota, USA - PPLs Lake P8 Core (1) Depth... | ecosystem: Environmental > Aquatic > Freshwater >...
AGACCTCTCCCGGAGCAAAGGACGGAGGCGGATTTGATCTTGACGGCGGCGTTACCAATTCAATCATCCGTTATTGCCTTTCATACGAAAACGAGGGAGCAGGGTACGGTCTTTTCCAGTACCCGGGAGCTTCAGACTGGTCGGATAATATAATTAAGTATTGTATCAGCTGTGATGATGCAAATACAACCGAAGGGGCAGGCAGTATTTTTCTCTGGAATGGATCGAATGAGAAAGGCCAGCTGAAAAATTGCAGGATAAACCATAATATTATCTTCAGTACGAAGGCTCCTCCGATCAGTTTTGAAAGTGCCTCTCTTCATGAGGATTTTATGTTCAGAAGAAATATTTTCATATATGCCGGCAGTCGTTTTTCAGGTGATAACTCAGGTAGTTCCTTTTCCGGAAATTTGTGGCTGAATGCTGACTGGAAAAATCAAACGGGAAGGGATCCGCATCATTAGGATTTATGATCTGGTCTGAAGGATCATGTTCAAAATATATTATTTTTGAGAAGAAGGATTTTAAAAGGACCATGAAAAGTTATTTTATATTCGGACCATCAGTGCAGGGAAGGATCGGAGACGAATGGAATCAGTGTCTGATTCAAATGACCAGGACTATTAAGGATGGTTACAGACCTCTTAAGCTTAATGTTTTTTTATCCGTAACAGAAGATCAGGAGTATCTGAATGCAAGGCAGATGATCATCGGGAGCATCGTCAATGAACTCAAAGACAAGTCTCCCGCTGTCAGCGTCACGTTTCATCCCCCGTATAAACCGTGGAAAGTATCCGTCGAAGCTCTTTTTCTGGTACCGGGTTACGATATTGCTGTAACAAGGTTTTATGAATCGATGCCTTATGTGGTAATAAACAACAGATGGGGAAAAGAGGTCTGGGGCGCAGGTTCAGGAAGCGGATTCTTCTTTGAGGATATAAGAAAAGCCTCTGAGAATGCTTTTGATCATGCAGTATCTCTCCTGGCAGCCGAAGGGATGACCCTTAATAATATCATACGCCAGTGGAACTATGTGGGAAACATACTGGCAATACGGAATGGATTGCAGCATTACCAGGTTTTCAATGAAGTGAGAAGCGAGTACTATGCCAGATACAGGACAGTGACAGGTTATCCTGCAGCTACAGGAATTGGATTGAAATCAGAAAGCGTGATAATCGATTTCTGCGCAGTGATGCCTGATGCAACAGTGAAGATCAGCGGTCTGAGCAATCCTGACCAGGTAAACGCCTATGAATATGGCCAGAAAGTTCTGAAAGGTATAACCGATCCGGCAAAGCCCCGAAAACAACCGCCGCAGTTTGAGCGTGCGCTGATTATAGCATCCGAAGGCAAAGCAGTCCTGTACGTGTCAGGCACAGCTTCAATCAAAGGGCAGGAAACTATAGGCAAGAATAATGTGAAGGAACAAACGCTTGTTACCCTGGAGAATATCGCCAGGCTGACAGAAGCTGAGAGAATTAATCAGGTATTGACTGAATCACCGGAGTATTCACTTAATTACAGTCTGCTGAGGGTTTACATCAAACGCCAGGAAGATTTTAGTATTGTAAGGTCAGTATGTGAAGAGAGGCTGCCCGGGATTCCTATGATATTCATTGAAGCTGACGTATGCCGGAATGATCTTCTTGTCGAGATTGAAGCAGAGGTTCAGATCCATTACTGAAAAATGAAAAGGATAATATTTCTGGTATTGGGAGGTCTGTTCATCGCAGGCTGCTCTTCGCAGCGGTGGCAGGAAACATCCTCCGGGATTATTGTAAACCTCAAGGGCAAGAAAGGCTCGGACGCAAAGAAAATAAAGCTTGACGTCATTAGCGAAAACATAATTCATGTAGTAGCATCTCCTGAACCTGATTTTTCGAAGAATAAGAGCCTTATCGTTGCAGATAACAGGGACCTTTCCGTTGCTGCATTCACGACTGAAGCCGGGGGTGACAGTGTAACACTCTACGCATCAAGGATCAATGTGAGGATCTCCCTCCGATCAGGCGGAATGGTTTTCTACGACAAGGATTTCAATATCCTTCTTAAGGAACCCGGGAAAGGAGGGAAATCCTTTAAGCCATATTCAGTGGAGGGAACTGACGGCTATTCGATAAGCCAGATATTCGAATCACCTGATGATGAGGCTTTCTATGGTCTTGGGCAGCACCAGTCTGATGAGTTTAATTACAAGGGACTCAATGAGAGCCTGTACCAGTATAATACCAAAGTTTCAGTACCGTTTTTGGTTTCAAACAGGAATTACGGGATCCTCTGGGATAATTATTCGCTTACAAAATTCGGAGATCAGAGGGATTATTCGCAGATGGATCTGTTCACTCTTTATAATGAAAATGGTGAAGAAGGAGGATTGACAGCCACTTATTATGCTGATTCAGACAGGAATAAGATATTCATAAAGCGGAGGGAACCACATATTGATTATGAGAATATTGAGACTGTAAGGAACTTTCCTGAAAAATTTCCTCTTTACGGCTCAACAGTTACCTGGACAGGAGAGATTGAACCAAAGGAAAGCGGGCTTTATCACTTTAAGCTTTACTATGCAGGATACACGAAATTATTCATTGATGGTGAACCTGTAGTTACCGAAAGGTGGAGGACTGCCTGGAATCCCAATACCTTCAAATTCAGAAAGGAAATGGAAGAAGGGAAAAAGTATTCCATCAGGATCGAGTGGCAGCCTGACGGCGGCGTTTCGTACTTAGGTCTTAAAGCTCTCAGTCCGAGAACTTCTTCAGAGCAGGGCAATCTTTCGCTCTGGTCGGAAATGGGCGATCAGATTGATTACTATTTCATCCGGGGTGAAAATATCGATGAGGTTATAAGCGGATACAGGTCAGTTACAGGTAAAGCCCAGATCATGCCGAAATGGGCGCTGGGCTTCTGGCAGAGCCGTGAGCGGTACAGGTCGCAGGGTGAGCTGCTGGATGTCGTAAGGGAGTACAGGAGACGGAACATACCGCTGGATAATATCGTGCTCGACTGGTCATACTGGCCCGTTGATTCATGGGGGTCGCATGAATTTGATCCGCAGTACTTCCCCGATCCCAAAGGAATGGTGGATGAAGTGCACAGGCTTAATGCAAAGATTATGATCTCTGTATGGCCTAAGTTCTATTATACAACTGAGCATTTCAGGGAATTTGATAAGAAAGGCTGGATGTACCGGCAGGCTGTGAACGACAGCATAAGGGACTGGATAGGAGAGGGTTATATAAGCTCTTTCTATGATGCATACAGCCCGGGAGCCCGTGAGCTGTTCTGGACCCAGATGAAAGAGCATATTTATTCGAAAGGCTTTGATGCGTGGTGGATGGATGCCTCGGAACCCGATATCCTTTCAAATTCAGGCATTGAGTACCGGAAGAAGCTCTCCACGCCAACGGCTCTCGGTCCTTCGGCAAAATACTTCAATACTTATGCATTGATGAACGCCATGGCTATCTATAACGGCCAGCGGCAGGCTGATCCTGATACCCGTGTCTTCCTTCTCACCCGTTCAGGGTTCGCAGGCCTCCAGAGATATTCCACAGCTGTATGGAGCGGAGATATCGGTACTCGCTGGGAGGAAATGAAAGCCCAGATATCTGCCGGACTCAATTTTTCTCTTTCAGGTATCCCATACTGGACATTTGATATAGGGGGGTTCTGTGTTGAAGGGAGGTATACCAATGCAAAGGAAGGATCGGAAGATATTGAGGAATGGAGGGAGCTCAATACGCGCTGGTTCCAGTTCGGCTCGTTCTGCCCTCTCTTCAGGAGCCACGGGCAGTATCCCTTCCGCGAGATATTCAATATCTCTCCTGAAGGCCATCCTGCCTATAAAAGCATGGTTTATTATGACAGGCTGAGGTATTACCTTATGCCATATACCTATTCCATTGCCGGACTGACTTATTTCAACGATTACACGATAATGCGCGCAATGGTGATGGATTTCGGAGACGACAGGAAAGTAGAGAGCATCGGCGACCAGTATATGTTCGGTCCCTCAGTACTTGTTGCTCCGGTTTACAGTTACAGGGCAAGATCAAGGGAGGTCTATCTTCCTGAAACCTGCGGCTGGTACGATCTCTATACGGGAAAATATTATTCCGGAGGTCAGACTCTGAATGCAGATGCCCCATATGAGCGGATGCCCTTGTTTGTTAAGGAAGGTTCAATAATCCCTGTAGGACCAGCAATTCAGTTCACTGATGAAAAGCCTGCCGATCCGGTGACTCTTTTTGTTTATACAGGGAGGGATTGCGCATTCACCCTTTACGAGGATGAGGGAACGAATTACAATTACGAACAGGGCAGATGGAGTTCAATTAAATTCAGTTTCGAGAACAATACCGGCAATCTGAAAATAGGAGAGAGGCAGGGTGAATATGATGGTATGCTGAGATCAAGGACCTTCAATATCGTGTGGATAACGAAAGATAAACCTCTGACATTTGACCCGGAGGCACATCCTCATACATCGGTAAACTATACAGGAAACGAAATCACTATTTCTAAATAAAAATAAAATGAAAAGAACATTTCTTTCTTTTATTATGCTGGCAATTCTGATGTCAGCTTGTCAGAAAACACCATCTCACCTGGTGCTGCCTTCGCTTATCGGTGACAACATGATACTCCAGCAGAATGCAAACGCGAAAATCTGGGGGAAAGCAGCCCCCGGACATAAAATAGATGTTGTTGCCAGCTGGGACCGGAAGGCTTCCGTAAAAGCCGGTAAAGACGGGAAATGGTCTGTGACAATACCTGCTCCTTCAGCAGGAGGTCCTTACACAATGACGATCTCCGCGAAGGACACAAACATTATAATCTATAATATACTTGCCGGTGAAGTATGGTTCTGCTCCGGGCAGTCGAATATGGAGATGCCGCTTGCAGGATGGCCCCCCACCGATACCATTACAAATTCAACAAGAGAAATAGAATCGGCCGGCATTCCTGAGATCCGCCTCTTTAATGTTCAGAGAAAGATATCAGGGGAGCCCCTTGATGAATGCACAGGCAAATGGGAAATATGCAGTCCATCAACGGTTTCGCAGTTCAGCGCCACTGCATACTTTTTCGGCAGGAAGCTTTATGACGAGCTTCATATCCCGATTGGGCTTATCGAATCAGCATGGGGAGGGACTCCGGCAGAATCGTGGATATCTGCACCGTCGCTTGAAAGCACCGGCGAGTTCGCTGAGCAGTTAAAAGCAATGAAGGAGTCGATCCCATTGCAGATTGAATACCAGAATTGGCTTGCCGGGCACAGGCAGGTTGAGATGGCAGCATCAGGGGATGATCAGTGGAAGAGCCTGGACTTTGGGGATGGAGGAGTTCCTTCACCTGAATTTGATGATTCTTCATGGCCTTCAATGGACCTTCCCTCACAGTATGAAAGGGCTACCGGTGACTTTGACGGAGCAGTCTGGTTCCGTAAAAAGATTGATCTGCCTTCTTCCTGGAAAGGGAAAGAGCTTGTTCTCTCACTGGGGCCAATAGATGATATGGACAGGACTTATTTTAACAGCACCCTCGTTGGAGCTATCGAAGAGGGCGGACACTGGCAGGTGCCCAGGGAATATGATATTCCGGGAGAACTGGTAAATGAAGGGGAAAATATTATTTCCGTCAGAGTAATTGATACTCAGGGAGGCGGAGGTATTTACGGTATGCCGGGGTCGATGAAGATTGCAGTCAAAGGAAGCAGGCAGGCTCCTGTGAATCTTGAAGGGGAATGGAAATACCAGGCTGCAGCAGAATGGACAGGAAGTAAGTTCTATGTGTTTGATTTATCACAAAGTGAATTCCTGGCTAAGAAAAGACCGGTTTCCATAAGTGCCTATTCTCCTTCAACCCTTTTCAATGCTATGGTGAATCCTGCTGTTAACTACCAGATCAGGGGTGCCATATGGTACCAGGGTGAATCAAATGTCGGAAGGCATGAACAATATAAAAAGATATTTCCGCTGATGATACAGAACTGGCGTGAAGCATGGGGCATAAAGGACTTCCCTTTCTATTTCGTCCAGATAGCTCCGTACGTCTATTCGTGTGTCGATTCAACCGAATCGGCATATCTCCGTGAAGCCCAGGAGTCAGCGCTTGCGCTTCCGGCCACAGGAATGGCGGTCACACTCGACATTGCAACTGTGATGAATATCCACCCGCCGGACAAGAAAAGCGTTGGAGACCGCCTTGCGGCACTTGCCCTTAATAATGACTATGGAAAGAAAACACCGGCTGAAGGTCCGGTGTACAAATCCATGACAGTGGACGGAAGCAGGATAAGAATAAGTTTTTACAATGCAGAGGGAGGATTAAAGGCTGAAAACGGAAGGCTCAGGGAATTTGAGATTGCGGGCAGCGATGGGAAATACGTCATGGCAACGGCAGGTATTGACGGTAAAGAAGTGGTTGTCTACTCACCCCTTGTAACTGAACCGGTCTCCGTGAGATATTGCTGGAGGAACGGTGCTGAGGCATCGCTGTTCAATGAAGCAGGACTCCCGGCATGGCAGTTCAGGACAAAGAAATAAAGACAAAAGACAAAAGACAAAAGACAAAAGACAAAAAGCAAAATTAAAAATGAAAAAGATAGTTTACCTTGCTGTTTGCATGTTGGTGTCGGGGTCAATATTTACCGCCTGCAAGCCAAAATCACTCAGCAATGAGAAAGTAATAAAAGAAAGCTGGGGGACTCACAATGGGAAAGAAGTTTTTCTCTTCACACTTACAAACAGTAACGGGAATATCCTGAAACTTACAAGCTATGGTGCGAGGATCACATGGATTGAGGTCCCTGACAGGTCAGGGAAGAAAGATAATGTAACTTTCGGTTTTGATACATTTGATGCCACATTAAATGGTGATCCCTATTTCGGTTCATGTGTCGGGCGTTATGCCAACCGGATAGCAAACGGGAAATTCACTATCGATGGTACAGAATATTCGCTGACACTTAATAATGGTCCTAACTCTCTTCATGGAGGCCCTGGCGGATGGCATAGTGTTGTGTGGGATTCAGAGATACAGGAATCGGCAGAATTCCCGGCGGTGAGATTCACTTATAAAAGTCCAGATATGGAGGAAGGATATCCCGGAAATATGGATGTTGAGGTCCAGTACACATGGAACGATAATAATGAGATAGTGATGGACTATAAAGCCATTACGGATAAGAAGACTGTTCTTAACATTACCAATCATGCTTATTTCAACCTGCATGGGGCAGGCACCGGAGATATCCTTGACCATCAGCTTACGATAAATGCGTCATCATTCACTCCGGTTGATGAGACTCTGATCCCGACTGGTGAAATTCGTCCTGTGGCAGGAACCCCTTTTGATTATACCACTACTTACACAGTAGGAGAAAGGATAGGTGATAATTACGATCAGCTGAAGCTGGGTGGTGGTTATGATCACAATTTTGTGCTGGATAATAAGGAAGAAGTTGATGCAACGGTTTATGATCCCCTTACAGGAAGAGTGCTTGAAGTAATTACAGATCAGCCGGGGATACAGTTCTACTGTGGTAATTTCCTTAACGGCAGCCGCATCGGGCATGGAGGCAAACCCTATAACTACAGGTCAGGCTTATGCCTGGAATCACAGCATTATCCTGACAGCCCCAACAAGCCGGAGTTTCCTTCAGCAATTATCAATGAGGGTGAAACATTTCAGTCCAGAACGATATACAGGTTTGCTGTTAAATAATTAACAGTAAGTCAAAGGTTATCAATAAGAGAACGATATATTACATGATAAATGAATAGCAGTGATTTTAATACATGAATCTATGACGACACGACGGACTTTTTTGAAGAACACCGCAATTGCCACTGCCGGATTGGGACTGGCTCCTGCGGTATCAGGTACGCTAACCGCCTGCTCACCCTCCGACAGGATCAATGTCGGGCTCATAGGCTGTAACGGAATGGGCTACAGCAACCTGAGGGAGTTTCTTAACCATCCCGAAGTAGAATGTATTGCTTTATGCGATATTGATGAAACAGTTCTTAACCGCAGGGCCGGCGATGTTGGGAAAATACGGGGCAACAAACCGGTAAACCTGTACAGGGACTGGCGCCGGCTGATCGATAACAAGGATGTTAACCTGGTGATAGTAGGAACGCCCGATCACTGGCATTGCCTGCAGATGGTTGCCGCCTGCGAGGCAGGAAAGGACGTGTATTGCGAGAAGCCTCTGGGAAGGACGATTGAAGAGTGCAACATAATGATAAATGCTGCAAAGAAAAACAAGACCGTTGTGCAGGTCGGGCAGTGGCAGAGGAGCGATCCTCACTGGCTGGAGGCCGTTGATTTCCTGAGGTCGGGGAAGCTCGGGAACATAAGACTTGTAAGAGTTTATTCATATCAGGGCTGGAACACCTCCATCCCTGTAGTTGCTGATGAGCCTGTTCCTCAGGGAGTTGACTATGACATGTGGCTCGGCCCGGCGCCCTCCCGTCCCTTTAACAGGAACCGCTACCATTTTACATTCAGGTGGTTCTGGGATTATGCCGGAGGACTGATGACTGACTGGGGTGTCCATCTTCTCGATTTTGCACTCTACGGGATGAATGTTACAGCACCGAAATCCATCATGGCTATGGGCGGTAAATACGGCTATCCCGACGATGCGTGCGAAACACCAGACAGCCTTCAAGTTATTTATGAATTTGACGGCTTCAATGTTTTGTGGGATCATGCAATAGGGATTAATGATGGCGGTTATGGCAGGAACGCTGTGCTTGGTTTTGTGGGAGAGAACGGCACTCTGGTTGTCGATCGCGGAGGATGGGAAGTTATTCCGGAAGTTGTGAACAAGGTTACCCGGATGGAGGCAATATCATGGCAGAAAGGAAAGGATGAAGGGCTGAGAAACCATGTTAAGAACCATCTTGATTGCATGGTGAGCCGCAATCCTGACACCAAGGCGAGTGTCGATATCGGAGCACATATCGCAAAATTCTCCGCCCTTGGCAACATTGCATACCGCACAGGCAGGAAGCTTGTATGGGATGGTACACAATTCACAAACGATTCAGAGGCAAACAGATACCTTGTTCCGGATTACAGGGCTCCATGGAAATTGCCGAAAGTATAAAGCTCCGACAATAAATAATTTACATAACAAAAAGATAAATTAATGAGAAAGGTTAAGTTGGAATCAAGGCGCTCCTTCATCAAAACCACAGCTAAAGGAGCATTAATGGCCGCAGTTGTCCCGGGTATACTGAAAGAGGAGATCTCTGTTCCGGAGGTGATGCCTCAGACTGCAAAAGGTGCAAACGACAGGATCCGGGTAGCCGTGCTCGGTATAAACGGACGTGGAAAGAACCATATAGAGGAGATCATGAATCTGTCGCAAAAGGCTAATGTCGAAGTGGCTGCGCTGTGCGATCCTGATATGAACCTTCTGACTCCTCTTGCAGCTGATTTTGAAAAGAAATATGGCAGAAAGGTTGTCATCGAGCAGGATTTCCGGAATACCTATGAGGATCAGAATATACACGCAGTTACACTTGCCACACCCAACCACTGGCACGCCCTTCAGACCATCCGGGCCTGCCAAGCAGGAAAAGACGTTTATGTCGAGAAGCCTGCGACTCATAATATATATGAGGGCAAAAAGATGATAGAAGCTGCCTATAAATATAACCGCATTGTTCAGCATGGCGTCCAGCTCCGCAGTTCGCCGGCTATCAGGGAAGCTATAAAACATCTGGAGGATGGACTGATTGGCAGGGTTTACATGGCGAGGGGGCTCGTTTTCCGCTGGCGTCCGGATATTGGCGACAAGGGCATCTCTCCCTTGCCTGCCGGTCTTAATTATGACCTTTGGTGCGGTCCGGCACCCATGAGGCCATTTACCAGGAACCTTGTTCATTATAACTGGCACTGGCACTGGAACTACGGCAATGGTGATGTCGGCAACCAGGGGATACATGAGACCGACCTGTGCATGTGGGGGCTCGGCGTTAACAGACTGCCTGAGCGTATCACTTCAATGGGTGGCAAGTTCCTCTGGGACGACTGCAAGGAGGTGCCGGAAATACAAAGCTCGATCTATCATTATCCGAAGGAGAAGAAAATCATCCAGTTTGAAGTGCGCAACTGGTGTACAAACCTCGAAGACAGTGCCGGAGTCGGTAATATCTTCTATGGCGATAAGGGCTATCTGGTTGTTAAGGGATATGACTCATACGAATCCTACCTTGGAGAGAAGCGGGAGAAAGGTCCAGGCCGCAAGGAAGGGGGTGAGCTTAGCCTCCATTTCCAGAACTGGTTCGATGCCATCCGTGCCAGGGATATGAGCATCCAGAACGGACCGGTCCAGACAGGTCATCTCTCCTCTGCCCTTGCACACCTTGGCAATATCTCGTACAGGCTCGGCCGCCAGCTTACGTTTGACCCGGTGGCTGAACGTTTTTATGGCGACGGGGAGAATGAGGCCAACGCAATGCTAAGCCGCGAATACAGAGCTCCGTACCTCTTACCGGATGTAGTATAATTATGGCTTTTTGATGATCCTGAGTGCAATATCTCCGGCATAAGGAGGGGTAACAAAAGATGTTATGCCGCCATGATGTGCGGTCAGGTCAAATGCCGTTCGCTCACCGGTCCTGGTATCAATCCACTCACATGAATAATCCCCTTCCGGAAGTTCAGGTGATACGGCACACGACAGCGGGTCTTTCCCTTCACGAGTCAGATAGATAAGGTATTGTTCCCCGTTCCGGGACAACACTTTCACCTGGTGTTCCTGAACGATATTTTTAATGATGGAATCAGCCGGTGCCATCCGGGTGAAATCATATTCCTCCAACACCTCTTTCAGAATCTGCAGCTGTTTCCGCAATTCAATCCCTCCTCCCCCCGGTTGCGCAGGCGGAATTACAAAGTTGCCGGTCTCGTGCCCCACGGTGAAAGAATAGTCCAGATGGTTGAACAGCCCTCCGCCCGCCAGCATGAAATACCAGGCTTCCTTGCGATAGGTCGCATCTTCAATGCCGTTAAACCCGGTTTCATTATCGCCGATAACCCTGTTCAGCGGAAAGTTCATTGCCACGGCAACGGGTGGTTTGGCATAATGAAAATTAAAAACTGAGACCAGGGGGTTGGGATTTTCAATTTTCTGAGCACCATTGGCAATATTCTGTGAGATCAGATGTTTTCGCGGGAAGTCTTTTTCAGCATTGGCGATTACCGCTGTCATGTACTGCTCCCATGCTTCCAGGGCATCGAGATCACCAAAATAGGGTTCGTTGCAGACTTCGTAATACAGATTGTCGAAATCTTTTAATTCCCCAACGATCTTTTTGACCATTTTTTCCTGGATATCCAATAATTCAGGATGGCTAAGGGAAAGCACTCCCTTGTGATCCAACAGGTTACCGATCTGGTTGATGTTGTTCTCCACATACAGTGGACTCAATTTCCATTGCAGGGTATCGTAAAAATTAGAGAACAGGTCGAGTTCCACCACGATATTGCGAGCTCCGGCCGCAGCTATAAAATCCTTCAGGCGGCTGAAATAAGCTTCATCCCAGCGGCTGAGGTCAAACTTGTTTCCGCCGTTGGCATAACCGGGCTGGTCACTCCTGGCCCAGGGGCATATAAACCTGCCGCTGTCGGGGGCAAGGGTGTTTTTAGTAATTCCGAAAGCGCCCTGTGGTTCAACATAGATACCTGAAAACGTTCGGGTTACATTCAGGTTTCGGGCTGCCAGTTCATCGAGGTAAGTAATGTAGTTAAAGTCGAGGTTGAGCACAGCACCATAATGTTCCGTTGAGCCAATAAGAACTGTTGGTTCTCCGCGGAAGAGAAAATAATGCGGGTTTACGGGATGCAGGCTGATGGGTGTGTGATTTACCTGGCATGATGCAGCCAGCAATGCTGACATCCATAGCATGGAACGGAGCAATAGTGATTTCATCATGTTGTAAAAGATTATTAAATTATTGCATGACTAATTTAATAAAAATTGGCGCTTCCCATGATCCAGGAGCTGAGCCCCGGAATACTCAAACCGGCTCCTGAAAGTGAGACCGGAGCCATGAACAGCCTTGACAATATCCGACTAACTGTTAAATAATTAACAGTATGCTTTACTCGATAAATATCATTCAAATATTAAGTTACTTATTTATCAATTATATCTTTGTTTTGCCAGATATTTTCAATATCTTTAATACAAGTACAATCAGGTGAATTTGCATCCCAGGCCAATGAACTGCTGAAGGATGCCAATCGCCCCGGATTTCAGGTACCCGACGCCAGAAAAGTGTA
>Ga0105099_10002012_pt1 | contig 12314 bp, 28 predicted proteins | sample PPLLak3cmMay2015_2_FD_79138 | JGI IMG/M metagenome (GOLD analysis project Ga0105099, IMG submission 79138) | Freshwater sediment microbial communities from Prairie Pothole Lake near Jamestown, North Dakota, USA - PPLs Lake P8 Core (1) Depth... | ecosystem: Environmental > Aquatic > Freshwater >...
TGGTGGATTACCGTAGCTCCCCTCTTTTCATAACCCTTGGCGATTTCCAGCGACCTGTCGGTTGAGCCGTCATCTACTACGATTACCTGTATCGGTTTAGTAGTCTGGTCTAGTGCGGACTCAATCGCTAGGGGAAGAAAGTTCTCTCCGTTGTAAACTGGAATGATGATTGATATATGGGGGTTCTTCATAGGGTTAAAAGCGTGTCTTTAATTGCGTCTCCGCCTTCTTTAGTGGTGGTAAACTTCTTAGTAAGAGTAACTATCTTGGGTTCATAGGAGGTTCCCCATAGCTTTTTATAGTATAAGTCTATAAGCGAGTCGGGGTAAACATAGCTAGGGGATAACACCACTCCTCGCTGGACTTCCTCTGGGTGGTCAAAAAGATATTTGTTCCAATGGCTCTCATCGTTCCAACGGGCAATATAACCTTTTTCCAAATCTTTATCTATGGCTCGCTTCATTTCCTTCATTGCCTTGATAAAAATCTCGGTCTTACCTCCCTGAAATCCTCCGGCCGCATATACAGGATCAAAGTAGGGGATTTTGCCGTCCCCCAATAAGACTCTGCCGGGGCGGGGAATATAGGCTTGGCTTTCTACGTTCGGCTCAAAAGGAGGAATGAACTCTTTGCGTAGGGCATACATAGGGTGGCGGGCAATGGTCAAACCCTCTCCTAAAACATCTTTTCCGACCTCGGACACCACCAGCATATCTATATCCAAATATAGTAAATAGTCGTATTTTTTAAGTTCCTCTTCTTCTCTCAAAAACAAATGATATCTAAGTAATGTGGGATACGGCCACTCCACCGGCTCAATCTCAAACCTCGTAGCCCCGTAAGAAACCTCTTCGGGCATATCCGTCCATAATAATTTCGCGACCTCGCAGTCTTTTAAGAAAAAATTATCTACGCTGTCGTAGAGCTGTTTCGCAAAATCCCAGTACGGAGGATTCAGACAGATAGAGAGTAGGGCGACCTTAGGTTTGTCCATTTAGTTCTTCTAACTTCTTTTGGTAGGTTTCGATAATCTCTTGGTATTCTTTCTGGGTTCTTTGGCAGATAATCTGCTTTTCTTTGTGGAGTTTTTCGAGGATGTCGGGGCCGTATTTCTTGATAAGTCCGAGAGCGTATTCCCCAAGGTTGCCGTGCATAAACCGATTGCATTTACGGCACTGTGAATTAACATTCTCCTCTGAGTATCTGAGATACGCCGAGACCGAAGTAGCGAAGTAATGTCCCGCATCCATAGGGCCGTGCTGTCCGCAAGAAATGCAAATACTGCCATCTCTTGTTCGTATATATCTATTGAATGTTTCATCTGCTTTTCTTCTAAGGGTGCTTAGTTTCGACTTACTTTTTCTTTTTAATGGGGTTCTCTTTAGGGGCTTGGTGCTACGCTTCAGGGCTGTTCGCTTCATTTCTTTAATCTCTTAGCACGACCTTGAAGTTTCATTAGGTTTTTTCTCGCCGTTTCTATTGCTTCGTCGCGGGTTTCCCACAACATTTGACGCAATTTCGGCAACTCTTCATCTTTCACGGGTCGCCCAAGTGCCGACTCAAAGAAAAACTTTCCCATATCTACGCTCATTTCTTCAGTTCTTTAAGTTTGGCGACTACATAGATATAGGGTTCTGGATTCTTTGCCGCCTCAATCGCTTCATCTAAGGCAGAGTTGCGGGCGAGGGCGAGTTCTTGGCGGATGAAGTCTTTAATTTCTTCGGGCATTCTTTGGCGAGTTCTTAACGAGCCGTATTCTGCCGCATTTCCCCACACCTCATCAAACCTCTCCTCCATACTCTCTGGGGGAGACTCTACGCCAACCACCTTGCCATTTCGGGCATAATATCTTTTGCCCCGATAGTCCGCTACGCTCATACTCTCTGTGTTTTTGGTCATAGTTCTATTCTCTTCTTTGTAGAGGAAGACTTTTCTGGGGGTCGCTGTGTTATCTCGGCAAGCAGGTGTCCATCCTCAATGAATAGGTTGAACATCCAGTCCTCGTAGCCCAGCCAGAACCTTTCCTCATCAAGCCGTTCAAGGTGTAGATCTCCCAACACTATTTCGTTCAAACCCAGTTCGTCATTCTCTATTCTCAAGTTGTTTAATTTTTTCCGCATAGTTCTATTCTTCTAATTGGCTTAACATTTTCCCAATTCTGTTTATCTCTTTTATTTTTTGGGGGATTTCTCTTACTCCGTGAGTGGTGTTTATGTGGACTAACCACTGGGCAATATCCTCCTTCGTCTTCCAGCTCCCCTCACACGCTTTACATTGCGGGAAATCGCTACAGACGAGAACCTTATTGCCCTCCACGCCGAATATCATCACCTCTCCTATCATTCTTCTAATTTAGCGTCTGTTGTATCGCCCCCGACAAGGGTTCTTCCAGAGCATATCCCATAGCGTCTCTCCACCTGTCTTCGTTTATTCTGCGTTGCTTGACTACGGCTTCGGAGGTCGGGAGAAGTCTGCCCTCTACATTCTGTATTCTGGCTCTGATCCGTTTTACATTATCTTCTCTCGGTAAATCGTACAGGTTCTCTATCTTCACCCACCCATTTTCCAGATATTCGGGATAGTAGGTTTCCCAGATTTGTATGGTCAGGGCTATGTCAGAATTTCGGGTTTCGGGGAAATCCTCTAGGGTTCGCTCTACCTGTTTATTGAGCGTCATCTTTTTCGTGGCGGGCTAGGTGATCCTTGAATAAAGTCTCAAGCCTCACCACCCTACCCTCTAAGTTCGACTGTTCGTGGGGGCGGGGGTTGGTGAAGTTCCAGAAATCCCTCCCGTCTTTTTCCACCTTCTCTATCTCCATCGCCACCACGTCTCCTACATTCCAGTTCCTGTTACCGGCGTTCTCCAGTCCGGTGATTAAGGTATCGGGGCCGGTTTCCTCGGTCTTGACGTAAACCCTCACGAAGTCCTTGCCCGCCTTGCTCGTAAATGGTTTCCTAGAAACCTGTACTAATGTGTATTTTTCCATTTTATTCGGTATTTTTTACGCAAGACATCGTCCCGTAGCCACCCCACCGCTCACCCATAATCACATAGCAGGTGTTCTCCCCATCACTAAAACGCCACACCAACCTATCACGGCTTTCCGCTAGTCGAAACTCCTCTGCGTTTAGGGACTCTAAGTTCTTGAATGCCGTTGCTCTTGGAGTCCAGGTCGTAATAACGAACAGTGGGACTACCACCACGCCTATCCAAACAAAGACCCAAGCAATTTTCTTAATTATTTCCATTTTATTGTCCGAAGTCTGTTATTCCTTCGGGTATGTCCTCTAAGTCCGACTGTAAATGGTCGTTCGCCTCAAAGTTGTTCTCCTTAATCTCTGCGGCTCTGACCGACTTATTCTTTTTCTCCTCGCCAAAAAGCCCTCCACCTTTGGGGGCACGGCTGCTCTGTAAGCTGAATTTGTCTTTCTCCACTTCGCTTCTACATAGATCGTAGAGTTCTTGGGAAACCTTAACAAAGTCCTTTTTGTCTGCCTCGGTTTTAGCAGAACAGAAGATATCCACATTCTCGTAGTTTCCCAAGTTCACCTTGGTAGAGAAACTCCTCGCTATTTCTATTGGTTTCTTTTCCATTTTAGTATTCGTCATCTTCGTTATCTTCGTGGTCGCAGTAATGCTCACCCTCGCTGAAAAGACAGAGGATCAGCACGACCCAAAAGATTATCCACCCTACGCCTATGTACACTAGAGTCCACACTTAACCCCTGCGACTATCAAAGACCCCCACCAGTAAAGACCCCCTAAAATCACGATAGTCATACCTATCCGGTAGAACCATTTTTCTAATTTTGTTTCTTCTTTCATTTTAGTTTTTATTGGTTTGATTTAGTCGGGGAGAAGTGAGTCGCCTCATTCCCCCCCGACTGCGACCCACTATTTAACTGTTTCTTTTTCGCTCCCGTTCCCGAACACCTCGTCATCTATCGGCTCTAAATCTTGGTTGTCCTCTAGGGCTTCGGTGGCGAGAATGTCGTTGACCACTTGGTCTAACGTCCCCAACTTTCCCTCCAATCCTTCCGGAGAGTAGGAGAATATCCTTGCGAGAACCCTACCCGTGTCCTCGTCTGTCGCTGTGGCTTCGTATAAGATTTTCATTTGTGTATTTATTGGTTTTCGGCCTTTACTTTATACTATCATACTTATTAACTTTTGTCACGCCTCCCTGTTAATAACTCTTTTGATACTCGTTCACATATCTTCCACGCCCGCTCTTTAGAAACACCCAGGGTAGAACCAATCTGCTGAAAGGTTTTTCCCTTTAGTCGCATATAGTGAGCTACTGCGTCTTTCTGAAAATTGGGTTGTGGGCCTCGTTTCCCCATATTGACAAGTTTAGTATTAACTCTTAATATAAGAATACTACTAACGAGTACCTCGTCAAGTGGATAACTCGTTGTAGTAAATGAACAGTGTATAGGTTTTGATCTGCCTCACACTGGCCTGCTAAATGGAAACATCAGGCGAGAGCCACCCGAAATGGGTGGCTTTCACTTTATAGCTTCTAAGTAGCGTTCTTTATGAAAGCCGGAGATAAAGGTCGATTTTCCGTCTGTAATGACCTCTAATATAGGCACTTGGTATGACCCTGCTCCTTTGGCGGCCCGCATTGCCTCTTTTGTATTGTGGGTGATGTCTATTTCGTCAAACCCCTTCCCGTGTTGGGCAAGTAATTCCTTAGCCCGGTGGCAGTAGGAACACACCGGACTTGTATAAACTTTGATCTGCCTCATAATTTTGTCAGTTTACTACCTCTGTCTATAAAAACAAAAAAAACCGATTTCCGCCGATTTCTATGACTTCTAGGGAGAATTACCTACTCTCTAATATAGGTAAAGAGTTAAAAGCTCTTTCCCTTCGCAAAATTATTTTATCGGCGGGAACAGGTTTTGTCAATACCCCTAAATGTCGTCAAATTCGTCCGCTTCCTCGTCCGGAATAAGGGGTTTAACCTCTTCCGGAGCAAACGGCTCTTCCTCGTCTTCTTGCTCGCTGTATAGCTCAAACATAGTCCTAAATAAAGTTTTCAACCTTTAAGTCCCCCATCGGACAGGGAAATTATAAAATACTATCTAGTCAAATCAAAAGCCCAGCCTTTCGGAGCAACGTACCCAGTGGCTCCAATTCCCAGAGTCTTCGGAAATCATCCTGTAAGCCAGTTCTTTCTGAAACTCGCAGTCCCCGATCATATTCATCAACTCTTCGTCCGTAGCGTCAGGAAGTAAGCCGTATCGGCGGACATATTGTTTGAAGGTCGGAAACTGAAACTGAAGGCACGAATAGGAATACCATCCGTTGGTATCCACTATCTTGATGTCTTCTCGGCCGGAACTCTCGCAAAACGCCAAATCCTCTATTTGGGCGACCAGAGATTGGTCACGAGTGTCAGGGATAGGCAAATTTCGCTCATTTTTGACTTGAGAGGCGAGTTCTGTGAGAAAAGGTATAATTCCACTTCCTTGGGAAAAGGGTGAAACTAGGGGCAAAATCAGAAGTATTGAGAGAAACTGATATTTAATGTCATTTCTCATAATCGCTCCCTATTCTAGCGGGAGCAAAACTTCGTTCCTGTCGGTTATTACAAAGCCCGCATAGCAGACTTTATAACATATACATTATACACCCTTTTAATCTGTCGAGGTGGATAACCCCTCTACTCTAGTTTCCTTCTTTCTTACAATCCTCTCAGTCATTCGTTCGTTTATATAGCGGGCAAAACATTCCTTACACCATCTAGGGTTGGATCTCGGCTCTATCTCCTTAAAATACCCGCAACTATTACAGCGTCTTATCATAGTCCTCCACACCTCTTACAATAGTACCGGTTGTTTATTCTGTATTCGGCTCGGTGGATTTTCCTTTTCCGCCCGCAACTGAAACACTTGATGTTCATAGTCTTTTTCATTCTACGTTGGCGGTTCATTTAAGTCCGAAATATAACACAAACCCCAGAGTAGTAAGGGCTATTAAAGTCTTAACGATATTAAATATCATCTGCCACTTCCAGTATTCTTTTTGTCCATTAGGTTCTAGCATTTTATAATAGGTCGGTTTTTTTTTCCCAGTAGAATGTATCTACATACTCAACGCTGGTGTGGGTGTTCCCCCCGACCTCGCCCCACCCTCTCACTATACAAATTGCATCGGCTTTAGCCCAGTTTCTCAATGCCTGCCAAAATCTCTCCTTCGGGTGGGCCTTACAGTATGCGGTGAACTCTTTTAGTAATTTAGTGTTTTTGTTCATAAAGGTGGGTGCTAGTTCTTTTGGGCTTCCAGAGAACTAGCAAGAACTGGTATCCGTTACCGGACTTCCTTGCTGTTGATGTCGAAAATCCACGTCCGACCCCGCTTCTTGTTCATCCCGAACAGAAGCTGAATCGGGTCGCAGGCTGCCGACACCGCTCCGAGAGAGAACTCATCTCCACCAATGAGCGAGCCGTTGATGTAGATGTTCTCCCTGCCGACCTTAATCAGGTTCGGCGTGTGGAAGTGAGCGACCACGAGGTCATCGAACCCGCCTACGAAGCTCTGGGCGAGGGAACGCCACTTCAGGTATTCCCTCTGGAGTCCGTAGAACGGAATGCCCGCCCAAGACTTAATCTGGTCGCCGTGCATCAGAAGGAACTTGCGTCCCTCCACCTCACGGATAGACCAGAAGCTGTCGGGGATGTCGAACGTGATGTTCTTCTGCCCAGACAGCATCTCCTTGGCGAACAGGTAGGCGACCCTGTCCCAGCTCCGGTGTGCCTTGACCTTGAAATACCGCTGTTGCTCCACTCTGCCGTGGTTTCCCACGACACCAGTGAAGTGAACCACACGGAAGTTCTTGGCGAGGATTCGGAGCATCTCGGCGAGAACCCGACCCGCTTCGTATGCCTGAGTCACGATGTCCACTTCGGCGGCGACTTCCAGTTCCTTGTGAATCACACCAGAAACCATATCGCCGAGTCCGAAGACTTCGATGTCGGGCAGGTGATACCCGCCCCGCAGGTGATGACGGCACATCTTGACCGCTCGCTCTGCGGTGTAGATGGCTCGCCGGTGTGCGATGTCGGTGTTATAGACGGCGATACCGCCAGTCTCCCGTTCGTCCACCACGTCTCCGTAGTGGAGGTCAGAGAGAAGCAGAATCGGGGTCTCCTCCTCGACTTCGTGGTTGGGCTTCAGCACCTTCGGCACGGGGAAGGGATCGGCGTGGGGAGCAACCTCACGGATTGCGTCCACGATGTCCTCTACGCCGGCGGAAGTTCTGGTCTGCTCCTGATAGAGAGCACGGTAGCGGTCTCGCTCGGAAGCGATACGCTCCTTCTCTCTGTCGGAAGCCGCCTGCTCCTTGACCGTCTTCGGCGTGACTTCGGGTTGCTTCTTCCTTTCGGATTTCAGCAGACCCATAGCCCGCCTACGATTCCTCACCCGACTGGTGGGGATGCCGAGTGCCTCGCTGATGGCGGGGTCGGTCATCTCCTCGCAGTGCTGGGCGATGAAATCGTCAATGTTGATTTGGTCGGTCATTTCTTTGCCTCCTTTCGAACCTTTAATGTGCTTGGAGCAATCTGCTCCGCAGAAAGGGCATAACCCCCTCTTCGCAACAGACTACTTGTCCAACTCTCTTTCAAGGTATGCTAATGCCCTCCAGGCGACTTTCGCCAAATGGCGAACCCCATCAGTATCGTAAATTTTTCCCTGTGCGTGGTCGGTAAGGTGTCTCAAGAGGGCGTCTGGCTCATCGGTGGACTTGGTCTTGTCCCACCAGAGTTCTTCGCCTTTGTGATGTTGTTCGTTCCCGACAAACGAAACATTGGAGACTTCTAACAGGGCTTTGGGAAAATATTTTATAAGTCCTCGGTAGAGGGGATAGTCTTTGCGGGATTGCCTTTGTTGTTTCATAGGTTTGTGGGGGGCTATGTTCCCGCCCCCCTAGGGTGTTCCGTCAGGAACGCTTCCATCACTTCGTCTGACGGCTTATTCGGAGGTTGTTGATACAGGTGGATGAGGCGATGGACTTCCACATCCAGCTCCACGATGTTGAGGGGGTGGGCACGAAAGCGTCTCGCAACACCTTGTCGGTAGCTCTTGGCGGGCCACCAGCAGTGGTGTCTAGAGGTAGCCATTGTCCATCCCCTTCGGCGGAACAGCCACCTTGCCGTTCTGGGCGGCGATGACCTCTGCCATCACTTGCTCCACGTTGAGGAGACGCCACTGAAGAGCGTGACACCTCTCGCAGAAGCAGATGCCGTGAAAGTTCCCCTCGGCATCCCAAGTGAAGGCATAGACGGGCATCGGGGCTTGGCAGTACTTGCAGTAAGGGATGTTCAGGTTCTCAGGCAGAATCTTCGCCATCTTTCACCTCCCATTCCCAGAGTTTGAAGTCGGTAGGTTCTCCCTCTGCCTCCTGACACCAAGCGTGGTACATCTCTCGGATGTCCGCCTCCTGTTCGTCTCGGGAGTGCGTGATGGTGAAGTTGAACCCGCACCTTCTGCACCACCCGTTGAACCAGAGGCAACCGTTCTGGTCGAATCCCCAGTTGCGGATGATAACCGATGGGGTTTCGTAGCCGTTACGGCCACACCTGATGCATCTGAAGACTCGCCAGTTGGTAGCCACGTTCACCTCCTTAGAAACTCGGGAATGGTGACGGCGAGGTCGTCCACGAAGTGCTCACACCCGATTTTGTGGTCGGAGTAAGCGTGGTAGTGGACGTTGTTTCGCATCAGCCATTCGTGGGTGGCTTCGTATAGGTGGGGTCGCCGAGCCGTCCAGACCACTACGAACTGGGTCTTATACAACTCATTGACCTTGGCGATGACATCCGTGCGAGGGGTGGCTGCTAGGCACTGTTCGGGTGTCCAGCACACTTCCTCACACAAGGTGCCGTCCACATCGATTAGCCATACAGCCATAGTTCACCTCACAGCAAGTCGGACAAGTCCTTGATTGCTCGGGCGTACTCACGCACGGTCTTGCGGTGGAACCTCCTTCCCCCTGCTCCTCTGGGATTTCTCCCATAGGTGTATGAGAAGTGGGTCTCCATCGCATCGGTGAGGACGGACAAGGCACTTGTCAGCTTCTTGTTTCTCCTTCCTCTGAACATTCCTCCACCTCCAGGTGCCCGCAACGGGGACACTTCCAGATCGTGGGATAGTCTCCGTTGTAGAGCGGTTCCATCTTGGCACCGCACATCTCGCAGGACATCTGTCCACACCTACGGCATTCGTAGGTTTCGGGGTTCTTGCTGACAAGAACCATAAAGCGGCCACACTTTCTGCATATCATACTTGCCTCCTTGTTAAGGTGCTTCCAGGGTAGTTCCCTGATCTGCGAGGGCGGATAGCTTCCGTTGGTCGATATAAAAAGAGTTGGGGTTGGTATCCCCATTATCAGGCAATCGTTTTCTCCCGATCCTCTGACACGCCCCCGCAAGTCAAGGAGCTATCCCATACTGGGATTATACACCTTTTATTAGACTGCTAGGTGGATAACTATTTGATGTTGGCTACTTTGTCTAAAGTTCCTATACCCACGATTGAGGCAAAGTAGGTTGTAAGTGCGTTGAATGCTATTTGGGCATCTAAAGTTCCGGCTGCCCACTGACCCAAGAGAAAAGAAACTAATCCTGCGGTCAATATCCAGAACCTGCGAGACCCGAATAGTTCTCCGAATTTATCTAACATTATATTGATATATTTCCCCGTCCTATTTGTTTGGACAGAAATTCTACGACCTTTCTGAAAATCCCCAGCCATTGTGCGTAAGTCGGAGTGTAGAAGTAGGGGGCGGAATTGATACACCCCTCGTATCCGTTGTCTTTGAACGCACACCTCACCCATTTTCCTTGGTATTTATAGGGGCGGTAGTGTTCTCCTGATATTTTCTTTGCGTCTAGGACTACGGGGCGGAGACCGAAGTGTAGGTGTGCTCCTAATCCTTGTGCCTGCATCTCGGCGGTGACGTGCTGTCCATTAGAGAAATTCATATCTCCCGTGTTCCCCTCGTAGGCAATCATTACTCCTTCGGGGATAAAGTCTCCCACTTCTACAAAAGTTCCGGGCAGAACGTGTCCGTAGTGTAGTTCGTATAGTCCTTGGTCGGTGTCGGCTATGACGCTTATGCCTTTGTAAATCTGGGGGTCGGGATTGGTGAAGTTCCGCAACTCTACCACCACTCCTTCGTGGGCGGAGATTATTGACTTCCTATATCCTTGCACGAAATCTATTCCTGTGTGCGGTTTCTCCCTGACACTCTCGTATGCCCCGAACCCAGAACTTATCCACCCCTTTGGTTTTAATATCCTCATAGAAAATGTAATGCGATTGGTATGGCGAAAGCGATGAAAGTAATAGCCCCCAAAGCCCTGTTCACAAATTGCTCCTGTGCCTCCACTTTGTCCTCTAGTGTTTTGAACAACAAATCCGACCTAACCTCCGCTTTATCAATAGCTATCTGCTGAAGCCTGTGTCTTAATTCAAGTTTTTCCTCCAGATCATCTAATCTCTGTTCCAGAAATTCTTTGAGGGATACGAGTGTTGTGGGATTCCCGTTCTTCTTCATTGAAATTTGCTGAATAAATATGACCAAACGGCGGCGACCACCGCCAGTCCCCCGAACATCTTAGCTTGCCCGCTCTCTAAATAGTCTATTTTGTTTGCGTGTTCTTTGAGGATAGCGTCCATCTTATCTTCTAAGCGGTTGACGATATCATAAACATCTTTGAGGGTGGCTTTTCCGTTGGTCTTGGTCATAGATCCATTATATCAACTCACTCCCATTGTCATTAAGTTGCTGACCCGACCCGCCGTTGTTCCAGCGACAAACGGATACGCCAACCCCGCCCCTCCATTATAGAGAAGTCCAACTTCGGTAGGGGTAAGAATACGAGACCAGATACCCACTTCGTCAATAATGCCGTCCGTAAAATAAGCGGGGGTTGTGTTGACGTTTGCGGCACCGATAGCAAATGGAGTATCGCTATTGTCGTAGATGGAGTAGCCACATCCCGCTGATGTAGCTACGCTTTCTCCATCGATAAAAAATTCGGTTTCGTTAGCAGAGTCGTCATAGGTTACAACTAGGTGATACCACGTTCCGTTATTGAGAACTTTATTGTAAGAGGCGGTACAAACGGTTGACGAACCAGTCGCACCAACCTGCCACCGAATTTGGTATGTTCCCCCAGAGTTATAATAAAGAAACCTCCAAAGTCTCTGTGCCGTAGTGGTGGTATATTTAGAGGCAAAGTGAGCGGCAACGGCTGGTTGAGATTCTAGTTTAACCCACAAAGAGATTGTCACCTTCTGGGTACCCGTCAGGTCAAGTCCAGTTTCACTCGCCCCAGAGATGGAAAGATACTCACTATTGTCTTCCTCGAAATCTGCCCCATTACTAATAATTCCAGTCCCAGACTTGGTGGTATTATAATCCGTCAGGTCATTGCTGCTGTGTGAATCTACACGAGCGACTGCCCCGCTTCCGTCAGAACTCTCGTCTAGTGTCCAGTAGCTAATTAAATCTGTCAGGAGAGCCATTATGGAGCTTTATATCCTTTGCAAGTAGCGTAGAGCGTAGAGGTGGGAGATCCCGCTTGGATTCCAAATGTTTCGTTGGCGAGAGTTCGTATCGGGGTTGCGAGTCCTATCAGATTAGAACCTCCAGTTGCGGGGGCAATAGTGTATCCCAAAACCGAAGCTCCTCCGCCTGACGTAAGAGTAACCAAGGTAGTCACCGAACCAGTATTCGCTACCCATAAGTCTGTAATGTAGTTCTTCAATCCTGCCCCTGCGGCGGCCACCAGAGTAGTCACCGAAGTAGAGGTTAGTGAAACATATCCCTCCACCCTTGACTCTTCGGCAGCGTGAGGTTTAATAATCGTTCTTCCGGCAGAGTCTAATCCAAACGGCGTGTAGTCCAAATTCGCACTCGTGAACGAAGCCACTGCATCGTTGCGGACTCCTAATGTAAATAATCCTGGGTTAGTAGTGGAGTGTCCCGCATCTTCAGCATAAGTTCCTGGAATAGATGCAATCACTCCCACTCCCACAATAGAGGTCGCCCAAGTTCCCTGTTGGGTTGCGGCGACAGTACCTGAGATAGAAGGTTTAGAAAGTATGACTGCGACAGTAGAGCCAGGCCAAGTCGTAGAGGGAAAGGCAACCACCGAGCCAGGAACAACGCCTGCGTTTGCCGTGACCGTTCCCACCACGGAGGTTGTCCACGCCCCCGATTGAGTTGCCGCCACTGTGCCTACTACCGAAGTCGTGTGTGCTCCACCCTGGAACGCAACTACACTACCAGGGACAA
>Ga0105099_10002013_pt1 | contig 12314 bp, 15 predicted proteins | sample PPLLak3cmMay2015_2_FD_79138 | JGI IMG/M metagenome (GOLD analysis project Ga0105099, IMG submission 79138) | Freshwater sediment microbial communities from Prairie Pothole Lake near Jamestown, North Dakota, USA - PPLs Lake P8 Core (1) Depth... | ecosystem: Environmental > Aquatic > Freshwater >...
AAAAACCGGAATAAACTTTTACCGGATATATTTAACTCCATTTTCCCTGTAATTTAAAAGGGGGTTTTACATGAAAAAAAAGATGTGGACTCTATATTCGATTGCAGTAACGGCAGTTGCTGTAGTTGTCGTGACCGCCTATTCCCAGGAAAACGTCAAATCAGTTCAGGACAGCGCCTTCAAAATAAAGATGAGGCCCGGCGCCGTTTTTTTGCATGATGAACATAACAATAAGGCCGAGATCGACGATTGCGGAACCTGTCATCATTTCTATAAAGACGGCGTGAAGGTTGAAAATGAAACATCTGAAGAGATGGAATGCTCCGAATGCCACAAGATAAGCGGAAACCCGATGCCTCTCGTCGTAAAATATCATCTCCGGTGCAAGGGATGCCATGAGGAGAAAAAAGCAGGTCCGGTTATGTGCAACGAATGTCACATAAGATAATTTTAGAGAAGACTATTTTAAAAGAATACCAGATTCTCTTGTTCCAGCTTAAAGGAAAAGAGATAAAGTCAGGGTTCGAGGGGTCAAGGGGTCAAGAAAATATACATTCATTTTTTCACTTGAATCCTTGAACCCTTGAATCCTTGAATCCTGTTATAAAAAAGTGAGGTATACCATGGCAAAAAAGATTCTTGTCATTGATGATGATCCGATTATCGTGAAGTATCTTGTGAGCCTTCTTAACGACAATGGATATGAAACCTGTACGGCTGATGATGGAGTGAGAGGGTACGAAGTTTTAAAAAAGGAAAAGCCCGATCTTATCACTCTCGATCTTCAGATGGCTGAAGAATGGGGCACAAATTTTTACCGTAGAATATCGAAGAACAAGGAGTTCAAGGATATTCCGGTTATAGTTATCAGTGGAATGGCCAGCCGCCACCTTTCCATAAAAAACGCCGTCGCTTACCTTTCCAAACCATTTGATCCCGACAAACTGCTCGGTATACTCAAAAGCACGATCGGATGAAACGGATGAAAAAGTAATGGGCGAATGAAAAAATACCGCCTTGAAATAGTTGTATTTATCACAGGCGCAGTTGTAATGGCGCTTGAACTTGTGGGCTCCAGGATCGTCGCTCCTTATCTCGGCGCATCCATTTATGTCTGGACAAGCCTTATAGGAGTGATACTTGCCAGCTTAAGCCTCGGTTATTACTGGGGAGGACGGCTTGCCGACAAAAAACCGGATTACAGAACTTTTTCACTCCTTATCCTCTCTTCGGCGATCTTCACAGGGATTATCGGAATCGTAAAAAACCCGGTTCTTGATGCTGTATGCATGTTTGTCCCCGATATCAGAATATCCGCCGTTATAGCGGCGACCCTCCTTTTTGCCCCCGCAAGCGTTCTGCTCGGAACGATATCTCCTTATGCCATAAGGCTCAGGATGGAAAACCTCGAGCATTCAGGAGCAACAGTCGGAAGGCTTTACGCCATATCAACAGTCGGAAGCATAATCGGAACGTTTGCGGCTGGTTTCTTTCTGATTTCATATCTTGGAAGCCGTAATATCCTGATTCTTCTTTCCCTCATACTTTTTGCGGTTTATTTTCTCGCATGTCTTGGCAACAATTTACGAACCGGAAAGATAACCGCGTTTCTTCTTATGGCCCTGATTCTTTCGGCTCATTTTTTTCCGGCTTCAGACTCTGACGGCACAACCATTGACATCGATACAAAATACAGCAGGATATTGATCGAAGAGGTGAGGGCCGCAACAACAGGGAAAAAAGTCCGCCTCATACGTGTAGACAGGAACTGGGCGCAGGGAGCAGTTATAATAGATGAACCTGACGAGCTTTTTTTCGACTACAGTGGTTTCTACCGCCTTGCCGATCATTTTTATCCGGGAAACAAAAACGCGCTTTTAATCGGGGGAGGCACATATATGCTCGCAAGGGATTACATAAAGCGGAACCCGAATAATCACATGGATGTGGTCGAAATAGACCCTGATTTCACGAGGCTCGCAAAAAAATATTTTTATCTTGAAGATGACGCAAGAATAACGAGCATACATGAAGACGGAAGAACCTTCCTGAGACGCTCGACCGATAAGTACGATGTGGTGTTCATAGACGTTTTCAAATCCTCGGCATCTCCTCCTTTTCAGATGACCACAGTGGAAGCAGTCCGCTCAGCGGCAAATTTAATGACTGAAAACGGTGTTTTGATGACCAACATTTACTCGGCCATACAGGGCGACAAGGGGAAGTTTTTCAGGGCAGCCTATGCGACCATAAAGGCCGTTTTCCCTAAAGTTTATGTTTTTCCCGTCCAGTACCCGCTTTATGGCGAAGAACCTCAGAATATTATCATTGCGGCTCTCAAATCGGACATGCCGCCGGACATTGTAAGATTTGATCCGGAAATGGGAAAATATCTCTCTCACATGTGGAAACATGAAATAGACTGCGACCTTCCCGTCTTAACCGACGAGTTCGCACCTGTGGAACATTATCTGGTCGAAGTGATCAAGGATTTATAAGATGGGATGCAAATGACATTTCCTGACAAACTGAAGCCGTCCTGCCTATCTTTCGGCAAACAACGCTGTTGTCTATTTATTACAGATATTTATGGATATTTTATTGGGTATATCATAACTCCTGTGAAAACCGATGTTGTTTGGGATTTATTGACTTAATTTCGAACTAACGACCCGATTAATGCTTATTCCGGATTCAGCCGCGCGGATAGCAAGATTACGATGAATCTCCGGCGGGATTCTGACCATGAATTTGCCGCTGTACTGTCTGCAGGCGATAGGCTCCGGTATAGCCTCGTCATTAGCCTCCATATCCGCAACAACCTCTGAAACCAATTTCCGTATTCCTTTTAAAGCAGCCTCCGGCGTAGCCGACAGCCAGCTCAAACATAGGAATTCGGCGCATAATCCAACATATTCTTTATCATCTTCTGACCATGTTACTCTGTATGTATATCGATCATTTTTTAATGCCATGATTTACCTCCAATTTTTCAATAGCTAAAAGCACCTGCTTCACCTGATATGCTTTGGCTTTTCCTTTATTATTTTGAATATTTATTCGCGGATCTCCCTGCCAGGGTGTTTTATAAACCCGATGACTGCCGTTGCTTAGACGTGGCGCCCCGAAGACATGATCACAAACCTTGCATAAATCGCTGAAACGTATTCCATGAGGGTTTTGCGTCATTCCAGCTATGATTTCATCAATTTTTGCCATGCTATAATAGTATCAATAATGATATCATTGTCAAGGATTAATATCGGATGATTGTAGATGGTTGCAAATCTGTTTGGGGGATTTGGGGGCGGGTTGGCGGTGGGGATAGCGACGGAATTTTTATCTTTTTGCGGGAGCATCAAATTTTATTGACGATAAACATAATAACTTATAGTAAAGAGAGGTTTATATTATGGAATTTTTTACCCTGAGGATTTTACGTTATGGCGGAAAATAAGAAAAAAACAGCCCTTGTAATAGGCGGAAGCCGCGGGATAGGCCGCGCCGTTTCCATCAGGCTCGCGAAATCGGGATTTGATATCCGGCTGACTTATCAGAATAATCATGTGGCAGCCAAAAATGTCAAATCCGAGATAGAGGGTCTGGGCGGAAATTGCGAAACCCTGTCTTTTGATATCTCAGATCATAATGCAACAAGAGCGGCTCTTGAAAAAAGGTCGGATGAACATCCTCCTCATGTCGTTGTGTACAATGCCGGAATTGCAAAAGACAACCTCATGGTTTGGATGACAAAGGAAGAATGGGATTTGGTGCTTTCGGTCAATCTTGATGGTTTTTATAATGTAATGAATTCAGTTCTTTTCCCGATGTTGAGGGAAAAAAGAGGCCGCATCGTCGTTGTTTCGTCGGTATCAGGACAGATCGGACAGGCGGGCCAGGTTAATTACTCGGCATCAAAAGCGGGACTGATAGGAGCAGCCAAGGCGCTTGCTAGAGAGATCGGTAAAAAAAACATATATGTCAATGCCGTAGCTCCCGGTCTCATAGAAACCGATATGACCGGGTCTCTTGACAAAAAATCGATCCTGCCGCTTATTCCGCTCAACCGTTTCGGCAGCCCTGAAGATGTGGCTTCCGTGGTTAATTTCCTTTGTACCGAAGAGAACATGTATATTCACGGACAGGTAATAGGCATCAATGGAGGCCTTGCAACATGAACATACTTATACCCCTCAAGAGGGTACCGAAAAAAGTCCGGTTTATCGGGGTTACGGTTATTTTTGAACGGCGGCTTCAATGAAAAGATATGACGATATTGTTGTCGGAAGCGGCATAAGCGGAATGACCCTGGCTCTTCTGCTTTGCATGAACGGCCATTCGGTGCTGCTTCTTGAAAAAAACAGGAATATCGGCGGTTCCATGGTAAGGTTTTACAAGCAGGGAATCCCGTTTGATACAGGTTTTCACTTTACAGGCGGGTTTTATAAAAGCGGGATTCTTTCCGATATGCTGACTGTTCTTGGAATAGACGATCAGATTCAGCCGGTATTCATAACAAAGGAAGCCGGAAACAGGGTAATATTTGAAGAGGATAACTCGGTTTATGATTTCCCTTTCGGCTATACCGAAACTATAGCAAAAATGAAGGGCTACTTTCCCGGGGAAAAAACCGCCATTGAAAAGTATTTTGGCATGATATTAAATGTCTGCCGCAAAACCGTGGCTCTCGATCTGCGGAACATATCCCTTTCGCAGGACTGGATAGATGAAGATTATATCAGCCTCGATGAGGTATTGAATAAGCTGACCGGCAATAAAAAGTTAAAAGGCTTACTTTCAAAATACAGTATGTGCTATGGCGCAAAGCCTTCGGAAATCTCATTCGCCAATCACAGCAGGGTGAGTTTCGGGCTTTATGAATCTGTTGCAAGGGTTAAAGACGGTGGTGATGCTTTTATCAGGGCGTTTAAAAAACTATTTGCAGGTTTTGACATCGATATCCGCACCAACAGCTGCATTACCGAATGTGCCGATGTAAAAAACAATATAGTAGGCAGGTTTGTGCTTAACACCGGAGAAGAGATTATCGCAGACCGTTGCATTTTTACGATACACCCCAAAGCAATCCTTGATGTTCTTCCCAAGAGCCATCTTACGAAAGCATTTATCAGCAGAGTAAATGCCTTTGAGCCTACAGCCGGCTTTTTTTCCCTGTTCGGTGTATTGGAAAACAGCATGCCTCCGGATAAGTATTACGAACCTACGATCCTCTCGCTCTTTTCAAGCACGGATATAAACCGGATGATGGATCCGTCCTATACCGGAGAGCCTGCCCTCGTAATCCTGAAGAATCAGGATGCGGTAAACGGTAAGAAACAAGTGGTGCTTACCGCTCTTGAACTGTCTTTTTCCGAACATATCAGGGGATGGGTGGATTCCACACCGGGCAGCCGCCCTGAAGGTTATCAAAAATACAAAAATGACCGGATAGACAAGATTATGAAAAGGATCATGAAGGCTTACCCTGAATACAAAGATTCTTTTACGATGATAGATGCGGCTTCGATTTTAACTTTCAGAGATTATCTTCATTCACCGGACGGTTCGGCATACGGCATAAAGCAGAAAGTCGGCCAGTTTAATCTTTTCGGAAAGCTTCCGCTGCGCAATATTTATGCGGCAGGTCAGAGTTCTGTGCTTCCCGGAATTGTCGGGGCCATGTTATCATCGTTTATAATAGGACGCGCGGTTGTCGGAAAGGACCCGTACGCCGATTTTATTAAAGAGAGGCTGAACAGTTGAAAAGAGTGGTTATCACAGGCCTGGGAGCCGTTTCCCCGCTTGGCGCCGATGTTGAAGCCATGATACAGGGCATTGAACTCGGAAAAAGCGCTATCCGGTATATGGACGGATGGGACCGGTACACAGGCTTAAAGTGCCTGGTTGGCGCTCCGGCTCAGCTTGTTAACGAAAAGGCGATCCCCCGCACCAGCAGGAGATCGATGGGGAGATTGAGCATTTTTTCCGTGCAGGCTGCAAATCAGACTCTTGCCGATGCGGGAATAAAAGGTGAAATGCTTACTTCCGGCCGGCTGGGCTGCATAATAGGGTCAACCATGGGAAGCTCCGAAAGTCTTAATGATACTTTTGAAAAGATGCTCCCAGAAAAGGACCTGACAAAGCTCTCTTCAATGAAGTTTTTTCAGTGTGTTTCCCACACGGCGGCAATGAATGTAGCCCAGTATCTCGGCATAACCGGGTATGTTATGGCCACATCCGCTGCATGCGCTTCAGCGCTTCAGGCCATAGGCGCCGGATACGATCTTATCAGGCTCGGAAAACAGGATGCCGTGCTGTGCGGAGGCGCCGAAGATCTCCATCCGACGGTCACCGCCTCATTCGATATCCTTTATGCAACATCAACCGGCTACAATAATGAGCCTGAAAAAACACCGCGTCCATTTGACGTAAAAAGGGACGGTCTTGTATGCGGAGAAGGAAGCGGCATACTTCTTCTTGAAGAATATGAACATGCATTAAAACGGAACGCGAAGATATACGCTGAAATCATCGGGTATCATACATGCGGAAGCGGAGCACATGTGAGCCAGTCCAGCAAAGATTCAATGGCGGCATGCTTCAGGCAGGCATTGACCGACGCACACATTCAGGCCAAAGATGTTGATTATATTAACGCACATGCTACTGCAACCATTCACGGCGACAGGGAAGAAACTGAAGCCATCAGGGATGTTTTCGGAGAGTTGGTCCCTGTGAGCAGTCTTAAAGGATACATGGGCCACACACTGGGAGCATCAGGCGCAATTGAATTGATTGCATCGCTGATTATGATGGAGAAGGGTTGCATATATCCTACAAGGAATCTTGAATCCGTCAGCCCCGACTGTGACGGTATTTTCCATGTAATGAAGAAAATGAATAAAGAGATTAATATAATCGTAAAAAACGCTTTTGCTTTCGGCGGCATCAACGCCACGATTGTCTGTAAAAAGATTATAGTATAGTAGTCAGAAGACAGAAGTCAGGAGTCAGAATACAGAAGTGCAAGTTGTGGTTAGACTAAAAAACAAGTAACTACTGAGGTGGATAGACTGTAGGATTTATCCCTAAAAGCCTACAGACTAACAGTCTACAGCCTTCAGCCTACAGTCTAAATAACCTGAGTAGTTACAATAAAAGAAAAAATATCAGTGATGATCAGCGTAGATCGGTGGCTGAATAGTTATAAAAACAATTGAAACAGGATACAAAATGACTGAGCAGGAAATCATAAAACTGACGAATCAGGTTTTTGAAGATTCTTTTGAAATAAAAAACGAACTGTTAAAAGAAGAGATGAATATTTTCCAGGATCTTGGACTTGACAGCCTCGACATAGTTGACCTTGTTGTGGCTTTGCAGGAAAAATTCGGAGTTAAGATACGAAATGATGAAAGGATAAAGGACATAAGAACGATAGGAGATGTATATAAATTCATTATCTCACTTAAAGCGGAAAGCGCGCCTCCTGCACCTTACAGTCAGAAATGAAAAAATCGTTGATACTAATTTGCTTTAATACAATATTTTATATTCTCTTTATTGTGTTTTCTTTCATTGGAATTCCCCTGTTTTCCCTCATCGTGGCTTTTCAGGCTGTTTTTATTTCCCACCGGAATGCCATGAAGAAATTTCGCAGGGCTATCTCCTGGTACGGGATTGTTATCATCAAAGCGCTCCCATACCCGTTTGTGAAGATAATATATAAAGATCTGGACAAAACAAAGACCGCTGGTCCCTTTATTTTTGCCTGCAATCACAGGTCTGCCTCGGACCCGTTTTTATTGGCCTGCTTTCCGTATGAGTTCGTGCAGATTGTAAATATATGGCCGTTCAAGCTCCCTGTGCTCGGTTTTATGGCAAAATGCGCCGGTTATTTGAGCGTAAGGGAAATGCCGTTTGAATCTTTCTCGAAAAAAGTGACGGATCTTCTGAACAACGGGGTATCTATTGCAGCTTTTCCTGAAGGAACTCGCTCTGCGGACGGCTCCCTGGGGCAGTTCCACAGCTCAATTTTCAGGGTGGCTCTCCAGACGGGCTATCCTGTCGTACCCGTGTGCATAACCGGAAACGAAAAGATTCCTGCAAGAGGAACGCTGTTGCTTCGGCCCGGCACAATAAAAATACACAAGCTTTCTCCCATAACATATGATGAATACAGAGGGTTCACCCCTTATAAATTAAAGAACATGGTTCGCCAATTAATTGCCGACGAGATTGAAGTCATGGAAGGAAAAGGAAATGCCTGAACCATGCAGCAGCATATTCGGCTCCGGATTTCCCGGGGACCCCGCAGGAGATCCGTACCTGCCGAACAGCCTTCTTGCTCTTGAAATATTTTTCGGCAATCCGATCGATTTAGGGTTTTCCGCAATTTTCATTAAAGATAACTCTTTGCCGGATAGAGAGCTGTCCTATAAGGAAATAACGGATCTGATAATCGAGGCAAAGGCTCTCGGCATCAGGAAGATAGCTTTTACAGGGAAAAAAGCCGCATCCTGTCCATATATAAAGGATGTGATATCCTATTCAACTTCTCTTGATATTGACGTAATTGTTTTAAAGGATGATTATCACCTTTCGGCAAATTCGGAAAACAATATTCCGCCATTTTGCGCAAGGCACCGGTTTTCATGTGTAGTCACATCGTACGGCTATGTCCTGCCCTGCCCCGGCCTCCATATACCTCTCGGAAATATACTGAATCAAAAACTTTCAGATATCTTAAAAGATAGTGAAATTCTTTGTGATTTAAAAGACGGCCCAAGCAGGATAAAGGGTCCCTGCCGAATCTGCGAAAAGGCCCAAACATGCTATGGATGCAGAGGAAGAGCTTACCTTGCAACCGGGGATTATCTTGCATCGGATCCTTTATGCGCCGGGAACGAATACAGGAGGCATGAAATTATTTCCCTTCCCCTCCCCGTTGACCGAATTATACCGCAAATGCCGCCTATGCGGATAATCGACACTGTGGATAAACTGGCCGAACGCAGCGCCCTGTGTTCGGTATTGATTAAAGAGGAAATGCCGTTCATCGAAAAGGACGGTTCGGTTGACCATGTGGCATATCTTGAAATGATGGCCCAATCGATTGCAGCCCTTAACGGCTTCAGGAACATGGACTCCTCGGATACGGCCCCGGAGGGATATCTTTTAGGCGCAAGGGATCTGAAAATAAAAGGGAAGGCATATTCCGGAGACAAGTTGAAAATCATGGTCTTCAAATTTGCCCGTTACGGCGGCTTCGGTATTGTCAAAGGAGTTGTAAAGAGGGATAATGAAATCCTTTCAGAAGGTGAGATAAAAATCTGGCATAAAACCGATGAATAAATCAAAGGTAAATAATATGAGAATAAAATTTATACTGATTTTCCTTTTGCTTTTTTTCACCGCAACTTACGGATACTCTCAGGATTCACAGATCCCTGAAAAGATCCGAACGGATTTAAATGCTGTTTTGAGCAGGCTTGAAAAAAATATGTCGGGAATAAAGACAATAAAAACGGCCTTTATACAGGAAAAAGAGCTTGCCGTATTCAAACAGAAAGTTGTCCTGAAAGGAACTGTCTACATAGAAAAACCTGCACGGCTCGCCTGGCGTGTTGATAATCCGGTCAAATATGTCATGATCATGTCTGCGGATACGATTAGCCAGTGGGATGAGGATACCGGCAAGGTACAAAAGATATCCCTTTCAAAAAATCCTGCCTTTGAGGCGGCAATCGGGCAGATGAGTATATGGTTTTCAGGAAGTTATTCTCCTCTGCTGAAGGATTATGAGATATCACTGCTTAGAGAAAAGCCGGCCTTACTTAAATTTACACCAAAACCTGCAACTATTGCAGGCAATGTAATTAAAAGCGTGACGGTTGATTTCAGAAAAGATGAGCAGTATATTAACAGAATCTTCATCGAAGAAAAAGGCGGAGATACAACAAGCCTTCTCTTTGTCGACACCCGCCTTAATATTCCTGTTGAAGCTTCTGCATGGAAAGCGGGGCCTTCTCAAAATTAAATGGTGACGGATGGTTAAATATTTCGTAATTCCAGTGATAATTCTCCTGCATCTGACCGGTTGCGCCGGTATTCCTTTTCAGAAGGCTGAACGCGTGCCGGTCGGAAAAATCGAACCCGGCAAAGTAAAAGAGCAATTTGCGCTCATGCTTCCGGAGAAATTCCGGATCATAAACAGTATGGTTTTTGAATATAAGGGGGAGGCCTTTTCATTTATAGGATATTCGGATGTCGATACCTTAGAAAAAACATTTGCAGTGGCCGGACTGAACCAGGTTGGAATCAAGCTGTTTGAACTCACCGGAAATAATGATAAAACAGAATTAAAGTTTGCCGTCGAAGAATTCACAAAAAGAGGAAATTTTGCGGAAGCTGTTGCAGGCGATATAAAAAAGATATATTTTGACAGGCTTCCGGGAGAAGGAGCCGTGGCATCCATGGAAAAATATGAAATTGTTTTTGCCCGGAATGAAAACGGCGCGACAATTGAGCATATTTTTGCAGGCGCGGGCAACCTTCTTGTTGAAAAGCGCTATACAGTTGATAATATTGCCGTGTGGAGCGTTAATTATTATGAATACCGCATTGAAAACGGCAAATTATATCCGGCGGGAATCATCCTTGAAAATCATAAATATGATTATAGGTTGATAATAAGATTAAAGGAAATAAGGCCGTGAACATCCTGATGCAGGAAATAAATAAATCGATGTATGACCTTTCTGAAAGTCCGGGGGGAAAGATAACGGCCCGGTTTATTTTTTCGGCGGACTTTTCAGGATTTAAAGGCCATTTCCCGGGCAGACCGATTTTACCCGGCGTATGTAAAATTCAGGCGGTCGTTGCTATGCTTGAGAAATGGCATGAAGAAAATGTTTGTTTAACGGAGATTTCAATGGCAAAATTTTTTGCTCCGGTTTCCTGCAATCAGGAGATTCTCATCTCTTCAGGGAAATTGGTTGACGGCCTGGATGAAACAAAGATCAAGGCCTCGGTGACAAGCGGCGATAAAAAAATTGCCGACCTGCAACTAAAACTGATGGTTAGACAAAATGAACAAAAAAGATTTGGCATTTTTTCGCCGCCGGAAAAACGGTTATTTTGAGCGGATTGAAGGAACGCCCGAACCCGTTTCTGTAAGCGTAATGAGACGCATCGGCTTCAGTGAGGCGGATGTTATGGGAATTGCGTGGCACGGAAGGTTTCCTGTTTTTTTCGAGGAAGCATCCGCCGAGCTCGGAAGAAAGTGCGGCCTTTCCTACAAGGATTTTTATGATACAAACCTCAGGGCTCCCATTGTCCAGTTTCACACAGACTATTACCAGTCTCTTATGCTCGACGAAAAATTCACGGTTACTGCATCACTGATATGGAATGACGGAGCGCGGCTCAATACCGAATACTCTGTAATAAAAAAAGACGGGACGATTTCAGCCACCGGATACACCGTACAGATGTTTACGGACGGCTCAACCGGAGAGGTTCTCATAGCATCTCCTGAACTCCTCGAAAGGTGCAGGAAAAAATGGAAGGCCGGAGAGTTAAAATGATGAAAGCGGTTGCAGTGGCATGCGACATGGTTACCCCTTACGGATGGGGAGTTGATCCCTGCTGGGAAGGCCTTTTGTCTGGAGTAACTGCTATACGCCGCATAGACCGCTTTTCGACGGCAAACCTTCAGACTCAAAATGCCGCGACTGTACCGGGTTTGAAAATCAGCAGGAATGAGTCTATTATCATGCAGATGATTACCCCTCTTCTTACAAAGATCGCACACAAGATACCTCATGAAGCTTTTGTAATTCTGGCGACAACAACCGGAGAAATTGAAATCCTGCAAAGATCCGTACTTGAAAGAAGACCTGAAGCTGATAAAAGCCTGCCCAATCAACTGCTTGGAAAAATAATTTCACTTGCCGAAACCAATGGCAGGGGAATGGTTGTTTCAGCGGCATGCGCTTCGTCAAGTGCCGCGGTTTCAAAAGCCGCTTCAATGATCCGCAACAAAGAGATCGATTGTGTGCTTGTGGTAGCCTGCGACTGCGTTTCAGAATTTGTTACGGCGGGTTTTTCCTCCCTGATGGCTTTAGACAGTGACAAGGCAAAGCCTTTCGACAAAAACAGGCGCGGACTGAGCCTTGGTGAGGCGGCCGGGTTCATGCTTATAATGAGTGAAGAGAGGGCGGCAAGAGAGAAACGGCCTGTAATCGGAGAGATAGCCGGCTGGGGGTTGACTAACGATGCCAACCATATTACCGGTCCTTCAAAAGACGGAA
>Ga0105099_10002014_pt1 | contig 12311 bp, 8 predicted proteins | sample PPLLak3cmMay2015_2_FD_79138 | JGI IMG/M metagenome (GOLD analysis project Ga0105099, IMG submission 79138) | Freshwater sediment microbial communities from Prairie Pothole Lake near Jamestown, North Dakota, USA - PPLs Lake P8 Core (1) Depth... | ecosystem: Environmental > Aquatic > Freshwater >...
AGATACCGGTCAAGAGCACTGCCGCTACGATGACCATCTTCCTCATAATTGCCTCCTTGGTTTAAGTGCGGGTTGGCGTTAAGTCCCCCGAAAACATCGCCGGTTCCTTAGCACAGCGCAACGCGTAATGCAACGGCTTATAAATCCCTGAGACCCTTTCAATATTGACAAGCATGGCATAATTCCATAAGTGTCGGCTGAAACTTCCAGCCTAATCCCATCAGAAGGAGCATGCGCATGAAAGACGTTTCGGAGTTGAAATTTCCCGCAGAGCTGGGCTACGTCGATAGCCATGAATGGGTTCGTTCGGAGGGCGGCCGAGCCCGGATCGGCATCACGGACTACGCCCAGGATCAGCTGGGCGACGTGGTCTACGTAGAGCTTCCGGCCCCGGGCAAGTCTTTTGCGAAAGGCGCAGCGTTCGGCAGCGTGGAATCGGTGAAAGCGGTGTCCGAGCTCTACATGCCGATCGGCGGCAAGGTGGTCGAGATCAATGCCGCGCTCGAAAACTCCCCCGAGCTGGTCAACACCAGTCCCTACGACCAGGGCTGGATGATCGTCATCGAACCGTCCCAAGCCGAAGATCTGAAGGCGCTCCTATCCGTGCAGACCTATCGCGACAAATTGAAAGGATAGCCGTCATGCGATACCTTCCGCACACCCCCGAGGACATTGCGGAGATGCTGGACGCCGTGGGAGTCGAGTCCCTCGACGGGCTTTTCGCCAGCATCCCCGCGGACTGCCGCCGCAGCGCTCCGATGGTGCTGCCGCACCCCCTGACCGAGTGGGAGCTGAACGCTCACATCGACCGGCTGGCCGGCCGCATGGCCATAGGACCCGCCTACAAGGTGTTCATCGGCGCCGGAAGCTACGAGCATTTCATTCCCGCCTCGGTGGGGTTCCTTACGTCCCGGTCGGAGTTCGTGACTGCCTACACGCCCTACCAGCCCGAAATCAGCCAGGGAACCCTCCAGGCCATTTTCGAATACCAAACCCTGGCCGCACGTCTGCTCGGCATGGAGGTGGCCAACGCCTCCATGTACGACGGTGCCTCGGCTCTGGCCGAAGCCCTGCTGATGGCGGCACGCATCACCCGGCGATCCAAGGTGGCCGTCTCGAGGGCTATCCACCCGCTCTACCGCCGCGTGGTCGACACCTACCTGAAACCCACGGGCCTGGAGGTCCGCGAGATCCCTTTCGGACTTAACGGAACGACCGACTTGGGCGCGCTCGACGACCCCGCCGAACTGGCGGCGGTGGCCGTCCAGTCGCCGAACTTCTTCGGCTGCATCGAAGACGTGGGCGCCGTCTCCGGCCGGGCCCACGCCGCCGGCGGCTTGTGCGTGGCGGCCTTCAGCGAGCCGCTGGCCTTCGGGCTGTTCAAGAACCCCGGCAGCCAGGGTGCGGACATCGCCTGCGGTGAGGGCCAGAGCCTGGGCATCCCGCGCTCCTTCGGGGGGCCCGGCCTGGGCATGTTCGCCTCCAGGATGCAGTATGTCCGCAACATGCCGGGGCGCCTGGTGGGGGAGACCAAGGACAAGGAGGGCCGCCGCGGCTTCGTGCTCACGCTGTCCACCCGCGAGCAGCACATCCGCCGCGAAAAGGCCACCTCGAACATCTGCACCAACAACAGCCTGTGCGCCCTGACCGCGGCCGTCTATATGGCTTCCCTGGGCGGCAGCGGCCTGCGCGAGCTGGCCCGGCTCAACTTCGACAAGGCCGAACACCTCAAATCGCGGCTGCGCGCCGCCGGGATTTCCCTGCCCTTCGGCGCGGCCACGTTCAATGAATTTGTGGCCGCCTTCCCGGACGGCTTCGATGCCACTTACCGCCGGCTGATCGCCAAGGGCATCGTCGCCGGGCTGCCGCTGGAATCCTATTACCCCGAGCTTAAAAATCATTACCTGCTGTGCGTGACGGAGACCATGGGCAAGGACGACCTGGACGCGCTGGCCAAGGAGGTGACCTCATGACGGAATTTCCAGGAGCGACCGGCCTGGTGCTGAACGAATCGCTGCTGTGGGAGAAGGGGCGCCGGGGGCGCTGCGGGTTCTCGCTGCCCCGGCGGGATGTGGAGCGCCGCCCCGCACCTGAAGCGCTCACCGGCGCGGGGCCCGATTTTCCGGACCTGAGCGAGGTCGACGTGGTGCGGCACTACATCCGTCTTTCCACCTGGAATTTTTCGGTCGATACCGGGATGTACCCGCTCGGCTCCTGCACCATGAAATACAACCCCAAGACCAACGAGCGCCAGGCCGGCCATCCCGGTTTGGCCGGCGCCCACCCCCTGCTGCCCGCCGACCTCTGCCAGGGCGCGCTGGAGCTGATGGCCGCGCTGGAGTGCCTGCTGGCGGAAATCACCGGACTGGACGCGGTCACGCTGCAACCGGGGGCCGGCGCCCACGGCGAGCTGGCGGGCATGCTCATCTTCCACGCCTACCACCGCCACCAGGGACGGGCGCGCTCCAAGATCATCGTGCCCGACACGGCCCACGGCACCAATCCGGCCAGCGCCGCCCTCTGCGGCTACACGTCGGTTGGGATTGCCTCCAACGCCGACGGCATCCTCTCCCCGGAAGCCGTGGCGGCCGTCATGGACGATCAGACCTCCGGGATCATGCTCACCAACCCCAATACCCTCGGTCTCTTCGAAGAAAACATCAAGGCCATCGCCGCCATCGTGCACGCCAAAGGCGGTCTGGTCTACTGCGACGGCGCCAACATGAACGCCGTGCTGGGCATGGCCCACATGGGGAACATGGGCGTCGACGTGCTGCACCTCAATCTGCACAAGACCTTCTCCACGCCCCACGGCGGCGGCGGCCCCGGGGCCGGGCCGGTCTGCGTCGCCAAGCACCTGGAACCCTTCCTGCCCGTGCCGCGGGTGCGGCTGGCCGACAACCGCTACGTGCTTTCCGAGGATTTTCCGCTCTCCATCGGCAAGCTGCAGGCCTTCTGGGGCAACATGGCCAACCTGGTCCGGGCCTACAGCTACATCCTGACCCTGGGCGCCGAGGACCTGAAACAGGTGAGCCAGCTTGCCGTTCTGAACGCCCGCTACATCAAGGAACGGCTCAAGGGAACCTACCACCTGCCCTACGACCGGCCGTGCATGCACGAGTGCGTCTTCTCGGACAGCCTGCAGCAGGCCCACAAGGTAACGACGCTCGACATCGCCAAACGCCTGATGGACTACGGCTTCCATCCGCCCACCATCTACTTTCCGCTGGTGGTGCCTGGCGCCATCATGATCGAGCCCACGGAGACCGAATCGAAGGAGGACCTGGACCTCTTCATCGAGTCCATGAAAGCCATCGCCGTCGAGGCCCGCGAAACTCCCGATCGCCTGCACCAAGCCCCCACCCGCGCCAAACGCAGACGGCTCGACGAAACCGCCGCCGCCCGCAAGCCCTGTCTGACGGGGTAAGGAGAGAGGGATGAGCGATGAGGACTGAAGAATGAGTTCATGACGAGTTCCAAGTCCTCAGTCCTCAATTTGGCCGCACGCAAATGATATTAAATTCGCAATCAGTCGGAGTTTTCTAAATTTTGTCATTCCGGCGAAAGCCGGAATCCAGTTAATTTAGAATGTTAGGGACCCCGGCGTTCGCCGGGGTGACGACAAAAGAGGCTTTCTGCGACGCCGTCGATGATGACCACCCAACAACAACGAACATGGTATTTCGTCGATTTGGGCCTGATCCCCTACCCCGAGGCCTGGGACCTCCAGCTGCGGCTGGTGGCGGCGCGCTCGCAGGGGCGGCTGCCCGCTGACGTTCTGCTGCTCATCGAGCACCCGCCGGTGTTCACCTTAGGCCGGCGCGGAGGGCGCGAAAACCTCCGGGTCAGCGAAGCGTGGCTGGCCCGGTCCGGGATCAACATCGTCCAAGTCGAACGCGGCGGCAACATCACCTACCACGGCCCCGGCCAGCTGGTGGTCTACCCGATCCTGCACCTGCCGAGCCTGGGCCTCGGGGTCGTCGATCTGGTGGAGCGCCTGGAGGAGGCGATGATCCGCACCTGCGCCGACTGGGGCGTGTCTTCGGGACGTAATGAATTGAACCGCGGCGCGTGGGTCGGCATGAAGAAGGTCGGCAGCATCGGCATCGCCGTGCGCCGCGGGGTGAGCTTTCACGGCCTGGCGCTCAACGTGAACCTGGACCTGAAACCCTTCGGCTGGATCCAGCCCTGCGGCCTGGAGGGAGTGGGAGTGACCTCGATTCAGGCGGAAGCCGGAAAACCGGTCGGCCTCGCGGATGTCAAACGGGTCATGCGAGCACACATCGAGGCGGTTTTTCAGACCGAGCTGACCTCAATATCAAAGGAATATCTCTTTTCGCTTCTGGGCGCTGCCAAAATGGCATCGTGAGCAGGTTGTGGAACCGATGCAATGACTGAAACAATTAAAAGGTCGCCGGCACCCCGCAAGCCGGACTGGCTGAAACGCCGGCTTCCGACCGGCGAGGCCTTCAACCAGGTGAGGGAGCTGATCGAGGCCGGCAGGCTGCACACCGTCTGCCAGGAGGCCAAGTGCCCGAACATCTGGGAGTGCTATTCCCACCGCACGGCAACGTTTTTGATCATGGGCGAGCGCTGCACCCGCAACTGCCGGTTCTGCTCGGTCAGCCCGGGTCTTCCCGGCTCCCTCGATCCGGGCGAGCCGGGCCGGGTCGCCGCCGCCGTCGAACGCATGGAGCTTAAATACGTGGTGATCACCTCCGTCACGCGCGATGACTTGCCGGACGGCGGCGCGGCGCACTTTGCGGCCACCATCGGCGAGATTCGGCGCCGGCTGCCGGAGACCCAAATCGAGGTGCTCATCCCGGACTTCCAGGGCGATGCCGCGGCCCTCGCAACCGTCCTGCGTGCCCGGCCGAATGTCCTCAACCACAACATCGAAACCGTCCCCCGGCTTTACCCCACGGTCCGGCCCCAGGCGGACTACCGCAGGTCTCTGGACCTTTTGAAACGCTCCCGGGCGTTGGCCCCCTTGATCCCGACCAAATCCGGCCTGATGCTGGGGCTGGGCGAACGACCGGAAGAGCTGCGGCAGACCCTGCTGGACCTGCGGGAGGCCGGCTGCCGCATCCTGACTCTCGGCCAGTATCTCCAGCCATCGCCGGAACATCTGCCGGTGGAGGCCTACGTTCCGCCCGATGATTTCGAAAAATGGCGGAAGGCGGCGCTGGAGATGGGATTCTCCGAGGTCGCCAGCGCCCCCTTCGTGCGCAGCTCCTACCACGCCAAGGAATCTTTCCGGGCGCTAACGCGGTAACGCCTCCGCGCGCTGCTCACGTTTATCGCGTTAACAGTGTCCATCGCACAAAGGATGCCACTCGATTTTTCAAGGGCTGATCGGCAGTTATGCAGGAGTTCTCTCGATCAATATTCTTGCGAGCCGCCCATCGTGTCTCATCATGGTGAACCTCCTGGACGTGAGAATTGACCAGTTGAATCCATATGGGTATATTGAATTTCCTGCGATAGATATAAGGCTAATGCTTGGAGGAGAAACATCTTAGGGAGTGACCCGAGTCAGGCGATGAACGCTCCGAACGTTATTAGCAATCCTAACGCTCCCAACGCCCTTCCTCTCATCTGGGCCGAGATCGACCTGGCCGCCATCGCCAACAACGTGCGCGAGCTGCGCCGCCGCACAGATATTAGGGCCAAGGTCATGGCCGTGGTGAAGGCCGACGGCTACGGCCACGGCGCGGTCGAAGTGGCCCGCACGGCGCTGGCCAACGGTGCCGAATGGCTGGGAGTGGCCCGCCTGCCCGAAGCCATTGCCCTGCGGGAGGCCGGCCTCGACGCCCCGATGTTGGTGTTCGGCTACACGCCGCCCGCCGACGCCGGCCGGCTGGTCGAATTCGACCTGCGGCAGTCCGTCTATTCCCTCGACGCCGCCCGGGCCTATTCCGCCGTGGCCCTGGCGCGCGGCCGTACGATCCGCGTTCACTTGAAAGTGGACACGGGCATGGGCCGCCTCGGTCTGGTGCCGGCGGCGCTCCGCGCTCTGGAGCCCGGCCATACCATTGGGGAGGATTTCATCCGCACGGCGACGGCCATCGCCAGCCTTCCGGGCCTGGAGCCCGAGGGCATCTTCACCCACTTTGCCGCCGCCGACAGCGCGGACCTATCCTACGCCGAACGCCAGCTGGCGCTTTTCATCGAGGCGCTGTCCGCCCTGCGGGCCAACGGACTCGAGTTTGCTCTGCGCCACGCCGCCAACAGCGCGGCCGTCATCGGGATCCCGGAATCCCACCTGGATCTGGTCCGGCCGGGAATCGCGCTCTACGGGCTGCGGCCCTCCGACGAGGTCGACTTGACCGGCATCGTCCTGAAGCCGGCCATGGCGCTCAAGACGCGGATCGTTCATCTGAAGGCGGTTTCCGCCGGAACCTGCATCAGCTACGGCATGACCTACCGCACGCCGCGTCCGACCGTCATCGCCACCGTTCCCGCCGGCTACGCGGACGGCTTCCGCCGGCTGTTCTCCTCGCAGGGCTGGATGCTGGTGCACGGCCGCCGCGTTCCCGTCGTCGGCCGGGTGTGCATGGACCTCAGCATGCTCGACGTGGGCGCGATTCCCGGGGCCCGGGTGGAGGACGAGGTGGTCATCTTCGGCGTGCAGGGCACCGAGTCCATTTCAGCAGACGACCTCGCCCATGAGCTCGGCACCATCAACTACGAAATCGTCTGCGACGTCACCGCCCGCGTACCGAGAGTTTATACAAGCCATCGATTCTCACAAAGGGAGTGAAATTGTGCTGTTAATTGAGTTCCGGATGTGGTAAATTTTTTTGCAATAAGTAATACCGCAAATCAAAAGGGATGAAAGTTATTGTACCAGCCGGCCGAAATCGGACGCAGCTGACCATAACAACACCCCCGACACGAGGCCGGACATGCTGCATCAACCGCACACCTTTCACATCCCTGTCATGGGCACGGGGTTCACCATCGACACCCCTTTGAAGGTCGCCCGTTACGGAATCTCTTCCGTCATATCACTTGTGGATGACGTTCTCATAGAGCAGGTACGCAAGTATCACTGCGATAGGCTCGGCGAACCTTTCGAGCCCATTGGTGCCGGCGAGGAAGACGCTCGCGGTCGGCGGATCACCGCCTACCTGAACTTCGTGGACAGGATCGTCCGGCGGCAATCCCAAGCCCTGCAGGCCGCGCCTTTCGAAGATGGCAGCGAGATCACCCGCTATTTCAGGATGTTGCCGGAATCGCCCCTCAAAACGGCCTACCAGGACATGCTCGGCGCGCCGGACGGCCCGGGAAAGGATCGCCTCCAGGCGTTGCTGCGGCCGCTGGCCGTGCCGGGCAGCATCGACGTCAACATCATGACCAAACTCGATAGAGACGCCTACCGCCACGGCCAGAAGATGCCGCCGGAGTGTGCCGACGCGATGGCGGCCCTGCGCGGCTTCGCCCGCAGCGTGCTCAGCTCCGCCATCATCTTTTCGGCCGGAATCAACCAGCGGCTCTACCGATATGCCGCCACGTTCGATGATTTTTTCGCGGATGCGAGCGGACAGTTCAAAAAAACCATCATCCTGAAGGTGAGTGATTTTCGCTCCGCAGAAGTACAGGGAAAGTTCCTGGCCAAGCGTGGGTTGTGGGTGTCCGAGTTCCGCATCGAATCGGGGCTCAACTGCGGGGGTCACGCCTTCGCCACCGACGGCCACCTGATGGGGCCGGTGCTCGAGGAGTTCAAGCAGAAAAGGCAGGAGCTCATCTCGGTGCTGCAGGAGGCCTATCGAAGTGCTCTCGCCGCCCAGGGCCGTCCGACCAGCCAGGCGCCCGGCGATGTACGCATCACGGTGCAAGGCGGCATCGGCACGGCTTCGGAAAATGATTTTCTTCTGAGATATTACCATCTGGACGGCACCGGATGGGGTACCCCGTTCCTGCTGGTCCCAGAGGCCACCAACGTGGACCGGAACCAGCTCGAAAAACTTCTCTCGGCCCGGCCGGGCGACGTCTACCTGAGCGACAGCTCCCCGTTGGGGGTTCCCTTCTGGAACCTGCGCACGTCGTCGAGCGAAGAGGCCCGACGCCAGCGCAACCATGTCGGCAAGCCCGGAAGCCCTTGCCCCAAGGGATATGCGAGTTTAAGCACGGAGTTGACCGAGACTCCGGTCTGCCTGGCTTCCCGAGTCTACATCACGCGCAAACTCGAGCATCTCGCCGAGGAGAATTTGTCGGAGGAGCAGTTTGCCTTCACGCGCAAGAGTGTTCTCGACAAGTCCTGCCTGTGCCACGACTTATCCGGCGGGGTTGCCCTGACCTACAACTTCGATGCGAAGGCCACTCCTGCCATCTGCTGCGGTCCGAACATCGTGAACTTTTCCAAACTGGCCTCCCTAGAGGAAATGGTCAGCCACATTTACGGTCGGTTGTGCCTGCTGGCCAACAACGAGCGGCCGAACATGTTCGTCCAGGAACTCAGGCTTTACGTGGAGCATCTGCGCAAGGAGATTTCTTGTTTTTCCATCGGCCTGTCACACCGGCCCCAAGGCTATTTTAGCAGCTTCAGGGAGAACTTGCTCAGCGGGGTGGACTACTATTGCGAACTTGCGCGGCAGTTCATCGAGGAAAAGCGGGGGCAGTTTCTGGAGGAGTTGGAAAGCCTGCGGAACGAAATTGAGAGCGTTCTCATCCCGGCCCCGCTTCCGGTCAGAAAAAATAGGGCAGCCTAATTTGTCAGCAGGGTTGGTTTCACGGTCTGCAAAGCCGCTCCCCACTCACTCAACAACCTCCTGAAAAACCGATACGCTGGTTAGTGGTTTATTTCGTTTGACCTCGTGGCCGAGTCCCTATAGAAAGGCTGCCTGAAGCAACCGCGACAGGGCGGGGGCAGCGATGCCATAGCTGCTTCCCGGGTGAAAAATCCCCCTGCCCCCCTTTGATAAAGGGGGAACCAAAACAGCGGCCGCGTTGCTGCACTCGAACCCTGGAACCCTTGACCCCTTGGACCCTTTGAATATGCGCGAAATCGTTCTGATCAACATCACGGGCAAGGACAAACCCGGGCTGACGGCCCGCCTGACCGAGATTCTGGCCAATTACGGCATCACCATTCTGGACATGGGCCAGGCCGTCATCCATGACTTCCTGTCGCTCGGCATCCTGATCGAAATCCCGGACGAGTCCCGCTCCTCCTCCGTGCTCAAGGACATCCTGTTCGCCGCGCACAAGCTCGGCATCAGCGCGCAGTTCACGCCCATCGACGAGGACCGCTACGAAGCCTGGGTCGACCAGCAGGGCAAGGAGCGGCGCATCATCACCATGCTGGGCCGCAAGATCAGCGCCGGTCAAATCGCCGAGGTCACGCGGGCCATGGCCGAAAACGGGTTGAACATCGAGGTGATCACCCGTCTGTCCGGCCGGGTCTCCCTGATCAACCCCGAGGCCAGCTCCAAGGCCTGCATTCAGATGAGCGTCTCCGGCCGCCTCGCCGACGCTGACGTGCTGCGCAGCCGCCTGCTGCAGATCTCGGAGGAGACCGGCGTGGACATCTCCTTCCACGTCGACAACCTCTACAGCCAGAACCGCCGGCTGGTGGTCTTCGACATGGACTCGACCCTGGTGCAGGCGGAGGTGATCAACCTCCTGGCCGAAAAGGCCGGCGCTGGTGACAAGGTGGCGAAGATCACCGAAGCCGCCATGGACGGCCAGATGGATTTCAAGGAAAGTCTCACCCGGCGGGTGGCGCTGCTGGCGGGACTACCGGAAGCCGTGCTGGCGGAGGTGGCGGCGGACCTGCAGCTGACCGACGGGGCCGAGCGCGTGGTCGCCACCCTCAAGGGACTGGGCTACAAGCTGGGGATCATCTCGGGCGGCTTCGACTACTTCGGCAAATTCTTCCAGAACAAGCTCGGGCTGGACTATATGTTCGCCAACCAGCTGGAGATCGTCGACGCCAAGCTGACGGGGCGGCTCAAGGGCGACATCATCGACGGACCCAAGAAAGCCGAAATCCTCAAGACCCTGGCCATGGTCGAAAACATCAGCTTGGAGCAGACGATCGCCGTCGGCGACGGCGCCAACGACCTGCCGATGCTGCACACCGCCGGCCTCGGGGTCGCCTTCCATGCCAAGCCCATCGTCCGCGCCAACGCCGACCGGGCCATCTCCAGCGTCGGCCTCGACGGCCTGCTCTATCTCATGGGCATCAGCGAGCGCGAGATCCGCCAGGCGTGACCGGCTGGAAACTGATAAGGCAACGAGGGTTCGGGGTTCGGGAGAGAAACGGTTGCCGGAGTCCGATCGCCACTGGCCCGGTTCGTATGTGCGCTAGGCCGGCGAAACCTATTCGCATCCCCTTGGGAATCTCCTGAACCCTGAACCCTCTCTACCCGAGTCGTAAAAAGAATCAATAAACATGAGGCCGCCAGCGGGTCAAGCCGATTGACCTGCAGTCTGGGGGGTGGACAAAAGCTTTGCCCGTGGTTCTGCAGCGGCCTCATCGGCGGCCTCATGTTTATGGTCGCGGGCAATCAGCATATAGATCGAGGGGATCACGAAGAGGGTGAAGAACGTCCCGACGGCCATGCCGCCGACGAGCACCAGGCCGATCGAATTCCGGGCCTCGGCGCCGGCGCCGGTTACTAATGTCAGCGGGAAGTGGCCGGCGATGGTGGCCGCACTCGTCATGAGGACCGGACGCAGACGGGTGATGGCGGCCTGCCGCACGGCCTGCCGCTTGGACTGGCCCTGCAGCTGGAGCTTGTTGGCAAACTCGACGATCAGGATGCCGTTCTTTGACACCAGGCCGACCAGGGTCACCAGCCCGATCTGGGAGTAAATGTTAAGGGTGGTGGTCCAGCCGTGAGTCCAGAATTTGACATTCGGATCGGGCATCCTCAGAAAGGTGAAAATGAGCGCGCCGAACATCGCCAGCGGCACGGACCCGGCCAGAATGACAAAGGGATCGCGGAAACTGTTGAACTGCGCGGCCAGGACTAGGAAAATCAGGACGACCGCCAGCGCGAAGGTGTACAAAAACCGGTTGCCCTCGGATCGCAGCTGGCGCGACTCGCCCGTGTAATCGATGACATAGCCCTTGGGCAGGATTTTCGCCGCCTCGTCCTCGAGGAACCGCAGCGCCTCATCCAAGGGCCGGATCGACACCCCGCTGATCTTGACCGCGTTGAGCTGCTGGAAGCGGTTGAGCGATCGCGGCACCGTGGAGTTGCGGATGGTGGCAATGGTGCTGAGCGGCACCAGCTGCCCGTTCGGGCCGGTGACGTACACGTTTTTAAGCTGGTCCGGGTTGAGCCGGTCCACGCGCTGGATTTGCGGGATGACTTTGTAGGAGCGACCGGCGATGTCGAAGCGGTTCACGAAATTGCCGCCCACCATGGCCGCCATGTCGGATCCGACCTGCTGCAGGTCAAGCCCGAGTTCAGCCGTCTTGTCGCGGTCGATGACGATTTCCGACTGCGGCTGGTCGATCTTGACATCGATGATCGGCGGGAAGGCGAACATACCGCTCTGCATCGCCTTGAGCTGGATCTGGCGGGCAAACTCCAACAGCTGTTCCGAGTCCGCCGTCGAGGCCAGGATGAACTCCACCGGAAACTGGCCCCCGCCCGGCAGCGCCGGCGGCAGAACCGGCAGCGTGCGGACGCCGGGGATGGCGCGCACCTTCTGCTGAACCTCGGGCAGGATCTGGAAGATATTGCGCTGGCGCTCACCCCAGGGTTGAACGACCATTCCGGCAAAGCCGGAGTTCGGCCGGGTGATCTGAAAGGTGAATTGAGTTTCCGGCACGCTCAAATAGGCCTGGTTCACGGCCGCTGTAAAGCGGCTGGTCTGGTCCACCGTAGAGTCCGCCGAGGCATCGATGATGCCGAAAATAACGCCCTCGTCCTCGTTCGGGGCAAGCTCCTTGGGCGACATCGCGTACATGGGGATGGTCAAGAGGCTCACGGCGATCCACACCGTGTAGACGGCCGGGCGCGAGTCCAGGGTGAGGTCCAGCAGCCGTCCGTAAAAGAGCCGGAAGCGCTTGAAGTCCCGCGCAATCTTCCCCGCGAACCCGCGCTCCTCCATCCCCGGCTTGAGCAGGTAGCGGGACATCATGGGGGACAGGGTCAGTGCGACGACACCGGAAATGACGACCGCGCCGGCCAAGGTGAAGGCGAACTCGCGGAACAGCGAACCGGTCAAGCCCCCCTGCAGGCCGATGGGCGCGTAGACCGCCGCCAGGGTGATCGTCATGGCGACGATCGGCCCGACAAGTTCACGAGCGCCCATGAGGGCGGCCTCCAGCGGCGACTGCCCCTCGCTCA
>Ga0105099_10002017_pt1 | contig 12303 bp, 6 predicted proteins | sample PPLLak3cmMay2015_2_FD_79138 | JGI IMG/M metagenome (GOLD analysis project Ga0105099, IMG submission 79138) | Freshwater sediment microbial communities from Prairie Pothole Lake near Jamestown, North Dakota, USA - PPLs Lake P8 Core (1) Depth... | ecosystem: Environmental > Aquatic > Freshwater >...
GACATCACGATTCCCGGCGTGCAGAAACCGCACTGACTCCCATGAAGATCGACCATCGCCTGCTGAACCGGATGCAGCGAACCGTCCGACTGGCGGAGATCTTCCACCGTAATGAGATGCTTGCCATGAAGCATCGGGAGGAAGATGAGGCACGAATCAACGGCACGATAGCGAAGCGTCCCGTCCGAGCCGGGCTCCGCAAGGACCACGGTGCACGCACCGCAATCCCCCTCGGCACATCCTTCCTTGACCCCTCGCCGTTCAAGAAGACCGCGAAGATAGTTCAGCACCGTCGTTGTTGGGGGCAACGCGGGACCGAACGTCACATCCGTTCGCGTGTTGTTCAATATGAATGAGATCGAATGCTGCATGCAATCCACAGTTCATTGCAACGAAAACCGGGCGCGCCTGACGAATCGTCCGCGTCCCGCTCGGCCAAGCCAACTTCCACGGTCCACGATCACGTCGCCCCGCGCGATCACGGTTTCCGCATTTCCTTTGACCTTCATTCCTTCATAAAGAGAGTAGTCGACGCGCATGTGATGCGTGGAGGCGGAGATCGTGTGCTGTTGCTCGGGATCCCAGATCACGACATCGGCGTCGCTCCCGACACGCAATTCCCCCTTTTTCGGGTAGAGTCCGAAGAGTTTGGCAGGCGTCGTCGAGATCAGGTCGACCCAACGGTGCAGGGAGATGCGATTCTCGTTGACCCCGAAATGATACAGCAGTTGAGGACGGTTTTCGATCCCGGGACCGCCGTTCGGTATCTTAGTGAAGTCGTCCCTTCCGGCGATCTTCTGCGTCTCATAGAAGAACGGACAATGATCTGTGGAGACGACCTGAAGAGCATTCGTCCGGAGTCCTTCCCACAGCGCTTCCTGGTGATATGAATCCCGGAGCGGCGGTGTGAGCACGTACTTCGCCCCTTCGAACCCATCCCGGTTCAGGTCTTCGAGAGAGCAGAAGAGATACTGCGGGCAGGTCTCCGCATACACGGGTTGTCCGAGTCGACGTGCATTCTCGATCTCGAGCAATGCGTCGGCGCTGCTCACATGGACAACATAGAGCGGCGCCTTGGCGAGACGGGCAAGCGCGATGACACGATGGACTGCCTCCGCTTCTGTCACCGGGGGGCGGGTCAGTGCATGATAAACCGGAGAAGTGTTTCCCGCCGCGAGCGCTTCCCGCACGAGCAGATCGATGACAGTACCATTTTCGGCGTGGACGCACACCAACGCACCGATGGAGGCTGCTCGGCGAAGGATGCGGAAGATCGTCGCGTCGTCGATCATCAGAACGCCGGGGTACGCGGTGAAGACCTTAAAGCTCGTGACGCCTTCCTCGACGAGTGCATCGAGGTCCTGCAGGCGGTTCTCAGGGAGGTCCACCACGATCATGTGGAGGCCATAGTCGATCGTCGACGAATGTGCCTTCGTCTTCCATGCATGAAGCACGTCCGTCAGGCGTTGACCGCGCGATTGCGTCGCAAAGTCGATGATGCAGGTCGTGCCGCCGAATGCCGCAGCGCGCGTGCCGGATTCGAAATCGTCACTGGAGGTCGTGCCGCCGACCGGGGCATCGAGATGCGTATGGACGTCGATCGCGCCGGGGATCACGTACTTTCCTGAAGCATCAATGACCGTGTCCGCCCGCTGTGAGAGCGACGGCCCGATGTCGGCAATGATGCCGTCCCGGATGAAGAGGTCGGACGGAGTGGAATGCTGGGAAGAGACGACGAGGCCGTGTTGAATGAGCAGAGACATCGAGCCATCCGCTGTGCCGCCGGATCGGGTGAGCCGAGGGAAGCCGGGGTGATACGGGTGCAGCGGCATTGGTGAACGCGGGAACGCAGATCCCGCTGTGTTTCAGAAAATACAGGAGTTCGGGACGAATAACAAGAAGAGAAGGGACGATGGCGAGACATCCGACGAAGGTGACTTGGAGAGAGGATTTCTCACTTGTTGATGACGAATGTCCGGAATCGCATCTCAGGAAAGACCGAAGATTTTTTGCGAGTGAGAAGAATGGTTTGGAGGATTGGATAAGAGCAGGATTGGGAGGATTGGAGTGGAGTTGGGAGGGGGAAGATTGGGAAGGGAAAGGGAGGAGGAATGGGACGGGTTCTGGGGGGAAAACGAAGGTTGTGTGCTTCGAGCCCGCCCATTAGGGGGCTTAAGGGGCTTAAGCCCCCCCTTCGGCGTACCAAATCTCATTCCCAATCACTGGCCAACTTTACACCACGAATTCCGGAAAGTGAATACCAATCCCCTCCTCATTTTTCTTGCCCTCGTGGGAACTCGGTTTTCCCGTTGTTCTTCTCAACATCCACCCGCTCAGCCCATTGCTTCCTTCACTCCACCACTCCCGCTTCCCTGCACAACCGCTCAATCACTCTCTTCTCTTCTTCCCGCAACGGCTGCAACGGACTCCGCACCGCGCCTCCTGCATATCCGCACACCTCCGCTGCATGTTTCAACCCCGCAACACCATAGGTTGCCGTGATTGCCGCATTCAACGCAAAGAGACGGTTGTGCAATTCGCGCGCGTCGTCGCTCTTCCCTTCCTCAAACAAAGAGAGCACACGTGCGCTCTCATTGGGAGCGCAATTCGCTAACGCCAGGATCCCGGCTTGCATGCCGAGCGCAATCGCAGGAAACCAAGCAGCCGCCGTGCCAACGATCAGATTGAATCGATCCGGAACTGCGTTGAGAATCGCGGTCAAACGCGGAACATCTCCGGAACTGTCCTTCATACCTACGATGTTCGAATGGCGAGCCAACGTCTCGATCGCTCGTACCGAAATGGTCACGTGCGTGAACTTGGGAACATTGTAAAGCAGAATCGGAATCATCGCCGCATCCGCGACCGCCGTGAAGTGCGCGATCAATGCCCGATCATCCATCTTGTCCGTGTAATAACCCGGCGTGAGGACGAGCGCCGCTTGAGCACCACGCCTCGCGGCTTCGTTCGTCAAATGCACGGTCTCCTGCGTTGACTCGACCCCCGTCCCTGCAACGACCATTTTGTCGGAGGCGGCGCGTTCGCTCGTCAATTCAATGAGTCGCAGTTTTTCCGCCTCCGTCAAATACGCGGCTTCGCTATTCGATCCGAGAACGACAAATCCCGCCAGCGGCGTTCGATTCCACTTCTCGATGTTCGAAACGAATGCTCCTTCATCTACATCACCGCGTGGGGCGAACGGGGTCAGCATCGGTGGAAAGACACCATGGATACGCATTCTCTTCTCGCCTTCGTCTTGTTGATCCTTGGCAGGCATCTCTATCTCCCTGCGCTAATGACCGCGCAGCTTCCGTTTCGTCGATCTGCTGGTCATCGTCGGACGAGTCATCAACTCAGGACGCATGACACGGTCGAGTTCCTGTTTCGTCATCCAACCGCGTGCAAGCACAAGGTCAGCGACGGGCCTCCCTGTCGCGAGGCATTCCTTTGCGATGGCCGCAGCGCGCTCATAGCCGATGAAGGGATTCAGGATCGTCGCAAGCCCCGGACTGCGCTCGACATTCGTGCGGCAACGCTCCACATTCGCCTTGATACCCGACACGCATTTGTCCGCAAGTATCCTGCATCCGTCATTGAGCGAACGGATGGATTCGAAGATGCTGTATCCGATGATCGGCTCGAACGCATTCAACTGGAGTTGCCCGGACGCCGCCGCTATCGTGACCGCCACATCACTCCCGATCACGCGGAAGGCGATCTGGTTGATGACCTCGGGTATGACCGGGTTCACCTTCCCCGGCATGATGCTGGAACCAGGTTGAACCGCCGGCAGGTTGATCTCTCCCAGACCAGCGATCGGCCCCGACGAAAGCAACCGAAGATCGTCCGCGATCTTCGAGAGCTTCACAGCAAGACGGCGAAGGGTACCGGAAGTGAGCGTGAAGGCGCCTGTGTCTTGTGTTGCTTCGACGAGATCAGGGGCCGTGACAAAGCGGATATGCATATCGTGTGTAAGGAACTTCCTGACCAGCGTACGATAGCGCGGATGCGTATTGATCCCGGTCCCGATCGCGGTTGCGCCGAGATTGATCTCCGTCAACAGCCGCTGCACTTCCCCAAATCGCTGGATGTCCTCGCGCAAGGTGACGGCGTATGCAGTGAACGCCTGTCCAAGCATCATAGGCACCGCATCTTGCAGCTGCGTTCGTCCCATCGTCAGAACATTTCGGAATTCATGTCCCTTCCGATGAAACGCTGCCGCGCAATATTCGACCGAGTGTTTCATGTCCTGGAGCATCAGATACGCCGCGATCCGAAGCGCCGTCGGATAGACGTCATTGGTAGATTGGGAGAGATTGACGTCGTCAAGCGGATGGAGATGCTGATACTCACCCTTTCGCTTGCCAAGCAGCTCAAGCGCGCGATTGGCGATGACCTCGTTCGCATTCATGTTCGTGGATGTCCCAGCGCCACCCTGAATCACGTCGACAACGAACTGCTCATGATAATGTCCTTTGACGATCTCCTCGCACGCGCGAACAATGGCGCGATGGTTGGCGACGGTGAGCAGGCCGAGCGCACGATTGGCATCTGCAGATGCCTTCTTGATGTGCGCAAGCGCGATCGGCAGATGAGGATAGTGCGCGATGGGAATGCCCGTGATCGGAAAGTTCTCGAGCGCCCGGATGGTTTGAATTCCGTAGTACGCGTTTTCCGGGATCCGCTTCACACCGAGTGAATCCCGCTCTGTTCGATATCGTTTCGACGAAGATTTCATGGAAGCTCACAACACGATGGAATCGAAATGGCTGAATGTGCTTGTATTGTACCCCTTTTTCGCTCGAAATGGAACGACTCTCGTGGAACTGTTGCCTTCAAACAGAATGTTCTATAGGCTGTACAACACCACCTTCGAAGGACAAAACGATGGCAAAGAACATCCGGCTCTACTTCCTCACACTTCTCACATTCCTCGCGCTTGACAGCGTGTGGCTGGGATATATTTCCCCTGCGTTCTACGATCGTTACATCGGCCACCTGCTCGCGGAGCAACCCAATTTCATCGCTGCGGGCCTGTTCTACCTCATATTCATGTTCGGTCTCGTCTACTTCGCCGTCGCTCCCGGCACAGAAGCGCGTTCGGTTCGTACGGGGGCTCTGCGCGGTGCGATCTATGGACTGGCAACTTACGCGACCTTCGATCTCACGAGCAACGCGGTCTTCCGCGATTGGCCCGCGCTCGTGACAGTGATCGACCTCATCTGGGGAACGGCTCTCTCTTCAGCCACCAGCGCCGTCGCCGTGTGGCTCTCCGGGAAGCTCGTCAACGCCAAGCCCTAGCGAACAGAACATTTACCATCTGACATATTCCATTTGATCTGTTTGTTCATTTGCCATTGGTACGCCGTTTTGCTATACTTTAACTAAGTAAAGCACTCACCATCTGCTCCGGCGTTCGCATGGCTGACAACCACCGCTTCCGCGAAATTCCGTACAACTATACCTCGTTCTCCGACCGCGAGATCATCCTTAAGTATTTCAGCGAAGAGACCTTCGACCGGATCAATCGACTCCGCGCACAGCGCGTGACCGGACGAAGCGCCCGCCTGATCGCCGAAACATTGGGCGACATGTTCATCATCGACCGGAATCCCTACGTCCGGGAAGACTTCATCGAGCAGCCTAAACGCGTTCGCCAACTGATGCGACTCCACGAGCAACGGCTCGCAACGGTCGACCGTGCGGCGAACGGGAATGAAGAGGCGTTCATCCTGCTCGAACAACTCCGTGCCGCTAATAGCTCCTTCTTTGAACGTCTCCAGGGGGAACGTCGTGTCCGTCAGCGCATCATGTTCCGGATGTTGGGTGTGACATCCCGCAAGAACATTTCCTTCCAGCCCTTTGACCGCGTTTCGCACTCCACGGATGCCACCGACTGGCGCGTCGAACAACCGCTGGCCGTTTTGTACCCTGATGCGATCGGTGAAATTCCCAAGATGGTCACCGCGGTACAGGAACTGGGTTGCTCCATCGTTCCCCGCGGCGGTGGCACCGGATTGACGGGCGGCGCCATCCCCGTCGACCGGCGTTCTCTCGTATTGAATATGGAGAAACTCAACCGCATCGACGGCATCGCCGAAGAAGTGGCCAACGGCACATCCGTCCCTGTCGTGTCGGTTGAGGCAGGAGCTGTCACTGAGGATGTCATTCAATATTGCGACGAACGCGGTTTGATCTTCGCGACCGACCCGACCTCCGCATGGGCATCGACGATCGGCGGCAACATTGCGGAGAACGCGGGCGGGAAGAAGTGCGTTCAGTGGGGAACGGCCATCGATAATCTTCTCTCATGGCGGGTCGTCAACGCGAAGGGGGAGGTGATCGAAGTCCGACGACGAAACCATCCCTATCGAAAGATCCTCCCGGATGATCGGGTGGAATTCGATGTCGTGCGCATCTCTCCCGCACCCACGCAACAGCTGCAAACGATCACGCTCCTGGGAACCGAGATCAGAAAGCGTGGACTCGGCAAGGACATCACGAACAAGGCACTGGGCGGTCTTCCCGCACTGCAAAAGGAAGGAGGGGACGGCGTTATCATCTCCGCACGTTTCGTCCTCTACCGGCCATTCGCACACAGCCGCACACTCTGTCTTGAGTTCTTCGGGAAGAATATGCTCAACGCTTCCCGGGCGATCCGTGATATCCGACTCGCCTTTGATGGTACAGGCCCAGCCGTGCTCACCGCGCTCGAACATTTCGATGAACGCTACATTCGAGCGATCAACTATCGAAATCGTTCCCCCCGCACGGAGATCCCGAAGGCCGTCCTCCTCGTGGATGTCGAAGGGAACGCACTACCGGCAGTCGATGCGGCGATTGAACGGATCTGTTCTCTGGTCGCTCCGTATGAAACTGAGGCGATCCCCGCGCGAGGCGAGCACGCGCAAAGTCAGTTTCGGAAAGACCGGAAGAACCTCGGTGCGATCGCCCGACACACGAATGCGTTCAAATTGAACGAAGACGTCGTCATTCCCCTCGAGGCCTTGCCGTCATTCTCCGACCTCATCGAGCGCGTGAATCTCGAAAAGGAGCTCTCGAACTCTTCTGCCATCATCCAATCCCTGCGGCAGATCCTTCTGGCTCCGACCACGGAAGACGACGCCCAGCTGTCCTCGCGCGTCACTCAATCGCAGCGCCTCTGCGACGAATGGAAAGAACGTGTCGACCGATGGATGGTCGCACTCGAAGAGAAGGCCCATCCCGTCGAACATGCCGTCGCCTCCCCGGATGATCAACGCACCCTCTTCCAATGCTTTCAGGACGGCGCGCTCTCCTTCTCGCTCGAATCGCGTGTGCTTGAGCCGATTCGCGCCCTGCTCCATGGGTACGATGAATTGCTGGCGCAGCTCGACTCGGCCGTATCACGCGAACTGAAGCGCCGCGTCATCGTCGCCACGCATATGCATGCGGGGGACGGGAACATCCACGTGAATATCCCTGTGCATTCGAGCGACTATCTCATGATGCAGGAGGCGGATGCGACCGCCAGCATGATCATGCGCGAGGCAGTCCGGATGGGAGGCGTGGTCTCGGGAGAGCATGGGATTGGTTTGACGAAACTCAAGTTGCTCGATCCCGCTCTGCTCGACGCATTCCAGGACTACAAGCGATCGGTCGATCCTGATCAGGTCTTCAATCCAGCAAAACTGCAGCACGGATTTCCTTTTCATCAGATCTACACGCCATCCTTCAGCCTTCTTGAACTCGAAGCATTCATTCTGGAAGCGACCGACCTCGAACAGCTTTCCATGCAGATCGCATCCTGCGTGCGGTGCGGGAAATGCAAGCCGGTCTGCTGCACCCAGATTCCGCAATCCGGAATGATGTACAATCCACGGAATAAGATCCTGGCCGTGGGACAGATCACAGAAGCGGTCCTCTATCATGCACAAACCAGCGGCATGCGTTCATTCCGTGCCTTCGAGAAGCTGAAGGACATCTCCGATCACTGCACCGCATGCCACAAATGCAAGACGCCGTGTCCCGTCAAGATCGATTTTGGGAACACGACGCTGACCATGCGACGCCTGCAGGCGCGGCGGCTCAAGTCCCGCGGGGCTCTCCCAACAAGACTCGCGCTCTACTATCTCTGGAAGGGAGGATATGCCGTAAACAAGTTGCTGCGCCTCGCCGTTCTGAAGCCGGGATACAATCTTCAGCGGCTTGCGCATCGCTTGTATCGCAGACTCGTCGAGCCTGTGATGTGGGACGAGACGCGGATCGGCGGACTTCTGGAAGGCAAGCTGACCACAACCGGACCACCGACGCTGCGCGAGCGATTGAACCTCAAGGGGCAACGAAGGTTCTTCGCGTTCACAAACCCCGACATCCCCGTACGGTCGACGGTCATCTATTTTCCGGGTTGCGGATCCGAGCGACTGTATCCCGAGATCAGCATGGCCGCGATCGCATTGCTGTACCGCGCGGGCATTCGAACGATCATCCCTCCAACCTACATGTGCTGCGGGTATCCGTTCCAGGCAAACGGGAAGGAAGAGCAGGCGAGTCTCCGGAGCTTCGAGAATCGCGTCGTCTTTCACCGAATCGCTGATTCGATCGGCGCGTCAGGAATCGACGCGGTTCTGGTCTCGTGCGGTACATGCTCCGACATGCTGGAGCAATACGAGCTTTCGGATGTCTTTCCGAATGCTCCGTTACTGGATGTCAACGAGTATCTTGTACAAAACGGCCTCTATCTGCGACCGAAGACCGAAGCATCGACTGTGCTCTATCACGAACCCTGTCATACACCACTCAAGTCACTCGGCTACGGAAAGACGATCTCCGCGCTTCTCGGTGCAGACGCAACGGTGGTTCCGGAATGCTGCGGCGATGCAGGAACACTCACGCTCTCCCGTCCGGATATTTCCTGCAAACTGCGCGCCCGCAAACGGGAAACGATCGGCAGGCACGCGGGATCGAAATCGGTCGAGATTCTGACTACGTGTCCCAGTTGCGTTTCAGGGCTGTCCAAGCAGGCAAACGGCCATCGGGTGGAGGGAAAATCGCTGGTCGTCCATGTCGCAGACCAGGAACTTGGGAAGACCTGGGCTAAGGACTTCATTCGAACAGTGAGGAAGCATGCTGTCGAAGAGGTCCTCTTCTGACCACTATTTCGATGAAATCCTTTGATCCAACGTTCCCCAAGGTGACCCGCATCACCGCTGATCCTTGAATTTTTCCCTGTTCCTCCCTATGTTTACGTTAGAAGCAGAAGACTAGGGCGAGAATTCGCCATGATGCTTCTCTGAATCTGGAGAGATTCAGCCGCCTCTCTATTCTTACTCGCCACCGCCCGGCGAGCGATTCCCGACAACGAAACGACATTTCGAAAGACATGATCATGCGCAGACGATCATCTGTTCTCCTCGGACTTCTTTGCCTGACGATCCCCATTGTCGCCCAATGGCAGAAGGCCCCGAATCCGCAAGCGTGGTTCGATGTCAAGTCGATCGCCCTCCAGGATTCCCGCCTGCTCGTCGGGATCACCGACTATGAATCATTTGACCGCGGCGGAGTGTTCCTGACCACGAATGACGGAGATACATGGTCGCGACTTCTCGGAAGCGCAAGTGTCGAGGTCGTGCTCCCCGTGGAAAACCATATGTTCGCTGGGACGACGTTCGACGGATTGATGATCTCGCACGATGCAGGAGTCACCTGGAACCGCGCTCCAATCGACGGAGAAGGACATACGATTCTCGCTCTGACGCAGAAGTCCGGCGTCGTATTCTCAAGCGTCATTAACGGCTCCGTGCCGGCGCCGAGCATCATCCGCACGACGGATTTTGGCACAACCTGGACCGCGAGTGAAACCGGACTCGAAGGACTGCAGATCTACTCACTTGCAGCGGTTGGAGACATTCTCCTCGCGGGGACGCGTGGATTGGGTGGAGATCCATCGACGGGCGGCATTTATCGTTCAGTGGACAACGGTCTGACGTGGACCAACACGATGCGCGACGGCATAACTGTTTATTCATTCACTTCGAACGCGCACACGATCTTTGCCGGGACTACTCGCGGCGTCTATCGCTCGACCGATGCGGGGTTGACCTGGACGGCATCGAATAACGGATTGACATCGCTCCGAACGAATTCCATTGCTGCCCTTGGAACGATCATCCTTGCGGGCACACAAACCGGCGGCGTTTTTCGTTCATCCGATAATGGCGACACGTGGTCCCCGTTTGGCGCGGGATTGTCCGATCCCGCGGTTCGCTCGGTCGCGATTGTACCCGGAAAGATGTTCACCGGCATCTATAACGGACTCTGGCGGCAGATCGAGGCGGTACTCCCCATTCCTGCGCCTTCCAATCTCACAGCATCGGTCAGCTCCGGAACAGTCCATTTGCAGTGGAATCGAGTGGGAGATGCACGTGTAACAGAATACCGGGTGTACGGCGGAACGTCGCCAACACCGGCAACAATGGTCGGAGCGATTCCTCAATCGACGAGCGATCCCGTCACGTACTCCATCTCAGGCCTTCTCCCTGGTTCGACGGTTTACTATCGACTGACGGCAAGCGACGGATCCTTGCTCGAAAGCGCGTACAGCAATGAGGTGGAGGTCTCGATTCCCGCAGCGGCAACGTTTGGCGTGCTCCGGGGAACCGTGATCGCAGGGGATGTTCCGAAGGCGAATGTGAAGTTGAAGCTGTTTGATACGCTTCTGACGCCGCTCGGCTGGACGGCGACGGATTCGTCTGGCATCTACACGTTCGACAGTCTCGCAACGGGCGAGTACTACCTCTACCTCGTTGAGCCCTTCAAGTATATCACAAAGGAAAATCCGCGTCGTGTATCTGTGATGGTGCCCGAAACGACCACAGTCGATTTCATGCTTGCGAAGGTTGGATCAGACAGCACGCACCACTGGAAAGGGTACTGGCGACATCAATTCCTTTCGTGGTTCCGGTTGTGGGTGATCTCAAATGAGTTCGTGCAGGAACTTCTTCGTTACGTGTTCGATTTTGTTCGTGCGCATTGGGACAAGTTCCCCATGCTTCGGTCGTTCGACAGTTTCGATGATTGGCTTGCGATATTCGCAACCGAGGACTTCAGTTCCGTGCGCCAGCTCGCCGAGGCTGAGCTCGGGACGCTCGTACTGAACTTTGCATCCGGCGGCATCCCGCAGGACGGCATCGCAACCGCGGATAACCGAATGTTCGGAGACGTTGCACTCTATTGTTCAAAGCTCATCGATGATGATGTGGCGACCAACGATGAGCTGGCGCGGACGCTCGCAGCGAGTTGTAACGAAGGACGGGAGATTCCTGAAGGCCTCGTCCCCGCTGCGGAAAGCGTCACCGGAGTTCCGGCTGTTCAACAGATCCCCGAATCATTCGGGTTGTTGAGCAACTATCCGAATCCGTTCAATCCTGCCACGGTCATCAGCTATCAGTTGCCGGCCAACCAAGGCGAAGCGCTTTTTGTAGGCCTTCGTGTCTATGATGCACTTGGCCGCGAAGTGGCCGTCGTGGTCGACGGCGTTCGAGCTCCCGGCATGCACACGGCAACGTTCGATGCAACACGACTTCCTAGCGGAGTTTATACAGCGCGACTCATGGTGCTGTCGCTTGACGGCACGAAGTTGCTGTTCCAGCACTCGCGGAAGATGATGCTGGTCAAATAATTGTCATCAGCCCTTGTACACACCGAAGCCCCACCGGTCATCCCGATGGGGCTTCTTCTTCTCCACGAATCTGCTTCGCCTCAAGCCTTCCCCGCGCTCCCCAGCACGTTCACGATCTTCCGCTTGTAGAGCTCCTTCAGCTGATCCCGCGCCGGACCCAAGTACTTCCGCGGATCGAATTCCGCCGGATTGTCCGCGAATGCCTTCCGGATCGCCGCGGTCATCGCCAGCCGTCCGTCGGAATCGATATTGACCTTGCACACCGCCGATGCCGCTGCCTTCCGCAATTGATCTTCCGGAATGCCGACCGCGTCCTTCAACTTCCCGCCATTGCTGTTGATGATCTTGATCAGATCCACCGGGACCGACGAGGCTCCATGGAGCACGATCGGAAAACCCGGAATGCGCTTCTCGACTTCCTCGAGGATGTCGAACCGCAAAGGAGGCGGAACGAGGACGCCGTCATCGGTCCGCGTGCACTGAGCTGGCGTGAATTTGTTCGCGCCATGCGACGTCCCGATAGAAATCGCGAGGGAATCAACGCCGGTCTTCTTCACGAAGTCCTCCACTTCCTCGGGCTTCGTATAGTGCGTCGTCTCGCTTGACACCTCGTCCTCGATACCCGCCAGCACGCCCAACTCTCC
>Ga0105099_10002019_pt1 | contig 12295 bp, 14 predicted proteins | sample PPLLak3cmMay2015_2_FD_79138 | JGI IMG/M metagenome (GOLD analysis project Ga0105099, IMG submission 79138) | Freshwater sediment microbial communities from Prairie Pothole Lake near Jamestown, North Dakota, USA - PPLs Lake P8 Core (1) Depth... | ecosystem: Environmental > Aquatic > Freshwater >...
CCTGAATCGGGCGATATTCTTCTCGCTCATTATATTGCTTCTGCATAAACAGAAGTAATATAAAGAAGTAAACCCAAATAACACGCTAAGTTTTTTGTATAACCGTAAGGAGAATCAAAATGGCAAGAGTATCAAAAGAAAGACAAGCAAAAACTTTAGAAACAATGAGAGAAAATCGTAAAGCAGATACTATGTTTTTAAGAAATATAATAGATAAAAAACTTCAATGGGCTATTGCAGAATATAAAAAAGGACAAGAAGTAATTGAAAGACAATTACAACAGGTAAAAGAGAATCAAACTATATTATTAAAATTATCGGCTGTAATTTCGGCATTAAAAGAATTATTAGAAACAAAAAAAGACGAAACACAATCAGAAGAAAATAAGGAATAATAAAATGGTTAGAAGATTAATATCAGAAAAAGAAATTGCGGAATTAAAAGAAGCCTTACAATTCAAAAAAATAACCGCACAAACTATTACTAATGAACAATTAAAAAAGCTTATAATATTAATTGCAAGAAAATTAGGAATTATTTAAAAAGGAAAAATATCATGAGCGATAGGAATACCAGAATTCGAAAAGGTCAACTTGGTGATGAATCTGTAGAACCTATAGATTTAGAAGCTAATAATGGAGCAGATACAGGCGATGTTCCAACATTAGGTGAAGATGGTCAATTTCATTGGACAGCTTTAGCTGGTGGTGGAGATATGCTTAAATCTGTTTATGATACCGATGACGATGGTATTGTTGATAAAGCAGAATCCGTAGATGATGGTACAACAGGTGATGCACATAAATCTACAGCTACAGAAGTTAGAGATGCTGTAGATAAAGCACATGCTTCTGGTTCTGATGACCAAACTGCAACTACAGTTCCTACAGATGAAACAGGTGTTTCAGTTCAAGACCACATAGATGCTGTAGATAATCCGCACAGTGTAACTAAAGCACAAGTCGGTCTTACAAATGTAACAGACGATGTACAATTAAAAGAAAATATATCTTCTTACGACGAAAAAATTACTCCAGCAGATGACGATTATCTATTACTTGAAGATTCGGAAGAAACTGGAACTCCTATAAAGAAAGTAAAAAAATCTGCTTTAGGTGGTGGTTTAGTAGATTCTGTTAATGGACAAACAGGCGATGTTAATTTAACAGCCGATGATATTCCTACAGAAGATTCTGGTATAACTACTCAAGAAGCTTTAAATGCCTTAGAAGTTGACCAACATGCTTCACATAGTGATGACCAAGATGCTTCAGAAATTCCTACCGACGAAACAGGAGTAAGTGTTCAAGACCATATAGATGCTACCGACAATCCTCATTCGGTTACTAAAGCACAAGTTGGACTTACGAATGTACAAGATGTAGATACTACAGACGCTAATAATATAAATACTGATGAAACTGGAGTTACTGTACAAGAAGCATTAGATTTAAAAACTACATTAACAGATGTAAAAGCAGATGTCGATATAGCAGATGCTATTTCTAAAAAACATTCACAAAATACTGATACTCATTTAGGAACAGTTGACCAAGACATTGCAATGGGTGCTCATAAATTAACAGGATTATCCGTTCCTGCAAGTAATGGAGATTCTATTAGAGCTACTACAAAAATAACAGAAGCAAATCTTGAAGATGCAATAGATAAACGAGTTTCTGTTGATAATTTTACAATAATAAATACAGCAAGTGTTATAAAAGTAGCAGATAGAATAGAAGAAAATATAATGCTACTCGCTTTTTATAGATGTGTTGACCAAAGTAAATCAGTATATAATCTTATAGACGGTATTATAGATGAATATGAAGACGAAACTGGTATTGATACAGTAGCTTCTATAAATGAGAGTTATGATTCTTCTAACGATTTATATACAAATTTAGAATACGATACTTATACTAAATTATTAACACATTGTGATGGTAGTGATGGCGGTACAACAATTACAGATGAAACAGGAAAAACAATAACAAATACAGCAGACCAATATGACAGTTATACAAAATTAATGTTACATGGAGATGGTACTGACGGAGCTACTACCGTTACAGATTCATGTTCTTCTCCTAAAACTGTTACTAACGACGATAATAAATTCGATTCATATACTAAACTTTGTTCTCATTTTAACGGAACAGATGGAGATGTAGCATATACAGACCCTATTGCAGGAGCATATACATTTAACGGTACTGCAAGATTAGAGCAAGACCAGAAAAAATTTGGTGCTACTTCACTTTGGTTAGATGGCGATTCGGATTACGTTACCCTCCCCGATTCCGATTCGTGGACTTTCGGAACAGGAGATTTCACGATTGATGCATGGATAAGACTTAATTCGGTGGCTGGTAATTATGGTATTTTTGGGCAGGATGCTGGCGATGGGTTAAACTATCAATATTTGTATTGGGGTAGCAATAAATTCACTTATACTTATCATAGCGATAGTGCATTGAAAGTTAATTGGACTGCTTCTTTTACTGCATCCGCTAATACTTGGTATCATATTACTGTTGTGAGAAGTGGAAATACTTGGTATCTATTTGTAGATGGAGCGAGCAAAGCATTAACTCTTGAGGGTGGAAGTTACAGTGCCGACTTAACCGATATAGCAGGTGTTTTTATTATAGGTTCAGATATTCCCATATCTGGTGGGGCAGATTATTTCAACGGTTACATCGATGAACTCCGTATCTCAAAAGGTATCGCTCGTTGGACATCAGCATTTACTCCACCAGTTCAACCATATGGTAGAGTATACATCTCTACTTTTCAAAAAGAATTAGGTACAGCATCTATGTTATTTGATGGTAGTGGTAGTTATTTAACTTTAGCTGATAGTGATGATTGGAATTTTGGCAGTGGAGATTTTACAATTGATTTTTGGAAAAGATACAATGTTTGTCCTAAAAATGGTGAATATGTTGTAGGCGTTACTCGCTTTCAAGTACCAGCAACAAAATCTTTTGGAACATACGAAAATTATAATGGTAGTATATATAGATTACTATTTCTCTATTCAGTTAATGGTACAACATTTACCACTATAAGTGGAACAACTATTCCTATGTTAGTAGATACTTGGCATCATATTGCTTATGTTAGAAATGGCAATACTTTAACTATGTATTTTGATGGTGTTGCATGTGGAACTGGAGATTTAACGGGAATTACAATAAATGATAACGACCTTGAACTTTGTGTCGGTGGAGACACAGCTAATAATTATACAAACGGTTACATAGACGAACTCCGCATCTCAAAAGGCATAGCAAGATGGACATCAGCATTTACTCCACCAGTTCAACCATATGGTAGAGTATATATATCTACAGCTCAAAAAGAATTTGGTACAGCATCTGCTGTATTTGATGGTAGTGGTAGTTATTTAACTTTAGCAGATTCAGATGATTGGAATTTCGGTGCTGGTGATTTTACGATTGATGCTTGGGTTAGATTTTCTTCATTAACTACTGGATACAAAGCTTTTGTAGAACAATACGAAGACGAAGATAATTATATAGCGTTTTATTGTTATTATTATTCTGTCGATAACACTATGGAAATAATTTTCCTTGCTGAAGACGATAATGTAAGAAAAGCGTATTATCATGTTACGCTACCTGCGGGTGCAATAGCAACAAATACTTGGTATCATTTAGCTTTTGTAAGAAATAGCACAAATTTTTATTTCTTTTTAGATGGAGTATCAAAAACTTTAACAGCAGGAACACCTATATCTACAAATAATTTAGGAGATATGGCTTCTACTTTACGCATAGGATATAGCGAAGCTAATGCTGTTTATTTTAACGGCTACATAGACGAACTCCGTATTTCAAAAGGTATAGCAAGATGGACTTCAAATTTTACTCCTCCAAATCTTGCTTATCATGCAGAAGATATAACTCTAATTTCAGAAGAATTTACAGCAGAATCAGAACCAGCAAATGCCAGAATAGTAATATTCGAAGAAGATGTAGATGCAATTACAATTAATACAGATTTAAAAGCGTTAGTATCAATAGATAATGGTGCAAATTATGACCAAATAACTCTTACTGATGAAGGTGATTGGGCAACAGGAAAAAGAATTTTATCAGGTGTAGTAGATGTTTCTGCAAGAACAGGAACAACAATAAAATATAAATTAACATCGCATAACGGAAAAGAATTAAAGATACATGGTACGGCGGTGGCATGGACTTAGAATTTTAAGGAGACAAAATCGTGGACGAATTATTCAAAGAACAATCAATTAGAATAAAAATATATCTTTCTATACCAAGTGAAAACGACCCCTACGAGAAGGATGTCACTCTTTCTGAATTACCATCTTTGCCTATTTCGGCTATTGTAACTGATTTATCTTTCTCAAAAATTCAATGGTCAATGCCAGCAGTATTAACTGATAAAGCAAAAGAAATTGTAATAGAAAAAAGACATAAAAATCTATTCGAACAAGCTTATAAAATACAAATTGCTGACGAATATTTTGATGCATGGAAAGTAAATGGAAAAACACAATATAAAATAGAACAAGATTATTTAAGAGCCTATATTTTTATTAAGAAAGAATCTTAAAAATGATTACAGCCAAGTGGACACCAAATTTTAACACAAGAGAAATATATAATGAATGGATTGGTAAATCTTGGTTAGAACTTGAAGGAACAATTGCAGAATTAGGAGAATACATACTTTCTTATATGCAACAATTTATTACTAATCGTATTCATAGAGATGGAAGTACAGGAAATTTAGTAAGAAGTATAAATATAGAATATTGGTCACAAGGAGCAAAAGAAACTTTAGCAGGTGAAGCATATGCTGGTTGGGGAATCGGTAAGATGTCTGATATGGATAAAGATGCACCTTATTGGTATTTAATTAATTATGGCGGTATGTCATTTATCGCTAAATTTGGTTTAGGTGTTGGTGGTTCATTTAATGGAGAAGCTCCTGACCCAATGAAAGCAGGAAGTGGAGTAGGAACACAAAGATTTGGTTCTGGAAATTTTGTAATGTTTCCGAAGAGTCCAATACTGCCGATGGGATATATAGAAGCTTCAAGATTTGAATTGGACAAAAATATAAATACAATAATTGCAAAATTAAAAGGATAAAAACATGGCTTATCGTATATCAAGAAATATCGAAGCGAGCGTAATAGATTTTCTCAAAGATGAATTAGAATTATCTTGGACTAATGTAAATATTATAAAAGGCTTTTCAAAAGTTTATGAATTAACGCTCCCTACAATTTGTGTAAGAGCCGAAAATACTACTTATGATAAAGTAGAAGTTGGTAGTAATTCTTTTACAAGAACAGTTCAAGTATTTATTGACCTTTTTACAGAAAATGACGGACAAAGACTTGATTTAAAAGACACTATTATAGAAAGTTTAAAAGATGGATTACCTTATTATGAGTATACTATTTTAAAACAAGGAAGAACATCTATAATAGAATCTAAAGAACAAAATGGTAGAATTCGTATAATAAAAATTGACGACACTGCTTTAAACTTTGGAACAGAAAAAGAGAAATTGGATGTAAGAGATAGGTTTCGTCATTTGCTTACTTTATCAATAACAATTGGGAGGGTGGAATAATGAATCCAATAAATTATATATCATTAGGAATAACACTTTTAGTTATGGGATTCAATGTGGCTTTATTTATAGTGCTAAAATTTAATGATTTAAAACATTTATCTAAAGATGTATCCGAAATAAAAGAAGATGTAAAAACTCTTGTAAAAAAAGATGAAGAATTAGGATTAAAAGTCGCAAAAATGGAAGTTCGATGTCAAGAAAGACATCATAGAAGTACAAAAACAAAATTATAATAATTATGTATGACGAGCAAATAGATAAATTGCTCAATGTATTAAATGTATGTTAGATAAATAGGTTAGCTAATTTTTAGGAGAAAGAAGCTAATCTTAACAAAGCCATAGGAGGGCTAAATAAAATGATTAATGCGTCGGAGTACAAACCGAGGATTTATCCTGTTTTAGGTAATGTTGATTCTGCTGAAATAGACAGAGCACAATCTATAGACCCTACAGTTTCTCTGAATAGAGAAAAGGTAGAAGAAATTGGTCGAGAAGATGTAGTAGGTTATTTAAAGAAATCGCCTACAGTTGGTTATCGTTTAACACAATTAGAATATGGTTCAATCGAATTTTGGGAGAAGTTGACCAATTCTGAAGCAAAAGGTGAAACTGGGGAAGACCCCATAACCTTAGATGATTTCAAAACGCCATATTTTGATATTTGTGCGTATTTGACAGATGATGATGGAACATATAGAGGAACATATCTATATCCAGCACTAAGAACATCTGGTTTCTCTCTTAATATTGGCGACCCACAGGCAAGAATCGAAAGGTCATTTGATTTTGTTGGTGAGTCTGCTGTAATTTGGCAGGGAACGAATAAGTATGTTATTTATGGAAAGCATACTTGCGGTTCTGGTGGAGATAATGTAATAGATTTATCAGATTCAGCAACACCTGTTCCAGCAGTAGACCCTGATAATGCAGGAATCTATATGCTAAGAGTAGTTAGAGTAACGGCGTTAGGTGTTTCTACAGTTCTTACAAATGTTACAGATTATCAATATGAAAATGTTGGAAAAACTCTAACGATTACTACAGTTACTACTGGTGATGTAATAAAATATTGTTATACATCTGCTGATGCTCCAGTTGATGCAACATTTACACCTAATGATGCTGACCCATCTGCATTACTTGGAGATTGTGCGTCAATATATATGTATATACCTGCTTCAGGAAAGCCATCTTCTTCAGATTATGTTTATAGATTACAGTCAATTAATATGGATGTTAAATTTGATAGAGAAGACCTTCGTGAAATAGGTAATAAAGATGTTGTTCAGAGAGGTATTAAAAATTCAACAGTAACAGTTGCTCTTGGAAGAATTCTTGAGCAGTTTACTATTGAAGAAATACTTCGTGGCGAAGCAACTGGTTACGGTAAAATAGATGTTGAAAAACTTACTGATGAAGTAGCAATTATAGTTAAAGTGTTTACAGACAATACTAAAGCGACATTCGCTTATGGTTTCAAGATGACAGGAATGAGTCCTACTGATTTAAAGGGTGGGGTAACTGTTTCTGAATATGTTAAAGCTGACAATAGTTTGGAAGGTGAAAATCTTTCAATAACGGCTGACGAGAGCGAACTTGGTATTTAATTTATAAGTTGATGCGGAGGAGATTCCCTTGAGTCGCCAAGCGTCTTGAGGGTTCTCCTTCCGCTTATCTTAGTTGTTAAAAGAATGTAAAAGCTTGTTTTTTGATGAAAAATATGGTATACTATATATGTAGAGATAAGTATGTAAGTATCTTGTAAGGAGCAAGTAAGATGGACAATAATAACGAACTTTTTTCATTAATTGACCTTAATGCCAAGACATTAGTTGGTCAACTTTTAAAAAGGTTAGAAATACTTGAAGCAGAAAAAGCCTTAACACCTTCACTCTTTCGTGCACTTGTGCGTGAACATGTCTATGAATCAGCAAGAAATTTAAAAGCAATTATAAAAATAGGTAAACTCGAATTTCGTTCCCGTCCTAAAGAATAGGATGGGATTTTTTATATAGGAAAAGAATATGATAAAATCATTATTAACAAAAGGAATTTTAAACGACGGAAAAATTGAGATAGTTAATCATTATGAACTACCTCTTAATATAGCACTCGGTATTACTGAACTTGATTTAGATATATTAATGGATAGAGAAGTTATTATGAATTTAACAATAAATAATAATGACACAGACATAGATATAATTTAAGGAGAAAAACATGGAAATTAAAGCTCTAATACAGGGAGAGCAAAAAATTTTAAAAATGACTATAACAGATAATATTACAAAAGAAGTTATTAATTTGACAGGTTGTACTTATGCTTTTAGAATGAAACCAAAATCGGGTTATTCAGGAACAACTATTGACAAACTTGATACAGATTTTGATAAATCAGAAGAAGCAACTGGAATTGTTAAAGTTACTTTATTGTCTACAGATTTATCAATAGTAAGTAGTTATGATTGTCAATTAAAGATTACATTTCCAAATGCCGAAATAGATAAAAGCAAAGTATTTACTACAAATGTAGTGAGTCCAATTATATAAGGAATAGTTATGAATTTAAGGCAAATATTTAATATACCCAAAACATTGACAATATACGTCGATAATCAGAGAACTGATTATTATATTCCTGATGGGTCTATTAATAAACCTTATAAAACTTTAAAAGAAGCTTTTGAATCTATTACAGATGCAAGTTCTTTAAAAAGATATGCTATTGTGGTTCATAACGGTTTTTATTATGAAGAGAATCCAATAACTTTAAAAAATTATGTATATACACAAGGCGATTTTAAACATAATCCAAGAATTATACCTCTTAATCAAGACCAGCCATTATTTGTGCATCCAATAGGAGCAGTTTATCCTGCTTATGATTTTGGCGAATTAACTTTTGTAGCTCCAAAAAATAATGCTATTTTTTATGCTGGAGCAAATGCACATGCTGTCGGAGGTTTTTATTATTGTCTTTTTATAGCTCAAGGCGGTGCAGGTTCGGAATCAGGACAGATTTGTGAAGCGTTTCATCACGAAGAGCCAGTTGGCGGTTATCATTTAGTTAATTGTATGGTATACAGTGAATATTGGAATAATAGTAAATTCACAACTTTTGCTAACATGATAGGTGGAAATTATAGAGATACAGGTATGCACATACATGATGGTACGGTAATGGATAATTATTTACGATTAACAGGAGAAGGACATTGTGAAGTTGACCTTCTTTTAACAGATACTTCTGATATAGTAGAAATGTATTATATAGATTCGATAGATGCTCGATTTATGTTATCAAATCAAGTAACCTCTAATGCAGGAGGAAAAACTTTAACAGCAGGTGCAGGAAATATTAGAGTAAGAAATTGTGATATGTGGGGAGAAAATTATTTTGGAGAATGTTCAACAGTTGGTATACAAACTACCGAATTTTTAAATAACGGATACATTTATGGTTACAAACCAACAGAATTAATTGTAACTCAATGTAAAAATATTAATACAGCGACTTATTGTTTATATTGTAATGGCGAAAATACACGAATACATACTACAGGAAATAGTTTTGTATCTCCTTTAGGAACGCAACCTGTTCAGTTAGATGGCACATTTATTTCTATAGAAACACAGGGAGTATCGCAATACGATATTCCATTATTAGAAGCAGGAAATAGTGAAACTTTTGAACATTTGCCTGATATGTCTTATGCAAGAGTTTGTCAAATAAGTCGATATAGTTCTGATAATGATAATAGTTTAGATTTTGATACAACAAAAGAAGCAGAATATTATCAAGAAAATGGAGATAAAACAGATTTTATTGATAATATAGTTCAATTAACAGGATTAGGTCTTAACGATTATGCACATTATAAATTAAACGAATTATCAGGAACTAATGTTTCAGATTCTTCAGGAAATGGTAGAATAGGAACTACAGTAAATAATCCATTGTGGGTCGCAGGAAAATTAAATAATTGTTTACGATTTAATGGAACTAATCAATATGTAGATTTTGGAAATATAGTAGATTTTGAAAGAACAGATACATTTAGTTTAGAATTTTGGATGAAAACAAGTTCAATAGTTACAAATGGTCTTATATCTAAAGCTCTTAACACCACAGCTCGCACAGGATTTGTAATTACTCTGGAAACTTCAGGACATATAAATATATATATACTTAATAATTATTCGACAAATAATTATTTACAAGTAGCTACTATTGCAACCTTTAACGATAATATATATCATCATGTAGTTATTACTTATTCAGGTAATAGTTTGGCAAATGGTATAACAATATATGTAGATAATATAATACGACCATATACTACTATAAAAAATACTTTAACTGCATCCATTAAAAATATAGCACCCTATTTGATAGGATATAATAATTATTCTCCTGCTCCACAGTTTTATTCGGGAGATTTAGACGAACATGTAATTTATAATAGAGTCTTAACACCTGCTGAAATAGCTCTACGATGGAATTCAGGTGCAGGAACAGAATCGACTGGTTACGATACTACAAAAGGTTGGTATGTAAGAACAAATACTAACCAAATTGATACTTCTCTTTGGTATAATATAGGTAAAATAAGTTTAACACAAACAACTCCGACAAATACCGACATTCGATATTTATTTAGTGTAGATAATAGAATAACTTGGCACAAATGGACAGGAGCAATATGGGAAGCAGTAGATTTAGCAAATATAGATACACAAGGACATACTAAAACAGAAGTAGAATTATTAACCGATAGTCAATGGAGTGCTTTATTTGTTGCTGGAACTTTAGATATAGTCGCCAGTTTAAAAACAACAAATACAATAGTAACTCCTTCATTAGAACAGATAGCAATTAATTATTTAACAGGTTATAGACATCTTTGTTATGATGCAGACTTAGCTGTAGAATTTATAGATGCAACACATACAAAAGTTACGAATACAATTTCACCAGCAGAAACTTTATATGGATTAAAAGTAAATATATTCATGTTGACACCTTTTTAAAAGAGAAAAATTATGAAAAATATAATATATAATAATCAAATAATCGGCACTTGTTTTAAAGTTAGGTATATATACGACCTTTTAGAAGATACTTCTAATTTTATGATAGAAGATGTTGATAAACCTACTTATATTGTAGCAGAAAAATTAACTATTGAAGAAAATATGTTGTCAATGTTTATAGATTTAATTAGAACTAATCAGCCGTTTAAAATAATAATAGATAAAATAGAATGGAATATTAAAGTTACAAATATAGAAGATTATTCATTTGGACAAGGTGCAAAATTATTGACTATAAAGGCAAAGGTATATGAAGACATTTTATAAAGACCAAATATACTATTTAGAACTTGCTATTATAGATATAAGCGGAAATTTTGTAACCTCTTTTGAATCTGGCGAAGAAGTTACTTATATAATAAAGAAAAGTTCGGATGGTTCTACAATTGCTTCAGGAGAAATGATAATAGATGGTAATGTTTGGAAATGCGAATGGACTCCTACAATTGTAGACGAATATAGAATAGAATATACTACTCCAGCAGGTTATGAAGATGGAATAGAAACACTTATGGTAGAAGATTATGATAATTATAAAGCAGATATTTCAAATTTAGCATTAGAAGCTACCGCACAAGATATTAAAAATAAGACAGATAATCTACCAGCCGACCCTGCAAGCGAAACAGGAGTATTGGCAAAAGATTCTACAGTAGCAAAAGAAGCACAAGCTACTTTAAATAAAGAAGAAATAATTACCGAAATCGATGATAATGAGATAAAAATAGATGCTATTAAAACCGAAGAAGATTTAATAAAAATAGAAGTCGATAAAATACAATCTGATATTATAGATGATAAAGATTCTTATAAAGCAGATGTATCCAGTTTGGCGACAGAAACTAATCTTAATACAAAAGCTTCTCAAGAGAGTGTAGACGATGTAAAAGAAGATACGGAATCAATTATTTCATTTTTAGCTACCTTAATTTCTAATATTTGGACTTATGTTACAAGAACTTTAACTTCAGGAGGAGCAATTACTCCAGAAGAAGTTTGGGAATATAATAATCGAACTCTTACAGCAGGAACAAAAGATGCGGAAATTGATGCTATAAAAATTGAAACAGACAAAATAAAATATATACTTGGTTTATCGCAAGAAAATTATAAATTGACAGATATTGTTCATAATGTTTTAAATGAAATTACTTCAGCAAAAATAAAAATATACCCAACTGCTGAAGATTGTAATAATGAAGAAAATGAAATTGCTATTTATAATGTAGTAGCTACATATGATGGAGCAGGTAAATTATTAACTTATAAGGTCATAAAAACATAACCGTAAGGAGAAATAAAATGGATAAAGAGAAACGCACTATTGCCAAAGAAGCACTTCAGGCTCTTGCTGAAATTGAAGCTACAACAAAGATGGAAGAAGTTGTAAAGGACAATAAAATTGAATTTAAAGTAAGTGAAGAAACATATCGAGTTCGTAAGCCTTCCTTTGCAGAAAGACAAGATATTGATAATGCTCGTAGGAAAGAATATTTGCGTCTTATAACAGACGATTCTTATTTTTTCAAAAAACAGTGGATTGAAAAATATCTTA
>Ga0105099_10002020_pt1 | contig 12294 bp, 8 predicted proteins | sample PPLLak3cmMay2015_2_FD_79138 | JGI IMG/M metagenome (GOLD analysis project Ga0105099, IMG submission 79138) | Freshwater sediment microbial communities from Prairie Pothole Lake near Jamestown, North Dakota, USA - PPLs Lake P8 Core (1) Depth... | ecosystem: Environmental > Aquatic > Freshwater >...
AGGTTCATCAGGCAGGTATCACATACCCCCCTATACTATACCATATCTTTAGATTATGTATATTGCTGGTATTATGCCAATTAAATATCTTTAGGTTGACGGCTATGCCTTAAAAGGCGGAGTTATTAGAACAATCCCCTTTCCGAGGGCTATAACGCTTTGGGTAAGCAGTATAGATACAACAGCTGATGCTTAATCTGTATAATGTCTATTATAAAGAACCTATCAAGGTTATTATTTTGGGGTCAATAAATCTTACCTCGGTGATCTTCCTGCCTACCGGCAGGCAGCCGTGTCTTCGTGGTGAATAGTTACAATCCGTTAATTATTATTTACAGTCGCTTATATTATTTTTTTGAATAATATCTGAATACGAGTTCCTTTATTCTCCACGCTAAAGACATTTAGCACGGCAGAATGCAACTCCATAATCTTAGCAACCAGAGAAAGACCTATGCCAAAACCTCCAATAAACTTTACATTGGATGCCCGCTTAAAAGGCCTGTAGATACTTGCCAATTCATTTGCAGGAATTCCAATGCCCTTATCTGAAATAGAGATATCTATGAATTCGTCTGTAATTAATAATTCTATACCGATTTCTTCACTTGAAAACTTACAAGCATTGTCAAGTAAGTTTTTAAACGCAATTTCAAGCAAACCAGCATTACCATTAATTAGAAGGTCGTTACCTTCTTCCGAATATTGAATTTTTGGTATAATCTTACGACCTTGATATTTGTTTTTCAGCTGATGAATGGCATTAAAAATTATTTCGTCAATTCGGACCCTTGAAAAAAGAATATTAATATCTCTATTGATATGTGCTAATTCCAACAGGCTATTCAGTAGGAAATTTATTTCTTTAAGGTCATTAACTAAACCTGAGATGTGGTTGATATATTCTTCTTGTTTTCGCTCACGGCTTAGTAAATAATCGCTTTCACCAATCATTACTGTTAAAGGGGTACGCAGTTCATGTGAAGCGTTTGAAACAAAATCTTCTTGATTTTTAAATGCAATTTCCAAATTGGTAAGCATTTCGTTAAATGTTATAGCCAGCTGGTCTATCTCATCTTTTCTATCTCCTTCGTTAAGACGATTACTAAGTTTTAACGAATTTATTTCTTTAACGCTTTTTATAATCTTTGAAATTGGTTTTATAGCCTTCTTAGAGTAAAAATAAGAAAAGAGTACCGACAACCATACACTGAAAAGGATGCTCCAAAATAGAATCCCTCGAAGTTCTAATAAATTCTCAGTACGAGATTTGTCGTATGCCATTACAAACACATCATATGTTCGATTTTTAAAATTGTGCTTATAGCATACACCATCTTTTTCAACTACAGAAAAATAGTTTATTATATCATTATCAGAGTTTAACCGTATCTCTTTGATTGAAAGATATTGAATATTATTACTGTAAATCATGTTATGAGCAGAATCAGTTAGCGCAATCTCTTCGTTCTCCCAAGAAATTGTTGAAAGGTGGATTTTTTTTAATAAAGTTGAATCCACTTCAGTTACATTGATTAAAAGAATAGCCGTATTCTTTGCGCTGCTAAGTAGGTTCTCCCTAAACTTTTTTATTTGACTTGAATAAGAAAAATAGTATACCAATACAGAGAAAAATAATAGTATTAAGGCTACAATAAGAGTGAATTGAAATGATAACCTTGTTTTTATATTCATGGCTATACCTCTTTTTCGCTGCAATAAAACCCGAAACCAAACTTGGTACGTATTAACTTAGGATCATAATCCTTATCAATTTTCTTCCTCAAATAGTTAACATAAACATCAATAATATTTGTACTTGGATCAAAATCGAACCCCCATACTTGTTCAAGAATAAATTCACGGGTAAGTATTTTTTCTTTATTTTTCAGAAAGGTCTCTAATAATAAATACTCTTTTGCCGTTAGTTCAATTTTATGATTTGCTCTTACAACGGTCTTTGTGCTTAAATCCATTTCGAGGTCGGCAATTCTTAATTTTTCAGTAGCTCTTTTTGTTTCTGTTCGTCTCAAAAAAACGTTCACACGTGCCAATAATTCCCTGAAATCGAATGGTTTTACTATATAGTCGTCTGCTCCAGCATCAAAACCGACAATTTTATTGTCGAGCGTTCCGAAGGCGGTAAGCATAATAATAGGAATTTTACTGTTTGTTTTTCGAATGTCTTTACATAGATCATAACCATTAATTAAAGGCAAATTAATGTCTAGGATGATGAGATTATAGGTATTCTTCTCAAGTAACAGTTTGCCAACATACCCGTCGTTAGCAATTTCAGCATTGAAACCAGAATCTTCTAATTGCTTTTTTAAAATTTCTGCAAGTCTTTGTTCATCCTCTACAATTAGTATGTTAACATTCTCTAGCGCCATCTTGATTTTCAATTTTCTTCAAATTTAAGATACGAAAGGTAAAAAATTATTTTTTAAGGGGTTCAAATGTATTTCTAATGAATTTCTAATCAATGCCACGAGGATTCATCTGTAGATTTGCCCAAAGTAAATCAATTACCAATACATCATCCTTATGAAAAGGCTAAAATTACCAGATGGCTATATGGTTTTTGTTTTTTGGATTGCTATAATCACGATAATGATTCTTGCTAAGGTATTCTTTTTCTAAGAATGGGAATACGTCGGAAAAGTGGTGGCAAAACTTAATTGTCTGAAAAATGTGAAATACTGTGGTTTGTTTATATAATGTTTTCTATGGAGTGGCAGTTGTTCTAATAAAATCATTAGACAACTGCTATTCATTTTTAAGTACATATCATAATATTTAGCTTTATGTCTTTATTTAACTTTTTCATTTATAACTACAATAATAACATCAAGACAACTTTGTTGTGATTGGAATTCAAATTTTTTAAAACGACATAAAATCAATCTATGGCAGTAAAAATCTCAAAATGGCTATTTGTAATAACAGCCTTAATTCTTATTCCATACTTTGCATTTGCAGAGGGTGGAAGTAATAGCCCATCAATCGGAGGTATCAGAATAGAATTCTTCCTTTTTGGATTAACGTTGCTTGGTGTAGCGGTATTCCACCACCAAACATTTTGGGTTGCACTTACTGGATTAACGGTAATCGTACTTTACAAGTTAATTTTTGTATCGGGTTACCCTTTTGTTGAACACTTTTTGGGCGTTAATCCTTTTGTTGAACAGTTTCTGCATAAAGAAATGCGTCAAGGAGAATGGGGTATCTTATTAAATCTTTTAGGGTTACTTCTTGGTTTTGCAGTTCTAGCAAAAATTTTTGAGGATTCTGGTATCCCCGAAATTCTCCCGAAATACCTACCTGATGACTGGAAAGGGCCATTCGTTTTGTTAGTTTTTGTCTTCATCATGTCTGCATTTCTCGATAATATTGCTGCCGCAATGATTGGCGGTACTGTTGCGTTAATCGTATTCAAAAATAAAGTTCATATAGGGTACATTGCTGCAATTGTTGCAGCTTCAAATGCAGGAGGTTCTGGTAGTGTTGTAGGCGATACGACAACAACCATGATGTGGATTGATGGAGTATCTGCCTTTAATGTTCTCCATGCTTATGTTGGTGCAGCAGCCTGTTTTGTTGTTATTGCTTGGTTTGGAGCGCACCAACAGGATAAACATCAAAGAATTGTTGCTGATCCAATTCCAGGAGTAAAAGTTGATTGGGTTCGACTAGCTGTTGTAATACTCATCCTTATTGGGGCTATTTTATCGAATGTATTCTATGATATGCCAGCTTTGGGAGTATGGATTGCAATATTAATAGGAGCGTTCTTCACAAAGATTCCTTGGCATGAAATATCAACGTCAATTAAAGGTGCAATTTTTCTAGTCTGCTTGGTTACTTCTGCATCGTTTATGCCTGTGGAGACATTACCTGATGCATCATGGATGACAGCATTCATTCTTGGATTTGTTTCTGCTGTTTTCGATAATATTCCTCTTACAAAGCTATGCCTCGACCAAGGTCATTTCGATTGGGGTATGCTTGCTTATTCTGTCGGATTTGGTGGTTCAATGATTTGGTTTGGTTCATCAGCAGGAGTAGCTATCACCAATAAATTCCCTGAGGCTCGCAATGTTATGCTCTGGATTAGAAAGGGATGGCATGTTATGCTAGCTTATATTGTTGGTTTCTTTGTTCTATACCTAATTATGGGATGGGAACCTGCAAGCAATAAGCAGCATCAGGAGCCAGCAATAGATTGCAAGGCGGAGAATTGCCCTGTAAAATTAAAAGCAGAGCTGAAGGTAGAATTGAAGACAGAAAAATTAAAATAATTCTTTCTCCAAAACTTGATGAAATAATGGAACTCCTTGGATAAGATATAAACTATAGAAGAATATTCCAAGAAATGTATTTTTGGGATGTTTTTTAGTAACTTGTAATAGTATTGCTTACTTTTAAAATTATTATTATAATCAATTACCAAGAATGGATATCACAAAATTATTTAATGATTTCTACAAGAGTGAAAAAACTGGCGGATTAATCTTGGTCTTGGCAACATTGATTTCTTTATTTCTCGCTAACTCTCCCTTTCAAATCGATTATTTATACTTCTGGCATCATGGGTTATTCGGCTACAGTTTTGTCAAAATAATTAATGATGGTTTAATGACCATTTTCTTCTTGCTGATTGGACTTGAGCTGGAAAGAGAAATTTATCAGGGAGAACTTTCAGTAATCAAAAAGGCTTCATTTCCGATATTTGGAGCTATAGGAGGTATGCTAGTCCCTGCTTTAATATACTTATTTATTAATTTTGACAAAGCAACTCAAACTGGTTTTGGTATTCCAATGGCAACGGATATTGCTTTTGCAATTGGGATTTTATCGCTATTAGGCAACAGAGCTCCTCACTCGCTTAAAATTTTGCTTATCGCTATGGCGGTAATTGACGATTTAGGGTCAATAATTATCATAGCAATTTTCTATTCAACATCTATTTCATTAGTATATATTATTCTGGCATTAAGCATTTTTGGGGTACTTCTAATTCTGAATCGATATAAAGTTTACGATTTAACTTATTACATACTTGGAGGGATTATAATGTGGTTTTTTATGCTAAAATCAGGCATTCATCCCACTTTAGCAGGTGTACTTCTTGCCTTTGTAATTCCTTTTGGAGATGGTGGGGAGAAATCACCATCGTTTTCTCTTCAGCACGTTCTTCATAAACCAGTTGCATTTATTATTCTACCCTTATTTGCTATTGCTAATACATGCATTATTATCAGCGATAATTGGCAAAACATTTTAAGTCAGTCAAGTAATCTAGGGATAATCCTTGGGTTGCTGATTGGTAAGCCTTTAGGCATTGTTTTGTTTTCCTTTATTGGAGTTACCTTAGGATTAAGTTCAATACCTCAAGGCTTAAAGTGGATGAATATTTTAGGGATAGGTATTTTGGCTGGAGTAGGATTTACTATGTCAATTTTTATTACTCTTTTAGCTTTCGACAAATCATATTTAATAAATAGTTCAAAAATTGCAATCATAGTTGCTTCAACTATTGCCGGAATAATTGGGTTTATGTTTCTTAGGTTGACACTTAAAAAACGATTTGAGTCCTAATTTTATGCTTATTATCTTTGAAATTTTCTTCATATTCTATTCATAGAACTTCAAACCCACCTAAATAATTGGTGGGCTTTTCTTTATCCATTGTAATATTCTTTAAATAATATCGTATGAGAATTATTATTGACATTATTGAATTATGGTCTAACTTTGCTGAATACATAGAGAAATGGGTATTCAAAAAAATAGTGTGCTATGGATAAGAAAACCATAGCGTTTTTTGTATCATTAATTAAAATTATTTATTAATTTTTAAAAAGTGATAAATATTTGACAGGTCATTGATGAATAAGCTTTTAAAAGAAAAGATACTTAGTCGCTTAACGCCAATACCCCTAATCGTTAGCATTTTTTCATTAATGGCTGTTCTATACGATTTCGGGTACGATCATCAGCCCTATGAATATGTGGTGCTGCGATTTGTGTATTTATTTGCTTTGTGTATTGGGGCAATTTCCATTATTGTCCGATATTCTTTTCAAATAAACCCTCCACGATTGAAAGTAAAACAATTTGATCTTTTTTTTCTTTTCATCCTCCTTTTACTGATTTTATTGAACTTAAAGATTCTTGATGGTTCGTCAGGGCTTATGGATATTCTGAAACTAAGATTTTGGGTTTACGTTTCAATTATTACAATCTTTATACGGGAATTTTCCTCTATTCGAGTTTATCTAAAACGAACAGTCATAAATCCTGCACAGCTATTCATCGTCAGCTTTTTGCTGATAATTATTGCAGGTGGTTTTCTACTAATGCTTCCAAAAGCATCGAATTCAAATATCTCATTTATTGATGCGATGTTTACTTCAACTAGTGCTGTATGTGTTACAGGTCTTACAGTTGTCAATACTGGTAGTTTTTTTACGCAATTTGGGCAATTTATTATTCTTGTACTAATTCAAATTGGGGGTCTCGGCATTATGACCTTTGCAAGCTATTTCAGCTACTTTTTTAAAGGGAGTTCTACATACGAAAACCAACTTTTGCTAAGTGATATAACTAATACCGAGAAAATAGGAGAAGTATTTAATACCCTGAAAAAGATTATCCTTGTAACCTTTATTTTTGAAGCAATTGGGGCACTTCTAATATTTCAGTTTTTAGATGAAGATATTATTCCAACCTTTTCCGATCGGTCATTCTTCTCAATATTTCATTCTGTTTCAGGGTTTTGTAATGCAGGATTTTCCACTTTGCAGAATGGTTTATTCGAGCCCAATTACCAATTCAACTACCCAATTCATCTGATAATTGCATTTCTGATCATCTTAGGTGGCTTAGGATTTCCGATTGTTTTTAATTTATTAATGTATTTAAGAAAGCACATTACAAATATTCTACTACACATATCAGGGAAAAGAGAACGAGCCCAAATGCCTTGGATAATCAATATAAACACACGTGTTGTTTTGATAGCATCATTAGCTTTAACCATATTTGGCACCATCATATTTTTTATTTTTGAGTATAATAACACGTTATCAGGTTACACTTTTTGGGGGAAAGTAATCACTTCGTTTTTTGGGTCAGTAACGGCAAGAACAGCAGGGTTTAACACTGTTGATACTTCAATCCTAAGCTATCCAACCACGCTAGCAATACTTTTTCTTATGTGGGTTGGTGCATCACCAGCATCAACGGGTGGTGGTATCAAAACTAGCACCTTGGCACTTGCAATGCTTAACCTTATCAGCTTAGTGAAAGGGAAAGCACGAATCGAGGTCTTTAAGCGTGAAATAGCACAAACATCAGTCAATAGGGCTTTTGCAATAATTGTTCTTTCAATACTTGTAATCTGTATTGCCATCTTTAGTATTTCGATATTCGATAGGGAGAAAGGAATGCTCAATATAACCTTTGAATGTGTTTCTGCTTTTGGTACGGTAGGTTTAAGCAGAGGAATAACTGCTGATTTAAGCACTTCGAGCAAAGTTGTATTAGTTTTAACAATGTTTATTGGTAGGGTGAGTATGCTTACCGTTATGATAGCCATATTCAAAAGGGTAACCTACAGTAAATATCACTATCCTTCTGAAAATATATTAATTAACTAAACCTTCTACACATGAAATATATAATTATCGGGCTTGGTAACTTTGGAGCATCTATAGCAGAAAAGCTTACCCTGTTAGGGAATGAGGTAATTGGAGTTGATAATAATATGGAAAAAGTAGATGCTATTAAAGATAAAATAACCCATTCTATTTGCTTAAATAGCATCGACTCAAAAGCTGTAATGAGCTTACCTTTTAAGAATACCGATGTTGTATTTGTTTGTATTGGCGAGGATGAGGGTGCAAATATTCTGGTAAGCGCGCTGATGAAGAAGATGAAGGTTAAACGCCTAATAAGCCGTTCAGTTTCGCCGCTTCACGAAACTGTACTTGAGGCGATGGGGATTGAAGAAATTGTAAACCCTGAGGTAGAATCCGCAGAACGATGGGTAAAAAAACTAACATCAAAAGGGTTAGTTGATTCCTTTGAGTTAACAAAAAAATATAGCATTGTTGAAGCTGTTGTACCCGAACAATTTATTGGAAAAACAGTTGAACAAATTGGTATTCGTAGAAATTTCAATGTCATTATTCTTACAACTATTAAACATACTACAGAAAAGAATCTAATTGGTGTTCCAAGAAGCGTTCCAAGGATTCAAGAAGTAGCACATGGTAGTACGATACTTAGCGAAGGAGACGTTATGGTATTATATGGTAGTAATGAGGATATCCATCGGTTACTGAAAGAATAAAAATAAATTAACGTGAGTTCGATATAAGAAATGTAATAGTGTATTTAATTGCAGAGACATATAATTATTTAGTGAGATGATGGAATAATGGAACTGGAGCCTGCCTACCGGCAGGTAGGCGAAGCGGAACCCGACGAAGTCAAAACAAGAGGTTAGATTTTTGCTTGCATCTTCCATTTTTCCAATTTTCCACTATTCCATTGTTTCAAATAGAATAATCTGATTGATATTTAGATTGATACATTGTTTCTTTCGTCGAACTCACGTTAAATTATCAATACTGACCGACTAAAATATTATAGAATTCATGAAATACTTGATATTACTACATTCAATGTATAGGTCACCCCTGCCTACCCTGCCTACCGGCAGGCAGGCGGCAGGCAGGCCTAAAGGGGCTTGATTTTCGATTGGATAAGAATTCCTACAAATAGGTCATCGCTCTGCGACTTTAAAAAGCAGCATCGCTGCGAACTATTTGTAGAATAGATGATTATATTTTAGATAGAAGCAGCATCGCTGCGACCTATTGAATTTAGATTTTTTCTCGGTTAATAATGTTAAATTATATAAGATTATGTCAACAGCAATCATTATTACCATCTGCTTTCTTCTATTACTTGCTTATATATTCGACATAAGCTCAGCGCTTACTAAAATTCCTTCAGTAATTTTATTGCTTTTATTAGGCTGGGCAGTTAGAGAAGGATCAGATTTGTTTCAAATACATGTTCCTAATCTTAATCCTCTTTTACCCATATTTGGGACAATCGGACTTATCCTTATTGTGCTTGAAGGTGCTTTGGAGCTTGAACTGAACAAATCAAAAGTGCATATAATCAGAAAATCATTTCTGGTTGCCTTGATTCCAATGATTGTATTAGCGTTTTTATTGGCATTTGCTTTTCAGTACTTTGGGCAAGTATCCTTTAAAATGGGTTTGGTCAATGCAATTCCCTTTTGTGTAATAAGCAGTGCCATTGCAATTCCTAGTGTAAAAAATCTTACCTCTTCCGATAAGGAATTTACAATTTATGAAAGTAGTTTATCCGACATATTAGGGGTACTCTTTTTTAATTTTATTGCTTTAAATAGTATAATAAATGGAGGATCAATTGGCCTTTTTATTTTGCAAATACTCATTATAACTATTATTTCGTTTGCTTCTGTACTAGGTCTTTCATTCCTATTGAGTCGAATTAAGCATCATGTAACATACACTCCAATCATTCTGCTTGTTATCCTCATCTATTCCATTTCAAAAATTTATCATCTGCCGGGTCTAATTTTCATACTAGTATTTGGCCTATTCTTAGGAAATCTTGACGAGTTGAAAAAATTTAAGTGGATAGAAAAGTTAAAACCGGAGAAATTACATATAGAAGTTGCCAAATTTAAAGGTATTACTGGTGAAGCAACATTTTTGATTCGGGCTTTATTCTTTATACTTTTTGGTTTTTTAATGGAAGCAAAAGAAATTCTTAATACTAAAACAATACCGTGGGCAGCGGCTATTGTTGCATCCATCATAATTATTCGTTGGATTACCCTTAAAGTCTCAAAACTTCCAACATCTCCACTTTTATTTATTGCACCTCGTGGACTTATAACAATTTTGCTTTTCTTGGCTATCCTGCCTGAGCAAACAATTCCTATTGTTAATAATTCACTTATTATACAAACAATTATTTTATCTGTTTTGGTAATGATGCATGGTTTGATGATGAGCAAAAACAATGGCAATGCTCATTAAACGCTCAGCATATTTTTTTTGCCTTTAAGAAATAGTTTTCGAAACGGTAATTAATTATATTACAAGAAATAAATGCCGAATAACTAAAATGGATAATTTTAGTTTGCGCACGTCTTTAGATGCATGCAAAAGGAGTTCAATGGTAAGTAAATTGCTGCGGCATTTCAAAATATTAGGGCTTAATAAATTTTGGAAGAGACATTTCATCCGAAAATAAAGTTGCCGTATTAATTAAGGCTAAGTGCGAGTATGCTTGTGGGAAATTTCCCAAAAGTCTTTTGGTAGAAAAATCAATATCTTCACTAAAGAGTCCAAGATGGTTACTGCAAGCCAATAAATCTTCAAATATGGTTTTTGCATTATCCTCCTTACCGATTCTGAATAGAGCCTGAATTAACCAAAACGTGCAAATTGTAAACGACGATACTGGCTTACCAAAATCATCCTCATTTTTATATCGGTACATTAAACCATTCTTGAAGAGCGCATTTTTAACTGCTGTTACGGTTTTAATATATTTTGGATCGTCATGGTCTAAAAACCCATATTCAGCCATGAGTAGTAACGAAGCGTCAACATCTGTATTACAATAGGTTTGTGTAAATGTTTGCAAATCTTCTTTCCAACCTTGATTAAGAATTTCCTCTTTAATATCATCAGCTATACCTTGCCATGTTTCGGCATAGTATGTTTTATGAAGCAAATAGGCAATTTTTGAGGCTCTGTCCATAGTAACCCAGCTCATTACTTTTGAAAAAACATAGTGCTTTTCGAAGCTGCGTATCTCCCAAATACCTTTATCTGGTTTTTCCCAATGGGTAGAAACTGTCCGGCAAATATTACGCACAATCTCCCACATATCCTCTATTTCGTCTAATGTACCGGGAAAAAAAGTGTAGTACTGGTAAATAACATTCAAGAGATAGCCAAATACATCGTTCTGTCGCTGAGAAAAAGCAGCATTTCCAATTCTCACGGGTTTTGAGTTTTCGTATCCTGAAAGATGTGGCAGATCAAATTCAGTTAGTTCTCGCTCACCTCTTATCCCATACATAATTTGAAATGTATCGGATTTTGTTTTGATTATCCCTTTGATATAGTTCAAAAAACTTCGTGCCGATTTTTGATGCCCCATTTTGAGGAGAGTGTCTATCGACATTGATGCATCGCGCAGCCAGCAAAAACGATAATCCCAATTTCGAACTTCTCCGATCGTTTCAGGAATACTTGTAGTTAATGCTGCTAGCAGAGCTCCAGAAGGTTCATAGGACATTATTTTAAGTACTAATAGGCTACGGACTATTTCCTCGGAGTATTTCTCATACTTTTTAGAGCGATTTGACCAGTCGAGCCAATAAACCTTTGTCCGCTGAAATTCTAAATAAACCCTTTCAATATCTATTGTAATCAGTTTTTGGTTGTGCGAAAGTAAAATAAACTGGTGTTGTGTAAGCACAATTTCTTTTGAATCAAGAATATCACTACAATTTAAGTCGGTATACAAATACATACAATTTGTAGGATTTTCCAACGAGTATGTTCTTATGTAATTATCCTGAATAATATTCGAAACCTCCTCTTGGGCATAATTAAACACAGGGAGGTATTCGACTTTAAAAGTTGGAGTACCTGAGATATGCTTGATGTATCGAAAAATTTCGGCAGGGATAAAATAATCATTGTCACTTGTTTTATATCTTGGCATAAAGTCAATTACCTCAAAAGTTCCTTGAGCCGATTTATACTCAGTACATAAAATATTTGTCTTGTAAATATATTTTTGGGTTACTGTATATTGATCATCCACAACAAAACTAAAGGAACCCCCTTTTTCGTCATCAAGAAGTTTGGCGAAAATGGAAGGTGAGTCAAAATCGGGTAGGCAACACCAATCAATGCTTCCTTTATCAGACACCAAAGCTGCGCTACGGCAATTTCCAATGACACCATAATTTAGATTATCCATAATTAAGTTTCCTTATTGTTTGTTGAAATTATCTCAGTCATAACATATTCAATGAAAATTTGTTATTGCCTGTTTTTTCAAATTAAGAACTGCTTCACTAGTGTCCGGATGTTGAATATGTAAAAGTTATATAAACCTTGAATAACAATGTTTTCAAGTACGTTCTTTGATTTTTGGATTTGAAATTTCGAGCTTTGATGCAAAAACATGAACGAA
>Ga0105099_10002021_pt1 | contig 12290 bp, 10 predicted proteins | sample PPLLak3cmMay2015_2_FD_79138 | JGI IMG/M metagenome (GOLD analysis project Ga0105099, IMG submission 79138) | Freshwater sediment microbial communities from Prairie Pothole Lake near Jamestown, North Dakota, USA - PPLs Lake P8 Core (1) Depth... | ecosystem: Environmental > Aquatic > Freshwater >...
TAGGCATCGATGATCACCGTGTCGATGTTCGTCATGTAGGCATTGAAGGGCCAGAGCACGTATACCTTACCGCTCCGGAACGCCTTCAGCGCCTGGTAGAACCGCGGTTTCTTCTGGTGATCGGCGGCAATGATGGCAAGGCCCAATGAGTCTACAAAGATCATATCGGAGTCCCAGGCCAGGATCTTTTCCTTGTTGACGAACAGGTGCCCGTCCTTACCCTCGCTCTTGGCAACATTTCGGCCCCTGACCCATTCGAGCGGAAGGTAGCCAGTTTCAGTGCTTTCGATCCCTTGTCCCCCCCTGTAGCCTATACCACCGACAAATACTGAAGGTTTTGAGGCTTCTTCAACACCGGCCGTCCTCTTTGCAAGGTCTGCCTTTGCCTTCTCGACGTAGGCAACTATCTGATCGGCCCTTTTTTCTTTATGGAGTACCTTTCCCGCCAGGCGCAATGACGAGTATAATTCGGCGTCGAAGCTGCCGAACCTTCCGTAAGAGAGGGTGACGACGGGTATGCCTATCTTTTGCTGCAGGGTGTCGGCCTGCTGTTTTTCCATGTATGAAGCGAATATAACATCGGGTTTGACCTTCAGGACCGCTTCGAGGTCGGGTTCCTTGTTCACGTTGCCCGGCCCTCCGGGCGCGATGACGGGAAGGGTGAGGAGCTGCGGGATAGCGTATCTGTAAGATCTGCCTGTCTGCAGGGTCTTTTCGAAGGCCTCGATCCCTGCAACCCTTTCATGGGCGCCAAGGTAGCAGATGAGCCTCAGGCATCCCGGGCCGATGCAGATGATCCTTTTGACCTCCGTCGGGATCCTTACGGTTCGCCCCGTGGAGTCGACGACCGTGGCGGTCTTTTGGGCATGGCACTCAAAAGGCAAAGAAAGGTCAACGATCAGGGCCGTCACGACGGCCAGCAGTACGAACAGGACAAGCTTGCGCATAAACGATCTCCTTATTGTGCGGAAGCAGTGGGAATGACCACGTGAAAGCCGTCTACCTTCCCCATTATTACATCCACTCCGAGGACCTGGCGTATCAGCTCCCCGGTGATATCCTTTCGCGGCGAAAGAGAATGGATGCACCCATCCTTCAGCATGAGGAACTGGTCGGCAAATCGCAGGGCCGTGTTTATATCGTGCATCGCCACAATTGTGGAAACGCTCCTTTGTTTAGTTATGACGGTTAAAATATCAATTACCTCCATCTGATTTTTGAGGTCGAGGTTGCTCGTCGGTTCGTCAAGAAGCAGAAGGTCCGGTTCCTGGGCAAGGGACCGGCCGATCATGACCTTCTGGAGCTCTCCTCCACTGAGGCCGGACATGGGCCTTAAGGCCATTGATTCGAGGTGGAGCGCGTGGAGCACGTCCATGGTCACCCGGTGGTCCCGTTCGGTCAGCGACCATCCCATGTGCGGTCTGCGGCCAAGCAGAACGGCGTCGTAGACAGTCACGTCGGTGTCCGTGAAGCGTTGAGGCACATAACCTATGCGTCTTGCCCTCTCTCCGCGATCCATGCTTGCCGTGTCCGTTCCGTCGATCAGTATCTTGCCGGACCCGGGTCTGAGGATGCCGCAGAGGCACTTGAGGAGCGTTGTTTTCCCGACCCCGTTCACGCCGATAACGGCAAGCACCTCACCTTCGGAGAGGCGAAAGCTGATATCGTCAAGGACCGTTTTGCCGTTGTAACCGAATTTCACACCAGAAACGTTCAGGATCATATGTTTTTTCCCTTGATCAGAAGATACAGAAAGAGTGGGGCACCCATAAAGGACGTAAGGATCCCGACGGGAAGGGTCCCTGAACCGATGATGCAGCGGCCGACCGTATCCGCAAGGAGAAGAAGGATGGAGCCGACGATGCAGGACATGGGTATAAGCAGGCCATGGTTCGAGCTCACGAGCTTTTTTGCAATATGCGGTGCCAGAAGGCCAAGAAAGGCTATCACCCCGTGGAAGGACGTAACGATCGATGCGATAAGCGCCGTGAGGACCATCCCTGTCAGCCTTATCCGGTCCACATGGACGCCCAGGGACCTGGCGGTATCGTCTCCTGATGCCAGGGCATTGAGGTCCCATCTTTTCAGGAAAAAGAAGACGGTGATGACCAGGACACAGATCGCGGTGATCCCTATCTCGTTCCAGTTAGAGCGTGCCACGTCCCCGAAGGTCCAGAAGACGACCGAGGCAAGCTCGACCTCGCTCGCGAAATACTGGATCAGGATCGTGCCTGATACAAAGAGGGAAGAGAAGGCAACGCCCGCGAGAATGATGGATTGGGAGGAGAGTTTCTTTATCCTTGCGAGCAGAAGGATCATGACCGTTGTCATCATTGCGCCAATGAATGCGCAAAAGGTGGTCAGTAGGATGCTGTTTATCGTGATGAGGTTTGCCGCGGTTGTCCTGAGCGAGCCCATCTGGGTGACGCCGGCATGGAGAACGACGATCGCGAAGGCCGCTCCAAAGGCCGCTCCGTGGCTGATGCCGAGGGTAAAAGGAGACACGAGAGGATTTTTAAGCAGGGACTGCATGACGCAACCCGCAAGGCCAAGGCCCCATCCCGCAAAAATCGCCGCCAGGATCCTGGGCATTCTTATACTCCATATCACCACCATCTCATTCTGGTCGGCCTTGCCGGACAGGGCGCTGAGGATCCTGGAGACAGGGAGGCTGAAGGAACCGGAGGCGACGGCACATGCAACGATAAAGAGAAGAACGGCGGCGCAAAAAAAGATGAGATAATATTTTTTTCTTATCGAGTCCCGATAGAGCCCGCGCAGCGTCTCGTTGTTTGCGATCATCGATGTGACCTCTTTACGCCTTGCCATATGGGTATGGATAAGTGCCACATATATGAAAAATGTAACACTTCTGCGACACCACTGTCAATCCCGATATAGCTTGATTGATAAAAGGAGTATGTGTTACTGAAAGAAAGATGGCAAAGTAACGCCGTACCGGACAACAAAATAAAGAATTTGGAGGCGGAATTGGCCGATTTTGACAGGGGCCTTGAGCTGTATGACCACCCGGAGATCCTTTACAGGCTTTTTTATCCCAGGCGCGACGTTGCCGGCGATTCAGAGAAGCCGAAGATCATGAACCTTTTTGTTGAAGTGGCCCGCGGTATTTCGATCGGCTGCCGTTTCTACCCGGCACGCAGCGACGGGCCGAATATTCTATATTTTCACGGCAACGGGGAAACGGCGCCTGATTATGACTACGTGGCACCGGTATATACCGGCCGGGGGCTCAACCTTTTTGTGGCCGATTACCGGGGATACGGCATGAGCGGCGGGAGCCCGACCTGCACGGCCATGATCAGGGACGCCCATCCCGTATTCCAATATCTTGTGAAATTCCTTCAGGATGGAAGTTTCACGGGCGATCTGTTCGTCATGGGCCGCTCGCTGGGAAGCGCCCCGGCCATTGAACTCGCCTGGAAATACCAGGGTGAGATCAAGGGGCTCATTGTCGAGAGCGGTTTTGCCAGCGCCAGGAACCAGCTGGTGAGGTTGGGGGTCGAACGTCTGTTCAGGGATGTGGAGAATCCCATCGGATTCGGCAATGATCTGAAAATAAAGGAAGTGAAAATTCCCACGCTTATAATCCACGGAGAGTGGGATGAGATCATACCCGCCACCGAGGGGAGGGCGCTTTACGAGCTTTCAGGGGCCGGCGAAAGGTTCTCCCTCTTTATCCCGCAGGCCGGCCATAATGATATCATGATGCTTGGCCTGCATGCTTATATGGAAGCGGTTGAAACATTTACCCGCGAATCAGCAGGACGAGGCTGAAATAAATTCTTGCTATCGGTTGTAATTTTGTGGTTTTTTACATTATTGGTCATCTTATAAAATGCTGGATGGAAAAACTAAAAAAGTGGAGGGGTTTTTATGGCAAACAAACCTGTAGAGATCGTTCAATTGGCCGGTGACGCCGGTAAATACAAAGCGAGCCTGACAACAGGCAATTATCTCGTGCGCAGCTTTATGGCCGGACTTTTTATCGCTGTCGGTGGCGCCCTTGCCACCATATGTTCGACGGGACTGGAGAACACAATGGGCCCGGGTTTCAAATCGATGATATCGGGAGCCGTCTTCCCGGTTGGTTTGATCGCGATCGTTCTCACCGGTATGTCCCTTTTCACCGGCGACACCATGCTTATTCCCATGGCGGTCTTTCAGAAGAAATCTACCTGGGGTAAGGTCATCAATGCCTGGTTCTGGGTATATATCGGTAACTTTATCGGTTCGCTGTTCTGGGCGTACCTCATGTCGGTTGGCCCGTTGAGCAAGGGCGGAGGCCCCGAGCTGACCGCTTTTGGTCAGAATGCCGTGGCTATCGCCCAGGCGAAAACACTGCCCTATATTGCGAACGGCGGTATGGGTCTGTGGTCTGCCTTTATGAAAGGCATTGCCTGCAACCTCCTCGTGAACCTTGCCATCCTTCTTGCCCTGTCATCCAAGAACATGATCGGTAAATTCTTCGGCATATGGTTCCCGATCATGGCTTTCGTTGCGTCCGGATTCGAGCACAGCGTTGCAAATATGTATTTTATCCCAACGGGCATCATGCTTGGCGCGAAAGTCACCTGGGGACAGTTTATCTATTGGAACCTTATCCCCGTTACCATCGGGAACATAGTCGGCGGGTTTGTGTTCATAGGGGCCGTATACTATATCTCTTTCAAGAAAGAGCTTTCATCTATGTCGCCCACATAAAAAAAGCACGAAAATCGCCCCGGGAAGGTTTCCCGGGGCGATTGAAAAATACCGTCTTTCTATCGCCTGCAGAGGCGGTCTTCGGCTGCCTGCAATGTTTTCATCTTTTTCGCGAAGGCGAAACGTACTGTCTTTTTACCCGTTCCCTTTGATCCGTAAAAACACGAGCCCCGGGTACAACTAACTGCCACCCCCAGGTTTGCGGGCGCATGCGTATCCCAGGCGCCACCCGGTCATGGCTGGTTTCTCGCTTCTTCTTTGATCGGCATGAAGATCTCTGTCTGCAGTTCGTCCTGCGGCGTTGTCCCCGGGTCGTTGAGATAGAACTCGTGGGTGGTTCCGGTGGGTTCAAATCCGTTGGTGTTCATCCATTCCATGAGGGCGAGATAGGCCGACTCGATATCACTGTAAGGCCCGACGTGGAGAGTGGATGCGGCCCTGTCTATGGCGATCGTGATCGAACTGATATTGCCTTTGTCCGGAAGCGCCTTTTTTACGGGCAAACCTGCTTCCACATCAAGATCTTCCATGTCCACGTTATAATAGATGGCGAAGGGAGGCCCCGTAACATCTTCGCCCATATCTTCAAGATATTCTATAATGGCGGTATAAGACCTTTCGAACATCTCCGGCAGATCACAGACAGGCACACGCGACCTGATGGTCAGCGCGGGCTGAGGACTAATGGCCGCCAGTTCGCAATGATAGGGCATGTGGACCTCCATTTGTCTTTCTTTTGAACATCTCCGGAACGGGTACCATCTTTTTTCTCGCATGGTCGAACGCCGCCATGCCTGTTTCCACAAGAGCAACGATCGTTCCTTTCTTCTTAACGCGATGGAAGAGCCGAAAACCGCTTGAACGCAACTCCCCTACGTGGGTGTCGATCTCGAGTTCATCGAAGATGAAAGCCTCGGCCTTGAAATTGATGACAAGATCAGCCATGATGATGCCCGTTTTACCATCGCCGAGATCGTTCTCGCTCATGCCCATCGAGTGGAGCATCTGTGCCCTTGCGCTGCCGATGAGCGATGTGAGGGAATCGTTGCCCAAGTGACCGCCGTAGTTGATGTCCCTGGGGGAAAGCACCACATGGTAACTAAATTCGTATGCGGTCTGTTCTTCAAGCTTTACGCGCGGCATCTGTCCTCCCGGTCAAAAGAAAGTTTCAGGTTTCAGGTAAAAAGAAAAAGCCTCTTTTCCCTGAAACGGTTCACAAACTTTGAAACCTGAAACTTTCTTTTATTTCGTTGCCATCTCCTTCAGCAACTTTTCCAGCTTTTTCATGTTCTCTCCGTAACCGGCCCAATCGCCCTGGCGCTGGAGTTGGATCATCCTTTCGAAGGTCTTGCTGGCCTCCTTGGAAAGGTCATTGATGTTCTTTGATGAGGGCGGCTGCTTTCCGTCCGGTACGGACGGTGATGTCTTTTTGCCGCCGAATATCCTCTGAAATGCCGCCTCAAGGCTCTCTTCCATGACAACATTGTTCTCATAGGCCACAATTATCCTGCGCAGCTCCGGCAGTCCGCCCTTGTCTTCGGCTGCGAGGTAGAGCGGTTGAATATACACGAGGGCGGATTCAACGGGTATGATCAGAAGGCTGCCCCGTATGACCTGGGAACCCCTTTGCCCCCAGAGGGTGAGCTGCTGCGAGATATAGGAATCCTGGTCGATGCGGGCGTCGATCTGTCTCGGGCCAAAGACCAATCTGTCCCTGGGGAAGGTATAGACGATGAGCTTCCCGTAGTTGGGGACATCGCATCTCGCGGCGAACCACGCCGCCAGGTTGTCCCGTTTGGCAGGCGTGTATGGGAGGAGAAGTGCATATTCCTCGGTCTTCTCCCCGGGGAGCTTCATGATCAGGTAGTATGGTTCCATCGATTTTTCAGCATGGGTGGGGACCTCCCAGAGGTCCTCCTTGTTGTAAAAGGTCTTCGGGTCTTCCATGTGATACGTGGCGTAGAGGGAAGCCTGTGTTTTGAAAAGTTCCCTGGGGTAGCGAATATGTTTTTTAAGGTCATCGGGCATTGCCGACATTGCCTTCAAAAGGCCAGGGAATATGGCGTTGTAAGTTTTCGCAATGGGGTCATCGGGATCGTTCAGGTAAAAGTTGATCTCCCCGTTGTAGGCATCCACGGTTACCTTTATGGAATTTCTCATATAATTTACCCTGTTGCGCAGCTGTTTTGAATAAGGCAGGCGTGTCGAGACGGTATACGTATCGATCATCCAGTAGAGCTTCCCCGTCTCGGAAATAACGATATAGGGGTCCTGGTCTATGGAGAGGAAGGGGGCCACCTTCCTGACCCTGTCGACTATATTGCGGAAGTAAAGTATCCTGCTGCCCTGTGTGACGTCCGAGGAGAGCAGTATCTTGGCATCCTTGAAATAGGCGGAGAAGATGAGCCTTTTCCATAACGAATCGATGGCGACGCCTCCCGAGCCTTTATAGGAGCCGTAGACGTTCCCTTCAGCGGTAGGGTAACTGAACTCGGGGATCTTTGTGTTGGCTATGGCATAACCGCTTGTGAGCTCACCGAAGTATATCTCCGGGGTGGTGACCTTGACATCTTTCGTTACGGATACCGGCGGTATGTCCTTGATGATGAATTCCGGCAGGCCTTCCGGCGTTATCTTGCTTACATGGGCAAGGGCGACGCCGTTGCCGTGGGTAAAGACAAGTTTTTCGTTGATCCATGATTTGCTCGGCAGGTCGTCGTAAGAGAGTTCTCTTGCCGACAGCATCACCTGGCTGTATTTCCCGCCGATCGTGTACCTGTCGTTGTCGATACCCTTGAACTTGTAATAGGTCCTTATCTGTTGAAGCTGGCCCAGGGTCTTGAGAAGTGGCGATTCGTCCCAGAGCCTGATGTTCTTTATGGTGTTGTCGTTTTGCTGGATATCTTTCGCGGTGAGATTATATGACACGTTGAAGGGTTTGAGATCGATCTTCTCGAGGCCGTATCCGTATTTGGTAAAAGCTATGTGGTATTGAATGAAGGGCCGTTCCAGATCGAGCTCGTTCGGCGTCACCTTGAAATTCTGCAGAAGTCCTGGATAGATTGCCATACCGATGATATAAAAGGCCACGATCGCGCCTACGGGGTAGAATGCCGCCCTGAAGGTTCCTTTTGCGAAAGCGGCTATGAACGTTATCCCGGCGATAATGGAGAGGAACATGAGTATGTTCAGAGCAAAGAGCTTCGCATGAACGTCCGTATAGCCGGCACCGGTGATGATCTGATGGGCCGAGTAAAGCAGGTCGAACCTGTCGAGATAGAAACCGAAGGCAGTCTTGAAAAGCATCATCCCGGCAAGGATGCCCAGGTGGAGCCGTATCTCTTTCGCTATCAACAGCTTGAAGCGGTCCACGAAGAATCCGCGCTTGATGGTATAGGCAACGACGGAAACAAGGATCGCTATGAAGAGGAGAAAACCCAGGAAAGAACTCAGGGATTCATAAAGGGGCAATTTAAAAAGGTAAAAACCCACATCTTTTCCGAGGATCGGATCTTTGACCCCGGTTTCAACCCCATTGAGAAAGAAGAGTATCTGGCTCCAAAGGTTGCTTCCCCAGAGGGCGCCCAGGATCCCGACGAAAAGGGAGACGGCAAGGCCGATCACGCTGGACAATTTGCCTATCTTCTCCATGTTGAATGACAGGGTGGTATATCCGTTAAGGGATACGTTCATTGTGGGGAACTGGATCCTGTTGATAAGCATCGTATTGATGAAGATGAAAAGGAACGCGAATGCGCCGAAGCACAGGCCCGCAAGCGCTTCCACCGACAGGACCCTGGTGAATATGTACTGGTAACCTGTTTCCGCGAAGAAAAGCCAGTCCACGTAGAGGCCTATCAATCTCGAAAAGGCCATAAAAAGGATAATGATAACAGCGATGAGGCCAAACCGCATTTTTCGGTTCTGTATCATGTCATCTCCGAATGATGTTGGAATGAATGCATTTTTACAAAGATTATCATTATTCTATCTTGATGGGAACAGAATCTTATGTAAAGAGGAATACAGAGAAGACAGTTCCAGGTTTCAAAGTTTGTGAACCGTTTCAGGGGAAAGCCTTTTCTTTTACCTTGAAAAATGAAACATGAAACAGTCTTTTATTTCAGTTTATTCTTCTTCGCCCATTTTGCCACGTGGATCGGGGTTTCCAGAACTTCCACACCGGCGGCGCGTAGTGCCTCGTGTTTGCCCGTTACTGTCCCCGCGCTTCCACGTACTATGGCGCCTGCGTGGCCCATTTTTTTGCCCTGCGGTGAATAACGACCGGCTATATAGGCCGCAACTGGCTTGGTCATCTGTCTGCCGATGAACCCGGCTGCCTTTTCTTCCTGCTCTCCGCCGACCTCTCCGACAACTATCACCGCGTCGGTGTCCTTATCATTCTCGAAAAGCTCGAGGATATCAGCGAGATTTCTCAGGACGACGGGATCGGCGCCCATGCCTACAACGGTGCTTTGGCCGACATTGTTCTCTGAAAGTATGCCGGCAAATTCGTAGGAAAGCGTACCGCTGCGCGAGATGATACCCACGCGGCCCGGAGCGAAGAGCGAGGCGGGCATGATACCCATCTTGCCCATGCCCGGAACAAGGATGCCGGGGGTTGTGGGCCCCAGCGCGAAGACGCCTTTCTCGCTGGCATAGCTGCGCATCTTGAGCACGTCTTTGACCGGTATGTGTTCGGGGACGATCACGATCAGCTTGATACCCGCATCGATGGTCTCCAGGAAGGCGTCGAGAACGAAAGCGGCGGGAACAAAAAAGACCGATGCGTTGGCCCCCGTTTCTTTCACGGCCTCAAGGACGCTGTTGAAAACGGGTACGCCTTCAACGGTCGTTCCCCCCTTTCCGGGGGTCACTCCGCCTACGACCCTCGTTCCATAATCAAGCATCCAGTGCGTCTGGGCGCTGCCGATGCGGCCGGTGATGCCCTGGACGATAACACGTGTGGAATCATTCATAAGTATGCTCATAAGAGAACCTCAAACATTTCTATTATCTCAATTTTAGTTTCAGTCATATTTGCATTCATGTTCTTTCGGGGCCTAAGGGCGGGGCTGTTTCCGGTTCCCGCTGTCTTTTTTGCCGGGCCCGACGAGTTTATAGAGGACCTCGACAGCTTTTTCCGTTGCCACTTCCGTTACCACGTGGACCCCGCCGGACCGGAATATCTCCCAGGTCTCTTCCTGGCGGTTGCCCAGGGCCTTGGCAACAATGGGGATCTTCACATTGTGTTCTTTCATATAGCGGATCACGCCTTTGGCGCCTTCGTGAATGGGATTGATGCCTCCGTAGACATTGATGAATATACCCCTGAGATCGGGTTTCATCATGATGAGCTCCATGCACCTGTACATCAGATCGGCTGTAATGCCCCCTCCAGTTTCCAGGAAGTTGGCGGGCCGCATCTTCTGACCGATGATGTCCATTGAAGCCATTCCGAGTCCTGCACCGGAGGATATAAGTCCGATGTCACCATTTAGGTCCACATAGGTGACGCCTATCTCCCTGCCTCTGCGTTCGAGTGGGTTTTCTATGCGGTCAACACGGTCTGGCAGGGGGAAACGGACCCGCGAAAGGGCTGAGTCATCCACTTCAAGCACGGCATCGATGGCCATCAATCCGCCATTGGTGAGGACCGCCAGAGGGTTGATCTCGGCGATGAGTGCCTCGTAGCGTATGGCAATGTTGTAGAGCTGGCCGATAATATCGCTCCATGGGGTTATCAGCTTCTGTTCAAGCCCGAGTATCCTCAGCAGGCTGCGGGCCTGGTAGGGATAGTAACCGAACGAAGGGTCGATGTGGATGGCCGCGATCTTCTCCGGTGATGTCATCGCCGTTTCCTCGATGAGCACGCCGCCTTCAGTACTGACTACGATGACCGGTTTGCCTGAATAGCCGTCTACTGTCATACCCAGGTAGAACTCCTGCTCGATGTCCACCTTCTCGCAGACGAGGATCTTGCGTACCTGCATTCCTTTGACCTCTGAAGTGAACAGCGCGTCAGCGACCTCTTTCAATTCGTCCGGGGTGGATGCCGTCTTGATGCCACCGGCAAGGCCCCGGCCGCCGACAAGTACCTGCGCCTTGAGGATCACGGGATACCCTATCTCACCTGCAACATGGAGGGCCTCGTGCATGGTATCGACAAGCCCGCGGCGAGGAACGGGTATGCGGTTGTGTTCAAAGATGTCTAATGCCTCATATTCGTGAAGTCTCATGGCGATCCGATTCCTTGTGTATTAATTTTGCTTCCGTGCAGGTACATCATGGTTTATATACATGCGACTTTCAAGTATAGATACAACACTATTTGATGTCAATGAAATTGATCAATAATTATGAATAAATAAAAATTTTAAAATTTAATTGCATTTTTAATTTCATTCATGTACATTAACGCATGGCACAGAAAAAGACAAAACAAACAGAAGACAGCAGTCAGACAGCATACCAGGGGATCCGGCGAATGCTTTACAACAAGGAACTTGTGCCGGGTCAGAAGATCGCCTACCGTGACCTGGCAGAGAAGCTGAAGTTGAGCCCGACCCCCATCATCCAGGCCCTCAAAAGGCTCGAACTTCTCGGGTTTGTCTGCCACGAGCCCAACAGGGGATTTTACATGTCCCCCTTCAGGCTCGGGGAGATCGAGGAGATCTACGAGATGCGGGAACTCATCGAGCCTTCGCTCGTTGCCGCTACGGTCCAGAACATCGATAAGAAAGGACTTGCGGAGCTCAAACTGGCCCTTGAAGCACACCTGTCGGCGGAGCGCGACTTCTATTTGAAGGAGAGGCTCTTTAAGAACAGGGAGTTCCATCTCACCCTTGCGGGGCTCTCAAAGAAGGAATCACAGATCCGCATCCTCGGGAATTTGTTCGATATCCTGTTCCTCAAGTACGGTGGTCTCCCCAGATCATCGCTTGTGGCAACGGACCAGGAACACCAGGAGATATATGATTCAGTTGCTTTGCGAAGTATGGAAAGGGCCCAGACAATACTGAAGAACCACATAACGAATGTGAAGATACAGGTATTGTCAAGCGTCCGGAAAATGCTTGCCGAGCAGGAACGGTCTGAGTTCTAAGAACACACCCAGTATCGAAATCAATTAGAGGAGGTCAGCATCATGGGTATCAAGACAAAAGACGAATACATCGAATCATTACGGTCCCTGAAACCGACTGCCTACATGTTCGGCGAACGCATTACGAACATCGTGGACAACCCGCGCCTTCGCGCAGGCATAGAGGCTACGGGCGCAACTTACGAGATGGCCGAGATCGACCCGGGGCTCATGATCACAACGAGTCCCCTGATAAATGAACCGGTGAGCCGTTTTACGCTTCCGCCCGCGAGCATCGAAGATCTCGTGGCCCGCGTGAAGGTGAACCGCAGGATCGCCAACCACGTGGGGACCTGTCACCAGAGGTGCACGGGCCTCGACTGTCTCTCGACGCTGGCCATCGTAACATACGACATCGACAAGAAATATAACACCGAATACTATCCAAGGTTTATGGAATTTTTAAAATACATGCAGAAGA
>Ga0105099_10002023_pt1 | contig 12285 bp, 10 predicted proteins | sample PPLLak3cmMay2015_2_FD_79138 | JGI IMG/M metagenome (GOLD analysis project Ga0105099, IMG submission 79138) | Freshwater sediment microbial communities from Prairie Pothole Lake near Jamestown, North Dakota, USA - PPLs Lake P8 Core (1) Depth... | ecosystem: Environmental > Aquatic > Freshwater >...
CAGCAGGAAAAACTCAGTGTCAAACTCTTGGGACGTGGGTTTGCCTGGCTCGATACTGGAACCCACGAATCCTTCCTCAACGCATCGACCTTTGTGCGCACCATTGAAGAACGCCAGGGCCTCAAGATCGCCTGTGTGGAGGAGATAGCCTACCGCCTGGGATACATTGATCTGGACGGGCTAAGGAAGGCCACCTTGCCGGTCTCCAAGAGCAGCTACGGCGAATACCTGCAACAGATCATCGACCAGGAAGAGGCCTGAGCCTGCCATGCCATTTTCATTCTTTCCCTGTGAGACTATTATGGGCCCCGTGGTGGTTGAGCCCCGTTCTTTCGACGATAACCGCGGCGTCTTCATGGAAACCTTCAAGGCCAGCGATTTCACCAGTCATGGGATGACCCGGCCCTTCGTTCAGGACAACCAATCTCTCTCCCTGGGCTCAGTGGTCAGGGGTCTCCATTTCCAGCTCCCCCCCAAGGCTCAGGGCAAACTCTTGCGGGTGCTGGAGGGCAAGGTCTGGGACTTGGTCATAGACCTCCGGGCTGACTCTCCCACCTTCCTGCGCTGGATGGCGGTGGAGCTCGATGACCGTGACAACCGGATGTTCTATATTCCACCCGGCTTTGCCCATGGCTTTGCCACCTTGAGTGAACGCACCACGATATTATACAAATGCACCGCAGAATACGACTCTACCTGTGATACGGGCATCCGTTGGAATGATCCCGCCTTGAATATTCCCTGGCCCGTGAATAATCCGCAGGTATCTAAAAAGGATAGTCAGCTGCCGCTGCTGGACCCCACTTTTTTCCGGGGGCTTACATGGTAAAGAAAAACCAGGTGTGGCTGGTGGGAGCAGAAGGCATGCTCGGTCACCAGGTGCAACGCCAGCTCTTCCGCACCGGAATTCCCTTTCTGGCCACGGACCGGAAAGTTGATTTTTGCAATCTTTCCACCCTGAGGAATTTCATCTCCGGTCATTCCTGCAGCTGGATCATCAACTGTGCAGCTTACACCGCAGTGGATGCCGCCGAAACCGATTCCGAAAAGGCCTTTGCCCTCAACGCCGAAGGCCCAAAAAATCTGGCAGCCATGGCCGTGGAGCTGGGCGCCACCCTGGTGCACATCTCCACGGACTACGTCTTTAACGGCCGATTGGACCGTCCCTACCGCGAGGAGGACTTAACAGACCCCCAATCGGTCTACGGTAAAAGCAAACTGGCCGGAGAAGAGGTCGTCAGGAAATCGGGTTGCCCCCACATCATCCTGCGTATCAGTTGGCTGTACGGAGTCTATGGTAAAAATTTCGTGGAAACCATGCTACGCTTTATGAAGGAAAAGGGACAGGTGAAGGTGGTAAACGACCAGATTGGAGCCCCCACCTACGCTGCAGTTCTGGCGGAAAACATCGTCAGTTTCATCAGCCGCAAAACCCCTTCCAGAGGGATTTTTCACTACGCTGATGCTGGAGAAATCAGCTGGTTTGATTTTGCCTGCGCCATCGCCAAAGAGGGCCTCAATCAAAAATTACTGGACTCTGCCCCCCGGGTCATCCCTATCCCCAGCAGCGAATTTCCGACTCCAGTCACCCGGCCAGCCAATTCACTTTTCAACAAAAGCAGAGCCATCAAAGAACTTGGCATGCAAATCCATCCCTGGCATGAAAATCTGGCCCATTATTTTGAGGAACGGAGAACAGCCCATGCGAACATTTAACTCTCTTTTGATAACCGGAGGTTGCGGCTTCATTGGATCCAATTTCATCCGTTTCCTGATGGCTGATCGTAATTTTAAGGGGCATATTGTGAACCTCGACAAACTGACCTACGCCGGTAATCCCCTCAACCTTAGCGACCTGGAAAAAAACCATTCAGACCAGTACCATTTTGTCAAAGGAGACATCTGCGACAACGAGCTGCTGCAAAAACTTTTTGGACAGTTCCACTTCGACGGCATTGTCCACTTTGCCGCCGAGTCCCATGTTGACCGCTCCATCTACGGTCCGGCCGAATTTATCCAAACCAACATCAATGGAACTTTCGCACTGCTGGAATGTGCCCGCAGCAACTGGCAGCCGGGTCAAGGTCTTTTTCACCACATTTCCACCGATGAAGTCTTCGGAAGTCTGGGAGATGAGGGTCACTTCACTGAAACGACCCCCTATGACCCACGCAGCCCCTATTCGGCATCTAAAGCCTCCTCAGATCACCTGGTCAAGGCTTATCATCATACCTACGGCTTACCCATCACGCTCTCCAACTGCTCCAACAACTATGGTCCCTACCATTTCCCCGAAAAACTGATTCCCCTGATGATTCTCAATGCCCTGAGTGGCAAGCAATTGCCCGTATACGGCGACGGTCTCAATATACGGGATTGGCTCTATGTAGAAGACCACGCCAAGGCCATCTGGGAAATCATCAAAAGTGGCAAATCCGGAGAGACCTACAACATCGGCGGCCGCAGTGAAAAAACCAACCTCGAGGTGGTGCATACCCTCTGTGACGAGCTGGAAAAAGCCGCCCCGGCAGCTCAGAACCCCAAATTGAGTGAACAGGGTTTTTCCAACTACCGAGAGCTGATCCATTTCGTAAAGGATCGCCCCGGACACGACAGACGCTACGCCATCGACTGCAACAAGATTGAAAACGAGCTGGGCTGGCACCCCGTTGTCAGTTTCTCAGAAGGCATAAAAAAAACCATCCACTGGTTCCTCGATAATTCCACTTGGGTAGAAAGCATCCACAGCGGCGCCTACCGTCAGTGGATCGACCAGCATTACGGGGAATAGGTCGCCTGCTGGGGACGCACCTTTGAAATTTGTAAATTTCAGGTGTATCCTTAAAGAATGAGAACAGCAAGACGTACATATGAGGGCGCCTTCCATCATGCCATGAATCGAGGTCACGAGGGACGTATCATTTTTATTGATGAGGCGGATAAAGATCTTTTTGTCGAACTCATTAACAAAGCACGTAACCTTACACACACTTCGGTTATGGCTTATTGCATCCTGGACAATCACTACCATCTGCTCATACAAAACATCTCAGAACGCATGCCAGATTTTTTTAAATTGATCAATGGAGAGTATGCAGTGCATTTTCGTAAGAAATATGGCGGCAAAGGATATGTGTTCCAGGATCGATATCAGACAAAATTGATTCAGGATGAATCCTACATGATGGTTTGCTTAGCATATATTCTGAACAATCCTGTTAAAGCTGGCCTTTGTCGTGATTTTTTATCCTACAGATGGTCGAGTGCCTTGGCATATTTTACCAACACAGAGTCAGAACATATGGATTGTTCTTTTTTTGAGGAATTATTTGAAAACCGACAATCACTTTACGTATTTATCGAAACCAATCCCATTGATGAATTACCTCAGGTTAAAACAGAGTTGGGTTGGATAATCGGAGGCGATTTCTTCATCTCCACTGCCAAAGAAAACGCCGAAAGAAGAGGTGGACAAGAGTCTTTCGAACGACGAAGAAATGAAGATCAACATTTTGAACCAGTAGAAAAGGTGATATTTGAATTTGAGAAAAAACATGGATTTAAGATAGACAACATCCCAATTCAAACCCATCAAGGCAAAAGGTTACGAGGCGAATTACTGGTTCACCTTAAAGATCGGGCTGGCCTGTATTACCGTGAAATTGCCCAAATGGACATATTTGGAGACCTAAAACGAAACAGCCTTGGCAGCATTTATAAACTCTACAAAAAAAAATTAGAAAAATAGTCTTTTTCACAAAAATTTCCAAATTTCAAAGGTGCGTCCCCCTCCTCCCCCTCCTCCTCCCCCTCCTTCCCCCCCTTCCTCCCCCCTTCCCCTCCTTTCTTTTCCTTAACCTCGCTCCTGAGAAACAGATAGAGGATTATGGTTTCCTTAACTAGTTGCATGTTTTTCGTTTATTGCCTATACTTGTTAAACAGAGGAGTAAAATGGGGCGCAATAATTTAATACAGTTGTTTCTCTTTTTTTTACTTCTTATGGCTGGCACATTTAGTCTTCCAGGGGCTATCCTCCCCAGGCCACTTATCTCACAGGGGGGTGATAGCAACACACCGGCGACAGTCCTGAATGCAGCTACGACATCTGTCCCAGAACCACTGCCCAGGATAGTTGTTAATGGGAATCAATTCCAAGTGGGTGGGAATTCGCCCCACCCACTGTTCATCTGCGGAGCCAATACTCCCTGGGATAATCATAACGCAACCTGGAACAATTTCGGCGGTGATTATGACGCAGATTGGTGGGACAGCCATTACAGCCAATTCAACTCCAACGGTTTAAACGGGTCACGAGTCTGGATCACCTGTTCTGGTGAAGTGGGAATCAACATAGATGAAACGGGATATGTGTCAGGAGCCACTACCCAGCACTGGGCAGACCTGGACAGTTTCTTTGCCATCGCCCAAAATTGTGGAGTTTACATCATGGCAACCCTAATGTCCTTTGATCATTTCAGTGAAAACTACAGCACATACCAACGTTGGCGTAACTGGATCAACAGTGACATCAATATCGACTCTTATATCAGCAATTATGTAACCCCCTTTGTTCAGCGTTACGGAGCCAATACGGCGCTATGGTCAATCGACTTGATCAACGAACCGGATTGGGCCACTAATACCGAAGGTGGCACCATCGAATGGGAACGTTTCCAGAATTACTTTGCCAAAGCCGCTAAAGCCATTCACGACAACAGTAATGTGCTGGTAACAGTCGGCATAGCTGTTATAAAATATAACAGCGACAACACACCAGGCTCCATGGGCAACAAAGTAAGTGATGCCGCGCTCCAGACACACTTGAGTGATCCAGCAGTACACCTGGATTTCTGGTCGCCTCACTGGTACGACTGGATGAATCCCTATTGGTCAACCCCAATGTATATAACACCGACTATTTTTAATCTGGATAGTTCGAAGCCTGCTGTTATCGGTGAGAATCCGGCTAACGGAACGGAAGGACATTCCCTATTGTCAGATATACAGGGGGCTTATCTAAACGGCTGGTCGGGTATTATGCCCTGGACATCCAACGGCGTTGACAACAATGGGGGCTGGGTGGAAGTCAGCACTGCAACCAGAGCTTTTGCCCAAACCCTTAAGGAACTTGTGCTGACCTCGCCCAACGGGGGTGAAAACCTACGTGCTGGGGCTACCTGCAACATTGCTTGGACAGCATCAAATATAACGGAAAACCTGGTAATTGAACTGCTGCAGAATGACAACCTGGTGGGAACAATAGCCACAGGCATAGACCCAGCAACAAGCATATATCTCTGGACTGTAGGGCAGCTGCTTGAAGGAGGCGGCTTGATCAAAGGAACAAACTTCAAAATCCTCATCCGGACAGAGAGTGGGGCCCAAGCGGCAGTCACCACCCTCTAACCTTCTTCGGAGCCTGCCTTTCAAATATATGTGGCTTCAGGTATTCATTTTTGCCCGCATCTTTTTCCAGCAGGAATATACCCTGCTGCAGCTTCACTGTAGAGTCACAAGCGATTGCCTTCACTCCACATGGGACTCATTGTTCTGACTGTGACAAATATCGTTCTTCTCAACAACATAATTCAGCCCTGCATTTCAGCCGAAAACTATCTCTGTTTCAACGCCCAATTCATCAACCGTCTGAGAAAAAAAATCAACGGATCGATCTGACCCGTTTCATCTGGGAACGGGGTATATCTAGATCAGGATTGCCACGATAGTACAGATCTCCATGACTGGTGATGGAGGCTTCCAGCTTCTCGGTAGCATAGATCTTGGCGGTGCCATGACTGCTGAGTTCAACCATAGCCTCCTCACACTCAAGACCTTCAGCCAGATAGTCTCCGTGGCTGGATAAGTCCACTATCTGATTTCTGACTCGTCCCGACCGGATACGCACCAGTCCATGACTGCTCATTTCACAGCGCAGACTCTCCGCCTGCAGCTTCCTTACATTGAGATCCCCGTGGCTGGAGAGGTAAATGCGTACGGAATCTGCTTTAATTTCATCTATTTCAACTTCACCATGGCTACTCAGCTCAACACCCACCCGCTTTCCTTTCAGCTCGGGAATCACAATGTCTCCATGGCTGCTGGCCACCAGATGATCAATCTGCCCTGGTAATACCGTCAGGTAAAAGCGCATTCTCCGCATCCGGCTGGAACGGAACAACTCTCTAAACCAGTTTGATGCTCTGCTTTTCCTGTCAATTACCAGCACGTTTCCCCTGACCCGGGTGGTGATCAGAGGCAACATTTCCTCATCGGCTTCCACAATGAGCTCCACCCGTTCCCCCACTGTAACCTGCAATTCTCCATGGGTGGCAAACTCTAATCCGCTGAACTCAGAACCGATCTCACGATGCTCTCTCTTTTGCGATCCCGCTAAATTCATTGCCAGACAAATCGTTGCCGCCAATATGACAAGTAAGGCTTTTTTCATCTAATTACCTCCATTTATGTGAACAACTGTTAAACGCAGAATAAGATAGTTTTGTTCCATTGCCAGTTTGACTCCAATATCCGGATCAGCTATACCTTGGTGATTGGAAATAAGAAGGAGATGCCATGTTTGAACTCAAGCGCCTGTCAGCCAAGCAAATAAGAGGACGATGCGATTCCAATCAATTCCAATTCAGAAGCACAGCGGAACTGGAGCCATTAAACGAAGTAATCGGTCAGGAACGCGCCGTATCGGCCATCCTGTTCGGTCTGGGCATGAAGGGGCATGGCTACAATATCTTTGTCACCGGCCAGGAAGGAACCGGTAAACAAACCATTGTCCGCGACATCATCACCCAGTATGCCGCCGGGCAACCGACTCCATCAGACTGGTGCATGGTCAACAATTTCAAGGACGATTTCCGCCCCCAGGCTATTCGCTTAGCTCCGGGAAAAGCAGATGGTTTCGCCAAGGCCATCAACCGTCTGATCAACAGTCTTCAGCTGCGTCTATCCAAAAAGTTCCAGAATCGCAGTGTCCAGAACAAGATCCTGGACATTCAAACCCAGGGGGATCAACAACAACAGACTCTAATGGAACAACTTAACCAACTGGCCGCCCGGAAAAAGCTGCTGCTTGTCAAAACCCAATCCGGATTTCGCCCGGTTCCCATGACTGATAACCGTCCCCTAAGCGAGGAAGAGTATAGCCAGCTGCCGGCTGAGAAGAAAAAAAGCCTTGAATCAGCCATAAAAGACCTTCAGGGAGAGATGCAAAAAACTCAGGGGGAAATCAACAGAATTAATCAGATTCAGACCAAGGCTCTGGATGAGCTGATTGAAGAACTGGCCAATAAGGTCATCACTGCCCGCATCGACATACTGCGCAACGAATACAAAGACAATCGGGAAATCCAGGCCTACCTCTCCCAGCTTCAGGCCTCAATTGTCGAAGATCTGGACAATTTCATTGAAGATGAAGGTGAGGGTACAGCGAGCGAAAATCCCCACGAATCAGCCAAACAACCCGATTTCGACCGTTACCGGGTCAATGTCCTGGTAGATCATAGAGGGTTCAACGGAGCACCGGTGATATTTGAACCCAACCCCAGCTATAAAAATATTTTTGGTCAGATTGAAAAACGATTCAGTCTGGAAAACCAATCCAGTGATTTCACCATGGTCAAGGCCGGTTCCTTGCTGCAGGCCAATGGCGGTTATTTGATCATGGAACTGGAGTCCCTGCTGATGAATCCAGTCACCTGGGAAGCCCTGAAGAGAACCTTACAGACCCGAATGCTCACTATTGAGGACATCCCGGCTGAAATGGGACCAGTATCGGTTTCCCTCAAGCCAGAGCCTATCCCCGTGGACATCAAGATCATCTTGCTCGGCGAATACAGCCTTTTTGAACAACTACAGAGTGAAGATATGAGATTCAGTAAATACTTCAAAGTCCGGGCCGATTTCGATTATGAGACTTTGCGCAGCCCAGAGGCCATGCAGCTCTATGCCCGTTTCATCGCCCGGGTATGCCGTCAGGAGGGGCTGCTGCCCTTCAACCGCAAAGGTGTTTCTGCCATTATCGAATTCAGCAGCAAAATCGTCAGCCATCAGGAGAAGCTGTCATTGCGATTCGGCCCCATTGTCGGCATTATCAAGGAATCTGAATACTGGGCCCGCCAGGAAGGGAAAAAGCTGGTCAATGAATCCCACGCCTACAAAGCCTTCAGCCAGCACCGCTTCCGCAATAATTTATATGAAGAAAAAATACACGAATCCTACGCCGATAACACCATCATGATTGATGTCTCCGGATATGTCATCGGTCAGATTAATGGCTTGGCGGTCTTTTCGGTTGGTGAACTGTCCTTTGGCAGACCGACCCGCATCACCGCCGAAACCTTCATGGGCCCCAGCGGCATCATCAATATTGAGCGAGAAGCCGAAATGAGCGGATCCACCTACGACAAAGGGGTCATGGTCCTCTCCGGTTACCTGGGCCGGATTTTCGCCCAGAACAATCCCCTCTGCCTGTCTATCAGCCTGGCCTTCGAACAGAGTTACAACGGAGTCGATGGAGACAGCGCTTCATCCACCGAGCTCTATGCCATCCTGTCCAGCCTGGCAGATCTTCCCATTCATCAGGGCTTTGCCGTGACCGGATCTGTCAACCAAAAAGGAGAGATTCAGGCCATCGGCGGAGTCAACCAGAAGATTGAGGGCTTTTTCGAAGTTTGTCGGAGTAAGGGCTTAACCGGTAAACAGGGGGTCATTATTCCGACCGCCAACGTCAGTAACCTGATGCTCAAACGGGAACTGGTGGAAGTCATTGAAAAAAACCGTTTCCACATTTATCAGATCAGTAACATCAGGCAAGGGATCGAGATTCTGACCGGAGTCTTGGCCGGCGAAGCCGATGAATCCGGGCAATATCCTGCCGATACAGTATACGGCCGGGTACAAAGGAAACTGGATCGGTTCCTGGCCCAGTCACTCAAACTCAAAGAAACAGCCCTCTATTGAGAAGAAGCTGTGTAGATAAAGCGCTTGATTTTTTTAGTAGGGGTCTTTTCAAACTCTTCGGGAAAAAGTTCGATGGCAAAGACCCTGCTGTACTGTGGCAGTTGTTCGTTGAGCAAGAACAGATTCTCTTTCATCCGCTCCTTGAGCCCGGCCTCATCCAAGCCTGCGGCATCAACGGCTTCCATGTTGGGGTAAATCAGAGCCACCAGTTTCTGCCCCCTTTCAATAACAAGGGACTCCTCCACAAAGGGCATCGGGTTGAGGCGGGCTTCGATCTCTTCGGGATAAATATTCTGCCCGGATGAGCCCAGGAGCATACTCTTTTGCCGTCCTTTCAGGTAAATGAAACCATCTGCATCCATGCGGCCAATATCACCGGTGCAAAGCCAGCCATCTTCGGTAAAAACCTCCTGGGTGGCCATTTCATTCTTGTAATAGCCAATCATTACATTCTCACCCCGCACCTGTACCTCGCCTGAACCGTCACTGGATTTGGTAAGCGCTTGGTCAATTCGCAGTTCAAGGGTATAAATGGGTTTGCCCACCCCCCCAAAGCGGTGGCTATCCCAGGATGAATAGCTGATCAACGGACCGCATTCGGTCATGCCATAACCCACAGTATAAGGGAATCCGATGCGCCGCAGAAAGGTTTCCACTTCCTCACTGAGGGCCGCCCCACCAATAACAATTTCCATAAACCGCCCCCCGAATACATCAAAGAGTCTGGCCCGGATTTTGTTGAACACCAGGTTGCGGACAAGTGGCACTTTGGACAAAGCCCGTAAAGCCGGTTTTTCCAGCTGGGGTTTGATCTTCTTGCGATACAACTTCTCGATAACCAAAGGAACGGACAGGATCAGGTGAGGCTTTACCTGAGCCAGTGCTTCGACCAATATTTTGGGTGAAGGGATCTGACTGAGAAAGGTAATGTGACATCCGCTGCAGATGGGAAACAACACATCAAAGGTACAACCGAATGCATGGGCTGATGGCAGGAACGACAGAATTGCATGCCCTGCTTTCAATCCGATACTGTTTTGGGCATAATCAACATTGGCAGCCAGACTGTTGTGCGGCAACATGACTCCTTTGGAAAAGCCCGATGTCCCGGAGGTATAGAGAATAGCAGCCAGTATGTCGTTGGCTATGGCCGGCAAAACAAATTGATCCCGCTGAAGAACACCAGCAAATTGTTCAAGATAATGGGCATCAGTATTTTCATACCCTCTAATCACCCCCTTTTTTCTGGCTTTGATCAGCCGGAAATCCTTCAGGGAAAAAATTCCCTCAAGCCGGGGCATCTTACTTTCATCAAGTCGTTCAAAAAGACTGTCGGACACGAAAAAAAAGCAGGCATCACAATGATTGACGATATGCTGAATATCACTACTGTGGAAATCAGGCAATATGGGCACCACAACGGCACCATAACTGACTGTGGCCAGATAGACAATCACCCAATTGGCCGAATTACGTCCCAACAGAGCAATTTTGTCCCCCTGTTTTATTCCGCACTGCGAAAATAAGCTGTGAAGCCACAGAATCCGGTCCCCCATCTGACCATAACTGACCGGCTTCTCATTGTAATTGGACAAAGCCGGCAGGTCCCAGTTGGTGACGATACTCCTATGCACCCTATCGACAAAACGGACCTTCATCATGATCACCTCCTTTGCAAAAAAACACTCACTTACCAACCAGCTCCGCCAACCAAATCTCGGCTTCGACCCGAGCCGCATCCACAGTTTCCCTGCCCGCACGATACAACAGTTTCCACTCATTTGGTTTGGATTCGTATTGGGTGTTGATAAACTTTTTATACCCATCCCGGTGTTCTGTGCGGGCACTAAAATCAATACTCCCTACCAAATCGAGAAATGATCTCAGATGGCGGACAATCAACTGCCGCGGTTGGTGAGGGATTTTTTTTTCGTAGTCTGTTTGACGTTGCACAAGCTCAGAATCCTTCTGTTTCTTCATTTCTTCATAGCCCTGTTTCATGATGGCTTTGGTATCAGGATTATCATTGAGTTCCTTGAACTGGGCCTCCATCTCTTTAATGGCCTGCTCCATCTGGGGCCTCATCTCAGCTGGCATCTGTTTCAGATTTTTTTGCATTTCCTCAATCTGTTTTCGGAATTCAGCCTGCTGCCTGGCTGTTTCATCTTCAAAAGAGCCACTGGCTTCTTCGCCCTGTGGTGCACTCGACTTCCGTCTGACCTGGTACTCTTCTAAAAAAGAGTCGGTTCTTGTATAGGTTTTGGCCCAGGTAAACACCCCCCTGATCCAGCCAATACGCATCGGTACAGGCGCAGCCAGAAAAGCCCTTGTAACGATCTGATAGGGCATCTGGCCGGAAAATAATGAGTCAAGAATATGGTCTTTGGCTTCATCCTGAGTCAATCCCATTTGAGAAAAAAAATCACTGCCCGCCGTTACAGGCAGAATCATTACCACCATCAGAATCACCGTGTTCAAGTACTTCATACTAACCTCCAGCATCAATTATCTTTCTGTGACCTTGATCATCTCGCCCCAGTTTTGGCCTTTTTTGAGGTCTACTTTCAAGGGCACCCTGAGTGCGGCCACCTGTTCCATCTCCCGACGCACCATCTCCAGCAGAAAGCGTTCTTCCTCCGGGGGGTATTCAAAAACCAGTTCGTCATGAACCTGCATCAGCATACGACTCTTCTTGCCCAAAAGTTGGCCGGCAATCCGGATCATGGCTAATTTAATCAAATCAGCTGCAGATCCCTGGATGATGGTGTTGACGGCCATACGCTGACCATTTTCGCGCACATTGCGGTTGGAACTCTGTATCTCAGGAATGTCCCTTCGTCTGCCCAGATACGTAGTGACCAGCGCATCCTGCTCCGCTTTGACCAAGGTCTCATCAATAAAGCGCCGCACACCTGAATAAGTCATAAAGAAACGGTCTATGAGTTCTTTGGCCTCTGTGAAAGGAACACCCAACTCCTTACCCAGAGAATAGGGGCCAGTACCATATAAAATCGAAAAATTGACAATTTTGGCCCGACGGCGTTTCTCTTTTTCACCCAGATCATCCCGGCCGGCAAAAACCAAAGCGGCAGTGTGACTGTGAATATCGATGTCATGGGTAAAGGCCTCTATCAACGACGGGTCCTCAGCAAAATGAGCCATAACCCGCAGCTCTACCTGGGAATAATCGGCAGCCAACAGCTGCATGCCTGGCGTGGCAATGAAGGCCTTGCGCATCAATACCCCGCCGATCTCTCCAACCGGAATATTCTGGAGATTGGGGTTTGATGAGGAAAGACGTCCGGTGGCGGC
>Ga0105099_10002024_pt1 | contig 12284 bp, 11 predicted proteins | sample PPLLak3cmMay2015_2_FD_79138 | JGI IMG/M metagenome (GOLD analysis project Ga0105099, IMG submission 79138) | Freshwater sediment microbial communities from Prairie Pothole Lake near Jamestown, North Dakota, USA - PPLs Lake P8 Core (1) Depth... | ecosystem: Environmental > Aquatic > Freshwater >...
AATACCCTCCTTCTATCATTAAAAGGTTTCTCCATCAAAAGCTCCGACACCAAAACCAAGAGAATTCTAAACCCCAATTTATTAAAAGCCAAGCGGTTAAACCGGTTTTGTGCCTTTGCAATCCGGAAAACCGGTACAACCCCAGATCAGCGAACCGGCGCGTGATCCTTTACGCGCTGAACCGATAACCGATTAATCTTCCATCGGGTCATCCGCCTCCGGCTTTAATAGTTTCTCACCGTAGAAACCTTCTTTTAGTTGCTGAATCGCTTCATTCAGCCATTCTCGGAAATAGATCGAATCCTTTTCTTTTTTAAAAGGTCTTGCCTTTGCCGCCTCGATGACTTTCACGCAATCCTCCGAGTCCAATACCACCAAACCGTTCAGAGCTTCTTTCCAAACCAAAGGCGATGGATCATTCAAGGCCGCTGACAGAGCCGGTAAAACGGCGATATCTCGGAATTCCCAAATAATCTCGATCAACAATGCCCTGCGTTGCGGATCCTGCTCATGTTCAAAAGCGGCCGAAAAATACGGAAGCGCAGCAATCCCGAAGTCCATACAAGGCTCATGCGGAAGCCAATACCTATTATCGAGCCGGCTCAGATACCATTCATTAACCTTTTTCTCAAGGTCGTTCATCTTATTTGCTTTTATTTTAGAAACAAGCTTACTTTATGAATTTAATAATTTTATGTACGCCGCCTTTGCTTCCCTTTTCAAACTTTCCTGCTTTTTTATTCATCCCTCAACAACCGGACCGAAGAACCGCCGCTCTTTAAACTGAAGAGATCCCTGCCGAGGTCGCCTAAACTATAGTCGAGGTAATAGTAGTATGCGATGGACGCATCGAACTCCGTAGCACTCCACCAGAGAGCGGTGATGCCCCTATGGTCGAAAACACCATTATCGTCACGAAAACCGGCCGGAAGGGCGGAAAAACCGCTTCTGTTATTCCGTGTCAAGTCGTCACCGATTGCTCCCGGTTTTGTAAAAACGGACCAATCGGTCTTTGCCGCCATGGATTTGGCTATCTTATTCTCCGTTTTTGTTCCATCCCAATTATACCCGTTGGCAATTAAGTAACTCTGCAAAATGGCCCACTCCGCATCCGTCGGCACATGCCAGCCTTTTGGAGCAAGTTTCTTTGTATCAACCGCATACCAGTTATAGAGGGCACCATATTTTTTGATACGATCTTTATTGGTCGTGTTGTCGTAATAACAATACCCCGGCGTGGTCAATTTTTCCCAGACCGTTTTATCCGTTACCAAGGGGATGGAGGTCCCGTCATTATACTTCGTGGTTCTCAAATTCTCCACGGTCCATACTTGATTCCCTATCTTTACAGTTGTATAGACATTTCCATCAAGGTCGGTGACGGAACCAGTGTGGTCGTCTGCGCTTGCCAGGCAGGCGGAGAATAGAAACGCAACAATCAAAGTCTTAATCGTGATGTTTTTCATAAAGCCTCCGAAATGGTTCATGACTCATTATGAATTACTAATGCCGAACAGCATCTCTATGATGCTTTCTTTGAGGTATGCAAAGCCTTTAGATGTGATCCTGTATTTCTGAAGCCTGCTCTTCGGTAAGCGTGTTGCCCTCAATGGCGAGCGAGCCTCTGATGGTCCGGATGCGGTTGATCCGGCGCAGGCGCAGGTTGATCGAGGCCTCCTGGAATGCCGCATAACGGCCGATGCGTTCGGAAATTTCCGCAATCAAAGAAACAATGGCCGATGAAATTTTAAATGGCGGAACGTATCCCGGCATTCCTGAACCTCTTCATATTAATAAGACACTTTTAAATTTCTTTGTGCCTCAGCAACTTTGTGTGAAACCTGTCTTCTTCAAAAAACCAACTGATACCGGCTGGCCGCGCCTTGACCCAACTTCTGAATAAACTGCTTTTCGCTTAAAATTCGTAATGCGTATTGGATCGTGCGCCGCGGTAATCCGGTTTCCTGCTCGATTTCCCTGACCGCCAAACGTTTTTCCGGACTGGCTTTAAAAGCATCCAGAACCGCCAGGCCGCTTTCCGGTAATTGCTGCAAAGCGGCGTAACGCCGGCGGTAGAGATCGATATCCCCCAAGGAAGCGCGCAACACCTTGATGAAAAACCAGGCTATGGGTTCCAGATCGTATTCAAGAGAATCGGAATGGAATGTGCCGTCCGAGCACTTGTGTAAGGTCGCATAATAAAGCGCACGGTTTTGTTCAATGTAGCGGTCCAAGGCCAGGTAGGGGATAAGCGTCGTCAGGTATTGATCGTCTGCTTGCAGCAGGATTAACAAAAACAGCGCCCGGCCCAGCCGGCCGTTGCCGTCCTCAAAGGGATGAATCGCCAAAAAACGAAACACAAACTCGACGACAACCAGCAAAGGCCAGGTATCTTCATGAATACTTTGCCGATACCATTGCACCAAATCCGCCATGGCCGTCTCGGTCTGAATGCCGGGCGGCGCCGGATCGAGCACCACCCGTTTTTCGCCCGTGTCGTGATCGAATGAAACCACCTGGTTGGAGACGGTTTTATACCCACCCGCATGATTTTGCGCCGCAGGATAATAGCGCAATAATTCGTGATGCAACCCCCTGATGATTGTTTCGGTTATGGGAAAAAGTTCTTTAGCCTGCAAATAAACGGTTGTTAAGACTTGCCGGCAGCCCGCGACCTCCTCAATGCTGCGTTCCCGGTCTTTGGAAAGTTTGTCCAGGATAAAAGCCTTTTTTTCTTCAAAAACGCCCGGCTTACCGTCCCTGAAAAGCGTGGTGTCCAACCACTCGACTTCCCGGTCCGTCAGCACGGCGTTTTCAATGCGGGTTGAAGCGCCCACGTTGCTGATCAAGGCGAATCGGTTCAGAAAACTGGCCTCCTCTGCAGATAGCCCCTCCAAACCCAGGGCGGTTTTTATGCAGGTCTCCTGCAGAAGCCTCAGTTCCTTTTCCAACTTTGAGCTGGGTTTGAATGAAAGCATCAAAATTCCTTTTTAATAATTTCATCCATACTGCCATATTGCGCAATATTGCGCAATATGTTTATTGTTTGAATTGCGCTATTTTACCTATTTATTTATTAATAAAAACGATATGTTGTTTAAAAAATAAGTTCCGGGATGACTTCAGGAGCGACTTCCATCGGGGTTGTAGCTATTGTCTTAACAGAATTTATCGGCGCTGTGAACCACCGGCTTGTGATAATCCAACGCTTTTTCAATAGCTTCTTCCCAACCGGAAGATGTTTTGATATGAGGAAAAATCATCTTGATAAATTGAATTTTTTAAATTGAAATCTGACTCGATGCCAACTTGATGAAATTATTTATAATTTCTTACTGAGCGATCTTCAGCTAAATTAAACAAATCTAAGATAACATATTTTTTTTATAACCTTATTGCAATAAAAGAATCTAAATGTTTTTTCGAGAGGATCAAAAAAACATGAATTCCGGCCAGAGCGCCGGAATAAGTTCGGACGATCGTAAGTCAATAGACTTGTTAATTTTTGCTTATCGACAATCTTTTGTCGATATTTTGTAATAAGAAGCCTATCTGGTCATGTCCGCCCAACATGGTTAAAACCGGATCATCCTTGAATTTATATAATAAGCTTTTCCTGTTCTTTAAAAAGATTCCAAAAACGGAACCGGCTCGTCCTTACGATACACCAAGGCCTGGCAGACCGCGACCTGGCCTTCCGGATCGCTGACCGTAATGGTGTAGGAAGCGGTACGCTTGGTCCGGTGGATTTCCTTGGATTCGGAGACCAGGATCGTGTTCTTCTTGGGCGGTTTCATGTAAGTGACATTCATGTTCAGGGCCACGGCCACGCGATCATGGCTGTTGGAAGATATCTCAAATGCTTCATCGATCAGTGAAAAAATTGCGCCGCCGTGCGCCATGCCGTAGATATTATCCATTTCCGCGGTATACTCCATTTCGCAGCGGGCATAGCCTTCCGAAACTTCTATTAAGCGAATCTTAAGGAGCTGAGCATAGGGTTCTTTATCCACTTTTTTAAAATACAACTCTTTTCGTCGATCTTCCATTTTCGTTGTTTTTTCTCCGAATGAGGGTTGCAATAAAAAATGTCACCACTAAGACTCAAAGACTCTATGTTTTGAAATACCGACTCAGAGTACTTTTCGTATTTGCTCGGCAGCCGTATCAAGTTCCGTACGGGTCGATTTTTTGAAAAATGCCGGTCCGAACTTGAGGTCAAAACCATCTCCCCGATAACGCGGAAACACGTGCAAATGAACGTGAAAAACTTCCTGGGTTGCGGCCTCGCCGTCGGCTAAAAACAAATTCACGCCTTCACACTTTATACCACTCTCCCGCAAAGCCTGGGCCAAGCGCTGGGCCGTCCGGAACATCTGAGCCCCGGTTTCCGGTTCCAGCTCGGACAAAAACGCGGCATGCCGATTGGGCACAATCAAGATATGTCCGGGATTGATCGGTTGAATATCCATAAATGCCGTACACAGCTCGTCCTGATAAACTCGGCTGGCCGGCAATCGGCCTTCCAAAATATTGCAAAAAATGCACGTGCTCATGAGTTAGTTTCCTCGTTTAAAACTCTATTCAATTTTCTGAAATATTCCGCTTAACAACATCTCATTAAGAATCACGGCTATTCTATCGGTTTTTTAAAATAAATTCCATGTTCTAATTTGCTAGGTTTTTACTGTAGTTTATAAAAATTTCCGGCCTATAAAAACCCGTGAATCGCCTTGACATTTCATGTCTTATCCATCTATATTCCCGGGTAGGCGATGAAGTCCGCCTTTGACCGCCCTCCTCTTGCGAGATAAGGGCTGATGACTTCTACCTCAGATCGTGATTTGGGGTAGGAGATCTAAGATACCTACCCCACCTTGAATTCCGGGTGGGTTTTGTTTTTCATGCCCTGCAAGGCTCCTGCCCGGCAGGGCATTTTTTATTTGAAAAGGCAAGAGGGTGTGGATTTTTATCCTATATCGGAAATTGATTTTTGGATAATCGTTCACAAGGTGTAATCCATTGTACTTTATAGGCCGTGAAAGAGAAATAAGCCGTATCAACCGGTCGTTAAGCCGGGGGAAAAACATCGTGGTGACCGGGAAATACGGGGTCGGGAAAACGGCCTTGAGCAAACGCGTTACCGAAATCAACGCCGAGAAATGGCGTTTTCTCTTTGCCGATTTTTCTCAGACCCCGGCCAAGGTCTGTCACGATCTTTTGGCGAGATTGCCTTATAAAAAGAAAGCCAAAGGTCGGCCCAAATATCTGGCCTATAAGCAACGCCGGTCCTTGCTCGGCAATCTGGCGGAAAAGGACTCGCTCCGTTTTGTGCTGGTGCTGGACGACCTTGGAAAATTGACGCCCCAAAAAATGAACCTGATCCGCTGGCTGGTTTGGGAAAAGCGTTTTCTTTTCATTATCATCACGGAACGATTTTTGGACCCGGATGATTTTACTCTTTTGCGCGCGTGTCTCTATCCTTGCTTGCGGATCGACCTGCAAAATCTCGGGGAAAAAAAAGCGGTCGAATTTCTCCGGCACTTTTCAGATCAGCACGGGCTTAACTGGACCGCTAATCATATTCGTATGCTGGCAACGGCCGCCAAAGGTTATCCTTTGGGTATGAAAGATTTTGTGATACAAGAACTTAAAAAAACCTAAAGATCAGGAGGAAAAACCATGTCAAAAATTAAATCCGTTCATAGCCGCGAAATTCTCGATTCGCGCGGCAACCCCACCGTGGAAGTGGATATTCAGCTGGAGGACGGCGCAAGCGGACGCGCGGCCGTTCCTTCAGGAGCGTCCACCGGCGTGCACGAGGCTTTGGAGTTGCGCGACAATGACAAAAGCCGCTACAAAGGCAAGGGCGTGAGCCAAGCCGTGGCGCATATCAACCGGGAAATCGCCCGGGCCGTGATCGGCCTGGATGCTCTGGACCAGTCCGGCTTGGATAAAACCATGTTGGATCTGGACAAAACGCCCAATAAAAGCAAGTTCGGAGCCAATGCCATCCTGGGCGTCAGTTTGGCAAATACCCGCGCCGCGGCTGCTTCAGTCCATTTACCGCTGTATCGCTATCTGGGCGGCGTGACCGCTAAAATCTTGCCCGTGCCCATGTTCAATATTCTAAACGGCGGCGTGCATGCCAATTGGCAAGGCACGGATTTTCAGGAATTCATGATTGCGCCCGTCGGCGCCCCGAATTTCAAGGAAGCCTTGCGCTGGGGCGGCGAAATCTATCATACCCTCAAAGAAGTCCTCAAAAGCAACGGCCACAGCACCGGCGTAGGCGACGAAGGCGGTTTTGCCCCGGCCCTGAAGAAGAACTCCGACGCGGTCGAATTGATTCTGAAGGCTATTGAAAAAGCCGGTTATAAACCCGGCGAGCAGGTCGCCCTAGCTCTGGACCCGGCCTCCAGCGGCTTTTTTGAAGATGGTGCATATAATCTGCGCACTGAAAACCGCAAAGTGACCTCGGCTGAAATGGTCGAACTGTGGGCCGGGTGGTGTGCAAAATATCCTATTGTTGTCCTGGAAGACGGTTTGGCCGAGGATGACTGGGACGGCTGGAAACTGCTCAATCAAAAATTGGGCGCAAAAATCGAGCTGGTGGGCGACGACCTGTTCGTGACCAATGTAAACCGCATCAGCCGCGGTATCGCGGAAAACGCGGCCAATGCCGTGCTGATCAAGCTCAATCAAATCGGCACGCTCAGCGAAACCATTGCGGCGATCGAGATGGCGCGTAAAGCAGGATGGGGCGCCATGGTCTCGCATCGCTCGGGCGAAACCGTGGACAGTTTTATCGCCGATTTCACCGTGGCTCTCGGCACCGGTCACCTGAAAACCGGCGCGCCTTGCCGCGGCGAGCGCGTGGAAAAATACAACCAGCTCATGCGCATCGAAGAAGAACTGGGAGAAGCGGCGGTGTATGCCGGTCGCAAAGCATTTGTCCGTTAAAAAACCCGAGTATCCGGCGATTCCGGCTTATGGCCAAGCCTCTTCTTGAGAAGTTTTTCCTTGCCATCTAAAAGGGTTTTTGCAATTCTTTAATAAATTTTGGGGATGGAGTCCCCCGCAAATGCCTGAATCAGGCTGATGACTCCTGCTAAAAAAAACGGCAGGAGATTATTAAGGCAGACCAAGGCTCCCGCCGATAAAAACGTTGGCGGGAGCTTGTTTTATTTGGAGGGATAAAAATGATAGTTGCACCGGACCCTAAAAAGCCGCATGCTTATCAGCCTTATGTGGAACAGATCCGCGGCATTTGCGGGGAATTTCGGATCGATGCGCTTATGCCGCGGATCGCCGCCCTGGAAGAAACTTTTGAAGAAAGCGCAATTTTCAACATCGCGCTTCTCGGAAGCTTTAAAGCCGGTAAAAGCTCTTTTATTAACTGCATCATCGGCCGGGATATCCTGCCGGTGGCGGTGGTCCCCCTGACGGCCGTCATCACCCGCGTGAAATATGGTCCGAAAGACAGGGTTGTAGTCAATTTTTTGAACGCTCCGGAAGAGGAAATTTCACTGGAACGCCTGGCCGATTACATTACGGAACAACGCAACCCGAATAACGTAAAACAAGTTCATCGGGTCGATATTGAAATACCGGAACTTCACTCCTATGCCGGCATTCAATTCGTGGACACTCCCGGCTTGGGGAGTGTTTTTACCCATAATACCCTGACCGCCATGGACTGGCTCCCCAGGGTCGGTGCGGCCGTCTTGACGATCAGCGTGGATCACCCGCTTTCCGAAGAAGACATTCGTCTGTTAAAGGAATTGGATAAGTTCACGCCGGAAATCACCATTCTCCTCACCAAAGCGGACCTTGTTTCCCCAAGCGAATTGGACGATGTGCTCGGGTTTATCCGGCAACAAATTGAATCGCGGGTTGTCAAGGTCGGCGCTGTGCTGCCGTTCTCCATTCGTCCGGGTTATAAACCCTTGCAGAAGCAAATGCATAAACTGCTGGAAGCATGTACCGCCTTACAAACGCAAAAATCCCATGAAATCAGCCGTCACAAGCTTCGTACGCTCGTTGAGGACTGCCGGAAATACCTGCAGTTGGCTTTATCAGCAGCCGGAGCCGAGCAATTATCCCGCCGACAATTACAACGGCAAATTCAACAGGAACGCGATCTCCTATCAACGATTCGGAATGAGATTTGGATCATGACCGAAAATCTCCGTACCCATCTCCAGGCCGATGCGAGCGGCCTCTTTCAAGAATCCTTTAATGATATATCAAATAGTCTTTCATCCGAACTTCATAGCCGGATGCCGCATTGGAAAGGCCACATTGGAAAAGTGTCGGAGGGTTTTGGACAATGGATTGAAAAAGACTTAACTTCCCATTTGGAGACCCTCTCGACAATTAAAGGGGAACAACTTGCCGGCCGGCATTTACCCAAATCGCTGGACAGCTTTTCCCGGATGGTGCGGGCCTTTCAAGACCGGCTTAGTCAACGCATTCAAGAAGCTCTGCATATCACCTTTACAGGAGCGGAATTCGAAGCCCGCATGGAAAGGCCTGCGCATCCCGATATCCGGATCGGCAAAGTTTTCGATACGGATCTGGAATTGATTTGGTTTTTGATCCCGATGTGGATTTTTCGGCCGCTGATTAACCGTCATTTTATGAATTCATTGCCCTGGGAAGTGGAAAAAAACCTATATCGGCTGGCTTCCCAATGGTCTGGAGCCATTTTTCGTTCCATTGAAAACCTGTCCGCGCAGGCTAAAGTCTTTATGGAAAACGAATTAAATACGGTTGAAAACCTGCTTGAAAAAGCGGATGATAATCGTGCATGGATTGAAAAAAATATTTCCGTCGCGGTATCCATTGCATCGCATCTTGAAAAATAGGGTATCAACATGAAAACAACTCTACGCTTTTGGAAAACCCTGCCGGCAAATGTCGTGATGTTGGGCTTGGTCAGTTTCTTCACCGATGTTTCCAGCGAAATGATTTACCCTTTATTGCCTTTTTTCTTCACCGGCCTGGTGCCGATTTCCGCTGCAGCGATTTATATCGGCCTCATGGACGGCCTAGGCGAAACCCTTGCCAGTTTGCTCAAAATCTATTCCGGAAGGTTAAGCGACGCTTCGGGCAAACGCAAGCCTCTGGCTGTTTTGGGTTATGGCATTTCCACCTTGGGTCGCCCCTTGATCGCTTTGGTCACGGCCGGCTGGCATGTAATTGCCCTGCGCGCCCTGGACCGGGTTGGCAAAGGCATCCGCACTTCGCCCCGCGACGCCTTGATCGGCGATTCCATTCAGCCTGAAGACCGCGGCCTGGCTTACAGCTTTCATCGTATGATGGATCATAGCGGCGCGTTTCTGGGCCCTTTGCTTGCCGCTCTGTTCCTCTATCTTTGGCTCGGCCAAACCTTTTTTTGGGGCAAAGGCGCAACCGCGGCCGGGCCCCAGGAAATGCAGGCCCTGCGTTGGTTGTTTCTGATTGCTTTTTTGCCCGGCCTGATTTGTATGTTTGTACTCTTCCGCAAAGTCCATGATATTGGAACCGCGCAACATTCAAAACCTTGTATCACGACCGAGCAAGCCCCCTCCTTTAAAAAACCATTGCCCAAACGTTTTTATCTTTATCTGACTACCGTGACCCTGTTTTCTTTGGGAAACAGCAGCGACCTGTTCCTAATCTTTTACGCCCAAACCCGCTTTGAATTGGGCCTGGGTTATGCCATTGCTTTGTGGACCCTCTTGCATGTTTCCAAGATCGTCTTCAGCTTGCCGGGCGGCCGGCTTTCCGATAAACTGGGCAGACGCGTCACCATTGTAGCGGGCTGGTTGGTTTATATCCTGGTCTATGCCTTTATCACCCTGGTTCCGGACCTCCGGATGGTTGCGGCCCTGATATTCCTTTATGGCCTTTATTACGGTTTGACCGAAGGAGCAGAGCGGGCCCTGGTGGCGGACTATGTTGAGAGTTTCCAACGCGGCCGGGCTTTCGGCTATTATCACGGCGCCATCGGCCTGGCTGCTTTGCCGGCCAGCCTGTTGTTCGGTCTTTTTTGGGCCCGGATCGGCCCGCGCACCGCTTTTCTGATCAGCGCCGGATTGGCGGCGACCGCGACGACATTGTTGATCATTGTGCTGGGTAAAAAACCTTTAGCAAACAATAATCCCTAAGATGGATACAATTCAGCATCGGTGGATTCCGGCCTGCCGTGCCCTAGTCTTAGCCCTGGCGGGCTCAAATCATACCGGAATGACGGGTTTCATTGAAAGCGGGCTCTTATTCGCTGAACATATTAATCGTCTCATAATAATATGCTCTCTTTTTATCGAGATAAGGTTTCCGGATCTCTTTTTCAAATGGCAACTTCCTAAAAAAAAGAAGGTTATCGTAAGATCGGCAAGCGCGACACCCTTATTTCATAAGAACCGGAATCAAGTGAACACTATTTTGAGACCGTTAATAAGCCCTTTAGTGACCCTAAAGAACAGAGCCCGACTTTCGGGCTTTGTCTGGGAGTAGAGCGCACCATGACCGATTCCTTTCCTCAACTACTGGCCGAAATCCGGCACATTTATCTGGAGATCGACCAACAGATCGCTACTTTTCAAAAAGCGACCGATCTGCATTGTCCGGAAGGCTGCGGCTCCTGCTGTGACAGTCAAGAAGTAGAAGCAACGGTGACGGAGCTTTTACCTTTGGCGGATGCCATTTTTCAATCCGGCCGGCCCGACGCGCTGGCCGAACTCATCGAACAAAGCGAAAAGAAGAACACCAAGGCTTGCGTCCTATATCAGCCGGACCCCCTCCTGCCGGGCAATGGCCGTTGCGGTCAATATCCGCACCGCCCGCTGGTCTGCCGTCTTTTCGGATTTGCCGCCCGCTATGATCGATCAAAAGACCTTGAATTCAGCACCTGTAAAAAAATTAAAATCCAAGATCCCCAAAAGGTATGGACCGCTCAAGAACTCATCCGGGCCGGATTGAGCGTGCCGGTTTTTCAGGCTTGTTTCATGCGCCTGGCCTCCTTGCACCCCGGCCCGGGCTTTCAAAGATACGCCATCAACCAGGCTCTAAAAAAAGCGCTGGAATTCTGCTATTGGAAAAAACTCCTTTGAAATTTTCTTTACTTTTCAAGAATTGTCATTCATTCTTTTTATGCCGATTAAAAATCATTAAATCGGCCTAGGAACAAAATCATGCACCCTATTTTAATTGTTTCCGAAGATCCTCAGGCTTTCGATTTCATGCGGACTTGCTTTCCACCTGAACGCGCGCTGGAAAAAGTCGAGAGTAAAAGCATGGCCCTCGAGCTGCTCCAGAAAGGGCGTTATGATTTTCTTTTTATCGACCTCCACCTTTTGCGCGATCCCCTTTTGCTGTCCGATTCTTACAAAGGCAGCCTGCAGCCTTTCTGGCATCTGGATCCGGCTCTTGAAATAATCGTGATGACTTCCCAGGAAATGATCCGGGAGGCGGTTAAGGCGGTCAAAGCAGGCGCCGGCGATTATATTACCCTGCCGCTGAACCAGGACGAAATCAGACAAGTCCTGGAAAGCGCCCGGGACACCAGCCAGCTTCAGGCTGAAGCTGATTTTCTCAAAGATCTGTTTTCCGAAACCAGCGCCCTAGGGATTGTCCAGACGAAAAACAACAACATGAGAGCGGTCTTTGACAAGATTCGCCTGGTGGCGCCCACCAAAAGCACGGTTTTATTAATGGGGGAGACCGGGACCGGCAAAGGCATTATGGCCAATTTGATCCACCGCCACAGCAATCGCCGCGACGCCCAATTCATCGGCGTACACTGCGGCGCCATCCCGGACACCTTGCTGGAAAGCGAACTCTTCGGTCATGAAAAAGGCGCTTTCACCGGCGCCGTGCGCCGAAAATTAGGCAAGTTTGAATTGGCTCAAAACGGAACCATTTTTCTGGACGAGATCGGCACCATCACGCCGGCCGCCCAAATCAAACTGCTGCAAGTACTTCAGGAAGGAGTCTTGCAAAGAGTCGGCGGAGAAGAAAACATTCAAACCAAAGTACGCGTGATCGCCGCCACCAACACCGACCTCAAAAAAATGTGCGACGAAGGCTTGTTCAGAAAAGATTTGTATTACCGGTTGAATGTTTTTCCGATCGAACTGCCGCCTTTACGGGCACGCCTCGAAGATATCCCCTATTTTATCGAAATGTTTTTAGACCACATGAACAAGACTTATGCCAAGGATATTCAAGGTGTACACCCGCGCGTATTGGAGGCTTTTTATCAATACCCCTGGCCGGGCAATATTCGCGAAATGGAA
>Ga0105099_10002025_pt1 | contig 12283 bp, 6 predicted proteins | sample PPLLak3cmMay2015_2_FD_79138 | JGI IMG/M metagenome (GOLD analysis project Ga0105099, IMG submission 79138) | Freshwater sediment microbial communities from Prairie Pothole Lake near Jamestown, North Dakota, USA - PPLs Lake P8 Core (1) Depth... | ecosystem: Environmental > Aquatic > Freshwater >...
GGGTCGAACTTAAAAGCTAATGATGATACCGGAACTGCATATCAATATTATCCTTCAATTGCAATGGACGAAAGTGGCAGATATGTAATTTGCTGGTATGATAATCGTTGTGGCAATGATGATATTTATTATCAGCTTTACAATTCAAGCGGTATTGCATTAGGAAAAAATGTAAAAGTTAATGATGATACAGGAATCCAAAGTCAGGGTATTCCTTCGGTCGCAAGTGATAGAATTGGTAACTTTATAATCTGCTGGGGCGACAGGCGTATTGGTAATTATGATATTTACTATCAGCGATATGATTTAAATGGGGCTGCAATAGGGTTAAATTTGAAAGTTAATGATGATTCGGGAGCTGCATCTCAGTCCAATCCTTCAATATCGATAGACACATCAGGGAACTTCATAATTTGCTGGGAAGATATGCGCAACGGCGATAGAGATATTTTTTATCAGCGCTATAGTTCAAGTGGTAGTGGTATAGGAGTAAATTCTATCGTAAATGAAAATATCGGAAGGAATACATGCTTCCCTTCAATCTCATTAGATAGTAAAGGAGGTTACATAATTTGCTGGGAAGATTATCGTAATTTCAATTATGATATTTACCACCAACGCTACAATTCAAACGATAGCGCAATAGGAGTCAATGTAAAAGCTAATGATGATATAGGTACTTCATATAAATATTTTCCATCGATTGCAATTGACAGAAACGGGAACTATATAATTTGTTGGGAGGATGATCGTAACGACAATAGTGATATTTATTATCAACGTTATAATTCAACTGGCATTGCAATAGGAGTAAACACAAATGCCAACGATAATATAGGATCTGGATTTAAACATTCCCCATCAGTTGTAATTGACAGTTGTGGGAACTATGTGATTTGTTGGGAAGATCCTTATTCTGGTGTTTTTTATCAACGGTATAATTCAAGCGGTATAGCAATCGGAACAAACTTAAAAGTTAACAGCGATACGGGAATCCCCAATCAGTACCATCCTTCAATGTCAATGAATGGAGTAGGGGACTTTGTAATTTGCTGGCAATATGAGTATAATAATGATTTGAATATTTTTTATCAGCGTTATAATTCAAGTGGTATGCCAATTGGAACCAACTCAAAGGCTAATGATGATACAGGAACCACTAATCAATGTTATCCATCAGTATCAATGGACGCTGTTGGGAATTATATTATTTGTTGGGGGGATTTTCGTAATGGTAATTATGATATTTTTTATCAGCGCTATTATTCAAGTGGGATCGCAATAGGGTCGAACTTAAAAGCTAATGATGATACCGGAACTGCATATCAATATTATCCTTCAATTGCAATGGACGAAAGTGGCAGATATGTAATTTGCTGGTATGATAATCGTAGTGGTAATAATGATATTTATTATCAGCGTTACAATTCAAGCGGTACTGCATTAGGAAAAAATGTAAAAGTAAATGATGAGCAGACGACCTATCTTCAGGCTAATCCTTCATTAGCAATAGACGACGCAGGAAATTTTGTGATTTGCTGGGAGCATTGGCAGTATGGCTCGTTTAATCCTGACATTATTGGACAACGGTTTCATGCCGATGGTTTAAAATGGGGAACAAATTATCGTATTGTCGCAGATGGTCCAAACTATGGAGAGCTGTCTCCGGTAGTAGCCGCCAACTCCTCAACTATAGCTTTTTCTTGGATGGACAACCGCAGAAGCAAGGGCTGGGACATATATGCGAAGCTAGCAACCTGGGATTGGGAAGGTGTAGTCAATATTGCTGATAAAGATGGAAAACCCCAGACAGCAATTAAGAGTTATTTCTTATGGCGGAATTATCCAAATCCATTTAATCGCACCACAAATATCCGTTTTGCATTACGTTACGCCAAACATACTTCTTTGAGGATATACGATATTAAAGGCAAGCTCATCAAAACACTGGTTAACGAGCACAAACCAGCCGGCAATTATTCAATAAAATGGAATGGCAAAAATGAAGCAGGGAAGGTTGTGCCCAGTGGAATTTATATTTACCGGATTATCAGCGGTGGATACACCAGTACAAAAACCATGCTTATCGGGAAATAATGTGGAATACGGGATGGTTAATAAATTATCTGGCGGAATACCAATCCAATCGAGTTGGACTGGGTATTCGACTAAAATATAAAATCGAGATAATTTTCCCTGCTGATTATTTGAAATTCGCTACTCCTCGAAATAAGTCAATTTCATGGAGTTGAAATACTCGAAATCAGTATATTTTTAGGATGGCAATTACTTGAAAAAGTCATAATTTAAGTAATTATAAGCATTCCCCATCCAAATAAAAAATCTTAAATCTGCAATCTTAAATCTTAAATTCCCCCGAATCCAGCATCCTGTCTCTATTTCAGCACATCATAAATCCTCTCCAGCGCCCAGTCGATCTCTTCTTTTTTGATAATCAAAGGCGGGGCGAAGCGGATGACGTTTTCGTGGGTCTCTTTGCACAGGATATTTTTTTTCATGAGTGCTTCGCAGTACTTACGTGCGCCGCCTGCCTCTTTTTTCAGCTCGAGGCCTATGAGCAGGCCTTTGCCACGTACCTCTTTTATGTTGGGGCTCTTGATTTTTCTCAATTCGCCCATGAAATAGTCGCCCATGCTGGCTGCGTTTTCGATCATGTTTTCTTCGATGAGGACCTGGATTGCTGTGCGGGCGACTGCGCAGGCAAGCGGGTTGCCGCCGAACGTGCTGCCGTGGTCGCCGGGCATGAACACGCCGAGGATTTCGTTATTGCACAGCACTGCGGAGATGGGATAGAAGCCGCCGGAGAGCGCTTTGCCGATCAGTGATACGTCGGATTCGATGCCTTCGTGCTCTTCCGCAAGCATTTTGCCGGTTCTGCCGAGCCCGGTCTGGATCTCGTCAAGCACCAGGGCAACGTCGTTTTCCGTGCATAGTTTTCTGACTTCTTTCAGATATCCGGAAGGTGGAACAACCACGCCAGCTTCTCCCTGGATAGGCTCGACCAGGAATGCAACGGTGTTTGGAGTTATTGCTGCTTTGAACGCTTCAATGTTGCCATAGGGAACCACTTTGAACCCGGGCGTGAACGGCCCGAACCCTGCGCGGTAGCTCTCTTCGGTGCTGAAACTGATTATGGCAAGGGTGCGGCCGTGGAAATTGCCTTCGGCAACGATTATCTCTGCTTTGCCATCGGGAATTTTTTTATGCTGATAGCCCCATTTCCGCACAGCCTTGATAATGGTTTCCACGGCTTCTGCGCCGCTGTTCATGGGAAGGACTTTGTGGGATTTGGTAGCCTCGCACAGTTCTTTATAGAAGGGGCCGAGCTGATCGTTACGGAATGCGCGTGATGTCAGGGTGAGTTTCTGTGCCTGTTCGATCATGGTCTTCTGTATTTTCGGGTGGCAGTGTCCCTGATTGACTGCTGAATATGCGGAGAGGCAGTCCAGGTATTTTTTACCCTCGACATCCCATACCCAGATGCCTTCGCCACGGCACAAAACAACATCAAGCGGTTTATAGTTCCTTGCGCCATACCTGTTTTCCATTTCGATCAATTCTGCGGTGTTCATTATTTTTGTGTTCATCTTTGCTCCTCTTTTGTTGCGTGAGATTGTATGATTTTATAAATAATTATCGTTAGAATTTTGTACGGATGTATTTATAATTTACCATAAATAACCCTTGAATACAATACTATTCTGTAAATAGCGTCACTTCGTTTTGTCGAACCCCTAAAAACTAAATATTAGTAAAAAGAATAAAATAATGCCAAGTAAATTACGATTATCGAAATAAAAATACCTTAAAAAAACAGAAAAATCAATCCTCCCTGTATAATAAATAATATTTTTTTTTATGTTTTGCAATGTTTTTTATTATTTTCGAAGCATTGGAAATATATTTTTCCGGCTGGTTAGCGGCTCGAACCGGCAGTTTTTGTATGCTGAAGGGCGCTACTCAGGGAAAGAGATACGGTTAAAAGAACGAAATTAATGCATAATGCATAAGGAGACGGTATGACGGATTTAAGAAATACATCTGCGTTTGGCGGCACGGGGTGGAGACCCCGGAAAGAAAACCTGCGTATGGAACTGGGAACAATCTGGGCGCAGTGCGGTGTTTTTGCTGAGTGGCATCCATTGAAAACAGTGCTGCTTCACAGGCCGGGCCGGGAGTTGGAAGCGTCGTCCGATCCGAATGCTGTTTTGATGCTTGCGCCGGTCGATATACAGCGTGCGCAGAAGCAGCATGATGCTCTTGCCAATACGTATAAAAAGCTTGGGGTGACGGTTTTGTATCTTGAACCGAAACAGTCGCCGCCGCCAAACCAGATGTTCATGGCGGACGTACTGTTTCCCACACCGGAGGGTGTGATACTTGCAAGACCGGCTTCAGCGGTGTGAGCAGGGGAGGAGCGGCTGGCTGCGCAAAGGCTTGGAGAGCTCGGGGTTCCTGTAGTACGGACAATAAGCGGCAGCGGTACTTTTGAAGGCGCGGACGCGATGTGGCTTGGTCATAACCGGGCGATCATCGGAACAGGGTTGCGAACCAATACAGCCGGTGCGAAACAGGCTTCCTCTGTGCTGCGGGAGATGGGGAGCGAGGTTATTACTATCCGGATGCCGCCTGAAGTTATGCATCTTATGGGCGTGTTGCGTATTGTCGATAAAGACCTTGCGGTGGTATGGCCGGACAGGTTTCCTGCATCAGGAGTTGAGACGTTGAAGGAACACGGCTATACGGTCGCTTTTCTGCCGGATATCAATGAGGGACTCAACAGCCATGCGCTTAATTTCGTCACCGTGAGGCCGCGTGAGATAGTCATGCCTGCAGGTAATCCGGTATCGCAGGATTTGTATGAGCGGCTCGGCATTACCTGTCATACGGTTGAGGTTGACGAGATTCAGAAAGCTGCGGGATCGATAGGGTGTTTGACCGGGGTTTTATACAGGAGAGAGGAGTGAGGGGGAATTGTAGATTTGAGATTTCAGATTTTAAATTTTTTATAGTGATGGGGAATGTTTTATTGTTTTTTTGATACGGGTGTGATAATAGAATGCCTTGTAATAGCATGTTTTGTCATTTTAAAAAAGTAGTATTCATTTATTACACTGATAATTATTTTAATACCTGACAGAGATTGTCATAATCATGCGATGATATTTGAAAGACAGTAACCGGTAATACAAATCAAGGAACAGGGTGTATGAAAATCTATCTGGCTGGTTTTAATGTAGACACGACGATCCTGCGCGAGCTTCAGGAAAAGGCGGGCAGGCGGAACGAGGTGACTCCCGAAGTGATTTCCGCGGCGTATGCGCGCATAAGCAGGGATCCCAGACCCATAAACGAGATCCGCGAGGATGCGCGGAAAGAGGTTGAGCGTTCACGCAAGTCAAACTCGACGATTATATTCAAGATGGGGCACCATTCGGTTGCGGAGCACGCAGTGTTCAACCTTGACCTTATCGGCGCCTCCCGGTATGTGATGGAAGAGGTGGAGAAATTCAGGCTCTGTTCCTATACGGAAAAGTCCCAGCGCTATATCACGCTTGAAAAGGATTTCGTCGTTCCTGAAGAGATCAGAGGCACCAAGCTGGAGGCTTTGTTTACCGACACGATACGTCAGCAGAATGAGGCCTATTTCAAGCTGTTTGAACGCCTTAAGGAGAATGTTTTTAAAAAGCATGCGGACCTTGCCGCTGATCCGAAGAACCACAACCTGCTGGAAGGCTGGGCTAAAGAGGACGCCCGTTACATCACCTCTCTGGCGACGGAGTCACAGGTGGGAATGACTGTCAACGCAAGAAACCTCGAGCTGTTATTGCGGCGGTTTGCGTCGCATCCTCTTGCGGAGGTGCAGGAGATCGGCAGGATGATCTATGCAGAAGTAGTTGAGATTGCGCCATCCATCGTTATCTTCCACCAGGCGAATGACTTTGACCGCGATACCTATCCGCAATTAAAGGAATTCTCTCACAAGATTGCACAACGATATCAGAAGAGCGGTTCTGTGGATACGTCAAAACAGGTTGTTTTGACTGAACATACAAAGGATGGGGATATGGTCATAGCAGCGTCGCTGCTTCATTCGTCGACGGACCTTTCCTATGAACAGTGTAAATCCGTTGTTTTACAGATGCCACAAGAGGAACGGATGAATCTGTTTAAAACCGCGTGGCGTAATATGCAGCTCTACGACTCAATGCCCCGTGAATTCGAGTATGCGAACCTGACGTATGATGTGGTTCTCTCTGCTGCATGCTTCGGTCAGCTCAAGCGTCACCGTATGACTACAATTACGACACAGCCATATAACCCGCTATTGGGCATCACCATCCCGGAATCGATAAAAGAGACGGGTATGGAAACGTATTTCAGGCAGGTTGTTGATAAAACCACCGAGGCGTATCATACGATCCGGAAGGAGAAGCCGCTGGTTGCTCCCTATATTTTAACAAACGCACACCGCAGACGGGTGCAGGTCAGGCTCAATGTGCGCGAGCTCTATCATAATTCCCGCGTCAGGGAAGACGCGCATGCGCAGTGGGATATCAGGAACCTCTCCTGTGCAATGAGCGCCGAGGCAAAAAAGGTGATGCCTGAAGCATGCTCTCTTATCGGCAGCAAAGATACGTACAATGAGACTTATAAGAAAGTTTTCGGCACGCTTCCGAAGGTCGTATTGGTAACACTCCCGGGGGCGCGGAAGATTAAGCAGGAAAAATAAACCATCGTTTTGTCAATATTGCTGCGTTTGAATCTTTACCGCAGACGTCATACATCCGGCAGTATGCTGTGCCATTCATTTACGCATTTTCCAGTTTTTTTTCAGAAGCTTCACTGGCGCAGGTTCTTCAGTCACTCTTCTATAATACCGGCCTGTCATTAATTGTAAGTTATTGATTTAAAATATATTATTAACAAATTGCAGACTCCGGATAAAAGTAAAAATACCTGTGCGTGTCAGAGGCCAATAAATCTTGTATGGCTTTTGATTAAAATATATATTATATTATATATCAGAATACCTTGAAATGGTTTAACCATTTCAACTAATACATTAATGTATAAGCAGAAATATGTTTAAACAGGCCAGACAAAACCGGATTTTTCAGGATATCATTACGCAGATACAGGATGCGATATTACGGGGTGAGTTGCGTGCCGGTGATAAGCTTCCTCCGGAAAGAAAGCTCAAAGAGACCTTTTGCACCAGCAGGGGTACCCTTCGTGAAGCGCTTCGCGTGCTGGAGCAGAAAGGGCTTATCGAGATACGGACGGGGGTTAACGGCGGAGCTATCGTCAATACCGTGACCATGCAGAAGGTAAGTGAAAGTCTGGATCTTCTGATCCGCTCGCAGCGGGTATCGTTGAAGGACCTCGCCCAGTTTCGTGAAGATATCGAGGGTATTGTTACCGGCCTTGCCGCCAGGGTGGCGACGGCGGAGGATGTAAACAATCTCAAGGGCATCCTTCAGCAGCAACAAACGAATATTGAGGGCGGGATTGAAAACTGGGACTGTTTTATCAGCAGTGATAATGATTTTCACATGGCAATTGCAGGTATCGCGCGCAACCCCTTATACGAATCGATTCTTACAACCGTTCATGATAATATTGATAAATATTACAACCAGTTTCTGGCCAAAAATGAGGATATCATGAGAGAAAATTACCGGGACATGTGCGCGATTCTGGATGCGATAGAAAAAAAAGATCCGGAAAAAGCACAATATGTGGCGAAAAATCATGTCCGGCGGTTTACCGAATTTATGGAAACAAAGCAGGATGATACTATAAACCGATCAAAACAATAAGTATCCATTTAACGTGAGGAAAACACGATGAAACCGGTGCAGCCAATTGTAGAGACAATATTACAACGTTATAATAACGATCCATGCAATCTTATTATGATTCTGCAGGATATTCAGGCGGAGCTTCATTATCTGCCGGAGGAGGCGATAAACTGCATCGCACAGGAACTGAAAATTCCCCGTACGCAGATATATTCGGTTTCTTCTTTTTATAAATGCTTTTCGCTGGAAGAGCTCGGGCGGCATAAGATCGATGTGTGCACGGGAACCGCCTGTCATGTGCGCGGAGCGCCGCGGCTGCTTGAACAGATCTCCGGCGAACTCGGCCTGAAACCCGGCGAAACGTCTGCGGATAAAGAGATGACGCTCACTTCGGTGAACTGCGTCGGAGCATGCGCGCTGGGGCCGGTTGTGGTTATCGACGGGGAGTATCATGGAAAGATGACCCCTGCGAAGCTCTCCAAAGCAGTCAAACAATGCTGTTCGAAACCCGGCGTTCCCTGCAAAAACGCTGCTCACGCAGGAGTAACTCACGACACTAAGCAGGTCAAAAAATTGACGTCACCCGCTGCGGTTGCAGAGCTCCGAGAATCACTGCTTCGTCAGAAACCTCTGGACACCCATACCGTTTTGATTTGCGCAGGCACCGGCTGCATAGCAAACGGAAGCCTGCAGGTTGCCGCTGCATTTGAGCAGGAGCTTGCAAAACAGAAGGCAGGTATACAGGTCGAGATCGGCGTTAAAAAAACCGGGTGTCATGGATTCTGCGAAAAAGGGCCGCTGGTTATTCTGCATCCACAAGGAACATTCTATACGAACGTGAAGGTTGCTGATGTAAAGGAGATCGTCGAAAAAACGGTGATGAGAAACGAGGTGGTGCCGCGCCTGCTGTATAAAGACCCGGAACACAAAACAGGCATTGAAGAGTACCGGCGGGTCCCGTTTTATGCGAAACAGCAGCGTACCGTATTACGCAATATCGGCCACATTGATCCGGAAAGCATCGAGGATTATATTCAGCACGGCGGGTATGGCGCGCTCGTCAAAGCGCTTGGTTCGGCCGATCCGGCCGGTATCATTACCGAAATAGAGCGGTCCGGCCTGCGGGGGCGCGGCGGCGGCGGATTCGCCACGGGGAAAAAGTGGCGTTCGTGCGCGCAGCTGAAAAGCGACGTCCGTTACCTCGTGTGCAACGGCGACGAAGGCGATCCGGGCGCGTTCATGGACAGAAGCATTATGGAAGGAGATCCCTTTGCGGTTATCGAGGGTATGACCATCGGCGCATACGCAATAGGCGCGGCGCAGGGATACATCTATGTGCGCGAAGAATATCCGCTTGCCGTGCAGCGTCTGAAGAACGCGCTTGCCGTGGCTGAACAATGGGGCCTGCTGGGGCGGCATATTCTCGGCTCGGACTTTTCATTTTCGATTCATATAAGCCGCGGCGGCGGCGCATTTGTGTGCGGCGAGTCAACCGCATTGATGCAGTCGCTTGCCGGGAAAATAGGCGAGCCGCGGGCGAAATATATCCGTTCCGTCGAAAAGGGGCTGTTCGACCGGCCGACCGTGCTGAATAACGTGGAAACCTTTGCCACCGTACCGCTCATCATCGTCAACGGGTCGCAATGGTTTGCGTCCATCGGCACCGAAAAAAGCAAGGGTACCAAGGCGTTCGCTGTCGTGGGCAAGGTGAAAAACACCGGTCTTGTCGAGGTGCCGATGGGAACGACCCTGCGGTCAATCATTTATGAGACGTGCGGCGGCATACTCGACGACCGCCCCTTCAAAGCGGTGCAGACCGGGGGCCCGTCCGGAGGGTGTCTGCCGGCATCCAAGCTCGACCTTCCCGTTGATTTTGATACCCTGACGAAAGAGGGCTCCATGATGGGGTCGGGCGGGATGATTGTCATGGATGACGCCACCTGCATGGTGGATGTGGCCCGCTACTTTACCGATTTCCTCAGCCACGAGTCATGCGGAAAATGCGCAGCCTGCCGCCTTGGCCTTGACAATCTTAAAGAGATACTCGAGCGTATATGCGCAGGCAGGGGAACCGCCGAAGATATTCCGGCCATGGAGAAGATATTTGCCGTGCTGGATGACGGGGCATTATGCGGTCTGGGGAAATCCGCGGCAAACCCGGTGCGCAGTACGCTGGTTCACTTCAGGGATGAATATCTGGCGCATATTACCGATAAAAAGTGCCCTGCGGGCGTATGCCGCAGCCTGATTACCTATACCATCAATGAACAGTGCACCGGATGCGGGGCATGCGCCCAGGCTTGTCCGAAAAAAGCTATCAGCGGTTCAAAGAAGGAGCGGCACATCATCAACACACAGCTGTGCAACAGATGCGGTGTTTGCGTGGCAACCTGTAATTTTAATGCGGTAGTCACGGTTAAGTAAGGGAAAAAGAACAAATAAATTCTGATAGAAGGATACACATGAGCGAGAAAATCAGCATTTTTATCGACAAACAGCCGGTTATGGTAGAAAAAGGAACAATGCTCATTGCTGTTCTGCGGGGCAGGGGAGTGTATGTCCCGACACTCTGTGATCACCCGTCCCTGGCGCCCAACGGCGCGTGCAGGCTCTGTACCGTAGAGGTTACAAAAGCGGAGTGGAACGGATGGTCGAAACTGGTAACCTCCTGCCTCTACCCTGCGGAGCCTGATCTGCAGGTTTTCACACGGTCGGAGCGCGTGCTTGCGCTGCGCCGCACCCTGCTCCAGATGTACCTTGCCCAGTGCCCCGGCTCCGACGAGGTCAAGGCGCTTGCCCGCCATGAGGGGGTTGATGCGTCATCCTTCCCTTTGAAAGCGGCAGAGAATAAATGCGTGCTGTGCGGGCTCTGCGTGAGGGTTTGCCAGGACCTGGGGCCTGCCGCGATCTCTGCGCTGGGAAGAGGGACGGATAAAGAGGTGGGCCCCAGGCCTGACGGTATGGGCGAGGATTGTACCGGGTGCGGGGCCTGTTCGTATATATGCCCGACCAATGCCATACCGTGTAGCTATGAAAATCAGAAACTCAAAATATGGAATCGTGAATTCGAGGTGCCGGTGTGTTCGGTCACACCGGAGGCGTGCACCGGTTGCGGGATCTGCGAAGAGGTGTGTCCCTATTCAATACCGCGGGTTACTCTGTATAAAACCGGTTTATCCGTTTCCCAGATAGATGATTCAGCATGCGTGGGCTGCGGAATATGTGCGGGCGCCTGCCCCACCGGCGCAATTAAACAGAAAGAAGCAGCACGATTGGACAGCGATGGATCGATGGTGCAGCGACCTGATTTCAGGGGAAAAACGGTTGTTTTCGCCTGTTCCCGGTCGCCGTTCCCAGCCGATACCAGAGACGTGGTACGGGTCTCCTGCATCGGCAGTGTTTCCGTCGAAACAATGCTGATCTGTCTGGCAAAAGGAGCGGATGGCATTGCGCTCATGTGCAGGGACCGGGAATCGTGCCCCTATAATGCCGGCGGCGCGCTCGGAGAAGAGCGGCTGAACCTGGTCAGGCAGTTGTGTGAGCTTGCCGGTCTGGGAACCTCGTGCGCAGAGCTTCTTAAGCCATCGCCGGGTCAGCAGGGACCCGGGGAAGCTGCTCTGAGTTTTAAACAGCGTGTAACCAGATCACGCCTCGGCTCTGTTTACGCCGGCACTACAAAAACGCCGCCCGGAATGGATGCAGCGCTTGATATACTGGCATGGCTTAAGACGAGGCCGGAATTGACCCCGAAGCTCAGCCAGGAAATTAAACAGGTTTTTGCCCCGGTCTCTTCTGACGCGACGGCGCTTTTTTATCTTGGCAACCTGCCGGAGCTTGACCTGCTGCTGACATCATCACTCAGCGGGTGGCGTCTGATCGACGTATTGAAGGATGCTGTTGAAGTTCTGCGCCAGCTGGGAATCAAGGCAAAACCGGTGTACACAAAGAGAGATATTGAAAACAGCGCAGTGAAAAAAATAATTACCCTGGGTACAAACGACTTTGCCGGCATTACAGGAGCAGAGATTGTCACGGTTGATGAACTTGTCGGCACGAAGTCCCCGGCAACGCGCCCTGCGCATGATTTTACCTTCCGTATTACCGTAAAAGACCGCCTGCGGCTTCTGGAAAGAATTAAAAGCGCCGACTCTGCACTGGTTTGCACAAATGCAGCGGAACTGGCACAATTCAAACTGCTTTTACGTAAAGGCGTGTGGAAACACTCTTCCGGTACAACGATTGCCATGGGGTTTATCTCAAAACTGTATAAACCCGAAGTTGCCACAAAAGCAGCGGCCCAGCGCAGAATCGAATGCCATCCCATTCTGCCGCCCCTCAAACTCCCCGGCGTGAATTTCACCTTTGACGGCAGGTTGCTGCAGGCGCGATCGGGCGAGGTTATTTCGTCGGCGCTGTATGCTTCGGGAATAACGGTGTTCGGTCATCACCACAAGGAC
>Ga0105099_10002026_pt1 | contig 12281 bp, 7 predicted proteins | sample PPLLak3cmMay2015_2_FD_79138 | JGI IMG/M metagenome (GOLD analysis project Ga0105099, IMG submission 79138) | Freshwater sediment microbial communities from Prairie Pothole Lake near Jamestown, North Dakota, USA - PPLs Lake P8 Core (1) Depth... | ecosystem: Environmental > Aquatic > Freshwater >...
AGCGACAAGATCATCAAACCGACTAGCAGCTTTTTTTTCATTTTTGCTCCTTTCCTCTTTAAGGTTAATAGGGTTTAAAGCTGACTTATCTCAAAAAACGAAACATCTTTATTCCAAATGATTCATTAGAGTTTTTTGTTTGGTCCAACTCATTTGTCGCCCGCATAAAACCAATGGGAAGAAGTAACCATTCCGGTCCGGCAGTCAAAGACCAGATAATCATGATCGCCGCGCCATTCATAAATCAGGGAGAAATGGGCCGCGGACCAACTGGTTATTGGATCCCAAGGCGGGCCGCCGATATAAAGGATCCGGTCCGGCTCGCCCATGAGTTCTCTAAGCTCTCCGACTGAGATGCGATTGTGTTCGGCATAAAAACCTAAATCCGACATGACGCGATGTTTCAGCCCCATCCAGGAATCGACTTCAGTGTTCCAGTCACCCCCTTGGAAGTGGCCCGGTATATTTCGTAAGCGTTTGAATTCCCGGGTAAGTTCGGGGATACGGTTTGCATCAACCGGTTTGGGGACTGCGAAAGGGCAAGGATCGGTTTGGGAAAAAGCATTCCCGGGATGCAGAACCAAAAAAACAAGCAGTGCGGCAAGGAAAATCGAATGATTCATGAGCTTTTGCCTAAAGATCTTAAAACGGTAAAAGTCGGACTTAATTATAATAGGAATATAAAGTCGCATGGGGATCTCTGAAAACTTACTTAAGCTTAAAAATCAGTCAAAGATGAACGGTCCGTTTCTCAAAAGGCGAATTTTTAGAGATCCCATTATAATGATATTTAAAATGATTTTAGTTTGAGGGTCAAAAGCCAATTTTTATCGCAAAGAGTATAGTAAAGTTCAGCGGGCGGGTCAAGGAGAAAGAACCTAAAGGGTGTGAGACGGTTAAAACGCAAGAATGTGTAAAAGCGTAAACTTGAGAAGGTAGAGACGATCGAAATAGAGATGCGAAAAACTTTTATCTTTACGCCGGGCGTCTCGCAATAGGCTTCTTAGTGCTTTAGCCGGCTTTCAGTTTACGATACCGAATCCGGTGCGGAATCTCGGCATCTTGACCCAGGCGGCCACGGCGGTCGGCTTCATAATCGGTATAATTGCCCGGAAACCAAACCACTTGGCTTTCGCCTTCAAAGGCCAGGATGTGGGTGGCAATGCGGTCGAGGAACCAGCGGTCATGGGAGATAATGACCGCGCAGCCGGGAAAATCCTCCAAGGCGTCTTCCAGAGCGCGCAAGGTATTCACGTCCAGGTCATTGGTCGGTTCGTCCAGCAGCAATACATTGGGTTCGCTGCGGACGATCCGCGCCAGGTGCACGCGGTTCCGTTCTCCGCCCGAAAGGGCGCCCACTTTTTTCTGCTGGTCGGCGCCGCTCAGGTTAAACCAGGAGACATAAGCCCGGGAATTGATCTGCTTGTCCCCCAAATTGATAAAATCATGGCCTTCGCTGATGACTTCCCAAACCGATTTGTGCGGGTCCAAGGCGTCCCGTTCCTGATCCACATAGCCCAGCTTGACGGTTTCGCCGATTTTAACCGTGCCGGCATCGGGTTTTTCTTTGCCGGTCAGCATCCGAAACAAGGTGGTTTTGCCGGCGCCGTTCGGGCCGATAATGCCCACAATGCCGCCGCGCGGCAACATAAAGGAAAGGTTCTCGAACAGCAGATGATCGCCGTAGGCCTTGGTCAAATTTTGCACTTCGATGACGTTGTCGCCGAGCCGCGGGCCTGAAGGAATATAGAGGCGGGCATCCTGGATTTTGGCGGAGGTATCCTGGGAGAGCAGTTTCTCATAGGCATTCAGGCGGGCCTTGCCTTTGGCCTGGCGGGCGCGGGGCGACATATGAATCCATTCCAATTCACGCTCCAGTTGACGGCGCCAGCGGTCCGTGGCCTTAACTTCCTGGGAGAGACGCTGTTGTTTTTGTTCCAACCAAGAGGAGTAATTGCCTTTCCAGGGGATGCCTTCGCCGCGGTCCAGCTCCAGAATCCATTGGGCCACATTATCCAGAAAATAGCGGTCATGGGTCACGGCAATGACGGTGCCTTTGTAATTCTGCAGATGATGTTCCAACCATTGCACGGTCTCGGCGTCCAGGTGATTGGTCGGTTCGTCGAGGAGGAGGATATCGGGTTCCTGGAGCAAGAGCCGGCAAAGGGCCACGCGGCGTTTTTCACCGCCGGAAAGGGTTGTGACCGGGGTTTCAGCCGGGGGGCAACGGAGCGCGTCCATGGCTAATTCAAGGCGGTTATCCAGCGACCAGGCATCGACTTGTTCCAATTTTTCCTGCACCGTAGCCTGGCGGGCGATTAGTTTATCCATATCGTCCGGGGAGAGGTCGGGATCGCCGAAACCATTATTGATCCGATCGAATTCGGCCAGTAGGTCCAGAATAGGCTGAACCGCTTCGGAAATGACTTGTTTAACGGTCTTTTCCGGATCGAGTAAGGGCTCCTGTTCCAGAAATCCGATGGTATAGTCGCGCGAAGGAAGGACTTCGCCGGTATGGTCTTTGTCGATACCGGCGATGATCCTCAGCAGGCTGCTCTTACCGGATCCGTTCAGGCCGATCACGCCGATTTTGGCGCCGTAATAAAAAGAGAGGGAAATGTCTTTCAACACCTGGCGGTGCGGCGGGTGAATACGGCCGACTTTTATCATGGAAAAAATAATCTGTTTATCGTCCGCCTTGGCCATGAATAGGGTCCTCCGCTTAATTAAATTCTGAAAAAGCATTTACCACAAAGACGCAAAGACACCAAGGATAAAATTAATAATTAATAATTAGTCATTATTAATTGGTTTAGGATTATTGGTAAAAATTATATTGGGCGGCAGTCCGCTTTTTTGAGCTTACAGAGGGCTCAAACTCAGGACTTTTATGCCTTTTTGGGCCAGAATCCGGTTTAAGGCATCAGGCAGGGTGAAGGGCGTGGCCAGCACGGTCTGACCGCCGGCATCCGCAAAGGTGAGGCCTGGAATATTGATCTTGATGTTTTTTGTTTCGGCGCGGTCGGCGGCCGGTAAAGGTTTGGGTTGCGCTTCCATGGGCACTTTGAAAAAAGCCAGGAGCTTTTTGACCAGGCTTAAGGGCTCTTTTTCTTCGGCCAGGGAAAGCACGGCAAAACGATGTTCCTTAAGCAGGGCCGAGACTTCGGGTGAGAGCCCGGTCAGATCGATAATGTAGTCCTGATCGTTCAGATGCAACAAAAAATCGGCTTTGAAGGTCAGGTTAAAATCCGATTTTTGGCTTGAGTAAACCGGAATGTCCTGGTCCTTGGAAAAAGAGTAGCCCAGCAATGTGAAAAGGGTTTCAAGGAGGCCGGCGGCCGAGTCTGCGCCGGCAATCAGATTATCCGCACCCGTTTCAGCGGCGGAAACCGGTTCTTCAGCAGAACCCGGAAATTCAATCACTTTTATCCCTAACCCGGCTAAAAGAGTTTTGATGCCGGCCGGTGTGGCTTGGGCCGGATTTTCCAATAGGGTGATGGCCAGGAACTTAACCGGCTTATCCGATGGTTCGTCGTATAATTGAATGATCCAGTCTGCCGTAATGTTAAAGGTGATATCGCCGGTCAATTTTAAAGGCTCATTGGCAGGGTAAATTTCACGATAGGCGCAAAGGGGCAGGATCTTTTTTAAAGCGTCCTTTAGGTCGTCTTTCTCAGCCAAGTGCGTGACTTTATAATTATTCCAGGTAGCCGGGATGAGTTGGGCCATCTTTTCAGGCAGTTCATGAAAAAGGTCCACTATAATACGGGTCCCGTTTTCCAGATTCAGAATCGGGTAGGCATTGGCGTTCAAGTTGACTTGGCCGCCCGATTGCAGAGGGATAAAGTGTTGCCCGCTTTGAATCCACTCTTCTCCCATCTGGGTGAAGACCGCATCCAGTTCGCGGCTGATGCGCATTAAGTGTTCGCGCCCTTCTTCGGTCACGACTTGTTCGGCTTCGGGTTGTTTAATGGGCACGCGGATTTTTTGGCGCATAAAAATGGGTAAGCGGATATGTTGGTTGGGGTAAATCATATTCAAGTTGCCGATGCTGGGGTTCATCTTTTTAACCAACTCCAAATATTCCGCATTGATATCTTTTTCCGGAACATCGTAGAGATTGGTGATGATCTTCACCAGGCTGTCGCCGGGTTTGACCGTATAGTGTTCCAAATCGAGCTTTTTAATGTCTTCAAGGGAGATGACGGCATCGGTATTTTTAGGCGCCGGCTGGGGCGTGCCTTTGGCCGGAGCAATGGTCAAGGGAATCAGGATGGTTTCACCGGGGTGGATCATGTCCATATTCACCAGAGAAGCATTCAGTTTCTTAAGAATGGCGATCAACTCCGGCAAATTTCGTTTTTGTAAAAGACCTCTTTCGCGGAATAATTGCCAGATCCGATCCCCGTCCTGGACTTTGTAAACTTCGGTCAAAACTTTTTTGTCATCTAATTCACGGGTTTGCTTTTTGCCTTTTTTGGGAGCATCAGCGGTTTGGGTCAGGGTAATATCATAGGATTCTTCATCGTTTGTTTGGGCGTGGGCACAGGAGATTTGATCCGGTAAATAAATATAACCAAACATAATAGATATAAACGATATTATAATAGCTTTTCTCATATCGTAACTATTTTCCTTTAATTTAATTAATAATTAATATCATTTTAATTACTTTAGCTTAATTATGTCAATGTATTTTAGAATTCCTCAATAAAATCCACAATATATTGCAATAAATAGGGCGCGAGCCACATCCTGTTGTATAAATTTCTCAGTTTCTCCTTTACAAAAAATTCAAAGGTTGTTAAAAATCACCATACGGTTTAAAAAGAGTTTTTGATCCTGAAAAACAGAATAAAAGCCTTAAGATGAGAGAGGCTTTACACCCCGCATTGATTTAAGGTTAAAAGGTAATCCAGTTTTTAGGTTCTGCGCTTTATTTAGGCGCAGATAGGGTTTTTGGGAGGATGTTATGAAGATTAAAAAGATCGCGATGGTTGGGTTCAAGTCTTTTATGGACAAACTCGAAGTTCCGGTCGCAGCCGGATTAAGCGCCATCGTGGGGCCGAACGGGTGCGGTAAAAGCAACATTGTCGACGCGATCCGCTGGGCCATGGGGGAACAAAGCGCCAAACTTTTACGCGGCCGCAACATGGAAGACGTGATTTTCAACGGCGCCGACAATGTCAAACCGCTGGGCATGGCCGAGGTTTCCCTGATTTTTGAAAACGGCGACGGTTCTTTTCCGACCCAATATGCGGGCCATAGCGAACTTTCCATCACGCGCAGGCTGTATCGATCGGGTGAAAGCGAATACCTGATCAATAACGTGCCTTGCCGCTTAAAAGATATTCAGGAAGTTTTCATGGACACGGGCCTGGGCAACCGGGCTTATTCGATTATCGGCCAGGGCCGCATCAGCACGATCATCGAACAGAAGCCGGAAGAGACCCGGGCCATGATCGAGGAGGCGGCCGGGATCACCAAATATAAAAAGAAAGTGGAAGAGTCCCAGCGTAAGATGGAGCTGACCCAGGTGAATCTGGAACGGGTGGAAGATATTCTGCTCGAAGTGGAAAGGCAGATGCGTTCCCTGAAAAGACAGGCCGCCAAGGCCGAGCGGTTCAAGAAGATCGGCGGCGAGATCAAAGAGCTGGAAGTCAAGGTGCATGCCCATGCTTTTAAGGAGCTGAATGCGGAATCCGGCCTGCGCGTTAAATCGGCCGAAGGCCTGAGCGAAGAAGAGTTGGTGAAATCGACCGAGTTTGCGTCGGTGCAGGCCCATATCGAAACCATGAGCCTGGAATTGGAAGAAAAAGACCGCGGCATTCAGGCGCTGAAAAACGATTATGGGCAGCTCAAGGAACGGGTTCAGAAAAAAGAATCGAACCTGGAGTTCATGGCCCGTGAAAAACAGATACAGGTCGAGGCGGAAATCCGCTTGAAAACGGAACGCGAGGACCTGGGCCGGCGGCTCACGGAATTGCAGGCCGAGCGGGCTTTGCTGCTGGACAAGATCGCCCAGGCCAAGGAGTCCTTCATCAGCATGGAAGATGAAATGGGCCTGCTGGAAAAAAGACTCAAGAGCCGGCAGGATCTGTTAAAAGAAGTCAAAGAACAATATGAAGAGGCGCGCACCCGCGTGCATTCCGGCAAAACCAAAGAGATGAGCCTGGCCCAGGAGTCGGGGTATCTGCAGAAGCGGATCGGCGAAATCACGGACGGCAAATCCCGTTTGGAAAAAGAAAAAGAAGAAGTCCGTCAAAAAAGCGAAGAATTCGCCGGGGTTTCGGAACGCAAAACCGAAGTGCGCCAAGCCCTGGAGCAGAAGCTGCAGGCGATCCTGGCGGACATCGCGCGGGAGCAGGCCCGCCGGAACGAGTTGCAGGAGCAAAAGAAAAAACTGGAAGCGGACCTGAAAGCGGCCGAAAACGAATTCAATCTTTCGCGTTCGCGGTTGCAGAGCTTGCGCTCTTTGGCCGAAAATTTCGAAGGGTACAAGGTCGGCGTGCGCACCATTATGAAAGCCGGCGATCTGGAAGCCCAGCGCACCGGCCGGATTCTGGGCCTGGTGGCGGATGTGATTCAGGTCGAGCCGCAATATGAGCAGGCCGTGGAAGCGGTCCTGGCCGACAAACTGCAACACATTATCGTCGATAACATCCGGGACGGCCAGGAAGCGATCGAATATCTCAAGACCCACGCCAAGGGCCGCGGCAGCTTCGTGCCGCTCAAGGAGTTGCGCGAAGACCGGACGCAACCGCAGGGCTTGCCGCTTTTGCGCAATCTGATCAAGACCGAAGCCCGCTATCAACCCATGCTGAATGTACTTTTGGGCAATGCCGCGCTGGTGGACAACCTGGAGCAGGCCATCGGCGCCTGGCAAAACGCGGGCAACGATTATTGCCTGGTCACCCGCGACGGCGATATCATCGAAAAGAACGGCGTCATCAGCGGCGGCAAGATTTCCCAGAATACCCAGGGCATTTTGGCGCGCAAGCGCGAAATTACGGAACTGGAGCAGAAAGTAGCCGAGTCCGAGTCCAGGGTCAACGGCTTGACGGACCGGGTCAATACGTTCGACCTGGAGATCGGGAAAGGCGAGGCGGCATTGCAAAAGCTGGCCGAAGAAAAAGAAGAATGCCAGGAACAGGTCAATGAGCTGGACAAAGCCCTTTTCCGCCTCAGCCATGAAAGCGATCAGTTCGCCAAGCTGGCCGCGCGCATTGCCGATGAGATCGAAAGCAAAGACAAGGAGCAGGGCCGTCAAAAAGAGGCTTTAACCAAGATCGAAACGGAGTTGCAGGTTTGCCGGGAAAAGCGGCGCCAGCATGAGGATTATTTTTCGGAGAAAGAGACGGAACTCAAGGAGAGCGAGGCGGAGTTCGAGCAATTCCGCAATCAATTGTCGGACCGCAAAATGGAGTTCGGGCGGCTGCAGGAAGGGGAACGGGGGCTGACGCGCGAAGTGGAACGCATCGACGATTTCAGCAAAAACGCCCAAGCCACTTTTGAACGCATCGAGCAGGATATCCTGGCGGCCAAGAAACGCCACCAACAATGCCTCGAGCAGGAAGAGATGATCCGGGAGGAATTGCAGACCTTTTTCGGCAAACTGCAAAAAGCCGAAGAGGTCGTCAACGGCGCCGAACACGAGCGCGGCGAGTTCCGCAACGTTATCCGCCAGGAAGAGCATAAAGCCGAAACCTTGCGGAACGAGGTGGATGCCCTCAAGGAAAAGATTCACCGCGCCCAGATGGAACAATCCGAAACCCGGCATCAAATGGAAAACCTGACCGGGATCATTAAAGAGAAGTACAATCTGGTCTTGGCTGAAATCTATCAGGATTATGCGACCGAAGAATTGAATGTTCCCGAAGCTCAGGCCCGGGTGGATTATCTCAAAAACATCAAAGAAAAACTGGGCGAGGTCAACCTAACCGCCATCCACGAACATGAGGCGCTCCAGGAGCGGTTCGTGTTTATCGGCAAACAAAAAGAGGATTTGTTGAATGCCATGGAGGCGTTGAACGACGCGATCCGCAAAATCAACAAAACCTCGCTTGAAAAATTTACGGCGACCTTTGATGCGGTCAATCAAAAACTAAAAGAGGTGTTTCCCATCCTTTTCAACGGCGGTGCCGCCGCTTTGCGGCTGACGGATGAGGCCAAGCCCTTGGAAAGCGGTGTGTTGGTGGAAGTTCAGCCGCCGGGCAAGAAATTAAGCCATATGAGTCTGCTCTCCGGCGGCGAGAAAGCGCTGGTCGCCATGGCCCTGATCTTCGCCATCTACCTGATCAACCCGAGCCCGTTCTGCGTGTTGGATGAGGTGGACGCACCCCTGGATGAAGCCAATGTGGGACGGTTCAACAATTTGTTGCGGGAGATTCGCAGATATTCACAGGTCATCGTGGTGACCCATAACCGCAGTTCCATGGAGATCGTGGACCGGTTGTACGGCGTGACCATGGAGAAAAAAGGCATTTCCAAGATGGTTTCGGTCAATCTGCAGGCGTTTCAGAATAATTAAAGTCAAGATTAACCACAAAGGACGTAATTTCAGAGGGATCTGAAATTACTCCAGTGGCACAAAGGCTCTAAGATTTTTTATATTTTCTTTTCCTTTGTGTCTTTGCGTCTTTGTGGTGAAAAATATTAATTGCTTTGAGCGAAACATGACAACTAAGGCAAATCAGAGATGAAGTTATTCAGAAAAAACGAAGGCCCGGAGCGCGAAAGCCCGGGCCTTTTTGATCGACTTAAACAGGGACTTGCCAAAACTCGGAGCGGGTTGACAAGCCGGTTGGATAAGTTGGTCTTCGGCCAAAAGGAGATCCAGGTTGATCTGTTGGATGAGTTGGAAGAGATTTTGTTCACGTCGGATTTGGGTGTAGCCGCGACACAGGAACTGATCGAAACAGTCAAAGAAGGTATCAGCCGTAAGGAACTGGATAACCCGGAAAAACTAAAAACCGCTTTAAAAGAACAGATTCTGAAATTTTTGACCGTACCGGAACCGGTTAGGGCTTTGCCGCAACCGGGCGAACCGCTGGTCATCCTGGTGATCGGGGTGAATGGGGTCGGCAAGACCACGACCATCGGCAAGATCGGCTACCACTTCAAACAAGCCGGTAAAAAAGTGCTGCTGGTGGCCGGCGACACGTTTCGGGCCGCGGCGGTCGAGCAGTTGAGCATTTGGGGCAGCCGGATCGGCGCGGAAGTCATCAAGCAAAAAGAAGGTTCCGATCCTTCGGCCGTGGTTCATGACGGTTTGAGCGCGGCCCAGGCGCGCGGCGCGGATGTCGTACTGATCGATACAGCCGGTCGCTTGCACACCAAAGTCAATCTCATGGAAGAATTGCAAAAAGTCAAACGAGTGGCCGACAAGAAGATGCCGGGCGCGCCGCACCAGGTTTGGCTGGTGCTGGACGCCACCACGGGTCAGAACGCGATTGCCCAGGCCGAGATGTTTCATCAGGCCCTGGGCGTCACCGATATTGTCTTGGCCAAATTGGACGGCACGGCCAAGGGCGGGATCGTGATCGGCATCGCCCATCAGCTGCAACTCCCCATCCGCTACATCGGCATCGGCGAAAGCATGGAAGATCTGCGGCCGTTCGATGCCGAGGAGTTTGTGGCGGCGATTTTCAGCTGATCTTTTAGGTTATTTCGGCATGATTACCAAAGCATTATATTTTTGACCGATTTCTGAATTATTCTAAAGGATGAAAACATAATGAGCGGCAGATTCGGAGAGCTGGGCCTGATCGTTACTAACTCACACCCCGCGCTGGGACTTGAAATCGCTTCCATTCTCGGAGTGCCTCCTTTGCAAGTGGAGTCCAAGCCGTTCCCCAACGGCGAATTGGATTTTCGGCGGCTCTGCGATGTGAGCGGAAAAGACATCTGCATCTTTTCTTCTCTCCATGCAAACTACGATACCATCCGGGAATTAAGACTGATTTGCGGTTCCCTCCGGGGCAGCGCTTCCCGGGTTTTCGGCGTGTTTCCTTTTGTCCGGGACGGCAAGTCCGATCATGTCAAGCGGTTCGGGGAAACCGTGGCCTATAAGGATACGGCCATGGAAATATCCAGCTCGGGTTTGGACATCATCGCCATCTTCGACCAGCACTCGTCCCAGCACCCTTCGTTTTATGACACCACCCATTACCGGCTCAGAACCGTCCATCACCTGTATTTGATGAGGATTTTGATCGAGTATGTCATGGCCCAAAGCAGCCGGTTCGACAGTGTTCTGGCCCTGGACGACGGGGGCTTTAAGCGGAACAAAAAAATCGCCGCTATGTTGGAAAAAAAGGTTTCCTTTATCATTAAGGAAAGGGATCCCGATACGAGAGAGATCAGCATTGAAAGTTCGCGGATTGTCGGCAACGTAAAGGGACAGCATATCGCCGCTTTCGATGATATGTTGCAGCAAGGGGGCACCCTGGAAGCCGGCGCCAAAATCGCCAAACACAACGGCGCCAAAACCATCAGTTTCTTCGTGGTCCATAACGATTTTTCTCCGGCAACGCATGCGCGGTTGAATCCCTTATTGGAAGACGGGACGATCAATAAGATCTACACTTTGGGAACCCTGCCGCCTTTAACAGGTGAAAAGTGGCATGAAAATTTCGTCATGATCAGCCCGGCTCGTTTTATCGCGAATGTCATCAAACGCATCCACGAGGAGGGTCATATGCGGGAGCTATTCCTCGATCTTTAAGGCGGGCCCAGGCCGGTTTCCTTATTGAAATGCCTTTAAAACTGATTCCCGATTTGGCCGTGAAACAGAATATGAAGCAGATCGATATGGTACCACATCCGGGCGAAGAAATATAACAAAACGGTCAGGCAAGTGAAGAACATGACGAACAGGCCGGTATATCTGCCGCCAGCCGAGCTGCCGCTTTTCACGATTTTTGCGGATAGTTTGTTCAGCCATTCTTCGAGCATGCTGAAGAGCGGATAAAAAATAAGGGTAATCACGCCCATGGCGATGAGGGTGAACTTGAGGGGTTTGTAATCCGCTTTGAAACTGATCAAATACCCCGTGATTTTCGTGGTGAGCAGATTGGCGGTCAGGATGGTAATGGTCATGACGGCAAATTTGAATAGTCTTCGGTACATAATAATATAAATCTCCGCATGAAGGCTTCTTTTGGATTGCGGCGACAAGGGCAGGAGCCCTCGTGTGACGCGTCGCCGCTTTTAAAGCGCGGACCAGGACAGGAGTCCTCGTGAGACGCGTCCGCGCAATCCAAAAGAGATCAGGCAAAATGAATAATAACTTAAAAAAAGTGACAACTTTAAATCAGGGCTTGACCCTGTTTTAAGGGTTTGGCGGCAGCATGACAGAAGATCACTTTGTATAACCCTTGCATGATCTTAGGGCCAAGTTAGAGCTCGGTCGCTTCTTAACCAAAGTCTCGCCAAATTTTGTATTATTCATTCATCGCGGCTACCCGGTTCCAGTCCAATCCGAAGCGGGCCAGATATTTACGCAGGCGGTCGGCGTCGTTTGTTTTGGTTTTTTGTTCGCGGGAACTGGTGAAAAGCTTGCGACCGGCATCGGAAAGGGAGCGGGATTTTTTGCATACCTCCAGTACATAGGTCAGTTGGGCTTGGTCGAACGGGTCGAGTGTTTCCGCGTTTTCAGGTCCGAGCAAGCCGAGCACGGCTTGGTTTTTTATTTTCGGCGTGCTTTTGTCCAGGCCCGACCAAGAGTGTTTTAAGCGCTCGATTTCTTCCTGAACCATATTCAGGGTGATCCGGCCTTTAGGGGCCAAGGTGGCCATGCGGGTAAGGGCGGCGTTCAGATCGCGAAAATTGGCCTTCCAGAGGGCCTGATCGGATACGGCGAAGGCCAGAAAATGGGCGCGGGCCTCTTTGTTAAAAGTGATATGCCGCTGATTCACTTCTTCGAAACGATCCAGTTCATAAGCCAGATTGGGCTCGATGTCTTCGGGACGTTCGCGCAAGCCCGGCAGCACAAAGGTCCAGATATTGATGCGGGCCAACAAGTCTTCGCGAAAACGGCCTTGGAGAACGAGCTGAAAAAGATCCTGATTGGTGCCGCAGATCAGAAGAAAACGGCTGTGGATTTCGCGATCAGACCCCACCGGCAGGAAAACCCCTTCTTCCAGGGCCTTGAGAAGCATAGCTTGTTCGTCCAGGCCCAATTCTCCGATCTCGTCCAAAAGCAGAACTCCGTTGTCGGCCGCTTTCAGAAGACCGGAGCGGTTGGTTTGGGCGCCGGTAAAGGCGCCTTTGACATGACC
>Ga0105099_10002028_pt1 | contig 12271 bp, 11 predicted proteins | sample PPLLak3cmMay2015_2_FD_79138 | JGI IMG/M metagenome (GOLD analysis project Ga0105099, IMG submission 79138) | Freshwater sediment microbial communities from Prairie Pothole Lake near Jamestown, North Dakota, USA - PPLs Lake P8 Core (1) Depth... | ecosystem: Environmental > Aquatic > Freshwater >...
CCTCCAAAACAGGTATTGCTTTCCCACCGTACTCTTCGCCCTTCGCCACTAGTGCGAATCCGTCAAATCCGGATTCCTTCAATCCTGCCATAAAGAGTTGATCGTGCAACAACTTGCTCCGAGGATGAAATTTCCCCTTTTCCCAAGTCGGAGAACAGCTGTTTCCAACAGGGAGTTCCTGATGGAAACCAATCAGGCTTGGGTGCAGTGAAAAAATGTTGACATATATTTATCAAACCTTATTCTATATAAACATCCAATGTAACCTGGCCCCAAAAGCCATGCAGCGAATTGCCAAGGTTTTGCCTGATGCAGTACCTGGCTTCCACCTTCATAATGAATGAGGTTTTACAGATGTCTGTGCTCGCTGCAACGGAACGGGAAACGAGAATTGAGATTGATACATTGCAGGATGCATACAGTGACCTGCATGGATGACCGATCTGGACAAGCCGCAGAACTGCGCCGTCGTGCAGAAGAGATCGCCCGGGTAAATGCGGTCACGTTACCGCAAAATCTGGAGGATCATTTCCTCGATGACACAAAGAGGCTGTTCCACGAATTGCAGGTTTACCACATTGAGCTGGAAATGCAAAACGAGGAACTGAGCCGGGCACAGTTGGAACTGGAGGCGGAAAAAAAGCGCTATTTCGACCTCTATGACTTGGCGCCGGTTGCCTATTGCACCATCAGCGAACAGGGACTTATTTTGGAAGCGAACCTGGCCGCAGCCACTCTGCTGAACGTCACACGGAGCGCGCTGGTTATGCAGCCGTTCAGTCGGTATATCCTCAATGAGGACCAGGACATCTACTACCTGCACCGCAAACGGCTTTTTGATACAGGTGAGCCGCAGGAGTGCGAACTGCGGATGATACAGGTGGCCGGAGCAATGTTTTGGGCTCATCTGGCATCTGCCACTGCACAGGACATCGACGGCGCAGCTGTGTGCCGACTTGTGATCAGTGATATCAGCGCGCGCAAACAGGCCGAGGAGGCTCTGTATGCAGCCAACGAATGCTTGGAAATGAAAGTTGTTGAACGGACGAACCAGTTGTCCATGGCAATAACATCACTTCAGCAAGAGAACGCCGTACGCATGAGGATCGAAGAAACGCTTCTGGAAAAGGAGCAGTATCTGCAATCGATCATCGACACCTCCCCTGAATGTATCAAGCTCCTTGCCCGAGACGGCTCGCTAATCATGATCAACCGCGCGGGATTACACATGATAGGCGCCGACTCTTTGGAACAGGTACAGGGGATAGTTGTTCTTGACCTGATAATGGATAAATACCGCCGGCAATTTGATGCCCTCACAGAAGAGGCATTCAGGGGTGAGTCAGGTGTTCTTGAATTTGAATTGAAAAATCTTAAAGACAAACGTCTCTGGGTTGAAATTCAAACGGCTCCTTATCGAAATGAAAAGAATGAGATCATCGCTCTTCTCGGAATAACCCGCGACATCACGAAACGAAAACTTGCCGAAGCGGCCTTGCTGGAGAGCAGAGCTCATTACAAAAGTCTCTTTTCATCAATGCAGGAAGGTTTCTCCCTCCTTGAAATCATTCACGACGCTGAGGGAAAACCGATAGATTACTACATCGTAGAGGTAAATTCGGCATTTGAAAGACTCTTTGCGATGAATCGAAACCTACTGGTAGGCAAGTCGCTACCTGAAGTCTTTTCACAACCCGATAACTGCTGGCACAAGAACCTGGCAAATGTCGCACTGACAGGGAAACCGGCTACACTTGAATACTATTTGAGCAGGGATGATCGCTATTTCGAAGTGCGTGTTTATAAACCCTCTGCGGGACTTATTGCGCTCCTTGTCGCTGACTTGACCGAGAGAATAAAACACCAGGAAGAAAGGGAAAAAGGGCAGCGTCTTGAATCTCTTGGCGTTCTCGCCGGTGGCATTGCCCACGATTTTAATAATATCCTCACCGCCATTTTCGGCAATATCTCCCTTGCCCGGTTGCTTGTCGGAGAAAAACACGAAGCTTCCAAGCGCCTTGCGGCATGTGAAAATGCCATGTCCAAGGCGAAAGACCTTACCCGGCAGCTTCTGACTTTTTCCCGTGGAGGCCAACCGATAAAGGAGACTGTTGACACGGAGAAGCTGATACGCGAGGTCGTTTCGTTTTCAGTCCGTGGATCAAACTGCACAAGTTTTTTCCAGATGGCAAAGGACTTGTGGCATGTGCACGCCGACGCAGGTCAGCTTCACCAAGCGTTCAGCAACCTGATTATTAATGCAATTCAGGCCATGCCGACTGGTGGAAATGTCACCGTCAGTGCAGCAAATAAGACAGTCGAGACTGACGATGGGCAGGATCTTCCGTGTGGCCGTTATGTGAAAGTCACAGTTTCTGACCAGGGCTGCGGAATTCCTTCAGACATCCTTTCGCAGATTTTTGATCCCTACTTCACCACCAAACCAACCGGTTCGGGCCTTGGGCTTACCTCAGCCTATTCTATTATCAAGCGTCATGGGGGCAACATTCAGGTCGTATCCCTTCCGGGCAGCGGAGCAACGTTCGATATCCATATTTCCGCTGCTGATGAAATGCTTGGTAAATCGACTAGTGTGCCCGGGCAGTTGTCGAAGGCGATGCCCGGGAAATCAATATTGGTGATGGATGATATTGCAACAATACGGTCCCTGGCTTCCGCCATGCTGGAAGAACTTGGGTATACGGTGGTAACCTGTGCCGAAGGTAGCGAAGCAGTGAAACTTTACTGCGAATCCAAAGAGCGGGGTGAGGCGTTTGCCGCTGTGATTCTGGACATGACCGTTCCCGGCGGAATGGGAGGGAAGGAGGCAGCGGAACGTATCTGCAGCATCGACCCTGATGCCGTACTTGTTATTTCCAGTGGATACTCCGTTGATCTGGGAATTGCCGAAAAGGATACTCTGCTCTTCAATGGCAGCGTGGCTAAACCTTATAGCCTCCAAGAGCTTGCATTGGAAATTTCACGGGTGCTCAACCGTAAACGTCCTACTCGTTAGTTCGGTGTTTTGACATCTTCTCTTTCATGTCGGGTAATTTTGTGGTTTTTCATGAAGCTAACCGCTGCTCATTCAAGTATTAGACCCGGGATTCTCCGCTGGACACATGATATCTTTGCGTTCGAAAAGTAACCGGATTTATGTATTTGCATGGTTTATTGTTGGGAAGCATAAGCCGGGGGTCGTTCGTGATGTATGAGGATTTGCTGCAACCTTGTAGTGTGGAGCCAGGCGATCCCAAAGAGTTGCTGGCGCTGGCGGAAATGAGGATGCCGTTCGGCAAGTACCAGGGCCGGTTGCTGATTGATCTGCCGGAACGCTATGTAGTCTGGTTTGCCAATAAAGGATTTCCGGAAGACAGGCTGGGCATGATGCTGCGAATCGTCTACGAAATCAAGGTAAACGGCTTGGAATATCTGTTTATTCCATTACGATGTGGTGGCCCGGACAGGTGAAATTCTCTTGAGCCAATCGACAAATTTTATAGTATACGCCGACAAAAAAAATAGTAACAGACTGTATTTCTGCAACAGAAAGGATATACTCTTAACAGGTGGCGCCACCTGAAGTAAAAACCTCTATAAGGAGCAACATTGTATTGGGAGAAGTTTCAATCAGTCAGGCTTCAAATAAAGGAGGACCGCATGACCGAGGACACTCCGCCAGGCAGTTTTCTTTGTACCAGGAATCATACTGGATAAATAATAATTTGCAGAATATGCAGGCTGCTGAAAATGCCGCCTGAGACCCATGAACTGGGTGAAAAGTGATTTGATAAAAAATGAGGCCCGCTGACACTGCGGGCCTTTCACTTTAATGTGCCCGGTAATTGAACGTATTTTCCCAGAGTGGTTACTGATCAACGAGGCCCTCGTGAGAAATCAGGCGGCAGTCTCTTCCCACTTGATCGCATCGACCGGACAGACCTCGTCACATGCACCACAATCAATACATGTGTCCAGATCGATTACAAAGATAGGGTCTTCCGCTTCGATGGCAGTCACCGGACATACCGATTCGCAGGCACCGCAGGCAATGCAGTCGTCTGTAATGAAATGAGTGCCCATAATTTTCTCCTTTTTGAGTGTTTGTGATCTGATGGTATTAATCCTAACATCGTTTCTGAAAATTTCAGCCATGACGGGGATTATTTAGTATCTCTGGTCGGCCGAAAGGGTGCCCGACAGGGCATGAACTCGTGGCTTAATCGGGACGGTTGACGGTTTCCTCTCAAGGCGATCTGTTTGAATATCCTTGCTGCTGATATTTTATCTCGACTTAATAGTAATTGAGGTCCAGGGGGTAGTAAAATTACGGTGGGATTGAAGCAGGGAAAGCTTTGGGGTACTTCCTCTCCTGAACTGAGATACCCAAGTAATTGGGTTTCAATAAAAGGTTGTCACGCCAGTTGCTGGCTTCGACAGTTCAGACTGCAGAGACCGTCCTTCACACGGCTCCGTTTTCCTGTTCTTTCAGGTCTTCGTAGGGGCTGACTTTCTTCCTGTACAATTCCAATTTGCAGCATTCCAGAGCACCGATCATATCATTGTACCGCTGGTAGTTCGCTTCAGGGAAAAGGGTGAAAAGCAGTTTTGTGATGGTGTAATTGAGGTTTCCGGCGAAATTGCCTTCGTCTTGCAGCATGTTAAACGAGTCAGCCAGTTGCCGGATGGCTGGGTCAAGTACTTTGCGTTTTTCCTGTAGAATGTAGGGCATGACGGCTCTCGCTTGGAAACTTTATGCACATTTCAACCGGTACAGTACCAGTCTGAGGATCAATCCGGGAAAACCTCGTGTTTATCAGTCAGAGTATAACCAAGCGCAAAAATGATCTTTCGCTTGGTTTCCATGCGGCAGGCTTCACCTTGCTCAATTCGTTCAATGGTTGCTGCCGACACTCCAGCTTGACGGGCCAATTCCATTTTGCTTATCATTCGATCTTCCCGGATTTTCCTCAAATTATTTCTATGATTCATTTTATGTCCTCAAAATAAGGAATACAGTCCCGCACATTTTCGGATACTGGTGAAGAAGGAAGTATATATTTTAATATGATATTGCGCAATGTTTGTCAATCGCTGAGAGATGTATATTTGGATTTGGAGACCGGAATCTTTTTTTAGTGATTTTGTCAGGGGCTCCAAAGAAGGTGGTCATCAATCTACTCGAATCTTCCAACGGAAAAAATAGATAGCGTCATGTAATTGGTTCTGGTAATAACTGGTTGTCGTATCGTACTAAAACTTTGTAACTTTTTGCCGAGACCCTTTAGTTTTGGGGGCTTCTCTTTGCCCGGTTGAATTTTAAGACTTTTATATTTCGTGAGTGTCAAACGTCGTCACTAAAAGATTATCCTGACATGTGGCTTATTCATGCTGTGTCTTCATGATAATGATGAAGGAGACTGAGTAATGGCAAAAAAGCTGATTCCTTTTGCAATTGCCTATGATTTTGACGGCACCCTGGCGTCCGGCAATATGCAGGAATACGATTTCGTGCCGGCGATCGGGATGACCAAAAAGGCCTTCTGGCAAGAGGTTGGCGAACTTGCAAAAAAGCATGACGCAGACAGCATCCTTATGTACATGATGCATATGCTTGACAAGGCTGCTGCTGCTCATGTCCCGGTTCGGAAAAAAGATTTTGTGGATTTCGGGCGGTCCGTGAGCTTGTTCGAAGGGGTGGAGAGCTGGTTTGACCGCATCACCGGCTATGGCAAAGAAAGGGGACTTAAAGTTGAGCATTACATAATCTCTTCAGGCATTCGCGAGATGATCGACGGCACTCCCCTGGCGAAGAAGTTTTCATTCATCTACGCTTCGTCATTCGTCTACGATCATAACGGCGTGGCCAAATGGCCGGCGTTGGCCGTGAACTACACGACCAAAACCCAGTTCCTTTTCAGAATTAACAAAGGTGTTCTGAATGTGTACGACAACAGTCGCATTAATGATTTTGTGCAGAACAAAGACCGCCCCGTGCCCTTTGATAACATGGTTTTTATCGGTGACGGTGAAACCGATATTCCCTGTTTTCGGCTGGTAAAAGAGCAAGGAGGGCATTCCATTGCAGTCTATAAACCAAGCACCAAGGGCGCCAAGGGCAAAGCAGAAAAGCTGGTACAGGATGGCAGAGTTAACTTTATCGCTCCCGCGAACTACGCCGTAGATAGCGACATCGACATGTTTGTAAAAAGTGTAATCCACAAGGTTGCTGCGGATGGAGCGTTGAAGCATTTGGGGAAAAAGGACTGAGCCAGGATTCCTGGGTTTGCGAGCTTTTGATGAAAAGATGACTGCCGTGAGGTTACCCGCTTTACAGAACTCTCAGCTTGCAAAGGGAGGCCTCGCAAGAAAGACATTGTCGCCGCAGCTGCCAGCGTGGTATACAATTAGTACACAAAAACCACAGGGCACTCCTGTGGTTTTTATTTTTCAAAATAAACCACCACTTCTGATGCATCCATAGAAGGAGTCCGATCAATGTCTTTTGAATCTCTTGGCCTGCGCGCCGAACTGCTGAGTGCGATTGCCGCCCGGGGGTATACTGCCCCGACCCCTATTCAGACCGAGGCGATCCCGGTGATCTTTGAGGGCTGTGACTTGCTTGCCGGAGCACAGACCGGTACCGGCAAGACCGCGGCTTTCGCCCTGCCGATCGTGCAGCGACTAGGTGAAAATATTCCACCGGAGAAACGGAGAAAGCCACGCGCGCTGGTTTTGGTTCCGACCCGTGAATTAGCGGCCCAGGTGAGTGAGCAGATGAATAATTATGCCCGGCGTCTGTCGCTGCGTTCAACGATGATCTACGGCGGAGTGAATATCCAGGCGCAGATCGAGCGGCTGCACCGTGGTGTTGATATAGTTGTTGCTACACCTGGTCGGCTGCTTGATCACGCGGAACGGGGCAGCATAGATCTTTCCCGGATCAAATTTCTCGTGTTGGACGAGGCTGACCGCATGCTCGATCTGGGCTTTATCGACGATATCCACCGGGTGGCGGAGTACTTGCCGGCCAAGCGCCAGACACTGCTCTTTTCGGCAACCTATTCGCAGAGCATCAAACAGCTCGCAGACGAGTTGCTCAATCACCCACGGCGGGTCGAGGTGGCGCGCCGCAATGTCGCCGCTGATGCAGTGACCCAGGCGGTCTATCAGGTGGAAAAGAGTCGCAAACGGGAAATGCTCTCGCTCATGATCCGTAAGGGGAGTTGGAGCCAGGTGCTTGTTTTTGCCCGCACTCGTTATGGAGCGGACAAACTGACAGAAGAATTGCTTTTCGACGGGATCAAAGCTGCCGCAATCCACAGCAACAAGAGCCAGTCACTCCGGACGCGTACCCTGGCGGAGTTCAAGCGCGGTGAGTTTTGCGTTCTGGTGGCGACCGATGTGGCGGCACGCGGGCTTGATATCGAGCGCCTCCCGCATGTGGTGAATTATGACTTGCCCCAGGTTCCGGAAGACTATGTCCATCGGATCGGTCGCACCGGCCGGGCCGGAGAGGACGGGATTGCGCTCTCGCTGGTAAGCCCGGAAGAGCAATCGCTGCTGCAGGCGATCGAGAAGCTGTTGAAGAATACCATCCCGCGCCAGATTCTCCCTGAATTTCCTCAGTATGCAGCCAGCCGGATTGGTAAACCGAAAGAAAGCAGAAAGTCTAAGGGACCGTCCAAAACCAGGAAAAGAGAGGAAAAGCCAACCCTTGATGCCGCTCTGGCTCAGGTCCAGGTTACGGGAAAAACTATGGTATCCCGGCGAAAAAAGGAATTGCTCGAGCGGCCTGCGCCAAAGACTGGTCGCCGGGGTAGTCGAAGCAAATAATAGCCCTTGGCCGCAAGAAGTATGATTGGTTAGAATTCAATCTTTGCTGAGCCAGTGGTTGCATTTGCCGAATGATTTCAACGGATCCTTATTTTTAAACGCCCCGCCGGCCCAAACGCAGGCGGGGCGTTATCTTTACTTCGGAATATCAAAATCAAAAGTCTTTGTCCCGGCCCCCTTGTCGTGTAAACGCCACTCGCCAAAGATTATCTTTTCGCCATTCGGGCGGTAGCAGGAGACCCTCATATGGATTTCGAGCATGGATGAAGGAGGGTTCGGGAGTTCGGCAAATTTCACCTCGATCTGGTTCTGACCATAGCGGAAGCTCTTGCCGTTGAGGTTGTAATTGTACTGCATATCGGGTTCACCCTCCAAGTTCTGAATGACAGTACCGTTAGCGAGGATCTCGCCGGTATAGTTGACGGCATAGATGAAGACGGAAATGTTCGGGTATTCATCCTCAGGGGAAAACATGTTCGGGGTTTCGCCTGACGAAGCTGAACCTGCTTCTGTTGAATCACCCTCTGCCGGCATGGCTGGGGCGCCAGGGACCAGTTGATCTTCCTGCTGCGGGTCAACCTGAAGAGTTTGTCCTCCTTGAAACACTTTCCCTTTCGCGATTGGTGCCAGGTGCGAAAGCGCCCCGAACAAGGAGAAACCGGCAATTGAAATCAGGATTGCCGGTACAATCACCAGGCCGATCAGGGCCACACCCGGCCACAGGAGCTTGTTACCGGTGCCGCATGCAAACGGGACATCGCCCTTGAGCTGCCGAAGGTCTCTGAAGATCAGGTAGTGGAAGATGATGACGTAAGGGAAAAAGGCGAATGAAAGGAATGGGCCGACCAAGGGAATTACACTGAGAATACCCGAGACTGCCCAGACCAGGAGCAGGCGGAGGGCAACGCTGAACCACTGACCCCGCAGGTATTCTTTGCTCTTGAGGAGAGCACTCATCCCGCGCACGTCATCCTCAACAAACACGAACTGGGCAAAGACGAACCAGACCGAGAAGATGATGCCCGGGATGATAAGGAGCATATAGCCGCCACAAATAATAAAGCCGCTTAGAAGGGATATCCAGACAAGCGGCAGGATCATTCCCTTGCCCTTTTCCAATGCCCCTTTCAGGTGTAAACCCTCATCAACCACCGCGCAGAGGAACCCGCCGAAGCACCAGATGCCGCAGAGTATTCCCACCAGAATGCCGACCGTGATAATAGTAACAAAGGTAACTCCCCCCGAAGTAGTCATGGAAACCAGTCCTGCTGAAAGTAACAGCGGGGCGATAAGCGCAACAATGCCGAGCAGGCAGAGTCCTATGAGGATAAAAAATCGGCGTTTGAAGAGAGCCCAGCTTTCCTGAAAAAGCTCGCCGATATCGGTCAATCCCTGAGCCACAGGTCGTGGTGGCGGACCAGACGGCGGGGGTGAACTGTTGTCTGGTTTTGCTGCGGCAGCCTGACTGACTTGCGGCGTTGCGACTGTCTCCGGTGCAACCGGGATGTCCCCCTGACTTTCCGGGGCTGACGTCACCTCCGGCTTGGTATAAATAAAAGATTCGTTACATTTCGGGCAGGTTACCCGCCGTGGGCCCTGAGGCACCTTGTCACAAGGAATCTGGCGAGAAAAGCCGCAGGAGGGACAGGAAATGGGTATTTTGATCATCTTCGAAAGCTCCTTTGCGTGTATTGTATGGATGAAATTTCTTTCTACATTTCCCAAGAGAGCAACGAACCTGTCACGGATCCCGAGGGTGCAGTCATTCCTCTCGAAACAGTACTGTGCGAGTCTCAATGCCAGGGTCTTTCTTTTCTATCGTACCGTTGCGGTTTCAACTTGAATATATATTGGTCCAAAAAGTGAAAGTTGCAGGTCGACTTTTGGAAGGTATCATGTCACATAGAGTCATTACATCAAATACTTTCCTTCTTTTTACCTGATTAAATGATGTATCCCTGTGACTGTGACGGCTACGGGGTAACAACTGCCCTGATTAGGATACTCTCAATGGACAGCAGCTAAGAAAGCAGTCGAGTACGACAAAAATTTACGATCCCAGCGTTCGTGAAGACCCTTTCAACTTGCATCGTTTTATAACAGCTCAGGAAAGGATCTATGATATCGTTCCAGCGGAGTCGCGAAGTGGTCAGAATCGCTCTCACTGGATGTGGGTTATTTTTCCTCAGATCGATGGTTTGGGGCATAGTCCAACGGCTGTTGCCATCGAGGGCCTGTCAGTTTCGGCAATATTCGGCTATCCTGACGACCTGAAGCGCAAGCCTTCGATGCCCCTGTTTGCGTCAATTACGGAAGACCCTCACTCTGTCTTCATCCGTGTCCTCAGGAAGTATTTCCATGGAGAACCCGACGAGAGGACTCTGCATCTGCTGGAGAATGTTCGGTACAAACAGGAATTCCGTCACGACAATTGTGAAACACGGGGGTTGATGGTACTATCCACGGCTTTGGTCAGACACGTTGCCCCCTTCTCACGGCAGCTCACGTATTATAAGACGTGAGTCCAATTTTCGGCCTAGGAACGCACTGGGTAATTTTGGATTGTTACGTCTCTTCTCAGTGCATAAAAGTGGTATGATGTAGACTGTTTATCAGGAATGGCTCGCAGTAAAATCGTAAAAATAAGGAGATACAGTATGAGCAAAGGCCAGGACAGCAAGAAAGCCACTAAAAAGGAACCAGCAAAAACTCCAAAAGAGAAAAAGGCCGAAAAAAAGATCAAAAAAGAAGAAAAGAAGTAAGATGGAAAAATCTCCAGATATCATGTCTATATATCTGGAGATTTTTCCCCCAAGGCGGCTCTGGCGGGGGTTGGCTGAAGGGATAGATGTCCTTCAGCCAACCAGTAATGTCCGGGAAAAACTGGTGCGGACAAGGATTATCGTTCCCTAAATAGAGAAAGGCAGGTCCCATGGCACAGCCCTGGAAGGTTATTGAAAGCGTTTCTACCGTTGATGGTACACTCGAACTTCGTCAGCGTGGGGAGCGGGATTTCCTGATTCTGATCGGCAACCAGGTTTTGATGAACAGCCTTGCCAACAGGTCGGAGGTGGTTCTGGGGCAGCAAGGTTGTAGTCACCTGAAAGGGCGATCCCGAGCCCGGGTGTTAGTGGGGGGATTGGGGATGGGCTGTACTCTGCGCGGCGCGCTGGACACCCTTGGTGCTGATGCGCAGGTGGTGGTGGCCGAACTGAACCCGGTGGTGCCTGAGTGGTGTCGGGGGCCGCTGGCGCCGCTTACGGAGAGTGCCGTTACGGATCCCCGGGTGACTCTGGAAATCTGTGACGTAAGCACCCTGATCCGGAGCGCGGCCAGAAGTGGCGGCATTGGCTGTTTTGATGCCATCGTGCTGGATCTGTACCGGGGTCCCGGTGCCCACACTGACAGGATCAAAGATCCTTTCTATGGCAGTCGGGCCATCGAATCCATGCGGGCTTCGTTGACCCCGGGCGGGGTGCTGGCGGTGTGGGGCGAGAATTACGACGAAGGGTATGTGCAGCGGTTGCGGGCCGCCGGATTTACGGTAACCTCCAAACGCCCCGGCCGTGGAGGGCTGCGCCATGTGGTTTTTCTGGCGAGACTGCCTGACAATTAGGGAGCAGATTTATCCTAAGTCCGACAGTCTCCTAAAGCGTCTCATAGAATGATTTCCTGAGATAGGAAAAATTGTTTGCGAATCTGTCAAAAATATCAAAAGCATTGCTATTGTAGCTGCCGTCAAACGACCTCCACTGGTTTATAAAAAACGCCACTACCCGTTCCCCTCGATGGCCGAAAATCAGTTTTGATCTCACCTTTATTTTTTTAATTTCGTCCTTACCTTCAAACGTCACAGCAAGTCCGTCCCCGCCAAGAATATTCACCTTTTTTTGGTCCAGAATGGTTACCTGAAGCATTGACGCCGAGAAGTAGCGTTTGAGACACTCTTGTGCCCGTTCATCGAGGTTTCTCGAAAAGCCGAACGGTTCTTCATCATAGGCAAAAAAAGTTGATGCCACGTGACCCTTTTCATTGTCTTTCCGGTAAAATGCAAAAACATAGTGCGTAGTCTTGGTTCCTGTGAGCATTTCCCATGGTGCAGGAGGTGGCGTAAATTCGTATTCACCGTTGAATACTATCGTCCCTCTTTGTGTGAGTTCGGGTAGGGCGATAGCCGAGCTTTTTTCTTGGAATGCACTTTGAGTCGCACATCCGAGAAGCAGAACTGCTACGCAACAGAAGTACCATGATTGCACCAATTTTCTCATTTTCATGATTCCTCTCCTTCGTTTTTCAACTTCTTGAGAAAGAGAAGTATGTCCTTGTAATCAGGTGATCCATCCCGAGAGCCTACGGCTACAGATCGGCAAAAAACTATATCCTGAATCTCTATCACTGCATGGGCGACTTACCCATGCCTACGTCCCTGCACAGA
>Ga0105099_10002030_pt1 | contig 12266 bp, 7 predicted proteins | sample PPLLak3cmMay2015_2_FD_79138 | JGI IMG/M metagenome (GOLD analysis project Ga0105099, IMG submission 79138) | Freshwater sediment microbial communities from Prairie Pothole Lake near Jamestown, North Dakota, USA - PPLs Lake P8 Core (1) Depth... | ecosystem: Environmental > Aquatic > Freshwater >...
ACAGAAATAGATATTCGCTCCAGCAAAGTTGAGGTCGGGAAAATATATATCTTCTGTTCCGACGGCCTTTGCGGTTTTGCCGACGATGAAGAAATCCTTCAGGTAGCTATGCAAGCCAATAAGGATGTCGGCGAGATTGCAAAAAATCTTATCCGGCTGGCCAATGATCACGGCGGGCAGGATAATGTGACGGTCGTTGCCATCCGGGTTGATGAAATCGGCGGCAAGACTGATCGTCCTCCCATGGAGCCGATTACAATTCCGAAGGAAAGTGACGAGGCCCTGATGGCTGAAAATAAAATTATCGAGACTCTGGCCGAGCTTCGTCAGCAAAGCAGGGAAGAGGCTGTAAAAGAAAAGCCCAAATCAGGGCGTTTTTCATTAATCCTGCTTTTTATACTGTTTATAGTCGTTGCCGTCATTTTTATTCTTCTCAATCCCGGCTCCAATTGACATTTTTGGCAGGTCAATCCTAACCCAATAAAATGACTTTGTTTGGTCACAGGCCTGTCGGCGCATTCAGAATGGCTTTGTTTGGTCACACATTTTATTTTCAGTTCCTGTAGGTCAAGCCAACTCGGGGCTTGACTTTATATTCTCATTTCTCCATCATTCGCCATATTCCCCCTCATAACGGATTGCTTCCCTTTCACCCCAATCCGCTTGATAATAACCTTCACGAACATAATCGGGGAACGACGAATGAACGTACTCCCTGGCTGCCCCGACAAAACCATGCTTTACCGGATTATAATGAATATAATCAATATGATTATTCATGTCTTTTTGATCCCTGATGATATGATCCCAAAATCGCAATTGCCAAACGCGGCCATTTCGAGTTCCCATTCTCTTCCGATAGAGAAAACCGAAATTCTGTTTAAAGACTTTCATTATTTCAGACAGATTATTGATTTTCGGGACAATTATTAGATGCAAATGATCGGGCAAGACGACCCAGGCCGGAATTTCAAGATCAAAACGATGGCGAATCCGACTAATTGCCAAATGATAAAGGTCGACATTATGAACCAAAATTGGAATACGGTTGATTGTAACGTTGGTAATAAAGTAACAATTACCAGGCATGCTATAACGCCGCAAATTGCTCATGGTCAAATATATCACTAATCCGAGTATTGGTCAAGAGAACGGTCAAGCCCCGAGTCGGCTTGACCTACAATTACTGTCGGCGCATTCAGAATGGCTTTGTTTGGTCACACATTTCGCGCCGGAAGGAACCCATTCCTTCCGGAGCACTACAAATGGCTTTGTTCCGTCATGATTTAGTTTTTTTGGCTCCATAATTGGCTTCGTTTCATCTTTTTTTATATTTCGCACTTTCAATTTGCCATCGATTTTGCGAATTTTTCCATTTATCTATGTCCGGACTTTATTTTCAGACATGAATTTCCCTTTCGATAGCTGTATCTATAAAGGGGGCAGCTTGCAGAATCAATATCGATTTGGTGGGGAAATTGTATCAGGAGGTTTGAGTGGAAAACGAGCGTGGATATCTCATATCCCCGGTTTCCGGACATAATTCACCCTCAAAATATAGCTTTCACTAAGGAGGCATCTCGCCAAATCAACATGGAGTTGGTGGGGAAAATGACGGATTATTTATGTGGGGAGGGAGCCCTGTTGAAAATCCTGAATGGAATGAAGGGAGCTCCCGCCTATTTTGTAAATAATTATGTTTTGCGAGTTAATAGTCAGGTGCACGGGGCACCTGACCTACCATGGCCATAGCATCGTCATGATGGCGAATCATACAGATGTCGGCGTATGTTGGCCCGCTGTTGGGTCAGTGCGCCGTGATCTACTTTATCATCGGCAGTAACCGCTTCTGCCAGCGCAACCGCAACTTCGGCTTCACCTGCGGCGACAACAGCGGCGCCTGCGCTATATAGCTTACTGGCGTCGCGGAGGTGGGAGCATCGCGCAAGAACCAGCAGATCAGGATTCAGAATAAGCGCTTGCCGGATAATTTCGGCCGCATCTTCGATATCGGCGCTCAGAATCAAACTCCCGGCTGTCTCGACACCCGCTTCGTTGAGAGTTCCCGATCGCAAAACATCACTGTATAATACTGAATGCCCGTCGGCACGCAAGCGGCGGACTGTCTCGAGATTAAGTTCGACCACTGTAATCGCCGCGCCCCGCTCGGATAAAAGACGGTAGACTATTTTTCCGACCGGGCCATAACCGATCAGGATGCAGCGATTGGGATCGATTGCCGGACGCTTGCCGCCGGCGTATGTAATCACGGGAGCGGCTTTTATTGAAAATCGGCGTGCCCAACGGTAGATTGACGGATTGAGTCCAATCGATATAATTGCGGCCGCCACCATGGCGCTCCAGCCGGTATCATTAATCAGGCCCAGGTCGCGGGCGGCTGTTCCCAGAATGAAACTGAACTCTCCGACCTGGGAAAAGGCGGCGCCGACCGGGATTGCCAATGCCGATGGTTTGCGGAGAAGGCGTACGGTTGCCATTGCAATAAGCGGCTTCCCGATCAAAACCACGATAAGTATTATGGCAATAATCAAGGGGGCCTCGATAAGTATTCGGGGATCGAACAGCATGCCAATAGAGACGAAGAAGAGGACGGCAAAGGCATCACGCATAGGAAGCGCATCACCGGCGGCCCTGGCTGCGAACTCGGATCGGCCTACGGCAAGACCTGCCAGAAAAGCCCCGAGAGCCATCGACAAGCCGAACGCCATGGCTGATCCGATAGCAATCCCCACGGCGAGAACCAGCACCGCGAGGGTGAACAATTCGCGCGAACGGGTCGATTCGATTTTCTCCAAGAACCATGGAATCACCCATCGGCCAAGTCCCACTGTCACGGCCGCCATGCCTATAATCTGGAATGCGGCCGAGCCAATCGCCTCACCGGCGCTCGGCTGTCCGCCTCCATCAGGGCCGAAGATGATTGGCAGAAAAAGCAGTATTATGACTGTGATTAAATCTTCCACGACCGTCCAGCCAATAGCAATATTCCCAATTGGTGCATGTAAATCGTGAGATTCGGCTAATACCGTAGCCATCACTACCGTGCTGGCAACAGAAATCGCCAGCCCAAGGATTAATCCTGAACTCCAACTCCAACCCAGCAGGTAGAGCAATAGCGCCAGGATAACGGCCGACAAGCTGCTTTGGATCAATGCTCCGGGGACAGCGACAGGCCATACTGAAACCAACTCGCGCAGTTGAAAACGAAGCCCGATTCCGAAGAGCAGCAGAATGACGCCAATCTCAGCGAATTGCCTGGTAACTTCCGGATCGACCGCAAGCCCCGGAGTGAAAGGTCCAATGGCGATCCCGGCAAGCAAATAGCCGACAATCGGCGATAGTTTCAAGCGGTGTGCAATATAGCCGAGAACCAGAGCCGCACCCAATCCGCCCGCCAATGTTATTAATACATTGAGTTCCTTCATGCTACTCCTGCTCAAACCTTTGTCATTCAATGCCCCGAGTGGTCATCGGGACGATTGCGATCGTGAGCTTTGGACTATGATGCTGCGAAGAATTTCGGAAGTCAATATAATTTGCGAAGGCCTGTCTTGACCCGTCCGCATTTTATATCAATGCTCCCTCAGGAACTCATTTCTGCGGATTTCAAGTGGCAGGAAGGGGTTCCAGCCACCGGGTGACTTGTATAATGAAATAACCCCCTTTTAGTCCGCTCATCTTTTTATTTGACTTTTGATGCGAAATTACGATATTAATTCTCGCAAATTTTAAAAGATGCGCCCATAGCTCAACTGGATAGAGCGTCTGGCTACGGACCAGAAGGTTGGGGGTTCAACTCCTCCTGGGCGTATTTTATTTTTGGGTATGAGTACCTTACAATTATTATATAAAAGTTAACCTATGAGCGAAGATTTTTTGCATACGACTTTCGGCAAAAATGGGCCGGAAGTTTTCCGCCTCGGTTTATCGGCGACATATCGACCGGGAAAGCAGACTATTTATAAGGCGATTGACGAGGGGATCAATTTCTTTTTTGCCTATGGCTTTGACACTCAGGCCACATCAGTTTTGAAAGATATATTCAGACGAGACCGCGAGAAATATTTTATAGCGACCGGCAATTATAATCTGCTTTTGACGCATACCGATGTCCGTAAAACTCTCGAAAAAAGGCTGAAAAAGCTGGGCACCGATTACATTGATGTTTTCCTATTTCTTGGCGTCATGAAGGAAAAGCAGTTTCCCGAAGCGGTTAAGGAGGAATTGCTTAAAATCAGGGAAGAGGGTTTGGTACGCCGGATAGGGATGTCATGCCACGATCGGAAATTTATCGGACGGATGGTCGCCGAGGGAGAGCTTGACGCCTTTATGGTGCGGTATAATGCGGCTCATCGCGGCGCCGAACAGGATATTTTTCCATTTTTGAATCAGCATAATCCCGGAATCATCAGTTATACCGCTACTCGCTGGGGTTTTTTGACACGTCGTCCCAAAAGCTGGCCAAAAGGGGAGCGGATTCCGGACGCCGGATTTAGCTATCGTTTTGTGCTATCAAATCCAAATGTCGATGTTTGCCTGAACGCACCATCCAATATGCGGCAATTAGTAGAAAATTTGGCCGCCGTCAGAAAAGGGCCATTGGATTCGGGTGATATGGAATTTATGAAAATGTTCGGCGATGTCGTTCACCAGACAAAAAAATGGTTTATGTGACAGCCTTATATGATCCGTTTTTCAACTCATTTCGAGGGTAAGTCTTTCCAGTTCCTTGCTCGAACCGACCAGTATCAATATATCTTTTTCAAACATGGTAGCATCGGGAGGCGGATTAATCTGCATTTTTTGGTTCGGTCTTTTAATTCCAATCACGGTCACGCCATATTCAGCCTTAATACCTGATTCGATCAGGGTCTTTCCGCCAAACCGACAGCCTACCGGAATAGAGATTTCTTCAACCCCCAGGCCTTCATCGCCCAGCGAAGTCATCTGCATAAAATCGACGACATTGGGGCGAAGCGAGGACATTGCCATGCGCATTCCGCCCAGAATATGAGGACTGACTACCGTATCGGCCCCGGCCCGTCTGAGTTTGCGCTCGCCGCCCGGATTGTCGGCCCGGGCAATTATGAATAAATTGGGATTGATATGGCGAGCCGTCAGCGCCAGGTAAACATTGTCGGCTTCGCTGGGCAGAGTCGAAACCAGAACCCTCGCTTCCATTACTTTGGCCGCAAGCAGAGTTTCATCCTCAGTCGCCTCACCGGCAATGTAGTTATAATTGGTCAAATTAAGGGTATCCAGACTATCTTCGTTTTTTTCAATGACAATAAAGGGGACTTTGCGATTAGCATATTCCTCGGCTACCTGACGGCCGACGCGACCGAATCCGGCGATAATACAATGCCCACTCAACTTTTTTATTTTTGATTCCATTTTTCTTCTCCCTAAAATTTTCCTCAGCTGTCCTTCCAAAATTATCTGTCCGAGGGTTGATGCTCCAAACGTGGCGCTGGCGACACCGAATATAATGAGAATAATGACAAAGATCCTGCCGCCGGGATGGAGCGGAGTGATTTCACCAAAGCCGACGGTCGAAAGAGTGATAACAGTCATATATAGCGATTCAAGAGGACTCATATCTTCAAGAACTGAAAATCCAACTGTCCCCGCCAAGGCAACCACCAATATTGCCAGCAAAGCCAGTTGCAGTCTGGTAGTGAGCGATAATGTGTCGTTGTTATTGGCCATTGGATTTAATTATAGCCAAGTCAAAATTTCCTGGCAATATAATTCATATCGATAAAACCGGTTTGCAGTAAGAAAATTTTATTTGGAAAAACCAAGTCATCTTCTTGCGAAAAATCGAACGGCCGACTATTTTGTCGGCTGTTATGATTGATAATAAAGTGAATAAGGTCAGGACTGGGGAATATTATATAACTCCGCAAGGTGAGCCGGAATTTAATATGGAGTTCGATAATTGGCTTTATCAAACGGTGCAGGAGGATAAAAATTGCGGGTCGGTAATCCTGCGTTTATATAGCTGGTCGAGGCCAGCCATCACAGTCGGCTATAATCAGGATTTGAATAAAGTAATTAATTGGCAGATTTTGGATAATACAATTCCGGTAATTCGGCGAATAACCGGAGGGAGGGCCATATATCATGACCAATCCGAGATTACATTTAGCCTGACCGCAAATCTCGAGATATTTCCGGAAGCAATGCGTTCGATATCAAAAACGAATCAGCTGATTTCTGAAGCTGTGGTGGAAGTTCTTGCCGAATCGGGAGTTATCTCCGAATGGATGTCCTCATCGGATCCGAGTTTTGGGCGTCCGACGGGGAAAATGGCGAAATCATGTTTTAATTCATTTTCCCGTTTTGAGATTTTTTCCGAGGGATACAAAATTGTGGCCGGAGCGCAGCGACGAAAAGGGCGGTTTTTCATCCATCAGGGTTCGATAAAACTAAATGGTATCAGCGATTGCCCCGCCATAGGGCAGAAGGGCACTCGATTAAATAACACGATTATGGAAACGAATAGTAATTCGTATAAATATACGATTGATGCACTTTCGCACAATTTCCTTAAGGTTTTCCCGTCAAAATTCGGTTTCGAATTTCTTCAAATTGGAGACATGGCGAAATTTTATAGCAGAATCCCGGAATCATTTGAAAAATAATTGTCCAATAACCGAAATTATTATCCAAAAGTATTAAACAATTCCGTTTTCTTTCAAGTCTTTAATGTCAGAGGAGAAGTTGTATCTGCGCAATTCGAAAAAAGGAAAAAATCGCTTGACTTGGGGGATGATTAATGGGTATTTTGCTTACTTGTTAAGCGTTAAACCTAATGTTTAGGAGATGCAGAGCAACATTGATAAGACATTTGATCAGGATTGGGATTTTCCTCACACTCAATTCGTTTCCTGATAAACAAAATTTTGAGATATGATAAATAATTGAAATACATTTTTGAGGTTTGTTTTAAACAACGAAAAAATAATTTGTGATATTTTGAGGAGGAGAAGGAAATGAAGGGACTGCCGAGAATATTGTTTCTTTTCACAGCGCTGGTAACAATTTTTGTATCATTTTCCTTTGTGGCCTATGCCGGTGGTGCCGGAAAAATAAAAGGAGTCGTGATAGACGAGGCGACCGGTGATCCAATACCGGGGGCATCGGTTCAGATTGTCGGGACAACAATGGGTGCCATGACCGATCCTGATGGCAAATATCTTATCACATTGGTTCCGCCATTGAAGTATAATCTAAGAATCTCATCAGTAGGCTATAACACTATTGTAATCGAAAATGTTGAAGTAGTTACGGATATTACGACCGAAGAAGATGTCAAAATGGGGAAGTCGGTTACTGATCTTGACAAGGTCATCACGGTAACGGCCAAGAAAAAGGGAATTGATAAATACGTAACCGACAGCAGAGTGACTGTCAGCAGAAAAGAAATCGAAACGATGCCGGTTCAGAATGTTGACGAACTGCTTCAGCAGACGGCTGGTGTTGTTACCACCAATGAAGGCGAGATTATTATTCGCGGCGGGCGTACCGGTGAGGTGGCCTATATCGTTGACGGCGTTAGAATCAGCGACCCTCTGGGCGGTTATGGACCGGTAACTCTGGGGCTTTCTCTGACCTCAGGCTCCATTCAGGAAATCAATATTATTAAGGACGGCTTTGACCCCGAATACGGAAACGCTCTTTCGGGAATTATTCAGATTACGACTCAAACCGGCTCAACTGAAAAAACAAACATGACTTTTCAGTATATGACCGATGATTTTGGCAGCCATAACCTGAACAAGTATTCCGAAAATTATGATAATATGTTTTTTACGCTGAGCGGACCGGACCCGATATTAAAAAGCAAAATTTTTCCGGCCCTGGGACTTAATTTTCTGGAAGACAAAGAAGTGACATACTTCTTTTTTGCGGAAGTTACCAAGACCGGCACTCCCTACAACTATGATAATTATTCATCATCGGCTCAGCCGAAGAAATATCCTTCGTTTAACCTGTTGGGCATAGAAGTCCCGGAACGTCAGTATAATGACTACACGATTAACGCCAATATAATGATGAAGCCGTCGAATAATGTCAAAATGATATTTTCATATAAGACGAACGTTAATCGTCAGACCAGTTTTTCCAGAACGTATATGACTTCGCCCGGTGACTGGCAGTATCGTTATACGCCAAATACGGCCCCGGTAGGCGAGACCAAATGGAAATCTTATGCTCTGGAGCTGACCCATCAGATCTCGAAAAATATGCACTATTATTTGAAAGCATCATATTATGACCGTGATGTTTTCTGGAGACCGGGCGATCCTGAGAATCCCGGCAAGGGAATGGATCCGGATGATTTTTATAGATATAGCCAATATGAAAGATTTGAAGACCGGAATGGGAATGGCATTTATGACGCTCCCGAACCGGTTGTAAATATTTTCCCCGATTCCATGCTCTATGGACGGGATCTTTCCTCGGCCGCATATACATATACATTCCAAAACCCGAATCTGGTTGATGATGTTCTGGATACCTATGCTTCATATTATGTTAATTCCGGCCCGGATTTGGGTTTCTGGTATGTTCCGCTTTCGCAAAATGCTCAGGGTGGATATACTACTTTTCCCGACTTCAGATTCAACAGCGGTCGGACTCCCGAGGGTGAGCCGTTTGTCGATCTGAACGGCAATGGATATTGGGATGCCGGCGATTACCTGAATGATACCAATGGCAATGGAGAGTATGACCCGGAACGAAGGGACGTTATTGATTCTCATGATCCTGAACCATTTATAGACGGCGATCAGAGTCTGGGTGAACCGTTTACCGATGTCAATCAAAACGGAATTTATGAGCCGGGAATTGATATTTTTGTCATGTCAGCAGATGTGAGTATTAATCAGGATCTGGATCGAAATTCCCAGTATACGGGATCATTCAATGGCAATTGGACGCCGGAAATTCCATTTATTGACTACAATGGCAACGGCATATTCGACGGTCAGAACTATACATATGATGTCGGTGAACCATTTACCGATTTGAACGGAAACGGCGCTTATGATTACGGTGGCTCCAGCAATTTCCTTAATGTCGGAAACTACGAAGCTGAAACGGTATGGCACCATCGGCGTATCGAGCAGAAATCTCTGGAAGGCCGTATTTATTTGCAGCTGGGCAATCATGAACTAAAAGGTGGAGTGGAACTGAAGGAAGAATATTTGCGGACTCAGGATATCCGTTCCCTGGAACAGCCTTATACCGGAAGAGCCGATAACGGTGATTTCCCCGGGATTGGCGAACTCAGAGATTTTTACGAATATTATCCATGGAGCGGAACAATTTATCTAAGAGATAATCTTGAATACGGTTCGATGATTGCCAGTCTTGGTTTCAGGTATGATTACTTTATCCAGACTCGCGGTCTTGAGGATGTTGCCAGGAATGATGATCTTGGGAGCGGTCGGATTTACGGTGATAGAAACAGGATATCGCCTCGAATTGGCTTCTCATATCCAATATCTGATAAGGCGAAGGTCCATTTTAACTACGGCCACTTCTATCAATTACCCTCCTATACATATATGTATAGCAGGAATACAAATTCCACGACGACTCGGGACGTGGTCGGAAATTATAATCTGGATTATATCAAGACAATTCAATACTCTTTTGGCGTCAAGTATGCCATGACCGAAGATTATACTATTGATCTTTCGGGGTATTTCAAGGATGAATTTGATAAGATCAACTCTTCCAACGTAAGACTCGGCGGCGGGGCTCTGGTCGTTCAAAGGTATGAAAACCGTGATTATGGCCGCAGCCGCGGATTTGAGATAACTATAGAAAAAAGAGGCGGACGTCTTGTAAATGGTGAAGTAAATTATACATATGCTTTTGCCTATGGAAAACAATCACAGACAAGGGACACCTACTGGGATGATTTCTACCTGAATCGTGAATCGCTGTCCGAGAAACCGCTGGATAACGATGTTCGCCATCAATTGAATTGCGGGATTCAATTGGTTGTCCCCTTTACCATGAAGCCGCGCCTTTTCGGAATTCGCATACCGAGTGGGTGGACATTCTCGGTTCAGGGTTCATTTGAAACCGGCCGGCCGTTTACACCGGGAGAAAGGTATCCGAATATCAGTGTTGAATCGGGATTGGATATTCAGGAAAACTCTTTGCGTTCACCGGGACGCTTGAATTTCGACGTCAAATTTGAAAAATATTTCAAAATGATTGGTTTCAATTGGCGCTTTATTGTCTGGGTCGATAATCTACTTGATACAAAGAATGCCCGCGCCGTCTACCCGAATACCGGAAGGGCCGATACTCAGCAATCTGATGGTTATAATATCAGCGGCGGAACTGATTTTGACAGGGATCCTTATAACTGGTCCTATGGTCGTCAAATTAAGCTCGGTCTGCAGGTCAGTATTTAACGGATAATATGAAATATATATATAATGAGGAGAGATTAAAGATGTCGTATAGAAAATATCACATTGGTCTTCTTGGCCTGGTGATTATTATAATGCTACCCTCACTTGTATTTTCGCAGGCAAAAGTTGGAACGACCGGTCTTAATTTCCTGGAACTGGGTGTCTCGGCTCGAGCCATGGGTATGGCCGAGGCCTTTACGGCCGGGGTTACTGATGCCTCAGCGGTTTATTATAATCCTGCCGGCCTTCCATATGTTTACGGCAAGGAAGTTATGTTTACACATATCTCGATGCCGGCCGGTATTAATTATGAATTTGCATCCTTCGTTTTTCCGCTTGAATCGGTAAGCGGGGTTATCGGAATCGGAGTATATTCATTGAATACCGGTGATATACTTCATACTGATTATCTTTATCCGTTTGGGGCAGACAGTAATAATGATAAACAGTATTTTTCGGCGGGGGATTTTGCCGCCTCGATCAGCTACGGCCGATTTTTAACGGATAAATTTTCAATTGGATTTACAGCCAAGTATATTCATGAGGGGTTGGCGCTTGAAACGGCCTCGGGATGGGCGGCTGATGTCGGAACCTGTTATAACTCCGGATACAGGAATTTTAAGATAGGCATGGCGATCTCGAATTTTGGTCCTGATTTCAAGTATGATATTGAAAATGCTCGACCATTCCCATTGCCGATTAATTTCAAGTTTGGCGCCTCTATTGATATATTGAGCACCGATTCGCATACCCTAATCCTTGGGGCGGAGGGTACGCATCCGGCTGATAATCTTGAAAAATACAATTTCGGCGCGGAATACTGGTTTCAGAATAAATTCAGCCTCCGTTTCGGTGAGCGATTTAATTATGATACCGATGGATTTACGGCGGGGGCAGGGTTGCGCTTGCCGGTGGGTGAGGAAATTGATTTGAATGTCGACTATGCGTATCAGGATTTTGGTTTTTTAACTCAGGTTCATAGATTCTCTCTGGGGCTTGGTTTCTAATTATGATAATATTTGATTTTAAGAATAAATGGAGGATTGGAATGAGGCAATATGTTGTCATAATTCCCCTGTTAATAATAGGATTATTAAATATATTTGCGGGATGTGAAAGGGAGATAAAAGGTCCGCCAAGGGTAAATATCAAACCTATCGTGCAGTTTGTCAACATCCCGGTCGACGGGGCTCGATTTTCATCGGATACTACCATATATTGGTACGGTACCGATGTTGACGGATTTATAGATTCATTCTATTATGCGGTCGTCGAAGTATCGGTTGTCGGGAGCGACCCTGAGGCCTTTTTGGCTGGAGGTGGATTACCGCCGGATGATACGACCAGATGGCGAGGAATTAAAGTTGAGCTTGACAACACCGGCACCAATGCCAGAATTCAGATGTCGGCCGATATCAGTGATCCGGTTCGGACATATGTATATTCATATGTATTCCTGGTGGCGGTTGATAATCGGGGAGAGCGATCGGATATAGTATATCGTTCTTTCGCAAAAAATAATCATTTTCCGAATACTACGGTTACCGTTCAGGGAATCAGAGATCCTTATATCAATGCCGTCAGCGAATTCGGAATTTTGGATGGAGTGACGATATATTTTTCAGGGGCCGATAGAATAGACTATCCTCGGAATCCGCCTCCATTCGAATATCGCTGGAAGATATTTGGACCGTTTACGGATTCCATGTATAATGCTATCAGAGATGAATATGTATGCTCGACATTCGTCGATTTATATGGCGATTTTTATCAAAGCGGCGACACGGCCCGATATTTTAACCG
>Ga0105099_10002034_pt1 | contig 12253 bp, 9 predicted proteins | sample PPLLak3cmMay2015_2_FD_79138 | JGI IMG/M metagenome (GOLD analysis project Ga0105099, IMG submission 79138) | Freshwater sediment microbial communities from Prairie Pothole Lake near Jamestown, North Dakota, USA - PPLs Lake P8 Core (1) Depth... | ecosystem: Environmental > Aquatic > Freshwater >...
AGGGCATGAGCGGAGATATTGATTATTATGAAACGCATGAAAATCTCATTAAAAATGTCAGTTTTGAGCAATTTAATCAAAACAACAAACCGGATTATTGGTTTACCGGGTGGGAAGAGGAGCCGGTTACCGACATTGTATCCTCTGTGCTTGTGCCCGGCCCGCCTCCCGACGGAAAATATATCTGCAGCATCACATTATTGACCGGAACGGCGCATGTGACCTTGCGGCAATCCCTTGCAGCCTTGCCTAAAATACCCGACCCGTACCGTTTTATGGAAGCCTCCTGTTGGTTGAGAACCTACCAGCCGGGTTGGGCGCGGTTCAAATTGAGTTCCGAAGATGAAGAGTACGCAACCGCTTGGTATTATTTCCCGATGGGGGCCGGGTGGAGAAATGTCGTCAAGACTTTTGATTGGCTTCCTTCAAAAAAAATGTCGGAATACTATTTTGGAATTGAATTCATGCCGAAGGGATCCGTCACCGGCAAAAAGTATGTCGGTGTCGATTCGGTGGATTTGCACCATATTACCGGGCCATAATAAGCGAAAGAGAGGGAAGCAAGGGGTGCATCCATAAAATGCGCCAAAGCCGTGACGGTTGCCGGCGGCCGCCGTGACCTTGGTTTTCGGGCTGGAGTCGATTTCATTGCCCCGCCGTTTCCCGGCGGGGGATTCCGTCATTCATCGAACAGCCCCTTGAGCAGGTCCTCGGCCTTGATCTTCTTCTTTTTGTCTCCGCCCTGCAGCTGATCCGTGATAATTTTCTCAACTCCTTTCTTGAGCATGCCGCCCAGGTCCGGTTTGAATTTAGGGTCGCTGAAAGTACCGGTCACGTTGACCGGCACGGTCAAACCCTTGCGCTGTGTTGCGTCGCCCTGTCCCGCAATCGTGGTCACGATCTTGGGCTCGATTCTGAAATCAAGGCTTTCATTCACCAGATTGGCTTTGCCTAACGCTTGGATACGAAAAAACGGCGAATTCATGGCGGTGTTCTTGGTTTCAAACAAACCATTCGTAAGGGTAAAAGGCATTCTGAATTCGGTGAAATCGGTGCGCGGTTTTTTTTCGGTCGCGGCGGCTTGCCCGCTGAAGGCGGACTGAATGTTCTGGACCATGGCGGTCAAATCCACGCCTACAATGGCTCCGTCCCTAAATACCATTTCGCCGTTGCCGCTCAGGCTCCGGCGAATGGCGGACAGATCGTCGCCCTCCATTTTCAAGTTCATATCCGCTTCCGTCTTGCCTTCCAAAATATCTTTGTCAAATAGATCGCGGATCAACGGGCCCACCTGCACCCCTTTAACCCGCATGGCCGTCCGGGTCTGCGGGCTTTCCCGGCTGACATCCAGGATCGTTTTGCTTTCAACCGCGCCCTGATAAAGCTTGAAGTTGAACGGGTCCATATTGAAGATTCCGTTCCTGCCCGTTGTTTTCATGGACATATCGGTCAACGTGATCTTTTGGACGATCAACCGGCCGATCTGCATTTTGGCGTTTAAAACCATTTTACGCAAAGGAGCATAATCGGTTTTGCCTTTTTTGGCGGCCGGCTCCGCAGTCGGGCCGGGTCCGGCCGGCTTTTTTTCCGGCGGCGGCAAGTAGTGATCGACATTGATCTGATCCAGCTTACCGTCGAAATCGATGCGCGGTTTTTCAAACTCGCTGAAACCCGCATTGAAGCGAAACTTGGATTGGTCCAGCTGGAACAAACCGTCGGAGAGAGTCATTGCTTTAGCGTTGCCCATGATTTTTCCGGAAAAAGCCAGATCGGTCAATGCTTCGGGCCGGCTGGTTTTATAGGGCATCTCCATCCCCATGGCCTGCATTAATTTTTTAGCTGAAAAATGCGACGTTTCCAAAGCCAAATCGAATTGGGGTTCATCGGTCAGCCCGGTTATTTTTCCTTTGATCTTCAGTTCCAGCTCATTAAAAAGTTTGATGACCACATCCATGGGCACCGCACCCTTGCCCGGCTCTTTGCCTAAGGGACCGATGCTGCCCTGCATAGAGATCTGTTTTTTATCGACCAGGGCGGAAAGGGTCATGCGGATCGGGCGTTCAAAAGAAATCTCCTTGCAATTCATATTGAGTTCTTTGATTTCCTTGCGTGTAGCCTGCTGATGATCGATCCAGAACAGGGCCGCATTTTTCACGCTGAATTCCTCGACACTCAGCGCCTTTATCGGCAAGGCGGTCGGTTGGCCCGATTTAGGCGCACCCTTAATCGGCTCCGGAGGGGCTGGTTTTGTTTCCGGCGCTGCTTTGCCCAAGCCTTCCCAATTGGCCTGGCCGTTTTTGGACTTGACCAGTGTTATTTGCGGTTCCACGATCGCAAATTTTTTGATCTGAATCTCTTTTTTCAACAAAGGCAGCAACTTAATTCTGAAATCAAATCCTTTAATCGACAAAAAGTCCTTTTCTTGATACCCGGCCGGATTGCCCAGATGCAGATCTGAAAAAGCCACCTGGGCCAAGGGGAAAAGTTTAAGTTTAATGTCGCCGTTGACTTTAAAAGGCCGATTGACCTTTTCCGAGACGAATTTCTCGATCTTGGGTTTATAATCGTTTAAATCGATGAAAAAAGGGATAATGATCAGCAAAGCCAGGATAAATAAAAAAGATCCGCCAACCCAAATAAACGCTCTTTTTAGCCCCTTTTTCATACAGACCTCCTTATAAATCATTTGAACCGTTGCCAGTATAATAGGTCGGGATTAAAAATAAGGGATAAATTCTACACGGATTACAACAAGTAATCAAGCCTGACATTATGCAGGGCGTGAAAGATATTGCCCTTGATCTTGCGGTTGGTTCGGTATAGCTCCTGGAGCTGCTGTTTGATCGCTGCGCGCTGGGAAGAACCGGACGAGGGACAGCCCATATTGATCATCGGCCAACCCATTTCCTCGGCATATTGCCGGATGCTTTGCTCGTCCAGCAAATATAAAGGCCGGATCACGGTCAAATTGCCCTTAAAAAATTCCTGAACCGGTTTCATGGTGCTGATGGAAGCGCCATAGTACACGTTGAGAAAAAAGGTCTCGATCAGGTCGTCTTTGTGATGGCCGAAAGCGATTTTGGAACAACCCAATTCGCGGGCGGTTTCAAAAAGCAGTTTGCGACGCAAGCGGGAACAGAGAAAACAAGGGTTCTCCCGGTTTTCAGGTCCATGCGCCCTGGGTCCGATATCGCTGCGGATGATGCGGTAATCGTATTTATTGGCTTCAAAAAAGGTCGTCATCTGACTGCCGGAGTCGGCCGCAAACCCGGGGTCCACGTGCACGGCGGTCAGTTGGTAGGCGATCGGAATGCGCTTGAGCCTTTCGCGCAGCAAGCACAAAAGCGATAGGCTGTCTTTGCCCCCGGAAACCGCCACAAGGATATGATCGCCGTCCCGGATCATTTGGCGGGTATGGATGGCCTTGCCCAGCAAGCGTTTGATTTCTTTGGTTGCATAACTCATGAGTACTATTCCAACTACTAAAAGAATAGAATTTCAGACAGGATTAACAGGATTTACCGGATATTAAAAGATGACTTAAAATTCTTATCCTGTTAATCCTGTCTAAAATTCTTAAGTAGTTATTTCTTTTTTATAACCTCAGACTGTTCGCGGCCCGAAAAGAGCAGTCCCGATCCGGACCCGATTGGCGCCTTCTTCGATGGCGATTTTATAAGAATCCGACATACCCATGGAGAGATAACGTATTTCCACTCCCGGCAGGGCCATGGCTTTCAACTGATCGAAGAGTTGTTTTGTTTTACGGAAATAAGGTCTGGCTTCCTCGGGCGCTCCGCTCATAGGCCCCATAGTCATGAGCCCCATGACTTTTAGGTGCAACAAGGCACTGATTTCCCGGATCAAAGGAACAGCTTGGGCCGGCCCAACCCCGGCCTTTTGATTTTCTTCAGCGCTGTTGATCTCGATCAGAATCGGCAATATTTTGCCGATTTCAGCGCAAGCCTGGTCCAAAGCTTTGGCCAGCTTAAAGGAATCCACGGTCTCGATCATGTCGAAAACCCGCACCGCTTTCTTGGCTTTATTGCTCTGCAGGTGACCGATCAAATGCCATTTAGCCTTGGAACCGATGATTGCAAAAGCCTGCTCAGCCTCCTGGACATAGTTCTCGCCGATCATTTCAAGTCCGCCCTGAATGGCTTCGTCGATCTCTTGGGGCGTACGGGTCTTGGCCGCGCCCACCAATTGCACATTGGCCGGCAATTCCCGCAGAATTTGCGCAACTCGTTCCTTAATCATCATCATGGCATCCTTTTTCTTAAATATGGATGAATCAGGTAAATAGACGGTAGGCATTTAGGCTGTAGATAAAAATAACTTGAAGCTTTATAAGCAATGCATGGCGACTAATGGTTGCAGCCTAACCATCTGATCCCGCACCAATCATTACTGTAATTTTAAAATTCTGTAAAGATCTAATGCCACCGGCAAGGCTATCGGAAATCGCACCTTCAAAGATAATATTAAATTCAATGACCTATGACTCAAGTTCGGAGTATCTAATAGCTTGAATTGTTACAAAAACCCATTTATATTTTTATTCCCTAAGCGCTCGACAATAAAATAATTCCGCAAAAAAACCAATAAAAAAGGCCGCTATCGGTTTAGGATAGCGACCTTTTGAATATCAGGATTTAAATTTAGCAGCTACAAGACCCGCCGCAGCTGCTTCCGCCTTCTTTGGCAAGATTGGAAGAAATCGAAAACCCGGACCCGCGTTCGTTTTCAACAAAATCTACATTAATGGGTTTTACTTGATCCAACAAAACTTTGTTGACCAGATATTTAATTCCTTTGTGATCCACAACCTCGTCATCTGCCTGCAGCTCATCCAGAGCCATGCCTAGACTAGGCCCGGATCAGCCGCCTTGAACTTGATAGATCCGGATGACGTGATCACCCGGTTTATCCTGGAAGAATTTCTGGATCATCTCATCGGCTTTTTCCGTAATACTCAGCATGAATACCTCCTTGATTGTCCTTAGCCCTGTATAGCCGGGCTATTTTTCTCTAACCTATACATTTCTAGAGGTCTGTCAATTATTTTTTTAAAGGACTTATGCCCTGCCTATCGACAAAAAAAAGTCGATAAATGGGAAAAGGCATAATCAACAACCGGCTCATAATCCTATTTTTTCGATCCAAAGCCTTCCAGGATCAAAAAACATTTCGGCCATTGATTAAAGGAATTCTGTTGCGTTCATAAAAAGCGGCCATACCGTAACCGGTCTAAAAATCCTTGAAATCTTCCTCAAAGGGGATCACTTTTTCAGGATGAACCCCCTCTTTGGACTCCGCGGAACCTGCTTTTAAGGATTTAGGGGCTTTAAGTGCTGGTGGGGCAAAATTTTTGCTTTTGGAGGCTGAGCGAACCGGCCCCTTGTCCGGATGCCTGGGGTGTTGGGATCTCTGTTCATTTGCGCCGGCTCCGACAAAATTACGCAAATTGCCGATCATGGTTTCAATGGCTTCGGCCTGGCTATGCATTTCCTGCGAAGAGGAGGCCGATTCCTCGGCATTGGCCGCGTTCTGTTGCACCACCTTATCCATCTCAACCACGGCTTTGTTCACCTGTTCAATACCTTGCGACTGTTCATTGGAAGCGGCCGCGATCTCGGTCACGAGTTCGCCGACCTTAGCCGCGTTCTGGGATACCTCTTTAAACGCTTCATTGGTTTTATCCACCAAATCGGCTCCGTCTTTGACCTTTTTGACCGTACCCTCGATCAGGGTGGCTGTATTTTTCGCCGCATCCGCCGCCCGCATGGCCAGATTTCTAACCTCATCCGCCACAACCGCGAATCCCGCGCCGGCCTCTCCGGCGCGGGCCGCTTCCACGGCCGCATTCAGCGCCAACAGATTGGTCTGAAAAGCGATTTCATCAATGGTTTTGATGATCTTCGAAGTCTCTTCACTGGCCTTGGAAATATCTTCCATGGAAACAGTCAAACGGGACATGGATTCATTGGCCTGGCCGACCACCCGGTTGGCCTGCTGCATCAAGATATCCGCCTGTTTGGCGTTCTCGGCGTTCTGCTTGGTCATGGAAGACATCTCTTCCAATGAAGACGACGTCTCCTCAATGGAAGCGGCTTGCTCCGAAGCACCCTCGGCCAGGGACTGGCTGGCCGCCGAGATCTGATTGGAAGAAGAAGCCACCTGTACGGCGCCTTCTTTCATCTCTTCGATGATGCGGTACAGAGTGCGGGTAGTGCTTCGGCTGATGAAGAAAGCCAACAAAACGCCTGCCAGCAGAATAATCGCGGTTATGATCACGACAAAAGATTTTGAAGAGTGGCTTTCCCGCAAAGCCAGATCCGCAGCCTGTTTTGCTTCGGTGAAATTCATTTGCAGAAAGTTCGTCAGTGATTTTCTCAAATTTTTGGAACTCTCCTCCACGGCCGCAGTGGCTTTTTTAACGGCTTCCTCATCCTTGGCTTTGCCGGCTTCAATCAGGGCCTTGCAATTTTTTAAAAAATCCTGGTGCAATATTTTCGCATTATCCATGGTCTCCATGAAAATCCCGGCCTTGAGCAATTCCTGATCCGCTTGCACGCGCTTTTCCATTTCATTAAACGCAATGGTCGTTTCCTCTGCGGATTTATTAAAAAAGTCAAGCGAAGCAGCATCGCCGTTGGCGGCAAAAGTGATGACAGCCAAACGCTGGTCTGCTCTGGCCATATCAATCGTGCTCACGATTTGCGTCAGCGGCAGATGAATCTCGCCTATATCGTTGATCTTTTGGCTGACTTGACTTGTTTTCCAGCTTTCAATTCCGCCGGCCAAGGCCGCGATTAAAGCCACAATGGAAATCCCCACCGTCATTTTCATCTGCACTGTCATTTGTTTCATCTTTTGGCAGCTCCTTTCCCTCAAAACGGCTTACGCTTCAAAAAAATACCGATTCTGTTTAAAATCCGGGAAGTTATCCGGGATTCAACTTAATCTTACCCATCTGATTCTTAAGGGTCAAAACAACTTCGACCTTTCCTGCTAAAAAAATGCAATTAATATGCCGAATTTATTTTCTCCTTTTATGAATAAGCGCTTATAAGGCGATTATGAAGCAGAGCTGATTATCATAATCATCTTTACCCAAAACTATCATTTCGAGAATCTCGGTTTCATTCTTTAGCTTCGGCCCTTTTTTGCATTAAATCACCGACCAATTTTACGATCACTTTATCGGAATAATCCAGGCGATTAACCAGCACCTTAAAAAGATGTTTAGCCACATCCGGATATTTTTCTATGAGTTCCGGTAACTTATCTCCAGGAAATCGTTTGATTACGGATCGGCCGTTGGAGATGATGCTGGCGGAACGGGCCTCGCCCGAAATAGACGCCATCTCGCCGAAATACTCGCCGGGCTGAACGATCTCAGCGATCTTTTTGCCTTGCTTGATTACGATTAAAGCCCCTTGCACCAGTTTGAAAAAATCCGCATCGCGGTTGCCTTCCCGGATGATCACATCCCGATCTTCATATTTTTCAAGATCCGGATTGACCAAATATGCCGGCAAAGCCTCTTTGCTCACAATGGTTTTCTGACGCACTTCATCGATGGTAGTCGAGCCCTGCCGAATCTTCTCGAGGCCGGCTTCCCGTAAAGTCACCATCCCTTCCTGAACCGCTGTTTTACGGAGTTGGTCTTCGGGAATATTGGCGTTTATGGCCTTGGAAACTTCATCGGTCACTTCCATGAGTTCGTATAACCCGAGCCGACCTTTATAACCTTTGTTGCAGGCCGGGCAGCCCTTGGCTTCGTAAACGGTCAATTTGGGGATCTGATCTATTGGAAAACCGAGTTTTTCGAGCTCCTGGGTATTGGGTTTTTCAACCGGTCTCCGGCATTTAGGACAAATACGCCGGATTAACCTTTGGGAAAGAACCATGGTAATGGCTGAAGCCGCCATATAAGACGGAATACCGATATCGATCAAACGTGAAATCGTGGCCGGGCAATCATTGGTATGCAAAGTGCTGAAAACCAAGTGCCCGGTCATGGCGGCTTTAATGGCGATTTCAGCTGTTTCCATATCCCGGATTTCGCCCACCATAATGATATCAGGATCCTGACGCAAAAAAGATCTTAGGGCTGCGGCAAAAGTCATGCCGATGTCATTGCGTACATTGACCTGATTCATGCCCTTAAAATTGAATTCCACCGGATCTTCGGCGGTCAGAATTTTAATATCCTCTTTGTTCAAGGCGTTCAGAATTGAATAAAGCGTGGTGGTCTTACCGCTGCCGGTCGGACCGGTGACCAACAATAAGCCATAGGGACGGTAGATACAGCGCTTGAGCGCCTCAAACGTTTTGCTTTCAAGCCCAAGGATAGTCAGATCCACCTTCAAAGCTCCGGGATCCAGGATACGCATGACTACGCTTTCACCGAATAGGGTCGGTAAAGTGGAAACCCGGAAATCAACCACCTTTTTTTTACCCAAACGCAGTTTGATGCGGCCGTCCTGAGGCACACGCCGCTCTGAAATATTCAGACCCGCCAGAATCTTGATCCGCGAAATCAAGGCGTTCTTGATCGTTAAAGGCAAATTCATGGTTTTAAAAAGAGCGCCGTCCAATCGGTACCGGACTTGCAATGTTTTTTCATAGGGCTCGATATGGATATCGCTGACTTCATCATTGACCGCTTTGATCATAATACCGTTGACCAGCTTGATGATGGGTGCGTCCGAGGCGGAAAACTCATCCCGTACTTCTTCTTCCCCGGCGTTTTCCAGTTCCATATCGCCGGCCGCTTCGGAAACCAGAGATCCGAAGTCATCCACCTGCGTGATGGGAATGTCTTCATCTTCATCCGTTTCCTGCTTCTTTTCAAAAAACTTTTTATACTCCTCCTCGTTGATCTGATAATACTTTTTATAAGCGTCGACAATGTCTTTTTCCATGGACACATACGCTTTTAAAGGCATCTTCACTTCGGCTTGAATGGCCTCGATCGCGCTGGTGTCGGTCGGCTCGGCCATGGAAAGCTCCAGGGTGTTTTCCCGGATGCGCAAGGGAAAACACATGTACTTTTTGGCCGTCCCATAAGGCATCAACTTGAGGGCGGCCGGTTCCGGAGCGGTTTCGGAAATAATCACGGCCGGGTAGTTATGAATGCGGCTCAACACATTGACGATGGTTTGTTCTTCAATATAACCCAGGCGCATCAGTATGCTGCCGAGCCGGCCTTCATGTTTTTTTTGATAATTCAACGCTTCCTGGAGTTGCTGGCTGGTGATATGCCCTTCTTTACAGAGCAATTCGCCGATGCGGGTCTTACCGGCTCCGGATTGATCTTTGATCGTTGATTTTAAACTCGATTTTTTATTGTCAATAGGCCGCAGATGCGGGGGCATGGGTCTGGATATGGGTTCTTTATTCATGGCCTTTGTTTTTTTAAGCTCTCTTTAATCCGGAAGACATTGGGATTTTGATCGATGGGAAACGGTTTGAGTTTCACCCGGTTTTCCGATTCAATCCATTTTGCTTGTAAACAATGATTGCAAAAATCATGCTGGCCAAGATCATTTCAAAATTATATTTTTGATCGTCCTGGGTTGATATCCCTTAAATCGACCTGAATGCTAAAACCATATCCGAAGCGCACCGGAAAATTATTATCGTTCAAACCTCAAGGCTGTAGCGGATTCAATGCCCAGCAGAAAATGACCGCTATATTCACCCTCTTCTATCCGGGTCACATGCCGGACAATCCCATCCACCAGGGTTAAGGCTGATTCGGCATAAAGCCGGATTCCCTTAATTTCATAGCCGGAACAGAGCCTAGGCGCCAACGAATATTCGTTTTCCGAAATGAGCAGTCCTAGACCATGCGGGGAATAATTAACAACAGGAAGTTCATAATCCTGATTATCCGGACTGTCGGCGAGCTTGAATATAGCGAAAAGGAATTGAATATCAGGGACTTGGATTCTGATTTCCATGCGCTGATCATCGCGCAAATCAATCGGCGCCAAAAGCAACATGATCGTAAAACCTCTATAAGGACAGACTGAGTCATAATGAATATCGACCGCTTAGAAGCGCTTCTTGAATGGAAAAAGGATATTGCCCTATTGTGTCATTATTTAGGTGTATTTATGTTTAAAGAAAGTCCTGGGGCAGACCGAAATTCAGGTTTTTTCGATCCTTTTCCTTAAGGCTTTAAAAAACAGCTAAAGATTGACGGCAGCCCAAAAAAGCCCTTTGACCACTTCAGCCATTCTGTCGTAATCCAGCGTATCGGCCGTATCGCTCGGTTTATGGTAATTCTTATTCCGGAAAAAGGCGGTGTCGGTAATCATGACGGCCGGGTAATTAAATTTCCAATAACTTTGATGATCGGAAAAACTGATACCGGGCAGGAACGAGACCGCCGTGAGGGACTCGACCGGGACTTGCGATGGAACCGCTAAAAGATTTTTAACCGTTTTCACGAGAGGTCCTTGACCCCATTTTCCCACCACCGCTATAAAATTTCCCTTATCCGGATAAAACCATTTTAAAAAGAATAGGGGAAATTTCTGGGAATGGGGTTGATCGCTGAAATATCCGATCATCTCCAGGCAGATCATAGCCCTGATCCGCACGCCGGCTTGGGCGAGCGATTGGGCATGGATGTAACTGCCGTAATGCCGGGCCAAAGGGTGCTTCCATAATTGTCCCTCTTCCAAAGTAAAAGCCACCAGATCGATCCGGTATTTCAGTTCCGGCTTCAGCGATTGCACCAAACGGCTCAATTCGAGGAGACCGGCTATGCCGCTGGCATTATCGTCCGCACCCGGTTGATCTCCCTGCACGTCATAATGCGCGCCCACAATGATTCTTTCGCCGGCTTCGGGCCCAAAGGAGCAGATCACATTCCGGTACTCTTTTCCGTTATCTATGAACCGCTGAATGTCGGTCCGCCCTCCGGTTTTCCGGAATTCTTCAAGAATATATTCGGCGCTTTTATCCAGTGAGGCGATATTCTTGGCATTGCGGGCCGGAACCACAGCCGCCAGGGTTTGCACATCCTGCCGTAACCGCTCTTTATTCACCGGGATATCCGGCGACGGGACCGGTTCATCGGCATCAAGGCCGGGCATCTGCGGAAACAACAGGCAAGTCACGGCAAACGTACAAGCATATCGGATCGAAACTCCCAATGATCTTTTCATCAACGATTCTCCTTATGTTTTTCAAGCCAGGCAAGCACCTGCCCGAATTCGGCGCGGAGCGCCTGCAATGCTTTAGCCCGATGGCTGATCTGATTTTTCTCGCCGGCGGAAAGCTGGGCAAAGGTTTTTTTGAAAGGCGCGCAATAAAACACCGGGTCATAACCAAAGCCGTTCCGGCCCATGGGTCGATAAGTGATTTCACCTTCGCATCGGCCCGTATAATACAAAACCGTTCCTCCGGGCTCCGCAACAGTCAGCACGCATTCAAAAGCCGCTTTACGAATAGAGACTGTTTCCATAACCTGCAACAGTTTTTGAATGTTGGCGGCATCCGTGGCCTGCCCGCCGGCATAACGCGCCGAATGCACTCCGGGATCGCCGGCCAAAGCATCCACCACCAGGCCGGAATCGTCCGCCAAAGCCGGCACGCCTAAAATACGGGCCGTGAAACGGGCTTTTTTCGCCGCATTTTCCGCAAAAGTCCGTCCGTCTTCCCGAACCTCCGGGATTTCCTCAAAATCGGCCAAGCTTTTAAGCGCGATGGGGAAATCGGCGAAGAGCTCCTGGAATTCTTTAAGCTTGCCTTTATTGCGGGTGGCCAAAACCAAAGGTTGATCAGGCATGAATACGCATCCTGGCGAGCTTTTGTTGTTCCGCTTTCATACGGTCCGCCTGCTCTTCATACCCCGGTCGGCCGAGCAAGGCAAACAGCGCGGTTTTATAAGCTTCGACTCCGGGTTGAATAAAAGGGTTGTGCCCGAACAAATATCCGCTGATCGCGACCGACTTCTCCATCAAATAGTATAGTTGCCCCAGGTTAAAGGCATTGCGCCGGGGAATTTCCACGCTCATGTTGGGCACGCCGCCCCGGAAGTGCGCATAGGCCGGGCCCTCGATCACTTGGCGATTGATTTGATTCAGATCCATATGCCGCAGAGCCAGATAATTCAGGCCGTCGAAATTATCCTTGTCCGGAGGCGCCGTCAAAGTGTTGTCGGACTCTTTTAAATATAAAAACGTTTCCAGCAGGTTGCGCTCCCCGGCCTGGATCATCTGACCGTTGG
>Ga0105099_10002035_pt1 | contig 12248 bp, 11 predicted proteins | sample PPLLak3cmMay2015_2_FD_79138 | JGI IMG/M metagenome (GOLD analysis project Ga0105099, IMG submission 79138) | Freshwater sediment microbial communities from Prairie Pothole Lake near Jamestown, North Dakota, USA - PPLs Lake P8 Core (1) Depth... | ecosystem: Environmental > Aquatic > Freshwater >...
AATTGGAATTTCACGCCACCCGCGAGCATAGCGCGTAAAGCACGTTCGAGTCTGTGCGTCATCGAGCACCGCGCGGTTCTTTGCAGGAGGTATGCATATGATGAGGATCTGGAAACTCGGCAGCCTTTTTCTGGCAATGGAAATGATGGCCGGTTGCTCGACCTTTCACGAAACAGGAAATGATTTTAAAAAGGCCGGAGAAAGCATCAAGGAAGACTTCAGCAAGGCCGGTCCTGCCATAAAGGAAGATTTCAAAAAGATCGGGCCGGCCATGAAAGAGGGTTTTTGCGAGATGGGCCGCGATATTAAAGACACGGCCGGAGAAGCAAAGGAATCACTGAAGGAAACCTTTAAATAGGGGGACACTACTGGTGAAATTCCGGGATCAGGGCGCGGCAAGCAGCGCCCCTACCGTACCTTCTCGTAGACGAAAAAACTGTGGGGGAGCGGCTCCGCTACCGTTTCCTGCCTTACTATGACAAAATCGCCCGGAATCTCCGGAAACAGCACGTCACCTTCCAGCTGCCGATGGAGAATCGTGAGATAGATCTGGTCCGCCAGGGGCAGGAACTCCCGGTACACCTCTTCACCACCGCAAACGAAAAGCTCGTCCGCATCAGACGCCACAAACAGCACCTCATCCCGGTCATGGACCACCCGGCATCCTTCTGCCCGGTACTCACTATCCCTGGTCAGGACAATGTTCTCCCGTCCCGGAAGAGGGCCATCAAGAGTCTCGAAGGTCTTTCGTCCCATGACAACCGCATGTCCCCAGGTAAGCTCCCGAAAACGCCTTCGATCATCGGGCAGATCCCAGGGGATCCCTCCCCCCCTGCCGATAACCCGGTTTTCCGCCATGGCGACGATAAGTGATATTTTCATTCTCCTGACACCTGACACTTGGAACCTTTCATCGAAACCCCCGAAAAATCATAAACAAACCTGATTAGTGCTATTCTTCCGCTAAGAAGATCGTCATCCCCGAATGTCTCTATCGGGGATCCATGATTTCAGTCGGTTAGAAGCTGGATTCCCGACCAAAACCGCTTCGGGAATGATAGTTTTGGGAGCTGGCGGAAGATTGACGCTACTCAGGTAAACAAAACTTATTTGCCACGGATGTTCAGCAATGAACACGGATAAATTCTGAAATCTTGAAAATCATTGCATGTTTTCCAAGTTCAGACTCATTTTATTTTCACGACGGTTGCTCCAGCACCCCCTTCAAACGGCTCTCCGTCCCGGAACGACGCCACCAGGGGATGTCCCTCCAGATATTCTCTGACACCCCGCATCAGGGCACCGGTTCCCTTGCCGTGGACAATACGCACCTCGCCGATACCGTCCAGAGAGGCGTGGTTGAGGAACGGCTCCAGCTTCGTGAGGGCATCCTCCACCCGCAGTCCGATAAGGTGGAGTTGCAGGGGCGTCTCTTCCCTTTCGGCTTCTTTTCCTTCGGCAGCCTTGCGGCGTGATTTCTTCGCAACCTGGAGCGCGGCACCGGTCCGCTTGCCGAGGTCAGCGACCGGAACTTCAAGCTCTTTACCAGCCGCCTGCACACGAATGCGGGCGGTTTTCACATCAACCTTTTGTACCACGGCATCAAAACCAATGCTGCGGACAAAAACCACATCCCCTTCGCGCACCTGGTCAATGGTGAGGCCGGACGCCGGATCAAACTCTCGCAGCTTCTTTTCAACCTGCTCTTCAATAGCGACCAATTTTTTCATGGAGGTCCGGCTCCGCTCCCGCTTGGCCTCCTCCAGAATGGCATTCAACTCTCGCTTCACCCCGGCCACAATATCCTTCGAATTCTGATACGCCTTCTCGAGGGACTCGCGCCGCTCCCGATCCCAGCCTGCCCGCCGGGCTTCCAGCAAGGCCTCCTGCTCGGCAACCTCCCGCACCCGGCGCTCCATGTCAGAGAGCGTCTCCTCATATTTCCCCCGCTGCGCCTTCAGATCATCCAGCAGCGCATGAAACTCTGATTCCATCCTGCCGATCATTCCCTGAGCCCGCTCGATCACGCTGCCCGGAAGGCCATACTTTCGCGCGATCTCCAGGGCGTGGGATTGGCCCGGTTCACCCCTTTTCAGGCGGTAGAGAGGAGTAAAGGTTTTCCGGTCGAATTCCATCGAAGCATTGACCATCCCCTCGCGGCGGTGGACAAAACCAACGATGTCGGTCAGGTGGGTGGTAGCCAGCACCAGGGCGCCCTTCTCCTGCAGATCCTGAAGCACGGCACAGGCCAGGGCCGCACCCTGGACCGGTTCCGTGCCGGTTCCCAATTCGTCCAGGAGGATCACCGATTGCTTCCCGGCCTGGGCAAGGATGGCGGAAATATTCGCCACGTGCGCGGAAAAGGTCGAAAGGCTGCTCTGAATGGATTGTTCGTCACCGATATCGACCAAGAGGCTGGTGATGAAGGGAAAGGAAGAGGAGCCATCCGCCGGCACCGGAATGCCGGAAAGGGCCATAAGGAACAGCAAGCCCGTGGTCTTCAGGGCTATGGTCTTGCCCCCGGCATTCGGCCCGGTAATCACCATGACCGAGTCTTCATCACCCAGTGACAGGTCGAGGGGCACGGTTTTGGAGAGGCTGCCCTCCCGCTGGAGGAGCAGCAGGATCGGATGGCGGGCCTGCTGCAGCCGCAGTGGCAAACCGGCGCCGATCCGGGGCACTTCGGCTTCGATGGAATTGGCAAAAGAGGCAATGCTGTTCAGCAGATCAAGCTGGATGAGGATCGCCAGTTGCTCTTCGATCTGGTCCGAATCCTCCCGGATCCAGCTGCAGATCTCCCGCAGGATGCGGATCTCCTCCACCTTCTCTTCCGCGGTCAGGTTTTCCAGCTCATTGGCCAGCCCGATAATCTCCAGGGGCTCCATGAAGGCGGTTTCGCCGGAGTTGGAGACATCGTGCACCACACCCGGAACCTGACCCTTGGCATCCATCCGCACCGGAATAACCCAGCGCCCTCCGCGCTGGGTGACAAAATCATCCTGGAGAAAAACGGTAATATCGCGCTCCCGGACGATCTCTTCCAGCCGTTTGCGGATGCGCGCGGTCAGAGAACGTTTCCGGGTCCGCACATCGAACAGCAGCCGCGAGGCGGTATCGAGGATATTCCCCTCGGAATCGAGCGATCGCACGAGGGGATCGAGAATGTCGGGGAAACCGCTGATGGGGCCAGCCAGCTGCCGAAGAAGAGGGATATCGGTGCGATATGCCAACTGGGTGGCAATGTCGGCCAGGGTGCGCAGCAGCGGTATAAAGGCAACCAGCTCCAAGGGGGCAAGAACCGACCTCTCGGGCCGCAGTTTTTCCAAGGTCGGACGAATGTCTTTAAAGGAAGAGATGCGAAGGGCGATGCCTTGGGAGCTGAGAGTGCGAATCTCCTCCACCATGCCGAATCGCCGGGCTATCGCTACCTCCTCCGCAAGGGGCAAAATATCGAGTACGGCATCCCGCGAAGCGCCACTGTGGCAATAGCGGGAAATTTCCTGCAAAATCCTGTCGAACTCCAGCGTGCGAACCATCTCTTTCCGAATCATCACTCTTTTTCATCTCCTGTTCCGTATTTCAGCTTTGCCCTCTTTCTTTTCTTTGCCTTTCTCTTTGCCACAGCAGCCATCTCCTTATCGCGAGGAGTCGCCTCACCGCGGAGGTGGGCAATTTTTTCCAGGAGCTCCCGACGGGCAAGAAAGCGATTCACCGACTGACTCCGGTCCGTACCGCACTTCACCTCGAGCCCGGTGGGAAGATGACGCAGATAGACGCAGCTGGAGGTCTTGTTCACATGCTGCCCCCCCTTGCCCGAAGAGCGGATGAAGCTCTCGGCGATGTCCTCTTCGCGAACTTCGAGTGCCAACATCCGCTCCTGAAGCCACCTGTTTTTTGCTTCGCTCACCGCAAAGGTGGGGAGAGACATGGAACGCTCCGTTTATGACTTATTATGTCACATGATTGCGCTATCCTTTTCGTACCGATCATAGAACCCCGGCTGAAGACTGAAGGCCGGAGGTGGATTCGGCAAAAAGTCAACGACAGCAGCCTTATTTCATCGATACACAAGGAGGATTCCAATGGAACCATTAGTCATCTTCAGCGCAGGCCTGGTCGTCTACTGTGGATACCTCGCGATTCTGGACAGCACCAAAACCTGGCGGGTCTCTTGCATGGAAACCGCCACCAAGCGCGCACCGGCCAAAAAACGGCACGCCGTAAGCGGCCGCCAGCGCCGGCCGACACATACGACAGAGATTCCCGTGGGCAGGCCCCTCCTGCAGAGGATCTAGGAGCCTGCATTTCTACTGATTAATAAAAACCTCGCCGGTATCTGTCACCAGTTTCGCCGGCAGGCTGAAGAGGCGTTTGAAGATATTGAAAACACCTTTGGCCATGGATTGGGCGGCAATACTCTTGACCTCGGGATTGTCGAGACTGCCCGTTGCCTGGAAATAAGTAGTGATCAGACTCTTGTTTTTTCCGGTCAGAACCCAGCCCACGAAGGGAAGGTGGCTGACCACCTTGTCAATGGTCTGGAGCGGCTTCACTCCCACCGTTGCCTTCATCCGCTCTTTTACCAGGTCGAACTCGCCGACAATCGTAATGTTCATGGCATTGCTGTCGATAAACAGGTCGTTCGTGGTTACCAGCCCGTCCCGAAGGGAAAAGCTGGCGTTGATCTCGTCGTACGGCATGCCGTCGGAAACCATGTCCGGAAGCTTGAAGGTGAAAAGCTGGGACACGTTGAGAAGGGAAAACAGTTTCGAAAGAAGCGAAAATTTCCGCAGGGTTCCCTTTTCGCAATGGAGCCGCAAGTTACCCAGCGAGGAAGCCTTGACCTCATCGAGGGTATCCCCCTTGGCAATGAGATCCCCTTCTATGGACATGGTACCGGTCAACTCGCGGTTTGTACCGAAAACCTGGAGAAGCTGGGCTGCCGCGATGTTTTTCAGCTGCAAAGACGTCTGATAGCGGGGACCACCCGTTGCCCCGAAATCAACTCTGCCGCTTCCGGTAAACTGGCCTCCCAGCACACTGCACCTGGCTCCCTCAATATAGAGAATTTTCTGCGCAAGATGGACATCCGACTTCAGGTTCTTGAATTCCACCTGATCAAACCTGCCAGCCTCAGCGTTTACGGAAGCGCGGAAGGAGCTTCTTCCGGCACCACCTTTCACACGGGTGTCCCGCTCAAGCCCTGCCAGCAGACCCACATCCGCCATATCCAGATACTCCGCGTCAAGATCCAGGTCGACCTTTGGATTCCGCAGATCCCTCACCGTACCACTCGCCCGGATCACAGACCTGTTGATCTTGCCCGATAAGGACGTGATGGACAAGCTGTCATCCTGGAGGGAAAGGGAGCCCCTGAGCTGTTCAACGGCAACTTTCTCTACCGGCGAACGCAGTCCCAGGTCGGCGAGATCAACCGAAGGAGAGGAAAAATCAAACCTGACATTCGGCGCGGCAAACCCCGTCAGGGCCCCGCTGCCGGTAAACGTGGAACTGCCCAGGCGGGCGGTAAGATTCGATGTCTTCAGGGACTCTCCGCTGAACCCCAAGGTGCCGTTGATATTTGTCAGTGACTTCATGGATTCGACCGGTTTAAAGGAAGCACCGGCAAGGGCAATCTCTCCGCCGAGAAGCGGCCCGCCGCCCCTCTCTCCGCCCCCGGTTCCATGCAGGGACAAGTGGACCTTGCCGGCAGGCTTATACTTCGCGAGGCGGGGAAATCGTGCGGCAACACCTTGGATCGGAAAGTTATTGGACCTGACGGTAAAAGACAGCGGACGTTCTTTTTCCGACTGATACTCAGCGGAACCGCTTACCATCAGCGGCATCATGTCAATGCGGAATATCGGGATCCTGGCCCCTTGATCACTGAGGATCGACTGAAAAAAGAGGTGGTTGGCAAGGCCCGCCTCTTTCACCACGAAATCACGATAGTAGTAGGCGGCACTGGAGAGGTCCCAACTGCCGGTAAGTGCGTATCCGGAAGTGGGCCCGCTTCCCTGCAGAGAAAGGGTTGAATCTCCGCTGAAGCCGGAGTATTTCCTTTTTTCCTGCCCCAGCAGCCAGAACACCTCGGCGGGGCGGGGTTTCATGGTCATGGTAAAGGGATAGCCGCAGGGCTGCATCAGGGGATAGTCGGTTATCCGGCCTTCGAGAGTGAAGGGAGAACCGCCGAAATTACCCTGCATGCCGCTGAGAATAAAATCTTTGCCGCGCATCTCCAGCTGCCCCTTGATACCGTTGAAGGTCGGCACCTCCGGCCCATAGCTGACCAGCCCCTTGTCCACGGTTCCGCGGATCGCAAGGACGTTGTAATTAGTGCCCTTTTCCATATGGGCGATCTGGCTGACCCGCCCGATCAGGCTCCCCTTCTCGAGCTGATAGGTGCCGCCCTTGATGTGATCTTCGATATAGTGGGAGGCATCGTCGGCAATGATCCCATAGGGAATGTACCCGGCAAAATCCTCCAGACGGAAGAAGGAGGTCTTCGCCCGGGCTTCAATGAAGATATCGCCGCTGCCGATGTCCTTCAGCAGACAGCTCCCCTTCACGTTCAGCGCATCCATGTTCAGGTTCAGAGAGGTTACCTTGATATCGCGTGGCGAGAGATCCATGGCATATTTGAAGGAGAGATCTTTCGGCGTCAGGACTGCGTGGAAGATCTGCGGATAATCGAAACGCAGGCCTCGGATCTCCATCGATCCCTTGGAAGTAAATTCCGTCAGTTTCCCCTTGAAGGTCGAATCCATCTCCAGCCGCCCGAGTATCTTGCGGAAGGGGACGTAACGGGCATAGTAGTCCCAGAAATGATCGGCAACCAGGTTTTTGGCCGCCACGGAACCTTCAAAGGCTGTCTCCAACAGAGGTTTCCCTTCAGCCGCGGGGGTCAGCTTGCCGTTCAAGCGTATCTCGCCGGGTTCCCGCCCCTGCAGAACAGAGGCCGAGAGTTTGAAATCGCTGGTTTTCCCTCGGGCAAAACGGTGGATGGAAAGATCAAGCGCATCGAGAGTCGTCACAACTTCCCCCGGACCGGTACCGCGATCGGAAAACCGGAGTTTTCCGTCCTTCACCCGGATGCCGCGGATCTGGAGAGAAACCGCTTTACCCGTGCCCTCAAGGAGATCGCTGATGTTAAAAATACCGCTGCGATCCCGCGTCAGGACGGCAGACGGTTTTTCCAGCGAGATTCCCCGCAGCACCAGATGCTTATCAAGCAGGGGCAGCAGGGCAATACGGAAGGTCAGCTTGTCAGCGGTGAGAAGAGGCGCCGAGCCGTCTCTTTCCATGATCACGATCTTATTGAAAGTAAAGGACGGGGTAAGGTGGAAGGAAAAGCTCCCGCTTTCGTAGATAACCCGCCGGTGCAGGGTGCTTTGCAGTGCTTGAAGGATCTCGGTTTTGTAGTTTTCCAGGTGAAGCGCCTTTTCGAGAAAAAAGCCCCCCACCCCCAGGAACAGCAGCAGAATCGCAGCCAGGGAAAAGAACAGCAACCGCCGGGACCGTACCTTTGTTTCTTTCGCAGTGGTCATGTGAAATTCTCTCGTGTACCGCTACCCTGCCATGAGGGAATCAAGGAGCGGAACGATATCTCCGTCCAGGATACGGGAAAGATAGCCGGCGAATTCCTCCGGCACTGGTGAAAAGATGCTCACCTCAGCTCCGCTAACGGGATGCGGAAAAGCCAGTCGATAGGAATGGAGTGCGTGACCGCCCAGTTCTCGAATTCTCTTGCCGCCGTAGCGCAGATCGCCCATCACCGGATGACCGATGGACGACAGGTGCCGACGAATCTGGTGGGACCTCCCGGTAATCGGGGTAACGGAGAGGATCGAAACCCCCTTCCGGGTACAGAGGGTGCGGAACTCGCTGCGCGATTCCTTTTCATCCAGGGGCAGATCGATGACACCGGAATCCGCCGTCTTGCCCGACACGACGGTAAGGTAGCGCTTCTCCACCAGCCCTTCCTGGAAAAGCTTGCCAAAGGCTCCGGCCTTTGCGGAACTTTTCGCCATCACCACCAGCCCCGAGGTTTCCCGATCGAGGCGGTTTACCGGGTACAGCTTCAGCTCGATTCCCCGGCGGCCGAAAAAGGCAATTCCCGCATCCACCAGGTTGTGAATCCCATGTTCGGCGGAACGGTGCACCGAAAGTCCGGCAGTCTTGTTGAAGACCGCGATCTCATCATCCTCGTAGAGGAGATCCGGACCATTCGTCCGGGGCTTCACAAGCGACCGTATCCGAGAGGTCTCTTTGAGGCTGACCGTGTCGGAAAGCCGTAGGAGAACTTCTGGAGTGGCCGGCAGGTCGTTGAGGGTGACACTTCCGCCCTTGAGAATCTGGCGGATATAGGACACGGAAGCAGCCGGAAGGATGGCACGGAGAAAACTGTCCATCCTCCGGCCGTGATCGGCAATCGTTGCGGAATAATTTATCATGGCGCCAGTATACCTGTACGGCGTTCCTGCCGCAAGGATTTGTGAAAACCATCACTTCCGTCTTCAGGAGACCAGGAACTGCGGCACGCTGAACACACGGACAGTCAGTCAGGCCTATTCAAAATCTCCCGCGGTATCCGCATAGAAGAATCAAAAAGAATCTCAACATCTCCGACATGGAACCACCAGGCCACTTTCAGGCACCCCCACGAGAAGCATTCTTCGGTTGTCAGACGGCAATCCAGAACATGGAGATATTAGATTAGAAATATTGACACATCTCCTCACCGTACGGTACTAAAATTCAGACCAATGATGGTTAATGAAAAGGTATTCCGGAGTGATGCAATGCCGTACGCCAGAGGAAAATAGGGAAGTGCCCCTATTCCTATTCCTATTTTCTCCTATTTTCTATTTTCCCTATTTTCCACTATTTTCCGAGCACTCAAAGGAGGAAATTATGAAGATGTCAAAGATGCTTACCCTCATCGCAGTTTGTTGCCTCACGGTTGCTCTTGCCTGTACCATTGCAACTGCCGCCCCACCGATGGTCAGCGCCCAGAAGACATTTGATCGGTCTGCCATTAAAATGCAGCTAAAACAGACGCTCGAAAGGAAAATGCGGCAAATTGTCGCGGTTCAGTTCAAGCCCTCCACTGAAACACGTGTGAAAATGTGCCAGCAGCAGAGCAACAGTCTCGCCAATACCCTTGCTCAATGCCTGACAACGAACAGCGATCCGGTCAACCCGCCTCCAGGAAGCCCGCTGGACTCTTTCAACAAGCTCACAAATGCACAACTGGCCCAGAAGTGTCCTGATTCTCTCCAGCAGTGTCTTGACAAGGTCCTGGATGAGCATGTCGCCTGGTGCAAGGGCAATGTGTGCAAGAGTCAGTCCGAAGCTTTGACCGCCAAAAAGGCTGAATGTTCCCAACTTGAGGCACTTCTTGCTCAAGAGCTAAGCCAGCCTCCTTCGTTAAAGAAAAACACCCCTCCTTGTCCGGTGTTGTACCAGAACTATCTGAAGGCTAGAGAAGCTGTGAAGAACTTTACCTGCAATTCAACTGGCTGGAGTTCATTGGCCTGCATATCGCCTTTGTCACAGTTGATTGATGCCGAGAAAGATGCCCTGAAGAAGTTGCAGGATAACGGCTGCATCTAGCAATCCCGCCACGAATCTGGGCTTTGGGCCTGCAATGCTGCATTTTGTCCTGTTTTGCAGTTTTGCAGGCCTGCCCCCAAAGCCCTCCAAAGTTCTGAACCTGACTCCCTCCTGATAAAATCAATGTACCGGCTGTTAAAAATCTCTTTCTGGGTATAATTAAAAACCTGTGCATCGTGATTTTATTTATCTGTGGGCAACTAATCAGTTGCCCCGGATCATTTCGTTTTTGCCGCTCTTGGAAAGCTTCTGCCAAAAAGAGTTGCGATTTCCCGACTTCAAGGAGATATTCATGGAAAAACGGCTACCCTTGCGTACCCTTGCCACAACTTCGATTCTTTTCTGCCTCACCCTCTGTCAGTTGTTCTCTGCGGACCCATCTTGTGCGCAATACGCTGAAAAGTCAGCCAGGAATACGAAATCGTCGATACGTCTCGTGGCTACACCTCTTTACCAGTTCGAAGCAAATCTCGGCAGTGACGGGAACGTGAGCGCCTTTCGCACCTTCTTCGATATCAACAGTACAATCCCGCTCGATGAGCCCCTCAGCATCGGACTCAATTTTGGCTATCACCATGCTGACTACAACTTCGCGGATCCCGTTACGTTCGCCGGAGGAAAACCTTGGGACAAGGTTCATATCCTGAAGTTCGGAGCGAGTGTACGTTACGATCTGACTCCCGAATGGAGTCTTTTGGTTGCTCCCTCGGTGCAGATTTCCTGCGAAGACGGTGCCAGTTGGGGAAACGCTATCGGTTTTGGCGGAGTTTTTTCCCTGACGCGAGATTTCAGTCCCGACCTGAGCCTTGGGCTTGGAGTTGCAGCATTCGACCAACTTGAAGAGCTATCGGCCTTCCCGATTATTGCAGTTAATTGGCGCATAACAGACCGGTTGCGTCTGGCAAATCCCTTTCGCCCCGGACCTGCGGGACCGGCTGGACTGGAACTTTCTTACAAAATAGGCAACGGTTGGGATCTCGCGGCCGGTGCTGCATACCGTTCTGAACGGTTTCGCCTCAAAAACTCAGGACTTTTCTCGAACGGGATTGGCGAGTCCAGCCTGATTCCCGCCTGGGCCCGCATTTCCAAGAGCGCCGGAAGTAACTTTCACTTCGATTTTTATGCGGGAGCGATGCTCGGCGGAGTGGTGAGCATTGATGATAGGGACGGCAACAGAATCACATCGGACAACTATGATCCTGCTCCCTTTCTGGCGTTTGCGATTTCTTCCCGTTTCTAGTGTTCCGGAAAATGCAGTTCGGCCATTTGCCGCTTGTCAAATCGCATTCAGGGGGAGCCGGAGTTGGTCAGCTGATTGATGTTCTTGAATTCTGAACTTGATCAACATGACGATCTGGAGTCTGACTCCGTTACCCCTGTTTCTGCCCAACATTGCCGACCCGTGAGTGGCTAACCATTGTTTCAGCCGACTCACCCTGGTAACGCGCTCGCCTTTTGCGTCATGCTTCTCTATACTTACCGCAGCAATTGGCGGAGGAGTTTCACGATCAAGAAAAAAAAGAGGGGTCTACCCCCGGCATAGGACATGAGCCAGAAAGAGGTCCCAACTCACGGCTAGACCGGCCCCCAGAAACCCGGGCCGGTCATCCTAGCGTTGAAATCAATGATTGAAGGATCCTACATCGAATGAAGAACAGCAGGTTCTTAATAAAAGCTCTGCCCGAAGTACTCATTGCCACTATCCCTGCATGCTTAAGCATCATGAATGAATTACTGAAAGACCAAGGTATCGAAACAGGCCTTCTACGGGGTTTCCCAAGCCAATTCTTCTACATTGCCAACATACTCCTGTTGAGCCTCATAGTATCTGCCCCGAGAGATCAAGAAGGATGGATGAAGCATGTATGCCCAACTGTTTTTCCGATCTATTCCTTCGGCAAAATCACCACCTCGATTTTACCCTGAAGTTTTTCCTGAAATTTCTTTGCATCGGATGAAGAACCGACAATCGAACCATAATGCATCGGTATGGCGACCTGTGGCTGGATGACGAGTGCAGCCTGAACCGCCTCCTCGGCGGTCATGACATAGGTTCCGGAAACCGGCAGCAGGGCGATGTCTGCTTTTATGGTCTTCATTTCCGGAATCAGGTCGGTATCACCGGCAAGATAGATTCTCGTGCCGCTAACCGTGATGACATAGCCTACCCATCCCTTGTCCTGTGGGTGGAATTTTTTATTGGTGTTGTAGGCGGGCACTGCTTCGACAGATATTTTTCCTATGACAATGGTATCGCCGGGACGGATGGTGCGTATATTTCCTGAGAGCTTGCGTGCGCAGTCTGCAGTGGCGATGATGACGGTTTCAGGACCCTGAAGCTTTTTCACGTCATCCGGTGAACAATGATCAAAGTGTTCATGGGTAATCAGGATGATATCCGCATGGTCCTTCTTGGTGATGGAAAACGGATCGGTGTAGATCGTTTGTTCTCCGCTTATTTTGAATGTGTCATGCCCCAGCCAGTGAATGTTTTTGGTCACGTTCTTGCCTCCTTTCATGCCGGCCAAGGCCGGTGACTGATGTGAAAAGGCCAGAAATACGGTGATAATCAACAATAGAAAGCGTTTCACTGATAACCCCCTGGTTTTTAGATGTGCTATTGAAAGCAGGAA